>Ga0190272_10000030_pt1 | contig 122033 bp, 149 predicted proteins | sample Popmic504T_FD_133746 | JGI IMG/M metagenome (GOLD analysis project Ga0190272, IMG submission 133746) | Populus adjacent soil microbial communities from riparian zone of Shoshone River, Wyoming, USA - 504 T | ecosystem: Environmental > Terrestrial > Soil > Riparian zone | place: USA: Wyoming... | reverse complement strand
CGCCGATGCCGCGGCCGCTGACGAGCCGCCACTGGTGGCGTCGGGTGATGGTGGGCGGTCGGGGTGGCGTGGCACCGGTGGACATGACGAGGGGGCCCTCTCACTTGGTTCGGGCGGTGCTGGGGCGGACAGGGATCCGGCCGGCGCCGGCGCCGGGGAAGTGGCGCCGGCACCGGCCGGGGTCAGCAGGGTCGACCGCTCATCAGGGGCTAGTCGTTGGCCCAGCCGACGAACAGCCACCCAGTGATCGGACCGCCGTCGACGGCCGCCACAGGGATCGCGCCGGCCTGCGGGCTGTAGTGGTCGCCGAGCACGCCGTCGAACTCGGCGAGCAGGCGCTGGGCCAGCTCGTGGGCCGCGGCCGCGGGCAGCGGCGGACCGTCGTGGACGAGCACCGGGTGCTGCTTGGTGGCGATGGTGCCGCTGTCCTCGGCCCACCCGCGGTGGTGCGCGGCGGTCTGGCGGGCGGCCTCGAACGCCGCCGCCATGTCGAGGCCGTCCTGCGCGACGGTGAAGCTGATGCCGCCCATCAGCGGTGCCCGTCGGGGTACAGGCCGAGGACGGAGCCGGTGATCGGTTCGGCGAACACGCCCTCCGGTACCGGGACGGCGGCGATGGTGGCGGCGGCAGCGGCGGTCTCGGCCGGCACGCCGGGGAAGTCGCCGAGCTCGGCGGCGACCTCCTCGTCGACGCCGCCGACGAACGCGCTGTGGGCCCAGTCGAGTGGGCCGTCGACCCAGAGGATCGCCCAGTGCGGCGTGCCGTCGTACTGGGCGACGGCGGCGGGAGGAGGGCCGCCGGCGGCGATGTGGGTGGCGAACTGGCCGAGGATGGCGTCGAGCGCGGCCATCGCCTGTTCGGCGGTGACCGGCTCGGTCACCGGGGCGGGCTTCACGGACATGAGGTGGGGCCTTTCTCAACTGGTTGGTATTACTCAGTAATCATATCACGTTTTCCTACCAGTCGGAGGGGTGCAGAAGCCGGCACGGGATCACCGCAGGCGGCCGGGCCGCCGATCGCCGACGGCGGGCGCTCAGGCGCCCTCGTCGCCGTCGCGGGGGAAGATGTCGGCCTCGGTCAGCCTCGTCCGGTACGCCTGCACGATCGTCGGGTCGGCGGCCGCCACGCGGTGGCGGCGCTGCAGCAGACCGTCGGCGGTCGCCTGCTGCAGCGCCCCGCGGACCAGTCGCTGGCTGAACCGCGTCTCGCCGGGGTGCAGCAGCGCCAGCACGGTGGCGACCTCGTCGAGGTCGAAGAAGTGCGAGCACTCCACCCGCACCACCGGTTCGCCGTCGTCGCGTTCGTGCTTGGACCACAGCCGCGGCTGCCGGGTCTGGACGGCACCCACCGCCGGCGGTGTCCGCTCGCCGCTGCCGCGTTCGGACGCCTGCGCCTGGCGCAGCTCCTCCAGCATCGCGGCCCGCACCTCGGGGGTCGGGAAGACGTTCAGCTCGACGAGTCGGCGGCGGTAGGCGGCGACGCCGTTGGGGTGGGCGTGCTCGTGCAGGTAGGCGGGGTCGCGCAGCCGCGGGTCCTGGACGGCGGCGGTGAGGCCGTCGACGAGCGCGTGGATCCCGGTGCGCAACGGTTCGCGGGCGAACAGGGCGGCCAGGGTGGTGGCGGCCCGGTCCAGGTCGTACAGGAACGGCACGTCGACGCGAAGGACGGGAGTGCCGTCGACGCGGCGGGCCGTGGCGGCGAGCCTGGGGGGCATGGGGTGGTCTCTCCTCAACTGGGCGTGCCCCGGCCGGCATCCCTCGGCGGGGTGCGCCGTGGGCCATGGCCCGGACCGCTGGCGGCGGCCGGGCCGGGTGACCGGGGGCCAGGCGGGGTCAACCACCTGGGTGGACAGTGGGTCTCCTCAACTGGGTGATCATGCGGCGGGCCGCATGGGCGGCGATGCTAGGCAGTCGCGGGAGGTGGCGTCGACCGGGGGTGGCGGGCCGACGGGGGCGTCACGGGACGACAACCCCACCCCGACGGGTAATCATATCATGATGTGCGACCACTGCTGTGGTGTCGGCGGCCGCCGTAGTGAGCCACCACCGGCATCGCTACCAGCGCAGCCCGAGCAGGTCCCGCATCACCCGATCCACCAGACCGGCGGCCCGCCAGTCGAGCACGGGCAGCACCGCGCCCAACGACACCGCCTGGGCACCGGCCAGCGTCGCGGCGAGGGACAGCACCGCCAGGTCCGACGGGTGCCCGACGACCTCACCGGCCGCCATGTGCTCCACCAGCTCGGGCCACATGATCCGCGCCACCAGCCCGGAACGGCGGTGGCTGGCGTCATCGCCGTAGGCGACGTAGCGCCGCCAGGACGGCCGGCGCGGCCACACCCCGTGCAACAGCAGCAGCCGCACCGCGGCGCCCTCGGTGGTCGTGCCCTGAGTCCCGACGGCCAACGCCCGAGTCAACTCGGACACGTCGACGTCGGCCGACGTCGCCAACGGCGCCGTGTCGACATCGACCTTGTAGAACACCGCGGTGGCGATGTCGATCGTCTCCGGGTCCGCGGACGGGGTGGACGTGGGATCCAGCAGCTCCCTCAGCGCGGCATGGACGTGGACCCTCATCGGTGCGGCGATGCTGACCAGCAGGTCGTTGAGCAGGATCGGGGCGTCGCCGGCGACGCTGGCCGCGCACAGCAACACCGCCACGTCCTTCGCCGGGCCACTCAGCTTCCGGTGGCGCACCCCGATCAGCAGTTCGGCCCAGTCGATGCGGACGGCGAACTGGAACCGGTCGTCCCAATGGCCCTCGGCGTAGTCGCGGACGCTGTGCTGCCAGCCCAGCCAGGACCGGTGCTCGACGAGCAGCGTGATCGCGGCCCGCTCGGCGCCGCAGCGGGCCCCCACGTGCAGGGCAGTGGCGAGGTCGATGGGCCCCAGGTTGCCGAGGAGCGCGCGGGCGAGCGGGCGCACATGGTCGTCGGCCTCGGTCCTGGCCTCGGCCGGGTCGAGTCCGGGGTAGGTGCGGGTGAGGCAGTCGCAGCTGCAGCGCAGCGCGACGTGGTCGGCGGCGGTCGCGGTGGCGGACTGCACGCTGATCTGCACGCTGTGGACTCCGAACGAGTCCAGCGTCATGCGCTTTCTTGTGATTTTCACGTTACATATCTCCTAGTCCGCACGATGATTGATACCGCACCGCGGGCCGGACATGGGTGCACCGCCACGGCCTGATCGGGGCTGTGGCGGTGGGGGCGTCGAGGGTCAAGCGCCAACGCGGCCGTCGATCACGTCGCGGCGCCGCACGCCGCTGCCCACTACGCGACTAGTTGTCGGTTCCGTCCTTGCCCGATCGACACTTGATGCACGGCCACTTATCGCCGTTGGTGTCGGTCCAGGTGCCACTGCCGCCGCACCAGTCACACCCCGCAACGGGAGTCGACCACCAGCGCCGCTGATGCTCGCGACACGGCGCCGCCCCTGGCGTCCCCCGCCAACCGAGCACACCAGAGGGGTGCCGTTCCCTCGAACCATTCTGGATTGGCTTGCGTCTCGTCGTGGTGCGCGTGGCGGGAGGGAGGGGAGTGTGATGAGGCGCACGTGGTCGAGTCCGGGGTAGGTGCGGGTGAGGCCGCCGCAGCTGCAGCTCAGCGCGGCGTGGTCGGCTTCGGTGGTGGCAGGCTGGGTGGTGTTCTGCACGCGGTGGATGCCGAACGCCTTCGGCCCTTTTTGTGATTGTCACGTCACATATCTCCTAATTCGCACGGTGGATTGATACCGCATCACGGCAGGTGCACCGCCACGGCCCTGTCGGGCTGTGGCGGTTGCGATCGCCGGGGGTCAGGCGCCGACGCGGCCGTCGATGTAGGCCAGGGGGCCGCGGTCCAGCTCGCGGCGGGCGCGGGTGACAGCCACGTAGGCCAGGTTGGCGTCCGCCCGGCTGATCGGCGCCGGGCGGCCGTCGGCCTCGACGGGCTCCTGGAAGTCGTCGCCGATCCGCACCGACTGCCACTCGCGGCCCTTCGCCTTGTGCCCGGTGGACACCACCACGTCGGGTGCGGACCACGGCCGCCCGGAGTACCCGCGGCCGCGGCGGGCTGGCTCCTCGTCGACGAGCTGGTCCATGGCGGCGATCACCTCCTCGGCGCCGTGCTCGTCGATCAGCGTGACGAAGGTGCGCAGCTCGCCGGCGTCGTCGGCCTCCTCGACGTAGTCCTGCACCTCGCCCCAGGTGTTGAACGCGAACAGCTCGGGGTGGCTGGTGCCCCGGCCGTCCTTGAGCTCCAGGCACGCGACGGCGAGGCCGCGGATGCTGGTGCCGCCGCCGGCGATGGCGACGCGCAGGCCGGCGGCGAGGCCGGCCAGGGCCTGGCGCACCGTCTCGGCGTTGCTGCGGCACAGGATGGCGGCGGGCCAGCCGCTGATCTCGCCGATGCGGCCGCGCTGGCCGGGGGCGCCGACCAGGCGCATCGTGGCGCCGGCGACGGTCAGCCACTTGTTGGCCTCGTCGGCGATCTCGGTGCCGAACCGCCACGACTGCGACAGGTACAACCGCAGGTCGGCGTCGAACCGCGACAGCGCGTCCACGGCCCCGCGCCACGCGTAGAGCTGTTGACACGAGTCGCCTACTGCCACGGTCTGCAGGTGCCCCTGGGCGCGGACGACGGCCTCGATCACCGGGTTGGCGTCCTGGGCCTCGTCGAACAGCAGGTAGTCCACCGGCAGCCGCGGACCGGTGAGCTGCCACAGCTTGAGGTAGTGGTCGTGGAGGAACCGCAGCCGGCCGCGGCCGCTGCGGTCGTCGTGCTGCAGGTCCTCCCACGCCGTGCGCGCGATCGGCAGCACCAGCCGCTGCAGGACCTCGCGGGCGTCGCCCTCGACGCCGTTGACCGCGGGGACGTCCGCCACGGTGATCTCGCGGCGGGCGGACATGCAGAACTGCGACACGGTGGCCACGCCGAGGCGGGCGAGCTGGCCGCGGCCGAGCTTGACGAGGCCGGCCGTGTCGAGGGTGACGCCGCGGTGCACACCGAGGATGTCCGCCAGGTCGCGGCCGGTCTGCCGGGCGGTGTCCATGCGCCCGGTGTAGCGGCGGCCGACGGCGTGGAAGGCCAGGGAGTGGGCGGTGCGGCAGTCGACAGTGTCGGGGAACGCGGCCTTGGCCTCGACGGCGGTGACCTTGTTGTAGGCGAGGTAGAGGCCGGCGCCGCGCATGGAGCGGCTGGCCATCTTGAGGGTGGAGGTCTTGCCGGTGCCGGCGCCGGCCTCGATGACGAGGTCGTGGCCGTCTCGGCAGGCGTCGATGATGGCCTGCTGCTCCGCGGTGGGCCGCAGCGCCGGCTGGGTGGTGGTCACGGGGGATGGGGTCCTCTCAGACGAGGGCGGGGCCACCCCGTGGTGGGGGTGGCCCCGCGCGGGGTCAGCCGGTCAGTGCCCGGCTGTCGTGCTGGATGCGGGGCTGACCGAGGTCGGCGGTGAGGCCGCTCTGGTAGCCGGCGGTGCGGCCCGTGCCGCGGCTGCGGGCCTTCACGGCGTGGGTGTCGGGGTACAGCTCGGCCATCCGGCGGTCGACCAGGGCCGCGCGGTCGGCCAGCACCAGCGCGGTGCTGACCGGGCCGGCGGGGGTCTCCTCGGTCGCGGTGCTGCGCGCCGCGGCCAGCCGGTGCCCGACCGCGGTGCGGAACCCGAGCAGCCAGGACGAGCGGTAGGTGGCCTTGTCCTGCTTGCGGCCGCTGGGCAGCGGCGGCACCTCGATACGGACCAGGGCGCTGACCGCCTGGATCGTCAGCGACGTGTAGAGCATGTCGACCAGTTCCAGGTCGGCGGGGAAGCCGACGAGGATGGCGAACGCGTGGCCGCGGGCCCAGCCGGCGCTGTAGTCCAGGACGAGACGGACGTCGTGATGCTTGGCGACGGTGCCCAGCAGGAAGCCGCGTTCCTTGGCGTAGGGCGCGATCAGCTGGATGTTGCGGGTGGTGATGGTGGTGGGGTCGGCGCCGGTTTCGGCGGTGAGCATCGCCTCGTCGATGGCGTAGCGCTGCATCAGCTGCTCGGCGCGCTCGGTGAGCGAGTCGCGTTCCTCCGCGAACTCGGTGCTTTCGGCCTTGGCCAGCATGACCCGGATCCTGTTGAGGATCTTGGTTGTGTTGGACACCCTGGTGTTCCTTCCACGGGGGGCGAATGGGACTTCTCAACTGGTTGATACGGTAATCATATCACAGTTACTTACCCGCTCAGTGTGGTATCTGTGCAGGTCAGAGGCGGGATGGAGCACCCGCGACGGGGGGCGCGCCGCCCAGGGAGCGGGAGGTGGGTTACTCGCCGGTCGGGTCCGGGCCGGCCAGCAGCTCGGCGACGAACTCCACCACGGCGGCGGCCATCAGCTCACGGACGCGGTCGGTCTCGATCTGGGTGAGCAGCGCCGTGCCGGGCCCACTGCACCGCTCGTGGCGGGCGTCGCGGACACCGGGGCAGGAGCTCGACCCGGCGCTGGCGCTGGCCGTCGCCCCGCAGTCCCCACACACGCCGACCCAGTGGTAGGCGTGGCCCGGTACCAGCGCACACGGTCCGAGCTCCCACGCCAGGGTGTGGCCGAGGTCCCTGGCGCCGGCGTCGACGTGGTCGCGGACGCTGTCGGCCCACGCGCGGTCCTGGGCGATCCGCGCGCCGTCGGCGTCGCGGCCGCTCACCGGGCACCGTCGGCGCCGGGTTGTGACCAGGCGGTCAGGGTGGTGACGTTGCAGGCCAGCCGCGCCACGGCGCCGGAGCGGGAACCGGTCACGGTGTTCTCGGCGATGGCCTGCGCCTGTCCGGCGGCCACCAGGGCCAGCTCGCGGAACTGCCGCTCCTGCGCCGTCGGCTCGGGCGCGGCGGCCGCGTCGCCCGCCGCGGTGGTGAGGACCGCCCGGCAGGCGGTCACGTGGTCGGTCAGCAGGGCCGCGTCGACGACGAGGTCGACGCCGGTGGTGGCGTCGTAGACGGTGACGGGCACGGCGCCGGCTCTGGCCTGCTGCTCCAGGGCGATCGCGGTGGCCAGCTCGCCGGCCAGCTGCAGCAGGCGCAGCTCGGTCGGGGTGCGCGTGGCGAACAGGCCGCTCGTGATGGGGTAGCCGGCGGCGCGGACGAGGTCGAGCTGGCGGGTGAGCAGCAGCTGGGACATCTCCAAGTCGGTGGGGCGGGTCATGATCGGGTCCTCTCACGGGTGGGCGGGTGCGCGCGGGGACAAGCCCCCGCGCGCACCCGGTTAGGCGTGGGCGGCGACGGGGTTGCCCTGGGTGTCCGTGACGGGGTTGCCGTCGCCGTCCTCGGTGGCGAGGTCGAAGTGCCGGGCCAGGTCGGCCACGGTGGCGGGCTCGATCTCGGAGATGCTGGTGCAGGTGACGTAGCTCGGATCCCAGTCCTGGTAGCCCAGGCCGAAGGTGTCGCAGAGTTCGGCGAACGTCTCGGCCTCCGAGCGCTCGGCGAACGGGCCGAATACCCTGATGTCGCCCACTCCGAGTTCGCGCTGTGCCATCTGAACAGTGACGACGAAACCGGCCATGTCCTTCTCCTCAACTCGATGAATTCGCTTTTGTTCGACCCATTGATCATATCAATAATTGCGCCCTTAAGGCCATTTGTTGGGCCTGTTTTGGTCGCTATTATTGGTGTGTTCCTGCCCTATTCCGGGGTGGCGAGGAAGGCGCGGCCGGCGGTGTAGCCGGCCCAGGCGCCGCTGCCGGTGGAGCGCAGCCACACGCCGCTGGCCTTGGCCTCGGGGGTGGCCACCGCGGTGGTGACCGTCTCCTGGTCGAAGGTGCCGGCGAGGCCGAGACGGAAGCCCAGCAGGAACGAGCTGCGGTAGGTGGCGACGTCCTCGCCGGCGGCCGGGGTGGCCGCGCGCATCGCGGCGACCGCGGCCGCGAGCACCACGGTGTAGCGCTGCTGGGTGCGGGTGACGTCGGGGGCGAAGCCCAGCAGCAGCGCGGAGGCGCCGCGGCGGTACTCGGTGGCGGCGACGGTGCCGGTGCCGACGGCCATGACGCACTGGGCTGCGGCGACCTGGCCGAGCAGCAGTCGCTGCTCCTTGGCGTAGGGCGCGGGCAGGTCCACGGTGGCGGTGGTGAGGGTGGAGGTGCGCCGGTTCGGGGTGCGCTGCTTCGCCGCGGCGATCACCGCCTCGAGGTGTGCGACAGCACGCTGCAGCTGGGCCGCCTCGCGCTCGGTCTCGGTGCCGGCGGGCGCGGTGGGTGCGGTGGGTGCGGTGGCGACGGGCATGACGAAGTCCCCTTTCTTTCGGGCTGATATGGTAATCATATCATGATCACGTCGCGCTCGGTGAATAGTGGAAAAGGAAATGGGCGCCGACGGGTGAATTGTCGGCGCCCATTTCTTTCCGGTCATCGCGCGCTACAGCGTCTCCCACTCGCCGGCCTCGGTGTAGTACTCGATCTCCACCGCGCCGGAGTCGGGTTGGGAGAAGTCCCACAGCGGGGCGAAGCCCTCCCCTCCGGCGTCGCGCTGGTCGCGGCCGTCGAGGTCGTCCTCGTCGCACTCCAGGTACCGGCCCTCGTGCGCCACCCGCTCCTCGCGCGGGTGGCCGTCGTAGTCGACGTCGAACAGGGTCCGCCACCGGCGGCCCTCCCCGGCGATCAGGCGGGCCTCGATCGCGGGGTCGATGGTGCGCGGGCCCATGACGCCGACGCTGGAGCCGGCGGCGTGCTCGGGGTCCTCGGCGAGGACGTCCCTGGTGACGATCCAGCCGTAGGTGGCCCAGCCCTGCGCCGGCCGGGCTCGCGCCGCGACGGGGGCCTGGTCGGCCGTCGGGGCGGGCGGGTCGCCGGTCGTCATGGCTGGCTGTCCCTCGTCACCGTGGGCGGGCTCGGGGTGCACCGGGGTCGCGCCGGTCCACACCTCCTCGTCGTTGTGGACGACGACGATCGGCTTCGGCCGGTCGGTGTACTCGGTCTCGACGTCGATGACCAGGGTGCCGTCGGCGTCGAGGTGGATGTGCACCATGCGGCCGTCGATGTAGCCGCCGCAGAGTTGGCCGTGCTCGGCCAGTGGGGTGCCGTCGCCGGCGGCGGCCTCGGCGGCCGCGACCGCGCGCAGCCGGGCGAGCCGGGCGGCGACGTTCCCGCCGCCGGCGGCGGCGGGAACGTCGGTCGTGGTCTCGGTGGTCACCGAGGCTCCGTCAGCCACGCGCGGAGCTCGGCCGCGGGCAGCGCCCAGGCGCCGTCCTCGGGCCAGGTGGCGACGAACTGCTCCTTGAACTCCTGGTAGGGCAGCCGCGGGGTGCCGCAGTCCAGGCAGGCGCCGTCGATCGACCGGTTCTCCAGGACGCAGGGGCAGGGCGGCTGGCCCTGCCACACCGCGTCGACGAGGACGGAGAGCGCGAGGTCGGCCGCGCCGGAGCCGAGGTAGCCCCAGGCCATGCCGGTGGGCGAGTGCCGGGGGATGTGGATCACGGCGCGCAGCACGGTGCCGGCGCCGGGCTCGGGGTGGTCGGTGACGAGCACCTGGGCGGTCTCGCCGGCGCGGTGGGCCCGGCCGTGGTACCAGGCGGTGGGTGCGGTGGGTGCGGACATGCAGAACCTCCGTGGTATTTCTTGGTTGATACGGTAATCATATCACACTTACTTACCGTACTGGTCGTTTGGGGGCAGCGTTTTCCCAGGTCAGAGGGGGTAAGGGGCGCCGTCGGCCATCGCGGCGACACTGAGCCGACCGACCGCGCCGCACCGGTCGCAGGACTCGCCGCCGTAGCCGGTCAGGAAGCAGGTGCCGGTGTGGTCCAGGTCGCGGCAGCAGCCGTCCTCACACCGCGCCGGCCCACCGGTGGCCTCCCGGTAGCAGGCGTCGCACAGCGGCCGGGGGAGCACCCCACCGGCGCGCAACGCCCCCAGCAGCACGTCGATGTGCTCGGCCGACCAGGTCAGGCCGACGAGCCGCGCGCTGCACCAGACGGAGCCGCCGTGGTCACGGGCGACCGGCCGCAGCAGCTCGTGTGCGGCGAACGCGGCCGCCGACAGGGCCTGCACGGCGTCGTGGTTGGCCTGGGCCCGCCGCAGGGTCTCGGGAGTGGACCAGTACCAGCGGCGCGCGTCCGGCGCCGGCACGTGGACAGCGGCCGCCTCGGCGCCCTTCACGCCGCTCACGGTGGGCAGCCGGCGCAGCTGCTGCGCGATCTCGGTTGCGCCGTGGCGCCGGCGCACCCGCTCCTGGACGGCGTCGGCCACCTCCGTGGTGGACAGCGGCCAGGCTGCAGCGTCGAGTACCGCGAGGATCGTCTCGGCCAGCTCCGGCGCGGTCGGCGCCGTGGTGGCCTTCGGGTCGGACATGCGGATCACGGTCCCCTTTCAGGGTCAGAGGCAGGAGTGCCAGTTCTGGACGGCGTCGTGGTCGAGCAGACCCTCGGCGATCCCGGACGCCTCGCAGGTCAGGCAGAACAGGGCCGCACCGCCGGCGTCGATGCCGGCGACGACGGTGCACTCACCGCCGTCACCGCCGGCGCCGCCGTCGATGCCGGGGAACACCTCGGTCGGGATGAACCGGGCGGGCAGCGTCACGTTGTAGGCGAGCTCCAGCTCCGCGCGGTCGAGTTCGGGTTCACACATGGCCGGCTCCGGGGGTCGGGAGGGTCGAGGGGTCGATGTGGCCGTCGGAGCGGACCTCGAGTCCGCCGGGCGCGAGGGTGTGCACGGTGTCGCCGGTATGGGTGAGCAGCCGCACGGCCGGCACCGGGGCCACCCCGACGGCGGTGATCACGGCCCAGCCGCCGGCGTCGCGGACCAGCTGGCCGACGGCCAGCTGGTCGGCGGGCAGCCAGCTGCTGCTGACGAAACGCCCGCTGGGGCTGGAGTACTGGATGTCGGCCAGCTCGCCCAGCGGGGCCGCCACGCCGTCCAGTGCCGGCGTGGCGGTCACCGCGCTCATCGGAGGTCCGCCAGCACGATCGCCGCGCGGTCGACCAGCGCGTCGGCGACCGGCCCGAGCTGGGCCAGGACACCGTCGGTGGTGGCGGACCGGTTGTGGGTGCCGGGGCGGTCGGTGTCGAGGAACCAGCCGCCCGGCGGCGTGTCCAGCAGCGGGCGCCAACCGGCGCCGAGGGTCAGCAGCTCCGCGACGGCGCTCGACTGGTGCTCGTAGCAGTCGCGGCGCACGTCCACGCGCACGGTGAGGCCGGTCTCGCTGCGGTAGACGCGGGTCAGGCTGTAGCGCTGGCGACCGCCGGCACCGGTCTCGGTCACCTCGTCCAGCAGGGTCATGGTCATGATCGGCGTGTCCTCTCTCGGGGGCCTTGCGGGTGGTGGGGGTCAGCGGGCGGCGTGCTGGTCGGCCAGCGCGGCCTGCTCGGGGTGCTTCACGCGGGCGGCGGACCAGATGTCGTTGATCAGCTCGCGGGTGGCCGCGCCGGCGATGCCCACCAGGACCTCGCTGCCGCGGAACGGCCAGTCGGTGCGGCCGCAGGCCGGGTTCAGGCAGGTGTCGGGCAGCAGCGGCTCGGCCTGCACGTGCTCGCGGTAGTACCAGCGCGCGGTGCGGCGGTCGCACAGCTGCAGGCCGGCGCGGATCTCCCCGCCGTCGGTGTAGACGGCGGTGCAGGTGCCGCAGCCGAGGCAGGTCGCGGTGTGGCTGAACCGCACACCGGTGATCACGCCGGCGACACCGGGGACGCCGCCAGGGGTGAGCTCGCCGATGGACAGGGTGACGCTGGGGGCGGTGAGCACCCCGCCCAGCGGCGTCGCGGCGGTGGGGTCGATCCAGTCCACGATGTCCGCGCGGTGCATCGGGGTCGCGGCGGGCAGGGTGACGTTGGGGTCGGCGGCCACGGCTGAGACCAGCGCCCAGTCGATCTCGGCGCCGGTCTCGTCGCGGACGACGGCCTGGACGGTCGTGCCGGGCTCGACGCCGAGCTGGGCGGCGGGCGGGCGTACCTGGTTCGCCGCGATGTGGGTGGGCAGCGCCACCGCGGGCAGCGGGTCGAAGCGATAACGGCCGTGGTCGTAGAGCCGAAGAATGACGCTGTGCATGGGGAGTGGTCCTTTGCTCTCAACTGGTACAGTAATCATATCACAATTACCTACCATTTGTGGGAATGGTTACCGGCGCCATTAACGCCCCATTACCACCCCGCGGACAGGCGAAAGGCCAGGCTCCCGGCCTTGCCCCAGGTCACCTGGCCTCGCGACTCGCGGACACCCACGATGCCCACTAACAATCACCAACTACAGGCCGGCAGACGCACTTTCACGAATCGCGCATCGTCGCCGCCGGGGAATTTCAGGCCGGATAGATGTGCCGGGCGCCGAGCCGGCCGGCGCCGAGGTGGTACTCGGCGGCGTCGGTGCCGCTCACCAACGCCCGGTGCATCGCGTCCAGCTGCCGCGGATGCCCACTGGCGTGGATCACCAGCAGCGCGCCGACCGCCGCGGGCACGTCCAGCCCGGTCAGCTCGACCTCGCGGTCCACCTCCACCAGCACGGCGGCGGGAGTGAGCCCGTCGCCGGCGTCGGCCCCGTCGGCGGCGGGGGCGACCGGCTGCGCCTCGGTCCACACCAGCCAGGTCTGACCACGCTCACCGCAGTGCGGGCGGAAGATCAGCCTGGCCCCGTCACCCAGCGGGAACTCGACACCGCTGCCGTCGGGCAGCTCGACGACCATCAGGCCCGCGGCACGCCAACGCTGGACACGGTCGGCCAGCAGCTGCTGCTCGTGATCGGTCTGCACACGCACAGCCTATCGACGATGACCGACAGTCACGCACCGCTGGTGAGCAGGTCGTCGACCACCGGCGCGGCGCCGGCCGGCGGCCCGTAGCGCGACGACCGCCCCGACCAGTCGTAGTAGCCGGCGATCACGTCCTGGCAGCCCACCACGTAGCGCTCGACCCGCCGGCGGTACTCGCCCGCCAGGCCCAGCTGGCCGCACAGCGCCGACACCGCGTCGACGAGCTCGTCGACCCGGCGCAGTGCCAGCGTGGTCATCGCCACCACCTCGGCGATCGCCTGCTCGCGGCCGCAGCCCCGGTCGGCCTCGACCACCAGCACCAGGTTGTGCGTCCGGTCGCCGCGGGCCAGCTCCCGCTCCACCGACTGCACGTCGTTGATCCAGGCCACGACGTCGGCCACCACCGACCGCAGCTCGGTGATCGTCGGCTGGGTGGCCACCTGCGGCGGCAGCTCGAACCGGCCGACCCACTCGATCTGGTCGGTGAGGTGCAGCACGCCGCCGGTCTCGCGGCGCAACGCCAGGTAGCTGTCGCGATCGAGGACCTGGTGCCGGGTCTGGATCTCGCGGATCGTCGCGCACAGGAACCGCGCGTAGTCGGCGGCGAACCGGTCACACCAGGCCGACGACATCGTCTCGGTGGTGACCTGCCACAGCTGCTGAAACGCCGTGGTGGCCGGGCAGCGCAGCTGCAGCGGCGCCCCGGCCGGGCGGAACATGGTCATCACCATCTCGTGCAGCGCGGCCACCGTGGTGTCGTCGCGGTCGGGCCGCGAGGGTTGCGCTGGTCGATGCAACCACGCCGCGGCGGCGCGAGGTAAGGGGCTTCACCCGGCCCGGCCCGGCGGCCGGCGCGGCGGGGGGCGAGGAGGGGGACGGCGCGCGGAGTGGTGTCGCTTCGATCGAACCGTGGTGCGTGACACCGGGTTGCCGCAATGGAGCGCGCACCGTCCCTGGCCCGGACGGTACCGCAACGCCGAGCGGCGGGGTGCTGTCAGCCTGGGAGCGGCTGGCAGCACCCCGCCGGCACGTGCCGGGCGGCTCGACGGCGGCCCTGGAGCACGTGCGGATGGGAGCCGGTCAGACGACGAGGAACAGGTTCTCGACGCGCTCCAGGGCGGCGTGCAGCGCGGCCATCCAGGCGGCGTCGACGGCGGCCAGGTCGACGGTGTGGATGTCGGTGCCGTTGTGGTAGCTGGCGATGGTCGGCCCGCCTGCGGTGTCGGGCTGCTGGATCTGGATGTGGACGTCGAGGACGCCGGGGTCGCCGGCGGTGGCGGTGGTCATCGGGTGCTCATCTCTGCGAGGGGGTGATGGTGTCCGGGGTGGCGCCGGTGGCGCCACCCCCCGGACACCGGCGGGGTCAGGCGTAGGCGCGGACCAGCTGGGTCGCCACCTTCTTCATCGGCTCGATGTTGATCATGGTGCGGGTGAAGTGGGTCTCCGGCGTCTGCGCCGGCCGCCCGTGGTCGGCGAACTCGCCGGCGGCCTGCACCAGCTGGTACGCCGTCGGCTCCAGCCCCGCGCAGGTCGGCGACGCGATGATCGACCGCAGCGACGCCACGGTGGAGGCCATCCCGGTGGCCACGTAGGGCTTCGCGGCCAGGTACTGCTCCAGGTCGCCCCGGCGGACGTTGGTGTTCATCAGCGTGCGCTCCACGGCGAACGCGTTGATGAACTCGTCGACCTGGGCGCTGGTCACCCGGATCGCCAGCAGCGCCCGCGCCCGCTCGATGTACTTGTCGTGATGGGCGTGCACCGCGGTGACGGCGGCGCGGGCCTCCTTGACCCGCAGCTTCCAGTTCTTGGTGTGCTTGAACGCGTACGCAGTGCCGGAGCGCTCGGCGCCGACGTCGGCGGCGTGCCAGGTGTTCGCGCACACGATCCGCACCCCCGTCCCCAGGGCCCGCAGCGAGGACGTCTCGTTGTGGCTGTTCATCAGCGCGAGGTACCGCCGGGTGGGCGACGGGTCGCCCGGCAGCTCGACGAGGTCGCCGAGCTGGGCCAGCGCCCACACCCGCTTGCCGCCGCCGAGCGAGCCGGCGGTCTCGTACCGGACCTCCGGGGTCTCCAGGATCGCCTCGACGATCGCGCCCATGTCCTCGTGGCTGATCAGCTCGTAGGTGCTGGTGGCCGAGTGGAGGATGGCGTTGGTGCCGCCGTGGACGACGTACTTGTAGTCCGGCACCTCCTCGAAGTGCGGGGTGCCGTCCTCGTTGACGCCGACGAGCCGGTACTGGCCCTCGACCCGCGGCTCCCAGCCGAGGCCGGCGAGCTCGCGCGCCTCGGCCCACGTACCGGGGTACTCCTGGACGACGATGCCCTCGCGGTGCCAGGGCACCTCGCGAACGCTGAACATTGAATCGACATCGGCGGACATGACAGGTCCTTTCACTCTCACAATGGGAATGGCGCTTCTCAACTGGTTTGATGCTTTGTTGCTACCACTAATCTTAATTGACAGTACCCGCAATTGCCAGTTCGAAAGGCGTCGATTTACACGGGATCGAAATAGCCCATTCGCGACGTCGGGGGCGACGCCGAATTCGGTACCGGATTCGGGGTCGTGCGCCGGCGCGCGATGATGGGCACCATGGACGGCCAACCAGGCAGGCGCACCGTGACGGTGGCGGTCGTGACCCCCACCGGCATGGACGACCGGGCCACGACGATCCGAGTCACCCCCGATGGCGGTGACCCCGTGCTCATCGACCTCGGCGACGTGAGCGCGCTGTCCGCGCCGGAGCTGGAAGCCCGGCTGGTGGCCGCCGCCCGCTCGGCCGGCTGCGGCCCCCGCACCGATGCCCCGTGATCAGTGGCCGGGCGGTGGCCGAGGCGCTGCTGTACGTGCTGGCGGCCTTCTTCGGAGTCCTGGCAGCAGCGGCGTTCCTCGACACGGACCCCGACCACCTACGCCGTGGCGGACGTCGCCGCGGCGGTCGCCTTCATCACCCTCGCCAGGGTGTCCCGTATCGAACGCACGATGACCTCGGCGCGGCCACCCTGCTTGTGGTGCCTCGACAGCCACGTGCCCACACCCGGCGAGCAGGTGTGGGCATGACGGTGTCGCGGCCGGCTGATCAGCCGGCCGCGGTCAGCCAGCGGGCGGCGGCTGGGTCCAGGAGCGGCGGTCGTGTCGTTCACCGCGGGGCGGCATGACGATGGCGCGGCCGTGGACGGTGGTGCCGATCCGCTGACCGACGGGCATCCGCGGGTTGCCCGTCGACGTGCCCTGGGGGCAGTCGAAGCACGAGTCACCCTCGTGGCGGCCGTGGTCGCAGCGGTCGAGGTCGCGCAGCAGCTGGGCCAGGGCGGTGAGGGTCCAGTGTTGCTCGTCATGGCCGGGGCACGAGCAGATGGGTCGCGGGCGGTCGGACTCCTCGTCGACCGGGCCGGCGGCCGGCGGTTCGCCGCTCATCGTGAGCCCACCCTTCCTAGATCCACTAGTGCTCGATAACGCTGGTTATCGTGCCCAGTGCCAGGTAGGTGGGATCGACGGTCCCCCCACAGTTGGGACACCGTCCCCCACAGGCAGGGCACCGGACAGGGGACCGCAGCTGCGGCGCCAGACCGAGGTCGGCGCGCATCAGGATCCGCTCCAGCAGCTCCGCGGGATCCCGGCCGATCACCTGGCAGATGTCGACGAACTGCGGCACCGTGCAGTGCCGCGACCCCTGCTCGTAGCTGGCGATCGTGCGGGCGTGCACCGGCGACCTGAGCTGGGAGGCCAGGTCCTCGCGGGACATCCCGACGGCCAACCGGGCGGCTTTCAGCTCCACGCCGACGGCCCGCGTGATCTCCGTGTCGATCAGCTGCGCCGCGTCGACGTCGTCTGCGCCCTCAGCCCCGCCGGCGGCTCCTTGCTCGACCATCCGGGGGCGCTACCTCGCGGACGGGCCCACGGCGACCCGTCGGCGGTCAGCGTCAGTAATTCGCATCAGCGCTGACATCAGGGTGGGCCTACTTGCTTGGCCTCGTCGAGTTCGACCAGTGCCGAGCGGAGCATCATGACGGCGCCACACAGGGCCACCTCGAGGTCGCTGGCGCCGGCGGTCAGCAGCCCGGTCGGGTAGGCGGTGAACGCGCGGGAGACCCAGCGGGCCGCGTCTTCCTCGCTGTCGACGTAGTCGGCCGATTCCAGCGCGGACAGGGCCGCGGGCAGTTCGTCGGTGCCGCAGATGTCCAGCCTGTGCACGTCGGCGGCCTCCCGCAGCACGGTAGCGACGGCCCGCTCTAGGTGTTGCCGGGCGGTGATCAGGCGGTTGATCTGCGTGTCGCTTCCGTCGTGTTCCGGCACGTCGCTGGCCATGCCGCACAATCCTGCCTCAGCGTCCGGCGCGGGCCGGACCCGCGGCGGCGCGCATGAGGTCCAGAGCCGCCGGGAGCGTGCCGCGCTCCGGCAGCCACCCGGCCTCCGGGCGGTCGATGGTCTGCAGGTCGACCGCGCCGTCGGCGAAGTTCATCCGCTGGGTCAGCGTCCCGTTCTCCTGGTCGAGGTACAGGCACAACAGGACCGGTCGCTGGTCGGGATGATCGGCGAGGCTGCCTTCGCTGGCCGGCCAGGGGTTGTCCACGGACACGGCCGTGCCGGCGAACAACCACCCGCGCAGATCGAGGAGATCCCTCAGCTCGCGCAGCGACGACGGTCCCGCCCTGCTGGCCATGGCGTACAGGTGTTCGCCGATACGGCGCCCCAGTCCGTCCGGACGGTGCGGGGGCCACGCCTGCGGCGGTGTGGTGACCAGCCAGCGGAATTCGCCGTCCTGGTAGTGCACGGGGCCGCACGCGGCAGGGGCGATCTCGTCGACCTGCTGCGTGAGGTCGAGCAGGTTGTCCAGGCTCGGATCCGCGAACAGCACCCGGCCAGCCTAGGTGTCGAGACCGACCGCGGCCGCGACGGCCGCGCGGCGACAAGCTGACTGGAGTTGCAGAACCACCCCCCGCAACACGTCGCAGAGGGTGGTCTGTGCGCTGGGCACTGAGCCCTGTGGCGGTCTGCCGCCCGCTAAGGCGGTTCCGGCCCCGGACGGCGCAGCGCCCGGTTCCGGCAGAATAACAGCGGCCGAGGGCACGCCAGTCAGTACAGCTCGGTCACCGCGCCGTCACAGTCACGTGCAGGCCCAGACGGTCGGCGACCTGTGGGGCTGGTCGCGCTCGGCGCTGTTACCGGCCCGCCGCCCTAGGTGGTGTCGTCGCGGCGTCGGCGTTCCTCGCGGCGGTTGACAGCTTCCGGGTACAGGGCGGCGTCGGTGAGCCCCGCGCGGGCCTCGTCGAGGAACCGGCCGTGCGGGTCGTCCAGGACGCGGGCCACGCGGAACGGGCCGGGGTAGGCGACGCGGCAGCGGCGGCAGTAGGGCTGCAGCTGGTGCACGCCGGGTTCGTGCTGCTCGGTGATCTCGCACACCGCGGTCTGGTCGACACCGACGGGGGACAGGTCGACGTGCAATTGCGGCCACTGTGGGGTGCAGTCACAGCCGGCCTGCACCGGCGGCGCCCAGCGGCGGTCGGGGACGAGCTGACCGAGGCGGGTCTCGGCCGGGTAGTCGTCGAACGCGGCGCTGACCCGGATGGCCGGGTCGTGCTCGCGCGCCCACACCGTGCGGTCGTACAGCTCGGTGGTCTTCGCGCTGGCGTGGCCGAGGCCGACCTGGCGTTCCTCCAGCGTCGCGCCCTGCGCCCGCGCGAGGGTGTTGAAGAACGGCCGCAGGTCCCGCGGGCACACCCGGCTCGACGGCAGCACCCGCGCGGCCAGCTGGGAGCGGCGCACCAGGCGCAGCACGTCGTCGGTGTTGAGGCGCCGCCGGCGCCGCGGGTGCACGAACAGCGGGTCGACGCCGAGCGGATCCGGGCGGCCGTCGTGGTCGGGGGCGACGCGCACCCGGTGGGCGTAGGTGTAGAAGTCGCTGGCCATGTCGGCGGGTAGCCACCGCGACAGCAGCCGGCCGCCCTTGACCGGCACCGACAGCTGGTAGGAGCCGTGGGCGTCGTCCGCGACGCCGCCCAGGTTCAGCCGGCACACGTCACCGGGGCGCAGCCCGAGCCTGGCCATCATGGCGACGAGCAGCTTGCCCAGCACGCCGCCGAGCAGGTGGTCGGCCCGCGCGGACAGGATCAGCTGGTTGACGTGGGACACGGTCAGCGGCACGCCGGCCTTGGGGTGGCGGTCGACCACCGGGCGCTTCACGCGGGCGAACGGGTTGGGGAACGCGGTGGGGCGCACGTCGGCGTCGATGGCGTACTCGACCAGCGACGAGCACGCCGAGAGGATCTGGTTGCGCCGCGACGGTGAGCGCACGCGGTCGGTGACGCCGGAGGCGGCCTGGGCGAGCCAGCCGGCGAACCGCGACGCCTGCGGGCGGGTGATCAGCAGCGGGTCGACGGTCTCGGCCGAGCACCACGGCAGGTACACCGACATGCAGGAGCAGTACGTCGTGCCGGTCTTGGTGCTGACGGCGAAGTGCTCGGCGAGCCAGCCGAACACGATCTCGTCGAGCACGTCCGGGGTGGTGGCGGTGGGCAGCTCCAGCAGCCGCTCGGGTGGCTCCAGGAAGTCGACGGAGCGGGGCAGGGCGAGGCCGGCGGCGGTGCGTTTGAGGCCGACGAGGCGAGGGTGATCCAGCACCACGGCGCCACGGCCGGCGGGGTCGGAGGCTGGTTTCACCGTATTCCTCTCGGTTAACAGTGGTTCGCCGAGCAGCACCACGCCGCGTCGTGAGGTTTGCTCACGATGCGCTGGTGGAGGGGGTTACTGCTGGGCGGGTGGGGTGCCGTCGGGGGTGCTGTCGCCGTCGTCGGCGGGTGGGTTGGGCCGCTGCGACGGGGTGGCCTGCCCGCCGTCCTCACCCTGGGCGCCGGCCGGTGGGGGCTGGTTGGCGGCGGCGCGGGCCGCGGTCTCCTCGGCGGTGGGGGCGTCTTCCTCGGAGAAGCCGATCTCGCGGCGGGTGGCCTTGCCGCCGATGACGCCGTCGCGGTGCGCGGTGAGCGCGACGGTGGAGCCGTCCGGGCGCAGCACGACCTCGGACGGATCCCACCAGATGCAGCGCTTCTCGACGTCGGTCTCGCCGGCGGCGCGCAGCGCCGGCCACAGCACCTTGATGGTCAGCTGGGTGCAGATGATCGCCGCCAGCGGTCCCATGTGGGACTTCAGGGCGTCCTCGGTGACGCCCCACATCGACCAGTGGTTCAGGTCCTCGACGCCGAGCACGATGCTGGCCGGGATGTTCAGGTCGGCGGCCAGGGTGCGGCGGGCGTCCTGGCGCAGCACCGGCACCTGGGCGTCGAACGGGGTGGCGAAGGTGATCAGCTTGAAGCCGTTGCCGGTCAACGACTCGTCGGGCACCCGGAAGAAGATCGGCAGCAGCGCGGCCACGTCGTCGGGATTCTGGATGGCGGTCTTGGCGGCGCGGGCGAACGCGGCGACGAACGGGTCGCCGTGCAGGCCGTTGAGGCCGTCGGAGGCGCCCGGCGTGGGCAGGGTGGCCGACTCGGGGATGGGCAGTGCCCCGGCGCCGGCCAGCCGCGACTTGATGTCGACGGCGACGCGCCGCGACAGGCCGAACAACTCGTCAAGGGTGTCCAGTGCGGCCTCGAACGCGCTGGTGGCCGTGGTGGCGTCCTCGGCGTCGGGGACGTAGATCGGGATGAGCACGACCTCGTCGGAGGCGAAGGTGACCCAGCCGTCGGCGCCGGGGTTGGGGTGGTCGGCGAGCTTGAACCGGATGTGGGTGTCGGTGACCTCGGACCACTCGCGGCGCGACAGCACGCTCCACTGGGTGGCCGGTTGCCCGTCATCGCCGGCGGCGGTGCCGCCGGCGGCGGGTGGGCGGGGGTAGCCGGCGAGCCAGCTCTCGCCGGGCACCAGCAGGTGCAGCCCCAGGCGGGCCAGCATGGCGCTCTGCCCGAGACGGCCGTTGTGCAGCTCGGCGAGGATGTCGCCGGCCAGGCCGGGGGTGGCGGCGGGTTTGGGGTCGCCGGCGCTGGCGGGGTCGACGTCGCCGATGTAGAGGTGGCAGCGGGACAGGTTGTTGCAGATCCACTCGACGGCCTGGCGGGCCTCGCCGCAGTGCCGCCAGGCCGCCCAGGCGCGTTCCTGCCACTCCCGCGGCCGCGGTGGTTGCAGGGCGCGAGGCAGTCGGGAGGCGGTGACGGCGCCGATGTCGCCGGCGGTCGGGACGGCCGCGGTGAGCACACCCGCGCCGGTACGGGCGCCGGTGGCGACGCCGGCGTAGGTGGTGGCGGTGGCCAGGGCGGCGCTCGCGGCCGCGGCGACCACCGGCCGGTAGATGGCCGGCACGGGCAGGGCGGCCGCGGTGGACAGCGGCGGCGGGGTCCACGCCGGCGGTTCGGGCGCGGCCGGTGCGGCGGGGGTGGCCCACCGCAGCAGGTCCGTCACCTTGCTCATGAGGCGCACGGTCAGTCCTTCCATCGCAGGCTGCCGAAGGTCGGGGTGGACCGGTCGGGCATGGGCACGGCGCCGCTGACAGCGGCGGTGGTCTGGTGGTGCGGGTGGCCGTGGCGCACGGCGCGGTCCCAGGCGTCGTCGTTGGACAGGTCCAGCTGCACCTGCCAGGCGCGCATCGCGCGCTCGAGGTCGCGTTGGCGTTGCTGCGGGGTGGGCATCGGCGCCGGCAGCAGCGCCGTCGCGCCGAGGCAGGACAGCGCCACCGGCAGGGCGACCGCGTCGACCTCGTCGGTGCGCCACTCGTCGTCCGGGTCGCGGCCGGGTTTCTCCCGGCGGCCGGTGTAGAGGGCGACGGCGTCGTGCTGCTCGGGGGTGAGCGTGAGGGTGTGCTCGGTCAGCCGGGTCGAGATCAGGTCCCGCAGCTTCTTGCGGGAGACCAGGCCGCGGACGGCGATGTGCTCGCCGGCGTAGTCCCCGATGGCCACCAGGCGCCGCCGCCACGGCGGGTTGAACCAGGACTCCAGGTGGCCGCGGACCTCGCGGCGGCCGACCGGCGACAGCACGGTGACACCGAGGACCACCACCGGGCTGATCCGCCGGTACTCCTCGTAGGAGGCGGCGGTCGCCTCCAGGATGTCCAGCTGGTCCAGCAGGGTCGCACCCTCGGGCAGCAGCTGCGCCTGGTGGGCGTGGAGCAGCCCACCGCGCTGGTACCAGAACATCGAGCTGATCGACCCGAGGTGCCCGTAGAGGCCGATGTCCAGGGCCAGGACGCGGGCGTCGGGGCCGGCGGGGGCGTCGGTGCGCTGCTGCCGCGGCGCCAGCGGCGGGGTGCTCATGAGGCGGCCTGCCCGGCGGCGAACCGGTCCCGGTTGCGGCGCATGATCTCCCGCGCGTCGGGCAGGCCACCGCCGCCGGCCGCCATCGGCTCGGCCTGCAGCGCGGCGGCCAGGTCGCCGGCGTTGAACAGGCCGAACGTGGAGGAGTTGAACGCGCACTCGTACTCGGTGGAGAACCGCTCCCGCGACATCGACGCCCGCTGGGAGGTGATGAACTCGGCGCTGATGCGCCGGATGCGGGTGTAGGGGACCTGGATCTTCATCCAGCCCGGTGCGCCCTGCCCGGACCACTCGGCCCAGTACCAGCCCTGTTTGCCGTTCGGGGTGGAGATGGCGATGAGGTCGCCGCCGGTGGCGGCGAGCATCGGCAGGCACGCGGTGTAGAGCGCTTCGGTGGTGTACGCGGCCTCGTCGATGATCAGCAGGTCGGGGGAGTAGCCGCGGACGGTGTCCGGGTGGCCGGGCAGCGCGTACACGACGGACTCGTTGGCCAGCTCCAGCGACAGGGTGTTGTCGCGGGCCAGCTGCAGCCCGAGCGCCTGAGCGTAGCGGCGGACCTTCGACACCAGCAGCGCGGACTGCCGCTGGGTGGGCGAGACGGCGACGATGGTCTGGCGGGGCTTCTCGGCGGCGCGGTGCAGGCCCATCGCGCCGGCGACGCTGCTCTTGCCGGCCTGCCGGGAGGTGGTGACCAGCGCCCGGTGCGGTCGGCGGCGCAGCAGGGTGGACTGCCACGTGTCGGGGGGCATCCCGGCCTGGCGCATCATCCGGGCCGGGTCGCGACGGGCCAGGAACTCCGAGAGCACCGTGACGGACGCCATGGGGTCAGCCGTTCCCTGGGTCGATCACGCAGTCGTCCCCGTCGTCGACACCACCGTCGACAGCGCCGCCGGCGCCGGCGGGGACGGCGGCCGGGACGGGGGCGGCGTCGAGGACCAGCGGCCCGGCGGGGTTCTGGGTGGCGGCGTCCAGTGCGTCCAGGACCGCGTCGTGGGCCTCGGGGAACTGTGCGGCCAGCCGGTCGAGGATGACCGCGGCGAGGTCGATCTCGCGGTTGGCCATCCCGGACGCAGCCGAGATGCGGATGAGGTCCGCGATGCCCGGTTCCTTGATCACCCGCAGGGCCGCGGCGAACGCGGTCATCGCCCGATCGGCCGGGATCTTGTCCAGCGGGGCGCGGGCGGTGTGGGCGGCCATCCGCACCATGCCCTGCGCGAACGGCACCATCGACTGTTCGAGCAGATCGGTGAACCGCTCGTGCAGCAGCCGCGAGTTGTCGGCCTTCCACGCCAGCAGCCGTTCGGGCCAGCGGTTCTGTTTCGCGACCCGCGTCACCGTGACCGGGCTGATCCCGAACTTCAGCGCGGTGGCCACGTAGGTGCGGCGGTGGGCCTCGTTGCGCCAGTGCAGGAACCAGTCGTATTCCTCGGCCGGCTCACCCAGCTGCCGGTCCCACATGTCCCGGCCGGAGGCGTAACGGAAGGTCGTCGACACGCCGGCGGGCCCTCCCGAAAGCACGAGTGCTTCCGGCGGCCATGTGCGCCAGGCCCGGTGATCGTCACCGGGGAGTCTAGGGGCAGCCTGACCTGCGGTGCGTTACCATCCGCGACGAGTCATGCGCTGGTGGTGTAGCTGGTAGCACGACCGCCATTCCAGGCGGTAGGGGCGGTTCGAGGCCGTGCCGGCGCTCACTCACCGTTGTTGTGCGTCGACTGGCATCCGTGGCCGGGCGCCCCAGCCCAGATTTGTGCTGCGGAGGCCCGAGCGTGTTCCAGGGCACCATCCCGGCCGAGATGCGCAGCATCGTCGCCCAGCACGCCCGGCTGTGGCCGGCCGGCGCCGACGTCTATGTGGGCTGCTCCGGGAACCTGACCATCGAACGCACCCTGGCCGGGACCTGCCCGGAGCGGGAGTTCCGGCTGCACTCCAACGACGTGAACCCGTACTCGTGCGCCCTGGGGTGGCAGTTCGCCGGGCAGCCGGTGCCGTTCACCGTCAAGGACGAGTTCGTCGAGGAGCTGTCCTGGCTCTACGACTACCTCGACGACGGCATCGGCACCCTGGCCACGCTGATGCTGGGCACCCGCTGGTTCTCCTTCGTCGGCAAGACCGGCGCCTACCACCGGCGGATGGTGGCCGCCTACCGTGACCAGTGGCCGACCCTGCACGCCGACACGGTGGCCAAGCTCGCCAGGGCGACGCTGCGGCTGTCCTCGTTCGACGCCCGCGACGTGCGCGAGTACCTGCGGCAGGCCCCGCCGGAGGCGCCGGTGGCGTCGTTCCCGCCGTTCTGGGCGGCCGGCTACGAGACCATGTTCAAGGGCATCGAGGACCACTTCGACTGGCCGGAGCCGTCCTACGAGATCCTGGACGACGACGGCAAGAACGAGATCATCCAGCTGGTCATCGACCGGCCGCACTGGCTGCTCGGGCTGCACTACCAGCTGCCGCAGCTGGAGCCCTACCGCGTCGGGTTCGTGCAGACCGGGCCGCGGGCGATGCCGATCTGGGTGTTCGCCCAGCCGGGCATCGCCCGCTACGTCGGCCCGCACCAGAAGACCGAACCGGTGCTGATGGCCCGGCTGGCACCCGAGGACGACCTCGGTGAGGACCTGCGGCTGCACCCGCTGACCGGACCGCAGTTCAACGGGCTGCGCTCGGCCTACCTGGGACGGGGCATCGCCCCCGGCGCGCCGCTGTTCTCCTGCGCGGTGTCCACCGGCGGCAAGATCATCGGGGCGTTCGGGTACCTGCCGCCGAAGTTCGGGCTGGACGCCTACCTGATGTCCGACTTCGCGGTCGCCCCGTCGAAGTGGCGGCGGCTGTCCAAGCTCGTGGTGATGGCCGCGATCAGCCACGAGGCGCAGCTGCTGGTGCAGCGGGCCCTGTCCAAGCGGGTCCTCGGCTGGGCCACCACGGCGTTCACCAACAACCCGACGTCGGCCAAGTACGGCCGCGGCATCCCCGGCGTGAAACTGACCAGCCGCAAACCCTGCGACGACGGCATCCACACCTACCAGCTGCAGTACGGCGGGCCACTCGGACAGTGGACGCTCGCGGAGGCGCTGGAGCTGTGGCAGGCCAAACACACCCACCTCACCCCCACGGCCGCCGACGCGGCGGCGGGGCCGGTGGTGGTGACCGGGGTGGCGCGGTGACCACGACCTCGAGGACCGACGTGCCGATCACCGTCGAGAACCACCACGACGACGACGGCACCGAGCCGATGCTGATGGTGCACGTCACGATCTGCGACAACCACGGCACCCACCTGACGGCGTCGGGGAACCTGGTCGGTGACCTGAGCGACGAACGGCTGGCCGCCACCATGATCCGCGCCGCCCTCGGGGTCGCCGCCGCCCGCGACACCGGCCACTGGTTGACCCTGCAGCACGCCCTGAGCGGCTACGGCGCCGACCTCGCCGGGGACGGCCGGTGATCTCGCTCGGCCTCGACGTCGGCAAGGAGCAGGACCCGGCGGCGCTCGCCGCGCTGCGCACCGTGGGGCTGCGGCCGAACTCGCACCGGCCGCTGTGGGACCTGCTCTCCATCGGCAACATCGAGCTCGGCACCCCGTACCAGCAGCTGGCCGACCTGCTGGTCACCGTCGCCCAGGAGCTCGTCGACGCCGGCTACCCGGTGGTCGCCACCATCGACGCCACCGGCATCGGCGCCGCGGTCGTCGAGATGGCCCGCAAGGCCGGCCCGGACCTGCACATCGTGGCGGTCAGCATCAGCTCCGGCCGCACCCTGACCCACAGCAACCCCGACGAGTACGTCGTGGGCAAGCACCGTCTGACCGAGGTGCTGCAGGTCGCCCTGGAACAACGCGGCGTGACCATCCCCCCGGAGCTGCCCAACGCGCGGGCGTTCGGGGACCAGCTCGGCCGGTTCCGCGCCCGGCCCACCAGCACCGGCTACCAGAAGCACGAGGCGTCCACCGGCCACGACGACCTCGTCCTGGCCGCCGAGCTCGCGCTGTGGACCGGCGACATCATGCACGACCAACACGCAGGAGTCGCACTATGACCGGCTTCCCCGACACCGACCCGGACGACACCTCCGACCCGGACGAGACGCACGGCCGGCTGCAGCGGGAGCTGGTGGCGTCGCTGGGCGAGGTGGCCGCGTGGCTGGGCCAGCTGGTGCCGGCGCTGCAGGCCGCCGGGCAGCAGATGAGCCACGCCGTGCGGCTGATCAGTCAGTCGCAGGCGCTGCTGCCGGAGCCGGACGAGCCGGGTGGGGTGGTGTGGTCGGGCGACGGATGGCGCGTGCAGCTGGTCGACGGCGCGGTGGCCATCTACGGCGACACCGAGCAGGACCGGCCGCGCCTGCTGGCGGCGGTGGCCGCCGCCGAGTACGCCGCGGCGGTGCGACCACGGCAGCCGGGTCCGATCAAGGGACTGTCGGCCGACCTGGTGATCGTCGACGAGGCCGCCGGCGTGGTGCGGGGACCGTTGCGGTGAGGCTGTCCGAGCCGCTGCCGGTGCGGCGCCGGCTGACCGACCTGACCCTGCTCGACGTCAACGCCCGCTACATGACCAAGGAACAGTTCGACCGGCTCGTCTCCAACATCCGCACCGACGGCGCCCTCACCTCCACCCCGCTCATCTACAGCGGCGCCGGCGAGTACGCAGAAGGCCACGAGCTGGTGCTGTCGGGCAACCACCGAGTCCAGGCCGGCATCGCCGCCGACCTGGAGGAAGCCTGGTTCCTGCTCGTCACCGACGACCTACCCAAGGCGCGGCAGCTAGCGATGCAGCTGTCGCACAACGCCATCGAGGGCGACGACGACCTGGCCATCCTCAAACAGCTCTACGACGGCATCGACGACATCGACGAACGCGCCTACGCCGGCCTGGACGACAAGACCCTGGACCTGCTCGATCGGATCGCGCTGGAACCGCTGTCGGAGGCCAACCTGTCCTTCCACACGGTGAACCTGGTGTTCCTGGCCGGCGAGGCCGACGCCGCCCGCGACGCCCTGGACCAGCTGGGCCGCACCTCCGACGAACGGTGGCTGGCCGCCTACCAGGACTACCAGCCCACCCTGGACGCGCTCGCCTCGGCGCACTCGGCGCACAACGTGGGCAACGTGGCCACCGCCATGGGCATCCTCGTCGCGCTCACCGAACGACACCTGACCGACCTGCAGGACGGCTACCTGGACCCGATGTCCACCGAACCGCGACACCGCGGCCACGTGGGCCTGGAGGTCGTGCTGGGCAGTCGCACCGTGCCGGCAGCCACCGCGGCCGCCCTGACCCGCGCCCTGAAGGCGGCGGTGGACTCGGGAACCGTCGAGCCCGGCAAGCCGTGGCAGCTACTCGACCAGATGATCGCCGACTACCTCGACGTGCACCACTAGCCGGCTCGCCACCGCGCCGTGAGGTGTCACATCTCGTCGGCACGACGCCCCCCACGCAGGCGATGCGCCGTGTATGACCGACACCAGAACCGTGTCGTCGGTACGAAGCCCCAACGCAGGCGGTGTGACTTGGAGCGCGAACGCGCTCGGCTGGATGCATCCGCGTCGTCGGTACGACGCCCCCACGCAGGCGGTGCGACGTCACCACCGCGACCCAACATCACTCATCAGCATGTCGTCGGTACGACGCCCCCACGCAGGCGGTGCGACCACTCGGCCACCACAGCACCGCCACACGAAGGGGCATAGTCGTCGGCACGACGCCCCGACACAGGCGGTGCGACCAGGCTGTGGGCGCATCGTCGTCGGCACGACGCCCCGACGCAGGCGTTGCGACCAGGTCGTGTCGAGCACGTCCCGGCGCTTGTGCAGAGGTCGTCGGCACGAGGCCCCGACGCAGGCGTTGCGACCAGGTCGTGTCGAGCACGTCCCGGCGCTTGTGCAGAGGTCGTCGGCACGAGGCCCCGACGCAGGCGTTGCGACAGCTCCGGGAGTCGACAAGCCTCCCGCCAGATCGACTCGTCGTCGGCACGAGGCCCCGACGCAGGCGTTGCGACAGCTCGCTGTACGAGACGCGATTGACCAGGCCACATGGAGATCATCGCGAGCGCTGGTCTAGAGGTTCAGGTTTCAAGGTGCGTCGGTGCTGGCTGGGGGGAGAGCCTACGCGTGTGCGCTGGTGTCGGGGTTGCGAGCGGTGGCGCTGCCGGGTGCTGCCACGTCGCCGCTCGCGGCGAGCAGCATGAGGGTTGCGGATGATTCCTGGTCGTAGTGCTGACCGCAGCCGTCGCAGGTGACGATCCGGGCGGCCGAGTAGCGGTCGTCGGCTGGATTGAGGTGTCCGCATCGGTAGTGGGTGCGGGTGATGCCCGTGTGGGGCATGACGGCGACGGCCACGCCGTAGGAGTTCGCTGTGGTGGTGGCGATGCTGCGGAGTTGGCCGGGTGAGGCGCCGATGCGTTGGTGGGCCACCCGGTCGGTGACCGCGGTGGGCAGGGTGGGCTCTGTCGCGGGATCGGCGCGGCGGGCCAGGTCGGCGATGGCCGTGTTGTCCAGGACCAGTCGGCTGGCGCCGGTCAGTAGCCAGGACATCGTCCGTCGGTAGGCATCGGCGCGGGCCGCGAGGGTATTGGCTGTGCCGTGCGCCTGCTGTTCCCAGAGCCGGCGGTCGCTGCGTCGCCAGTTTTCCAGGGCGGCGGCGGTGGCCTGGTGGCCTGCGGGGCAGTCGGTGGCCCAGGTGCGTGCGAGGTGGGCGAACCGGGCCGGTGAACGCCACGTCGCGACCGCCGCGGCGGTCGGGACCGGCTGAGCGTCCTCGTCGTCTGCGGTGATCGTGAGTGGGTTGTCGGTCAGGGCTGCGACGAGCTGGTCTCGGATGTCGTTGAGCGAGGTGGCGCGTCGGGCCGCCATCTCGGGCTGGGTGGACACCCGGTGCCACCAGCGCGCGGGCAGGGAGATGGTGCCGGTGTGGTCGGTGTCGGCGTGCACCAGGTCGTTGAGGTCGTCCGGCACGTGGACAGGGGCGGTGCTGCGCCAGGTGGCGACGCGCACGGCGCCGCCGTCCTCGCGGCGCCAGCCGAGGTGCAAGGCGACGGCCGGCCCGCCGGAGCGGGTCACCGGATCCTTGATCCTGGCGGTGACGTGCAGCTCGATCTTGCGGTGGCCGGCGACGCGGCGGACGACGAGCCGGGCGCTGGTGATGTCGGCGTCCGCCGGCAACATGCGGTGGACCAGCACCGGGATGCTGAGGTGGCGCTTGTTGCCGAGGTCGAGGCGAACGACGCCGAGGCGGCGGCGGCGCTGCTCGGCCCGCGCCAGGGTGGCCCAGGTGTCGGGGTCGACCCAGGGTGTCAGGTACAGGACGTTGCGCCAGGGGCCGTTCTGCTCGTCGGCGATGGTGGCCGGCAGCCGGGGCGGTGCGCCGGTCTGGCGTTGGAGCTGCACGGTGATGCTGCCGGAGCCGTCGTAGCGGTGATGCCGAATGTTGGCGGGGCGGCCGGCTTTGCGTTCGGCCGCGACCCTCTTGGTGGCGACCTGGTGATGGGCAACGACGTCGTTGTAGGTGGCCCAGTACAGGCCGCGGCCCTGGCTGTAGTCGGCGTAGAGGGCCTTGATGGCCGCGCGGTGGGCGTCGGCGATCGCGGTGAGCCGCGGTGTGGCGGTCGGGTGGGCGTCGGCGATGGCGGTGCGGCGCTGGCTGCGCAGGTCCTTGATGCGGGCTTTGAGCTGACGCACCGCCTCGGAGGACTCGGTCGGACCCTTCTTGCGGGCCGCGGACCGTTCCGCGGCCGCGGCCGCGGAACGGTCGGTGAGCTCGGTCTCGGCGGCCGTGAGCTGGGTTTCGATCGCGGCGATCTGCGGGTAGCTGGACCAGACGGCGGTGACCGCGTCCTGCCGCTGGTGCTCCAGCGTGACGAGGTCTTCGCGCAGGCAGTGCGCCAAGGACAGCTGCTCGTCGACCTCGGCGGGCAGCCGGACCCGCTCGCCGTGCAGGACCGGCGGAACCCCGTAGACGTGGACGACGACAGCCATGCCGGTGGGAGCCCCTTTCGCGCTGGTCGGGTTGTGGTGCGGAGCTGGCAGGCTCCTGTCGAAACGCCGCCACCGCGCGGCCACGGTAACGCACGGTTATGGGTTGGTGACGTCGGTGGCTCGGTGCTAGCGTTCTCGCCAGTAGGCCGTTCCGCGGAGTCGGCCGAAGAGGCCCGGATGCGCCCGCGTTGTCGTGGGACTCCGGGCTTCGCGCTGTCAGAGGTAGCCGTGCTCGACGGTCTCGTCGATGGTGACCGGGCGCAGACACCTGTCGCAGAAGTGGCGCTCGTGCTCGAAACCGTTGCTGTCGCCCAGGCCCCACTGGATCCAGCGCAGCCGGCCGTCCGGGGTTGCCTCGGCCTCGTGGGCGGTGTTCCAGCGGCCGGCGCGGTCCTCCTCGTGGATGGAGCCGACGGCGCCGCAGCGCGGGTGGGGGCAGATGAGGGTGGCCTGGCCGTTCTCGGCGTCGACGCGCACCACCACGGGCAGCGGCACGACGATGGTCGACTCCAGGTCCGCGGCCAGCTGGATCACGTAGCGCTCGACGGCGCCGGCGGTGGTGAGCTGGGCCAGGCGGATGTGCTGGAGCAGGGTGCGCAGCTCGGCGACGCGGACGGCGGCGTGGGTCGGCAGCGCCACGGACGCCGGGAGCAGGGCCTGAGCGGCCGTCGGGGCGGCCGGGTCGACGGCCGGGATGGTCGGGGTGGTCATGGGTGGTCTCCAGCCTCTGCGGGTTCGTCATCGTCGTCGGGTCGCGTAAGGAATTCGCCGGTGGCCTCGTAGTGGCTCCAGCTGGGGTCGGAGGTGCGGTCGTAGTGCTCGAAGTCGACCTCGGTGGGCTCGCCGCCGGCTGGGTGGCGGTGCACGACGGTGACGACGGGCGCCTGGAGGGCCGTGATCTGGTCCCAGCCGCGGAACGCCGCGGCGAGCGGACCGTTCGCGCAGTCGACGCTGATGACGACGGTCACGTCGTAGGTCACCTCGGTGGGCGGGGTGGGCGGGGTGGTCATGGCGGTCACCGGGGGTCGTAGGGGCCGCGGACGGTGCCGGGCGGGTCGCAGGGCGGGTGGGTGTCGCTGTGGCTGCCGTCGCCGAGGCCGGCGTACCAGCAGGTGGGGCAGAAGTAGTCGGTGGCGCTGAGCCGGTCGCCCCAGGAACGCGGGGCGGGGGTGCCGCGGCGGGCGGCGGCGCGCTGGTCGTCGGCGACCAGCTCGGCGAGGAAGGCGAGGTAGGCGGGGTCGGTGTCGGTGGGGTCGACGGGGCAGGTGTCGGGGTCGGCGAAGTCGACGAGTTCGGCGCCCGCGGCGGGGTCGGTCAGGGTGGGCATGGGGGTGCTCCTCTGCTGGGGTTGGGGGCGGCGGAATGCCAGGGGGTGAGGCGGCGCCTCACCCCCTGGCATCGGTTCAGGCGGACTGCGTGACCCGCAGCCGCACGGTCGCGGTCTTCTGCGTGCCGGTGCCCTGGACGATGAAGCCGGGCGAGCACGGGCACGAGCAGAAGGCGTAGGCCGAGAACCCCCAGCCCAGCTCGGCGCTGGCGGCGCCGGCGGCGACGAGCGCGGCGTTGACCTCGGCCTCGACGGTGGCCACCGCGGCCAACCCGGCCGCGTCGGCGTCCAGCGTGACGTGCTCGCCGGCCGCGTCGACCAGGTTGATGGAGACCCGGTGCCCGTAGTGGGTGAAGTAGGTCCTGGCCTCGTCGGTCGGCAGGTCGCCGCACTCGTCGAGCATGGCGTACTCCTCGGCGATGTCGGCGCGGTCCAGGTCCTGCACGGTGATGTCCTCGACCGACAGTGCTACGCCCATGGCCCTATTCCTCACAATTCTTTGGTGGTTTTTGCTAACACCATTATCCTAATTGACCGCCCTTGTGAATGCCAGTTATAAAGGGAATTGGGCGCCATTAATTGTGTGTGGTACCACTCACAATTGATGGCGCCCCATTCGCGCTTCGCGGGGGTGGTTCAGACCGCGGCCGGGCGGATCACGAACTCGCCGGTCACGTACTCGGCGGCCAGCTCGGCGACGGGCCAGAACACGTCCCAGCCGTGGTCGGTGGTGACCCGTAGGTAGGAGTCGCGCACGTCGGCGTGGGCGGCGAGGAACACGCCGTTGAGGTCGCCGACGCTGCGGGCGGTGCCGCGGGTCACGCCCGCGCGGGGCTCCGCAGCGTCCACTCGCGCCACCGTCTCGCCGGTCTGGGCCGCGGCGATGATCGCGGCGAGGGCCATCACCTCGGGGCCGCTCAGCAGCCTCGCGGCCGCCGGCGCGGCCGCCGGGGTGATCGGGGTGGACATGATGGGGACTCCTTTCGCTGGAGCGGTCAGCCCTGGTGGGCGCGGGTGAGGTGGACGCGGGCACGGCGGGCCGCGCGGCTGTCGGCCGCGCGCCGCTTGCGGGTGAGCGCGGACGAGATGCGCTTCACGGCGCTGGGGTTGGGGTCGAGCGTCCGCTTGCTGGTGATCATCGGGGCGTCGGGGTGCCAACCACCGCGGCCGCGGGCGTTGCGCATGTCGGGGGCTCCTTCCGGGGTTGGTCGACGGGGGGGTCAGCGGGCGGCGGAGCGGGCGGCGATCGCCGCGTCGCCCAGGCGACGGGTCTCACGGCCCTGGCGGCGCCGGGAGCGCCGCCGGTAGTTGGCGCGGTCGTGGGTGAGGCAGCAGATCGGGGTGCGGGGCTCCCGCCCCGCCATGGGCGCCCGGTCGCAGGAGGAGTGCATGACGTCCTTTCGTGGGGGTCAGGGCTGGTAGCGCAGGTACGACCGGCCGGGCCGGTGACCCTCGCCGAACCCGCCGGGCTGGCAGCAGAGGTACGAGCCGCACGACTCGCCGGGAGCGAACAGAGGAGCCTCCGGGGAACAGACCGGCTCACGGTGAAAGTGGCCGCAGACCTCGCAGTGCTCGGGCTCCTCAACCTCGTACATGACATCTCCCGTTCTATGTCTTATTGCTCGTTATCTGATACCAATATCATAATCCAATGGCGCGCCAATAGCCAGTTAATGAACCCATTTATGGGGTCAATTTTCGCAATTGTTTTGCGCGCTATTCCGGCGGTGCGCGGGGGAGAGGGTCAGGGCTTCTCGGCCCACGCCACCCTGGCGTGGACCGAGGTGAACGCGCCGGGGGCCAGCGGCCGGTGCGCGCCGTGGCTCTCGATGAGGTCGCGGATCTCGTCGTGGCGGCGGTCGCGGCGATAGTCCAGCGACTCGGGCACGATCGCCACCATCGTCCCGCCCGGCGCGAGCAGGTCCCAGGCGAGGGTGAGGTGGTCGATCCACAGACTGGACCGGCCGGGGACGGCGAACGGCGGGTTCATCACCACCAGGTCGAACTGGCGCAGCTCGCTGCCCTGCGGGCCGTCGTGGGCCAGACGCGTCCGGCGGGCCTGGCAGAACTGCTCCAGGGTGCCGATCAGGACGGTCACCCTCGGGTCCGGCCGGTCGCGGCAGATCAGGCGGGCGCGCTCCGGGTTGGGCTCGATCGCCAACACCTCGATCGCGACCGGCCGCGGTGCGACGCCGAGGATGGCGTGGACGAAGACGCCGTCGCCGGCCGACGGCTCCAGCACCCGCAGCTGGTCCCCGGTGGCCGGGTCGAGGTCGCCGATGTCGGTGTGCAGGCGCAGGATCTCGGCGGCCAGCGCGGGTGGGGTCGGCACGTAGCCCTCGGTGGTGCGCGGCGGCTGCGGTGGCCGTGGCGCGGCGCTGCCGGCGAGGTAGGCGGCCAGCGCCGGCGCCGGGTCGACGGTGAACACGTGGACGCGCTGCCGGGAATGCCAGCGGCCGCCCAGAGCGGTGAGGATCGTGTTGACGGCGGTGTACTCGCGCGGGTCGAGCTGGTCCGGCAGGGCGAGGTGCAGGCCGGTGATCTGGACGGTGCGCAGGATCTCGCGGACGCGGTCGTCGGTCACCGCAGCGCGGCGACCACGGCGGACGGTCGTGGTGGACATGAGGGCTCCTCAACTGGTGGTGTTGGTGCTGCCCGGCGCGGCCGGTTCAGGCGCAGGGCCGGGGGGGCGGTGCCAGCCGCCGGTGGCGGCGGCGAGCTCGTCGAGCGCGGCGAGATCCGCGGCGCGGACGTCCACGCCGGCGGGGTGCACGGCCAGCTCCAGCTCCCACCCGTCGGCGTGGGTGTGGGGGCGCCAGCCGAGGTCGTGGGGCCCTGCACTGTCCAGCGCGTCGTGCAGGATCCACTCGATGCGGTCGAGCGCCGCCGTCCACGTGCTGTCGGGCACGCCCTCGGGGGGCTCCTCGGGATCGGTGTCGACGTGCCACAGGGTGCGGTCGCCGGCGTGCACGGCCAGCAGCTGCACCTGCTCGTCCCAGTTGATGCTGATGGCCGTGGCGGCCGGCAGCAGGTAGCGCACCTGCCAGGTGGCGATGCCGGTCAGCAGCAGGCCGAAGTCGCAGCCGTGGTCCAGGAGCCGGCTGTGGCAGCGCTGCGCGGCCGTCATGATGTGCGGGGGGAGCGCGTCGGGTACGCGATCGGTCACGGGAACCTCCAACGGAATGCCAGGCGCAGGCGCCCAGGTGGGATCAGCGGGTGGGGCGGGCGCGTCCAGATCCACGGGGGCCGGTGCCGGCGCCAGGGCTGCGGTCGTGGCCTGCCACCGCCGCATACAGGCCGGCTCCCAGCGACACCGCCAGGGTCCGTAGGTGGAGCTGCTGCCGGGCAGCAGCGGCACGAACGCGCGGGTGCCGACGCGGCCGCAGTGGGCGCACGTCATCTCGTCGACCTCCATCACGGTCCCCCCGGCTCGTCGTCGGGCGACCAGGCGGGGAACAGCGGCCGCAGCCGGTCGCCGATGACCTGGTCGATCTGCTGCAGCGGAACCGCGGCGGTGCCCTCGCGGCGGTGCAGCGCCCACAGGTCCAGCACCTCGCCGAGCGCGTCGGCGAGCTGCCGGGTGGGGCTGCCGACCGGGTAGTCCTCGGCGATCGCGGCGAGCGTCTTGTCCAGGCGCGACAGGGGCACCCGCGGCTGGTAGCCGAGGGTCAGGTCCTGCAGGGTGAGCCGGCGGTAGCCGCCGGCCTCCAGGGCGAGGTCGACGGTGTTGTCGGCCTTGTTGCCGCCCACCTGCGCCACGTACACGCGGGAGAACCGCGTGAGCACCGGCGTGATCATGGACGTGGTGAGGCCGCGCCGGGCGCGGACAACGGTCTCGAACGCGGCGCGGCCGCTGTGGCCGACCAGCACGCCGTCGAGGTCGGGGCCGCTGAGAATGCGCAGCCGGGCGTAGATCCGGGTCATGGCGGTGGGTCTCCTCGTCGGGTCTGTCGGGGTCGTTCGGGGGTCAGGCGGCGGGCGGGAAGGGCGGGGAGTAGGCCGGCGGCGGCGGCGAGTACGGGTCGGCGCGGTCGACGAACCACTGGCAGGTGCACGCCCGCTGTTCGGGGCCGGCGGGCCCGGCGACGTACACGACGTGGGCACAGCGGCCGGTGGCCGGGCTGTGGTGGGCGAGGGTGCCGCCGCACTGGCACCACAGCGTGCCGTCGGGGGCCGGCGCCGCGGCGGTTTGCGCGGCGTGGCGGCGGTAGCCGCTGCGCCGCCCACGCCAGTAAGTGATGGCCGGCACCACAAAGATGAAGAACAGGCCGATCAGAACGTCCATGACGCATACCTCAATTCGCGCACAATGAATAGGGGGATCAATTCGGGCTATGTCCTAATCCTAATGGAATAGGGCCGGATTAGCCAGTTAATGAGTGGCTTATCCGGCCCTATTCAGGGCAATTGCAATTGCGTTGGGTCAGGATTCAGCGGGGTCGGGGTGCAGGTGCCCGCCCGCCAGAGCGAACCAATCCTCGATCGCCGCGGCCGCCGCTGGTGACCTGTCGACCAGAGCCCTGGCGCGCTGCTCGGTCCACTCGGCGTGGGTCCAGCGGCTCGTCAGGTCGACGACCGTCAGGTCGATCTGGCTGGCCCGCACGCCGGCGAGGAACAGCTTGGCGTCGTACCCGACCAGCGGGACGTGCAGGACGACGACCTCACTCGTCGGCGACGGGAACTGAGGTACCCACGCCGCCGGCGGGGCCACGCAGGCGGTGCGCAGCAGCGCGTCGAGCTGGTGCACGATGGTGACGATCTCGGCGTGCAACTCCGCGCGGTCCGCCAGCGCGGCGGCCTTGGCCTGCGCGGCCGCGTCCTCGCCGGCGTCCATCTGGTGGAGTCTCGCGCTCATCTGCGATTCGGTGCGCAACAGCGCGTCGAGTCGGGCGTGTAGTGCAGTGGCAGGCATTGGCACACATTCTCTCGAGGATTGCCGGGGTGGAATAGGGTTCTCAACTGGTTTTGGTTGATACTGGATGGTGATACCAATATCCTAATCCGCCGCACTTCTGAATGCCAGTTTCACCAAAGAATTGGGGGCATTGATTGGCCGTGATGGGTCGCGCTTTGTCGGCGGCGCCGGCGGCGAACCGCCGGCCTGGCCGACGGAGGTCAGAACAGGTCGTGCTGATCGGCGCGGATCTCGGGGGTGAGCACGGCGCCGTACTCGGGGACCTCCTCACCGGTCTGCTCGGTCCACCAGCGGGCGAACAGGGTCCGGTGACACCACGCCGGCTTCCCCGGAACACCCAACCTGTCGAAGCACAGGGCCACCAGGCGGGTGGACTCGTCGACGCCGGCGGCGGCCCTGATGGCCGCGGCGTCGCGGCGGATGCCGTCGACGCCGTAGGTGGTCAGCGCGGCCAGGTAGGCGATGGTGAAGTCCGGCTGCGGGAGCTTCAGGATCGTGCGGGCGGGGTAGATCGCCGGCATCTTGTGCTCCAGCGGGTACCGCAGCTTGAATCGGACGTTGCCGACCGTGGTCCTCACAGGCAGGCCACCCATGGTGGCCGGATCGTATTCGGTGTATGTGCAGGTGGCGAAGGTCAACGGAGGTCCTTTCCGAGCACAGCGTAAAGGTATATTGAGGTAATCATATCATGCGCACGTCTCGGTTTGGGGTTGAAGTCACCCTCGGTCGGGTGTCCGCGAACCCGTGGAGGTGGGTGGTCATCAGCCGAGTCCTTCCGCGGCGATCGCGGCGGACAGCGCCTCACGGGGCGCCGCGTCGGCGTCGTACTCGTCGCGCCAGCAGAAGTCGGCCAGGTCGAACATCGACAGCTGAAGGCGCTTGCCGCAGGCCGCGTCGACGCGCAGCAGCCACAGCCGGAACTCGGGGTCGTCGCCGGCGTAGTCGGCGACGGCCTTGCCGCGGGGGTCGGTCTCGAGGTAGGTGGTCAGCTCGGCGCGCTGGGCGTCGCTGAAGTCGGACCACCTGATGCCGGTGGACATGGGGTTCTCCTCTCGGGTGATGCTCACAGGGGTTGGGGGTGGGCTGGTGGCTCCGGTGCACTCGACGTCCCAGCCGAAACCAATGCGCGCGGCCAGGTCGCTGCCGGCCCAGTGGCCGGGGGCGGCGGCGGTGACGAGGTGGCCGAGGGGGCACAGGACGGTGACGCCACCGTCGCTGCGGGCGCTGATCCGGGCGCGGCCGCGGTGCCAACCGGGCGCCCAGGGCCAGACGTGGCGCACCACGCCGAGGCAGCCGGCGACGTGCTGGCTGCCGGCGTGGCCGGCGTACCGGGTGCAGGTCCAGTCCTGGTCCTCGGCGCCGCACATCCCGTGCAGTGGGGCGATGTCCGGGGTCGGGTCAGGGTCTCCGACCTGACAGGTGTCCGGGGCGGTGGTCATTGCGGGAACCTCCTCTGGTTCGCGGCTCTCGCCGGCGGGGGATCGTGAAGGGGTGGCGCCGCCGTCGGCGACCCGGCCGGCGCCACCCCTGACCGCTCATGAGGCGACGCTGGCCTGCTGGTCGACCCAGCCGAAGTCGGGCGGCACGGTGTTCTCCTGCACCCGCGAGGACGTCGCGATGTGGTACTCGCCGACGTACCACCGGTCGAGGGTGGTTTGGGTCATCGCGATCCACTGCGACGCGCACACCACCCGCGTGCCGTCCGGGCACTGGTGCTCGTGCCACACCAGGTCGACCGTCGGCGGCGACTCACCGCGGGGCAGCAGGCCGGGCGACCACGACCCGTCCCAGGCCAGGCCGTCGCGCTCGGGCCACAGGTCGTCCCAGCTCACGACCGCTCACCCCCCGCCTCGGCGGGGTCGGTCGTGGCGGCGCGGCGGGTGGCCATGTCCTGCGCGGTGCGCAGCCCGGTGATCCGGCGGTAGGGCACCTTGTTGGTCAGCCACTGGTAGGGCGGCATGGCCGAGCGTTGGGTGTTGCAGGTGACGGTGGCGCGGTTGACCTTGGCCACCTCGTACCAGCCGGAACCCCAGCCACCGACCCAGTCGCCGACGTGGACGTTGTCCGGTCCGTACTCGACGACCTCACCGGAGGCGATCTGCTCGGCGCGGACCTGCTGCCAGTGCTGCAGCCGGGTAGCGGCGTCGGCGCGCAGCGGCTCGTAGTGCGCCACCGTCGCCTCGCTGGCCTCCGGTCCCATCTCCCGCTCGTAGCGCCGCAGCTCGGCCTGCAGCTCGTGGATGCGGTTGGCCACGGTGACCGGGTTGTAGCGGTGCTGCATGTGCCGTTCGGCCGAGGCCGCGCCGGCGGCGGCCTGGTCGGCCTCGCGGCCGAGCTGCAGCGCCTTGCCCTGGTTGGTGTGCATCCGGTCCAGGTCGCGGCGGTGGCGCCGCTCGGAGTGGTGTCCGACGAGGATCGGCTGCCCGAACGGGATGCTGTTGGCGATCTGATCGGCCGCGGCCTGCCGCCCGGCGGCGGCGCTGGCCCGGCGGTCGGCCTTGTCGTGCAGGGCCGCCGCGCGGCCGTCCATGCGGTCGGCGCGGGCCGCCTCCTGGTCGGACATCGGCCGCGGCTCGTTGTCGATGCTCACCTCGACGGTGAACCCCAGCTCGCGCAGCTGCTCGGCGGTCCGCTCGATGCGGTACGTGTACGCCGGCCGGTCGCGGCTGTTGCGCTGGTACCAGCAGCCGATGCTGTGGCCCCACCGCCACGCGTAGGTGTCGAGCACCTGCCGCGGGCCGGTGCCCTTGGCGAAGTCGGGCTTGGTGGTGCCGTCGAGCAGGGTGCCCTCGGCGTAGGTGTGGGTGATGGTGATCGTCATCGCGCACCTGCCCCGGTGGCGGTGGGGCGGTGGGTGAGGATCTGCGCCATGCCGACGCTCAGCCCGGCGGCGCGGTCGGTGTCGGGGCCGAGCAGCAGCTCGTGCGGCAGGTCGACGATCCGCGCGGTGTGGTCCACCCGGACGTCGAGCGGGGTGACCGGGTCGGCGGGGTCGCGGACGGACCAGACGATGCGGTACTCGCGGCGGGTGATCTCCTCGGTCAGCGCGGTGTGGTGGATGTCGCCGGGCAGCTGCGCGGCCGCGCCGACGTCGGCGGTGGTGGCCGCGTGCCCGGTCAGCTCCTCGGGGCCGCCGGCGTTGCCGGCGGCGTTGTCGGCGGCGTTGTCGGCGCCGTCGGTCTGGGAGATGTCGAACACGCTGACCATGCGGAATAGCGGCCGACCGGTGCTCTCGGCAACGGGGTCGGCGGGCTGGGCCTCGGCACCCTCGGGGGTGTCGGCGGCGGCGTCGGTGCCCATGGGCGCGACGATGCGCAGGCCCCGCTCGCCGCGGCGCACACCGCGGCCGCGTTGGCGCCAACCGCGCACCGAGTCGACGTCGACCAGCGCGATGCCGCGGTCGCGGGCCTGGGTGTGCACCAGGATCTGGTTGCGCAGGCTGTAGCGCAGCACACGCGGCGAGGTGCAGGAGCCGCCGAGCTGGCGGATGAGCTGGGCCACCGCCGCCGGGTCGGTCAGCACCTGGTCGGCCACGGCGCTGACGTGGGCGTCGTGGGCGGCCCGTTCGGCCTGCTCGGCCTCGCTGTAGCGGCTGCGACGCGGCCGCCGGGTGGTGGCGGCGGTCATGACGACACCTCGCTCGGCGGCTCGGTGGTCGCCGCGGCGGCCGGTGCGGTGGCCGGTGCGGTGGCCTCGGTGGTGTCCGGGGTGGGGTCCGGGGTGTCAGCCGGTGCGGCGGCGCCGGGCTCCTTGGGTGGAATGCCCAGCTCGGCCGCGGCGACGCGGCCGGCGGCGGCGATCTCGTCGCGGATGGGCTGGCCGGCGTTGGCCAGGCTGGCGGCCGACCACAGCTCGGTGAGGCGGTCGTAGCGCTCGCGCAGGTTCTCGGTGCCGTTGACCCGCTCCAGCTCGGCGGCCCAGTCGTGCACGACCATCTGGCGACCGCCGACGGTGCGCGGCTCCTGCGGCGACGCCGCCGGGGGCCGGGCCGGGCCGGTGGGCTGCACGGGAGCAGCGGGCGGCGGCGTCCAAGGCCGCGGCTGGTACTGCAGCTTGTCGAACACCAGCCACCCCAGGCCGCGGTACTCGCCGGGCTGGGTGGCGTTGGGACGACGTGGCGCCCGCGCCGAGCGGGCGGCGACGACGCTGTGGTTGCCGTCGCGCGACATCCGCACCCAGGCCGACGCGTCGAAGGCGAGATCCTTCTGGCCCTCGACCCGGTAGGTCTTCTCGCCGGGGACCGGGCGGCCGGCGTCGTCGAACGCGGTGACCTCCTTACCGCGGGAGATCATCACGGCCACGCCGGGGAACCCCTGCAGCAACCGGACCAGCTCGTAGTGCAGGTCGATGACGTCGTTCCACGTGTTGCTGTGGATCGTGTGGGCATCAGCCACGGCGGCCGGGTTGCGCTCGATCTTGCGCAGCACACTGGGCGAGGCCATGGTGCGCCGGTGCGCGAGGTCCTTCAGGGAGCGCCACTCGCCGGACATGGTGTCGATGACGATCATCGGCGCGGCCTCGGTGGTGATCATGGCGCGGGCCAGCTCGGTGATCTGCTCGACCAGCGACAGCACCGACCAGAACGAGCCGTCGTGGCGCACGACCTCGTAGCGGGCACCGGGGATGGCGCCGTACTCCTTGGCGCAGGGCTTCTCGCCCCACTCGATCCACCAGGTGTAGAGGATGCGCGGGTCGCCGGTGAACTTGGCGACCTCCCACGACTTGCCCGACTTCTCGGCGCCCTCGACGAGGATGAACGGGGGCTCCACGTCGCCGGTGGGGGTGTCGGTGACCAGGGGGTAGGGCTGCAGCGGGCGCGTCAACTGGGGCGTGCCGGCGTAGGCTGACATACAGGACTCCTTCGGGTGTTCGGGCAGCTCCATCCGGTTTTGCTTCCAGGCGCGCCGGGTGGGGCTGTGCTATTTCTTCATGATCAATCTTATGCGTTTGCGCTCGCAAATACAAGTGTTGACCTGCGGAAACGCACTCAGCGTGGGGTGCGGTGGCGGCTTCGGGTGAGGTCGTCGTCGGTCTGGTGCGGGCCCGTCCGCAGCGGCTTGCGGGCGGGCTTGATCCACCGCACGTACACCGCGCCGCGGCGGTGGTCGGGGGTGATCCAGGTGATCGGCCTACCGGCGGTCAACGGCTCGATGACGAACGCGGCCGCCGGTGCCGGGCCGGTCATGGCCGAGGACACCGCGCGGGCCGGCGCGTCACGGCGTCCACTGCGGCAGCTCCCAGGCGGCGCCGGCCAGGACCAGCTCGACCACGTCGCCGTCGCGGGTGTGCTGCTGGGTGAAGGTGAGGTGCGGGCGCGCCTGATCGAGCAGCCGCGGCGCCAGGGCGTGGGTGGTGGACCGGTGCCGCGGGCCGCCGTGCCAGGTGGCGCGGATGCGGTCCGCCTCGGGGTCGTGCCAGGCGATCGCGGCGACCAGGCCGACCCCGAGGGGGTCCAGGCCGGTCGGGTGGACCGGGTCCAGGGTCGCCGACCGGTCGCCGTCGGCCGGGTGCAGGATCAGCCGGTACGGCTCGAAGTGCTGCACGATCGGTCCGGCGGCGCCGCCCTTGAAGACGATGCGGTGCAGCTCGCGGCAGTGCCGGCAGCGGCCGAACAGTCGCCCGGCGCCGGTGATGGACTGGACGGGGTCGCGGGCGCCGGGGTGGCCGCCGCCGGGGCAGCTGGTGGCGTCGACGACCAGGCGGGCCGGGGAGTAGAGTCGCATCCGAGAGGTTCCTTTCACTTGGACTGGCCCTGCGGGCCGGGATGGGCGGGGAGACTTCTCAACTGGTGATCAGCCCGCAGGCCGCCTCGGCGGTAGGCGGGCTGGTCTTTTTCTCTGACACAAAGCGGTATTACTTAGTAATCATATCATGATTACTGACCGCTCGGTGGGGTATTGGGGCAGGTGGCCACCGCGTCGGGGCCCGCTGCGGCGGGCCGCTGGCGGCTAGCATTCGGCGAGGTCCGGGACTGGCGCGCAGTGGCCGCCGGCGCAACCCCCGTGTTCGCGCCTGCGCCTGCCCCGTGATCGTGGTGGCGCGGCACCCGAGAAGGGCCCCGCCGGTGAGCAACGCCACCACCACCCTGACCTTCACCACGCCCGCGCGGACCCGCGTGCACCATCCGGTGCCGGTGGTGTTCTGCGGCGACGAGTGGACGCTGCAGCGGCCCAAGGACGCCACTCTGTACTTCGCGCAGGTGGTCGCGGCCGGTGGGGTCGGCGACGCCGACCGCGCCGAGGCGATCATGCAGTTCGTCAACAGCGTGCTGGATCCGGTGCAGCGCCACCGCTACTTCGAGCGGATCATCGACCGGGCCGACCCGGTCGCCCTGGACGAGACGCTGCTGCTGATCGGCGGCCTGGCCGACCGGTGGACCAACTGGCCCGACGACGGCCAGCCGGAGCCGGTGATCGTCGAACCCGTCCAGGGGCGGCCGCCGGCCGGCGAGTCGATCACCGTGGTGCACGACGACCTCGAGGTGCGGTTCGTGGCGCACCCACCGAAGGACATCGTGTTGCTGTTCGCCGCGGCCAGCCTCGCCGTCGGCGCGAACCTGGGCCAGCAGGCGGCCGCGATCGGTCTGTTCCTGGACTCGGCGTTGGAGCCGGCCGACGCGCTGGTCATCTCGCACCGGATGCGGTCCCAGCACGACGAGCTGGATCTGGAGCACGTCGCGGAGTTCGTCACCCAGCTCGCCCAGACCTGGCTGCCGGGGCCGGCCAACCGGGCCGAGCGGCGCGCGGCGGCCCGCACCGGCGGCCGTGCCTAACCTGGCGCTGGCCCACCACGGTCCACCGGCGACGTTCCCGCTGTGTTTCACGCTCGACGACGACGAGTTCACGCTGCCGCTGCTGGACAGTCGGGTCTGGCTGGAGGCGCTGGTGTACGAGCGGCCGTGGTCGTGGCTGCGGATCGTGCCGCAGCTGCTCGCCGGCGACGGCTCCCGCCGGCTGACCCGGCGCCTGGGTGACCCGGACGACGCGTTCGACCTCGACGACCTCGAAGCGGTCGCCGAGCAGGTCCTGACCCATGCCTGCGGGGTCGACTTCCACACCGCGGCGCGGCTGGCCGGCGGCGCCTACAGCAACTGGATGGTGTTCGACGGCTGGTGCGCCACCACGTCGGGCCTGGACCCGCTCGGGCTGCCGATCGGGCGGCTGCTCGCCGCGGTGTACGCGTGGCGGCGGTCGATGTGCGTGGAGAAGGGCGACTTCGCCCGCCTCGACGCCGAGCTGTGGCAGCCGGCGCCGCACCTCACGGTCAGCGGCAACCGCCGCGACGCCGTGCCACCGACGTGGACCGACGAGCTGGAGGAGTCCTCGTTCCTGGCCGCCATGGCCGCCCTCGGCCGCCGCGGCCGCGGCGGCTGAGACCTACCTACCGGCGACGGCGCAGCAACAGCGTGGCGGTGGTCAGCCAGTGGTCGAAGAACCAGCTGTCCGGGAACACGCACCCCGGCGGCGGCCGGTGCACCCGGAAGGTGCCCGGCACCAGTCCGCCGCCGTCGACCCACGCCTGGTTCAGCAGCATCAGGTCGATGACCAGCTCGCCGCCCCGGTACTCGCCGACGTCGCTGGTGGGGCACATCGCCTCGGCGTCCGCCATGCCCTGGGCCAGCGCGAGCTCCGGCACCGCATGGAACCCGGCGCCCTCGTCGCGGCGCCGGATGCCGGGGTTCCACCGGCCGATGAGCTGATCCACCGCCCTGGTGTCGGCCGACCAGCTGCTGTCGGCGGCCTGCACACCCTTGGCGTGGCGCAGCTGGTACGGACACGCCAGCCAGTCGCGGGTCGGCCAGTGCGGCCCGGACGCTGTGCCGTTCAGGTCACCGGCCAACAGCAGCGGCTGGTCCCACAGGCCGTAGGTGGTGATGATCTTGGCCCGCGCCAGCCGATCGTTGCCGTCGAACGGGCTCCAGTGGTCGACGAGGACCGCGAACGGCTGCCCGTCGACGGTGTGGCACAGCGCCAGGTTGTGCTTGTCGTGGGCGACGGTCAGGCCCCGCTCGCCCCAGACGTCGAGGTGCACCCGCCGCGGGTCATAGACCAGCGCCGGCCGCGGCGGGTCGCACCGCGGGCAGCCGTCCTGGTCGAGGGTGCGGCTCGGGTCGCCCCAGAAGTCGACGTGCACCTGGCACGGGTCGTAGACCAGCGCCGGGGCGGCCGGACCGCGCGGTGAGACCCCCACCTCCCCCACATAGGGCACGTCGAAGATGCGGCGCAGCTCCGCGACGGCCAGCCGCAACCCGCGTTTGCCGTGCAGGCCCCAGTCCTTGGCCTCGTTGACCGCCAGGATGGCCGGTGGGGTGGCCACGTCGGCGAACACCCGCCGCAGCGGACTGAAGTCGTAGGCGCCGAACGACACCCGGCAGCCGTCGCGGATGTTGAGCAACGCCACGGGCAGTTCGGTCACGCGGACACCTGCTGGTGGGGGCGGGCCGGCTTCCGCGTGCGGGTGGCGCCACCGCGGCCCCGCATCGTCACGTCGGTCTCGGCCAGAATCCGGTGCACGAAGCCGTAGGAGCGGCCGAGGCTGTCGGCCAGCGCCCGCACGGATGCGCCCTTCTCGTACTTCTTCTTGAGGTCGGCGGCCAGCTTGTCGCGAGCCGTGCCGGTGACCCGTTGGCCCTTCTTGATGGCGTCCACGATGGGTTCCTTTCGGCTGGTTACGCGGCGGTGAGCAAGGCGCCCAGCCGGTCGAGGTCGGCGTGCAAGCAGACGACGTCCCAGGCGGTGAGCTCGTCGAGGTAGGGCAGCGGCAGCCCGTGCAGCAGGAACACCGGCACGCGGTGGGCGAACGCGACGGCGATCTCGGCCAGCGCGCTCGGCTCGACGTGGTTCGGCCGGCCGTCCTGAGCGGTGTTGGCCACCACCACGGCGATCGTCGCCGGGTCGGCGATGGCGTCCATCTGCCGACGGCTGCGGACCCGGCGGGCGGCGATGAGGTCCTCCGAGGTCGGGTCCTCGGGTAGGTCGGGGCTGTCAGGCAGTCGCAGCCGGGCTCCGGCGTGGTCGACGGCGGCGGCGATGCGAGCCACCAGCGCGGCCTCGCGGGTGCAACCAGACAGCACCACCACCGGCGGGCCCGCTGCAGCGGGCGCCGGCGGGCAGGGCGAACTCACGAAGTCCTCCGGTCAGCCCCCTGACCGGTTCCCGACGATAGTCGGTGATCAACCGGCGGTGTTGGGGAGGGCCACCATCGCCGTCGCGACCTCCATCACCCGGAGCGTGTGCCGCGAGGCGTAGAGCTCGACCGCCAGGCAGGCCCGGCGGGTCAGGGCCTCGGTGGGGCCGGCCAGCCGCACGGTGAACGGATCACCGCCAGGGGTGATGACCCGGACGTGGTTGCCGTCGACGAACGCGTCCGGGGTGAGCAGCAGGGCGTCGACCAGGTCGCCCAGCGGCGTCCGCACGTGCTCGGGGTCGCCGTCCATCAGCAGCTCCGGCAGGCCACGCGGGGTCATCCCGACGGTGTAGGCGTACCCGGCCGGGTGCTCGGGACTGGGCAGGTTGCCCACCAGTGCCCAGCCGGACCGGCCGATCTGCATGGCCAGCTGCGCCAGGCGCTGCGCCGGTGTCTGCAGGTGCGCGGAGCAGCGCGGGTCGTCGCACACGCCTGCCGATGTTAGGGGCCGGGGTGGCTCGGATCCGGCCCTGCGGGCCACACCAACGGGTCGAATTGCGGCACCGGCTGCGCCGGGTCGTCCCACCGCTCGGCGGCCGGCTGCTCGGGCCGTTCGACGCAGTAGGACACCTTCCACCCGACCGGCTCGGCGTCGGTGGTGACCAGCCACAACGCCGGCGGTGGGCTCGCCGGCGGCTGGGCGAACCAGTACATGGCGAGGTCGGGCTGCTCGTAGGGAACGGTGACGTCGACGTCGGGGCTGAACCGGTCGCGCCAGCCGAGCGTCTGCGGGGTGAAGGTGCCGGTGCCGAGACCGCCGACGGTGATCTGCCGGGCGGCCGGACCCCAGTAGTGGCGCAGCAGCAGCGCCGGCACCAGCTCGGCGAGGACACCGCGGTAGGGCATGTCCGGCATAGCCAGGTCGCCGACCATCTGCAGCTGTTCGCCCAGCGGCCGCAGGGTCAACCACAGGAACAGCTGCGAGGGGTGCGTCTGGGCCGGGCCGATCCGCAGCGTCGGGCCGGACGAGCTGGCGAGCAGCCGCCACAGCGTGCGGTAGACCGGCCCGCCGGGGTGGCGGGTGGCCACCAGGTAGAAGTCGATGAGGGAGTCGGCGACGCCTAGCACGCCCTGCACCGCGGTGGTGGCGTCGCGCTGGGCGCCGGGATAGGTCAGCGCGGTGAGCGCCGGCACGCCGCCGGGGTTCCAGGTGCCGGCGATGGTGGCCAGCAAGGCGGCACCCGGCGCCGGCGCGGCCGGCGGCGGCGCCGCCGGGGTGGTCTTGGCGCGGCGGCGCGTTGCAGGAGGGGTCACGGGGGTAGTCACCTTCCGAACGGGGATCACGGGACCTCGGTGATGACCGGTTGCACCCAGCGGATACGGACCGAGTCCGCGTTGTGGAAGAAATGCCGGCCGAAGTAGAGGTAGGGACCGCGCCACGTGGTGTCCATCAGGGCGCGGGTGCCCGGCCCGGAGCTCGTCTCCGACGCGGGGCCGACGATGATGCGGTCGCCGCGGACCCGGATCTTGATCCGGTACTGCACGCCGGGGGTGACGGTGCCCCACCCGGACTCCCACACCAGCACCGACTGGTAGGGCGGGTCGGCGCCCACCACGCCGTCGTAGCGTTCCAGCACGAATTGGCCGGTCTGGGTCAGCTGCAGGTTGTAGCCCTTGGTGTGAGTGGTCGCCAACGTCCACTCGCGCAGGTCGCGGTCGTTCGGGGAGCCGAACCAGACCGCGATCCACCGGGTCCGGTCGGTGGTCAGCGCCTGCCAGACGAACCCGACCTCCAGGTCGTACTGGGGCCAGGCGATCGGGTTGAGCTCTCCGGCGAGCAGGTAGTAGCCGGTGGTGCGGTACGAGGGATCATCGCCCGGCAGCAGGATGTTGCCGTCCAGCGAGAGGGTGCCGCCCTCGCCGCTGTTGGTGTAGCCGCGGTACCGGGCGTGCGCGCCGGGGATGTCGTCGGACCAGGCCGCGTGGCGGCCGTAGTCCGGGGTGCCCCAGAACCAGTCGACGAACGGCCGCCGCACCACGTGGGCGAACTGCTCGCCGGCGCAGTACAGCGGGTCGGAGCAGAGGATGCCCTTCAGCCCGCCGGGGCCGAACGTGGTGGCGTCGCGCATCAGCTCGTACTGCCACTGCCGGTGCCCTGGGGTGAGCAGCACGTGCAGCCCGGCGTCCTTGTACGCCTTCACCGTCGCCGGGTTCGTGTCGGCCAGCGCGTAGTGCACGATCACCCAGGTGTAGCCGTCGGCGACCATGGCCGCCGGGGTCATCGCCGCGGCCGTCGCCGCGGTCATGATCCGCAGGCCGATGGCCACCCCGTCGGACAGCAGCGCGAGCAGCCCGGCGCGGATCTCCGCGCGTTCGGCCGGGGTGGCCGACAGCGGCCACTCCGAGCACACGATCGCCGACGCGGTCAGTCCCATGCGGCGGATCAGCGTCCGCAGCGCGCTGTAGGTGAGGCTCGGCGCGGGGGTGTCGGCGGGACCGAGGCCGATGTCGAGGACGTCCAGCAGCAGCACCGCGCGGCGCTGCACGACGCGGGCGACGTCGGCGACGGTGGCCAGCCCGTAGGAGTCCTGGGTGCCGTAGCCCATGTACCCGGCCAGGGCGGTGAAGCCCTTCTCGCTGGTGGCCGGGTTGATGGTCGGTTCACCGCCGGGGGTGAGCCACACGTGGCGGCCCATCTTCTGGTCGAACCCGTCGGTGATGAGGCCGGCGTAGCGCCAGTTGTAGAACCCCAGGTTGCGGTAGTGCACCGCCCACAGCCGCCGGTCCGCGGAGCGGCGCACCGGCACCTGGATCAGCGGCAGCTCGATGGCCATGGCCTGCTCGTAGCTCTCCAGCCGCCCCTCGGGGTACTGCGTGTAGCCGGCGCCGTAGACGCTGCCGACGACCGGTTCGGTGGCGTCGACGAGCGACTGGACGGTGGCGAAGCCGCCGGCGCCGCCGGCGCCGCCGGTGAACAGGCCGTTGTCGGTGCCGAACTCCAGGGTGTTGCCGCCGTCGGTGGACAGCCGCGCCGCGACGCGGTGGGTGACCGGGTCGTAGCGCATTCCGGCACCGAGGTGTGACCCGACGCAGTCCATGATGACGTTGCAGCCGATGGTGTCCATCGGGTTGGCCAGCTCGACGATGATCGGCGAGTCGACCGAGCCGGTGCCCGAGGTGATGACGCCGTTGCGGCCCTGGTGGCGGCAGCCGCAGCCGGAGGCGCATCCGCAGCGGCCCATTACCGCCGCCCTCCCGCGGTCGGCGCTGGAGCGAGGGTCGTCATGTCGGGTCTCCCCACGGTGGTGCGAACAGGGTCTGGGTGTGGCCGGTGGGTTGGTGCACGGCGATCAGCGCGCCGGTGTCGGGGTCGACGTCGAGCCGGTAGTCGCCGATCACCACCACCGCCGGCGGCGCCGCGCCGTATGGGGCGGCCGGGGCGCGGGCGCCGGCGGGCTGGGCGGCGCGGGCGTGGGCCCGCAGCCGGTCACGCACCGCGTACTGGCCCAGGCTCGCGTTGGGACTGCTCTTGATCACCGCGCACCGGCCAGCACACCGCCGCGGGCGTGGTCGGCGGCGACGAGCTCGGCGAGCTCGGCCGGCGGCAGGTCGAACACGTCCTTGGGGATCAACGCCACGCTGACCTGCTCGGGAGTGTCCGGGGTCCAGGAACAACCGACCTGGTTGAGCTTCATCAGCGCGAGCACCGGAACCGCGTAGTTGGCGATGGCCACCTGGATGTACCGGCCGGGGACGAGGTCCGGGATGCCGATCGGGGCGCGCGGCGACAGTTGGCTGCCGGTGGGCACGAGCACCGTGTAGGGCACCGGGTTGCCGTAGCCGACGACCTTGGCGCCGATCCCGGCGAGCACCCCCAGGTCGGAGGTGTTCTGGCTGGTGGACACGTTCTCGATCAGGCCGTAGCCGGCCGCTGGGCCCCCGAACTCACCGACCGGGGCGGCGCCGGTCTCCCCGGTGCCCACCACGTACGCCTTGGTGGCGGCCTCGGAGCCGACCTTGCGCACGGTGAGGTCGGCCAGGAAGTGCTCCTCGCGCAGCCGGTAGGGCCGCACCGTGTAGTCGACCCGGTCGGGCAGCACGTGGATGCTGCGGCCGATGGCGAAGTAGTCCAGGCCGGCCTTGGCGATCTCGGCCAGCTCGGCGCCGGCGGTGACGGTCAACGGCTGCGTCTCCCGCTGGGTGGTGGGCGAGTTGGTCGTGGTGATCTGCAAGAACGGGATCAGGTTCGGGTCCTGCCCGGCGTAGCCCAACGCGTCGCGGATGACGGTGTCGGCGTAGGCGGCGGCGTTGACCGGCCCGGCCGGCGCCACGGTGTGCAGGGCGCGGCGGGTGAGCCAGGCCAGCGGATCGCGGGCGGTGAGGGTGATGGAGGCCCGGCTCTCCTCGAAGTCGAACAGCGGCCCCTCCCACACCCGCTGCCCGTCGCGGTAGAGCGACACCTCGTGCTGCCACGGCTCGATCGGCCCCAGGCTGCGCAGACAGGCGCGACTGGCCTTCGCTTTGGCCAGCACCACGGTGGCGTCGGAGAAGTCGTCGAGTTTGCGTTCCCACCCGATGCGGGTGATCCCGGACAGGGTCACCACGCGGCGGCGGCCGCCGCGTTCGTGGATCGCCGCGGCGTAGTTCTGGGCGCAGCCGAGCATCAGGCGGCGTCCTCTCGGGCGGCCATCCACAGGTCGATGCGCGAGTCCGGCGCCGCGGTGGACTGCTGCACGACGACCTCGATGCACAGCGACGTGTTGCACTCGAAGATGGGCCACTCGAACAGGCCGCCGCCGGGGCCGAACACCTCGACGTCGGCGACGTCGAGGCCGGGGCCGCCGGGGCAGTCGACCGTCGCCCGCTCCAGCCGCCCGTCCAGGCGGAACACCACCCCGCGCGGCAGGTACGGGATGTTGATCTCGGCGCAGGCGGTGCACGGGTCGACGTACTCGGCGCACTCATAGAGCGCCGGGTTGGAGTAGAAGCGGATCGTGACCCGCCGCAGGGCCAGCGACCCGGTGCGGATCTCCAGGATCGGCACGTTCTCGAACCACTGCGGCAGCAGCCCCGGCGGCACGGTCACGATGGTGCGGCGGGTGTCGCCCACCGGCGGCGGTCCGGGGAAACACGGGTTGGGCGGCGCCGGCGGCCGGATCGGCGGCGGCAGCGGCAGACACAGCGGGTCGTGGGCGCAGTCGATGCTCTCCACGCAGCCCTCACCGGGGCCGATCGGCGGCGCCGGCGACACACCGGGTTGGCCGGTTCCGGTCACGTACCGCGGCTGCCGCCACAGGAACGGCTGCCCGCACACCAGCGAGAACTCGACCTCGGTGAGGACGCCCCCGCCGACGGTGAGGGTGCGGGTGGGTGTCGGGCCGGCGAGCAGCCCGGTGTCCAGCACGGTGCGCAGCGCCGCGTCCCCGCACGAGTCGTAGGCCGGCGGGTCCGGCGGCGGGGAGGCGCAGCTGGGGCAGTAGGCGAACACGCACAGCTCGTCGGCGACGCAGGACGTCTGGCAGATCGACCCGCGCAGCGCCGACGCCAGCCAGGCGGTGCCGTAGGACATGGCGGCGTCGGTGGTGGCCAGCATGAGCGCCTTGACCAGCACCTCCCGAGCGCCGCGGCGCAGCCCGCCGATCGCGGAGCCGGCGCCGAGCAGCGGCACCGTCTGGCGGCCGCCGGTGCCGCGGGACAGGCCCTCGAACTCCACCCCGACCAGGCCGGCGAACCCGGCCGACTCGGGCAGCGACGGGTCGTACCAGGGTGCGGGGTTGTCCGGGTCGCCGGGCAGCGTATACGGGGCGTCGCGCAGGGCGCGGGTGATGTCGCGGCAGCCGGCGCACCGCACCACGGTGATCCCGAGGGCGCCGGCGTACTGGGCGGCGCGGGTGGAGTTGACGAGCTCGACACCGCCGAGGGTCAGCCAGTGGTCATACATGACCGCTCCTCACACTGCGCGGGGTCACAGTTCCGCCTCACGCAGCAGCCGGTCGACGGTGGCCAGGGCGACCAGCTCGGGGTCGGAGTACGGCGCCTGCACCGTGATCGGGGCGTTGATCACGACCTGCTGCACGGCGCCGTCGCCGCCGCGGGGCCGCAGCGCGCCCTGGCGGATGAGCAGGTCGAGCAGGCCCGAGTCGGCGGCCAGCTGCACCGCCCGCGCCGGCTTGGTCAGCGGGATGACCACCTCGCGGCCGGCCTCACCGAGCAGGGCGAGGGTGGCCTTGTCGACGATGGCGCCCTTGGCCATGCGGGGGATCTGCGGCGGCGCACCGGGCAGCTTCCAGGCCGAGCTGATGCCGCGGTTGATGCCGTCGATGACGTAGTTCAGCAACGCCCGCCCCAGCCCGGACACGAACGACCCGAGCTGACGCAGCCCGTCGAGCAGGCGGCTCCCCAGCCGGGCGCCGGCGTCGAACATCTGCCCGGCGAAGGCGCCGATGCGGCCGGGGAGGCCGGCGATGTAGCCGACGATGGTGTTGACCCCGTCCAGCGCCCACTGCTTGCCGGAGGCGAACGCGTTGCGGAAGATCGCGCCGATCTGGCCGGGCAGCCCGGACAGGAACCCGCCGATGCGCCCCGGCAGGGTCGAGACGTAGCCGACGATGACGGTCACCCCGTCCAGCACCCACGCCTTGCCGGAGGCGAACGCGTCGCGGAAGAACCCGCCGACCTGGCCGGGCAGCGCGGACAGGATCGACCCGACGTCACGGCCCAGCCCGGCCAGCCACGCCACGATCGCGGCGACCGCCGCGGTGGTGGCGTCGACGGCGAGCCGCCACGCGGCGGCGAAGGCGCCGGCGATGACGCCGGGCAGCGCCACCAGGCCGCGGCCGATCAGCCCCGGCAGCACGATGAACGCCTGGATGATCAACGCGATGCCGATGCCGATGGCCTGCAGCCCCAGCTGCAGCGCGCTGGTGAACAGGGTGAACCAGAGCCGCCCCAGGCCGGCGAGCCCGCGCAGGAGCATCCCCGGCAGGCTGGTGAGGAAGTCCTGGATGGCCTGACCGGCGCTGGTGAAGGCGCTGCCGGTGGCGCGGCCGAGGCCGAGCAGCGCCCGCCCGACCTGGCCGGGCAGGCCGCGGAAGAAGCCGAGGATCGCGGCGCCGGCGCCGGCGAACGCACCGCCGATGCCGGCGGCGATCGCCCCGAAGTCCAGCGACCCCAGGTAGGACACGAACCGGGAGATGCCGGCGACGACGGGGCCGATCACGGCCGCGATCAGCTCGAACGCGTCGGCCAGGCCCTTGAACTGGAAGGCCAGGGCGATGCCGGCCAGGCGTAGCACGAACCCGATCAGCGCACCGAGCGGCGGTAGCAGCGGCGCCACGGCGGCCACCAGGCCGGCGAAGGCGCGGGCGAGTTCGGGAAGGACGGGGGCGAGCCCGGAGACGAGTCCGGCGACGATCGGCTCGATCGCCGGGAGCAGCGCATCGAGGGCCTGCACGAGCGCGACCGCCACCACGGCGACCAGCTGGCCCAGCACGGGAATCAGCGGCGCCACCGCGGTGAGCAGCCGCAGCACCACCCCGGCGACGGCGATCAGCGCGGGGGTGACGCTGACCAGCGCCTGACCGAGCACGCCGGCGACCAACCCGACCAGCAGCCCGAGCTGGGGCAGCAGCGGACCCACCGACCCGAGCAGCATCCCGAGCGCCCCGGCGAGAGCGATGATGCCGGGGCCGGCGGCGATCAACCCTTGGCTCAGCCCGGCCGCGATGGCCACGAAACCGGGCCCCAGACCAACCAGGGCCTGCCCGAGAGAGCCGACCGCGGAGGCCAGTCCGGGGCCGAGCGCGACGGCGATCTGGGCGGCGAACGGGGCGATCAGGCCGAGCTGCACCAGCAGCGCGGTCAGCACCGGCGACAGGGCGGCACCGACCTGGCTCAACGAGGTGAAGATGCTGACCAGCGCGGTCTGCCCGGCGGTGCCGGACAGGAACGCGTTGACGCTGTGCAGCAGCTCCGTCAGCGTCACCAGGGCACCGGCGCCGGAGGTCTGGGCGGCGCCCAGGACGGCCCCGATGATGCCGCCGACCTGCAGCAGCAGCTGCCCGAACTGGGCCAGCGTGGCCAGCGCCTGCTGGATCCAGGTGACCGCCTGACCGGACGCGGCGATCGCGGACAGCCACTGCCCGAACTGGACGGCGACACCACCGGTGGCCGCCGACATCTGCGACAGCAGCGGCAGCGCCACCACCCCGAGGTCACGGACCCCGAGCACGATCGCCAGCACACCGGGCAGCAGCGCCGCCACCGCCAGGCGGGCCAGGTCGAAGCCGCCGGCGACCAGCGCCGTGGTGGGCGCCTGGGCCGCGATGTCACCGAGGCCGAGCGCCACCTGGGCGCTGGCCGCCGAGACGCCGACCATGCCGGACCGGACCGGACCCAGCAGGGTGGCGGCGATCGCCGTCAGCCGCCCCTGCAACGGCCCGAAGAACGCCTCCTGGGTCGCGTCACGGATGTCGTGCAGCTCCGGCACCAGCCGCTGGAACTCCTGCGCCACCAACCGCGCCGCCGGCGACAGCGACTCGATCGCCTCGGCGAACTTGCGGGGGTCACCGGACAGGGCAGCCGAGAACGCCTCCCCCATCCCGGACAGGGCCACCCGCAGGGTGAGCAGCCCGGCGCCGGCCGCCACCGCCAGCGCCGGGATCAGCAGCAGCACCCCGGTGGCCGGCGCGGCGGCCGCGACGATCTGCAGCAGCCCCGCCGCGGCGGCCGCGGCGCCGGCGCCGACGGTGGCCAGCCCGAGGCCCTTGCCGACCGCCTCCAGCGGCGCGAACACCCCACGCAGCAGCGCACCGGTGAGCACCAGCGCCAGCGCTGTCTTGAACGCGTTGCCCCAGGAGAACCCGGCCTGGGTGCCGGACCGGCCCAGCTGGGTGCCGGTGCGGCGGGTCGCCGCCCGCACCCCCCGGTCGAACTCCTGCCCGGCGCGGACACCGCCGCGGCCGGCGCCGTCCTCGACCTTGGTCCAGATGCCGTTGCCGACCACACCGCCGGTGCGCTGGGTGGCCTTGATCAGCTCACGGTCGAAGTCCTTGCCCGCGGCCGCCGCCGCGGCGGTGACCTTGCGCTTGACGTCGGGCCCGAACGAGGAGACGTCCATGACGAGCTCGGCCGCGGCTTGCGCGATCGGGCCGCCTTCGACTGCCATCCGGGGGTCACACCTCTGCTGGGTGTGCCCGGCCCCGGTGCGCCAGTCGGCTGTGCTGTGCCTGGCCAGAGCATAGCCGCGGTGATCAACGGCCGCGGGGGTCCAGCGGCCACGTCACCCTGGCCGGCTGAGGGATTGAGGAGTCGGTGCCCGGCCAGGGTGACGCGAACCATCTGGAAGGACGGGGATGGAGGGAACCGCCTCACCGTTCCGGCCAACGGCGGCCGGTGAGGGTGTTGCGCGGCTCGCTGGGCGCTCCGTGCAACGGTCGGGTTCTAGGTGGAGGCGGGATCCTCCATCCCCGTCGATCACGCTAACCACAGCACCGTCGACGGACACGGACTGCCGCGACCCGTCACCGCCTTGGGGTAGGAGTGGGCCACCCACACCACACGATGGTGAGTGGGATGCTGACTGACATGACCTCGCTGAGGCAGCCCCGCACACCGGACCGCGGCCGCGGCCGGGTCCGCCGGCGCCTCACCGAGCTCGTGCCGGCGGTGTCCGACAGCGACGCCCAGTGCGCGGCCGACCGCATCCGCCGGCTCCGCAGCACCGCACACGACCCGGACCTGGACTACTACCCCCGCACGGTCGTCGACGAGGACGACGTCACCACGGTGGTGCACTACCTGCACCAGCACCGTCGGGTACCCGACGAGGTCCGCCGCGCCGAGCTGCCCGACCGGGCCCTGCTGGTCCGGTACCTACGCCAGCAGGCCGACCAGGCCCTGCAGCGCCACGAGCTGGCTGTGCTGGACACCGGCCACGAGGTGCACGCCCTGCCGAGCCTGTTCGGCCGCTGGCTCGGCCTCTGGTCCCGCCAGGCGGTGTGGAACCGGCGGAAGCTGCTGACCACCCGGTGGCGCCGCGGCGGCGAACACCCGCCCACCGCCGCCGAGACCGAGCACGCCGGCCGGGTTGACCGCTGGCTTGTCGAGCACCATCCGCAGCTGCTGCGGGTGGCCGAGGTCCTGGTTGACCACCGCGAGCACCTGGCCGCCCTGGTCGACGACGAGCAGCAGCGGCGGCTCCTGATTGAGGCCATCGACGGCGCCGGCGAAGCGATGACGTCGCGGCCGACCCGCACGTCGGCGGGCACGGTGGCCTACGCGATGTTCCTGCTCCGGGAGGACGGCCCGGCGGCGTCATCGCCGGACCCGATCGTCCGAGAGGCCGTGGCGATCGGCACCCGACTGCGCGCCGGGTTCAACACGCTGACCGACACCAGCGGCACCCGAGGCTAGATCCACGCCGCGACCACCGGTCGCCGACGGGGTGACAGCCCCTGTCCCCCTCATGAGACAAGCCGGTCTACGCACCGTCACGGGCGGCCAGCGACGCCTCACCAGCGGCGAAGGCCCGGTGTGCCCTTGCTGGAGCAGCCATCCGGCCAACCTGTGCCGGACCAGCCGCGACCCCCCGACAGTGGGGTAGGTCCGTAAGGGTGACCGCCGACAGGTTTAGGATCACACGCACAACAGAGCCAGAAACGCGAAACGAGCCCATCGGGGACCGCCGAGGGCTCGTCGCGTGGGACCGGACCCGGTCCCTTCTAGCTCAACCGTCGTTCTCCCCGGCCGGGACGAACGACGGAACCAACTGAATACGAGCCCGGCAACCACGAAGAAGCCTTGCGTCGTACCGTCTCCCAGTCTAACGGGTGCCCCCTCTGTATGGAAACGGGGACACCCCAGGACTTCGATCACGTATGACGCCCCACTCGGAGGACGTCACAACGTGATCATCCTGTGTCACACAGTCACCTTGCTGGTTCAGCAGTGACCCGTCGACGCGCACGCATCACCAAGGACGTCGAGGCGTTCAAAGCCGACGGCTGGACCGCATCACCGAACGCACTGATCCGTGACACCAGCCTGTCCCCCGCGGCCCGGTGGGCCTGGTCCTGGATGAACAGCAACGACGACGGCTGGATGACCTCGGCGCAGGACATCGCCGACGCCGGCGGCTGCGGCGTGCACGCCGCCGAGGACCTGCTGTACGAGCTCGAGCGGGCCGGATACCTCTGCCGCGAGTACACCCGCAACCGTCGGGGACAGGTCACCGGCATGGACTTCAAACTCCAACCGCTCCCAGTCCCCGAGGACAAACGCACCTATCGGCCACGGCAGCCCCGGTCGCCCCGGAAAACCCCGACCGCCACCTTCGCACCGCCCAAATCGGTCACCGCACAGACCGGCGCTGCCACTGACCGCCCTGCTCGTCGACGTCGGGCTGCTGGCAGGCAGGAAGACCCGGCGGACATGCTGCCGCTCGACGAGCACGACACGCACTGATCGTCGTGCCGATCCGCTGAGCTGACCTGGCTCCCTGCCACAGTCAGGACAGGGGGGCGCTGACCTCGACGGATCCGGCCTCCTGGCGCGCCCGCTCGCCGTGACCGGGGACCGCGCCCGGCGCCGATGCCGACCTCGATGCATTCGCGGCACGCATCTTCCTCCCCCGCCGGCGAGCCTGCCCGGTGCCGCCGGATAGCTACACTTCGAAGCACAACCCACGCCCTATAACCGCAGGTCAGCACTGGTCTCCGCACGTACGGAGTGCAGTCGAAGACCGATGATAACCGCAGGTCAGGACTGATCTCCGTACGTCTGTACTCCAGACGTCTGGAGTACAGACGTCTGGAGTACAGACGTCTGGAGTACAGACGTACGGAGCGGGTAGTAAGAAGAAGACCAACGGCAAAACACCAACTACGAACATCCACAGCCGAAGATCAACAAAGCGGGGGGCGAACCGCCGCCCCCCGCCCCCCGGCGGACCGAAACCTGGCGCTGGGATCCGTACGTGCTGAAGTGATCGGCTCAACCTGAGTGCTACGGGTTACGTCCCGTACGCGCGTGCGCGCGAGCGGGCTGTCCACCAGCCACCGCCCCCGGCCGACACCGCTGGACGATCATTGGCGGAACCACTCCCCCCGGTCCCTCAGTCAGCCGCTGCCGCACCAACACCGGTCGCCGAGGGTGATGCCACCGCCGAACTCCGCACAGGCCGTCTCAGGGCCGAAAGTGCCGCCGGTCGGCGGTACCGCGTACCGCGAATCGCGTCACCCGTCCTGCGGCCCGCTCGACCTCAAGTCGCGGGCGATCGTCAACAGCGGGTTCGGCCGGGCCACCGCAGCGGCACGCCGGCCCGGCCCCGCGGCCTCCTGGTCGAGCAGCCCCCGCGTGTAAACCGTGAACGCCGTCGAGTGCGCCACCCACCCACCGTGGCGACGCACGTCCCGCTCGTCGACGCCGCGCTCGATCGACTCGACCGCGAACCCGGCCCGCAGCGAGTGCGGGGTGACGTTCTCCGGCAGCTCGGCCCGCCGCCGCAACCGTCGCAGGATCAGGTTCACTGCGGTCACACTCAGCCGCTCGTCATGTCCGCCGGCCACCGCGCGGATCCCGGCGATGTTGCCCGACCGGTCCACCGGCCGGAACAACGCGCCCCGCCGCACGCCACCCTCGTTCAGGCGCCCGATCCAGGCGAAGGTCGCGCACAGCGGGCACAGCGGATCACCGCAGCGACCACGCGCCGGCGTCCCCCAGTGCGGAACCGGCACCAACCGTCGCTCACGTCGCTCGCCACGAAAGACCCGCACCTCGTGCTGCCGGGCGTCGAGCGGGGTCAGGTCGGTCATATCCATCGCGGCCAACGCCGTTCTGGTGCCCGCGATCGAGTACCCCAGCAGCACCATCGCCCGATCCCGCAAACCCTGGGCCGTCATGGGGTCGCAGACCTCCACCAGCTGCTGCAGCTGTCGCGTCCGCGCCGGCGCGGACCGCTTCGGTCGCCACCCGGCGGCACGCAGCTCGGCCTCGTAACCGCGGACCGCGGCCGCCGCCTGCACGCCGTCCGGCACCGGCTCCCCCGCTATCCGATGCTTCGCCCGCACGATCGACAGGCACGCCTGAATCGTCGCCGGCGCATACCCACGGTGCGCCAGGTACCCGACGAACTCCGTCACCGTGTCCGGCGCGGCCGGCAACGCCGTCAACCCGCGCAACCGCTCGCCGTCCGGTCCACGGCCGCCGTAGTCGCCACAGAACCGCTCGAACAGGCCCCAGTACCGAACCCGCCCGGCCCGCGTCGAATCCGCCTCCACACCGTCCACAAGCCGCCGTGTCCGGGCAGAACCCGCCCGCGCCACCACCGCGTCGATCACCTCACCGGGCAGCCCCCCGGCGTCTGGGCGGTTGTTCGTGTCGTCGTCGCTCATCAGCCGTAGCCTCCCAGGTCACGGCTAGTCTAGCTTCACATGCTCAATGTCTACGTATAGCTGAGCCGGGCCGCGTGGCGGCTGCGCCGGCGAGCCTGGGCAGGGCCGGGTCGAGGTCCTGAAAAGCGCCTGGACGAAGGGGGCACGGGGTCAGCCTGGCACGTCCGTAAATAGCGTATGTACGGGGGGTGCTCTACGACCGGGCCGGCTCGGAAGGCATCGGGGGGCGGCCGCTGCACCGGTGGTGCCACCCTATCGTGGCTCTGGTCCCCGGTGGCGGTCAGGTAGGACGTCAAGGGGCAGCTGCGCTGTTGCCGAGGCCGAGCTGGGTGGGTGGTTGCTCGGTGGCAGCCTCTCCCCTGGGTGGCACAAATTGGCCTCTGACCTGCATTAGCCAGATTTACGCGTCAGTGTTGACGCCTGACAGCGGGTCAGAAGTAAGCCGCTACACTGCTCAAGCGTGCACGCGTGACAGTGCGGTAGCGGGACAGGGTAGATGCGTGTCGGCCGTTCAGCGTGTTGTTGCTGACGCGCTGGTGCCTTGAGGCGCTTCTGCGGTGACGCGCTACTGCGTGTCCAGGTGTTGGCGTGTGTGCGTGGTCGTGGTTCCGCGTGTCGACGCGTTGGAGCTGACGCGCTGATGCAGGATTGCGCGTGCTGGGGTTTGAGCTGGAGCAGGAAAGGGGAGCGGACTCCGATGAGACACGCTCGTGTTGTGGTGGTCGCCATGCAGAAGGGCGGCGTGGGCAAGTCGACGACTGTCGTCCACCTGGCACGTGCGGCGGTGGTGAAGAAGCTGAGGGTGCTGGTCATCGACCTCGACCCGCAGGGCAACACCACCGACGCGCTGGCGACGGAGCCACTTGCTCCGGGGACGATCTCGGTCGCTGACGCGCTGAACCCGAACGGAGCGATCCCGTTACGTGAGGTCATCGTGGAGTCGATTTGGCCCGGCGTGGATCTCGCCCCGGTCACCAACAGCGGCGCCCTGGCGCACGTCGAGCAGATGATCAGTGCGTCCATGTCGGGCCGTGAGTTCCGGCTGCGGGAGGCGCTGCAACCGGTGATCGACCAGTACGACCTGGTGCTGGTCGACAACGCCCCGGCGTTGGGCCAGCTGCTGGTCAATGCCCTGGCGGCCACGGACAACACCTCGGTCCTGGTCGTCATGGAGGCAGACCGGTGGAGTGCGGCCGGACTGGTCCTGCTCCGCGAGACCATCACGAAGGTGCAGAGGTACAGCAACCCCAGCCTGCGGTGGGCCGGCGTGGTGATCTCGCGGTGGAGAGGCACCAAGGAGGAGAAGCTGAACCTGGGTGAGATTCAGCAGCACTTCCCGGAGGCGTCGGTGTGGGCGTCGGCCGACGACCACACCGACGTCATCCCGCTGTGGAATGGGATCAAGACGGCGGTCAACACGCAGGTGGCGCTGGACCAGTCGCCGGACTCGAAGCTGCGGATCTTGGCCGAGGTGTACGGCCGGTTCGTCGGCCGCCTGCTGGCGGACCAGCACGAGGAGGTACGGGCAGGATGAGCGCACCGCGTCGGGTCAGCCCACTCGCGTCGACCCACCCGGCGGACCCGACAGCCCCCGCGGCGGTGGCCGCGGTAGCTCCCGCGCCCGCACCGGCTCTGGCTCCGGCTGAGCCGGCCACCGCCGAGCCGCCCGTACCGGCGGCTCAGCCGGCCACCAGGCCGCGCACCGCCCGCACGGCGGGTGTTCGTCCCTCGGGCACAGCGACGGGGACCGCGGGGACGTTGGCGCCGCCGGTGACGAGGAGCCGCCGGCGCCGGGGAGGGACCGCGGCGGCGACAGTCACCGACATGGACATGGTGGCGTTCAACTGCAACATGACGCGGGTCGCGCGCCAGGCGGTACGGCTCTACGCCGCTGAACATGACGTCGACATCCAGGATGTCGTCGAGGATGCGTTGATCGCCTATCTGGCGGCGCGGGGGATCCCGGTGCCGCGGCGGCCCGAACCGGACTCGGCAGCGGCCACGTAGCTGGCGGACTGGGGGCAGGCACCTTCTCGGCGAGGTTGTCCGCCCGACCCCTCGCGCCGCCATGGCTCCCTGACGGTCCCTTACAGGGGCGCGGGAGGCTGCTGGTACGGCTGTGCCGGAGCTGCCTGTTGGACGGTGGAGACGACCCGGTAGCCGACGCCATAGACCAAGATGCACCCTCGCCCCTGCACCATCGCGAGTTCCCGCTTGGCGCGGTCAAACGCCTGCCACAGCAAGATCCGCTCGGTGAGTTTCAGTAACTCGATCATTCGATCCCAGGTGAACACGTCGCCGGTCGCAACGGTCTGCAGTTCTCGGTACAGCACCATCCAGCGAGCTTCCTTTCCTGCCCGCGGCCGGCGTTGGATCCGTCTCACTGGGACCGGCGCCGGGCGCCTCCAGATCACCGCGGCCGGGGCCGGGACGATGACTGCGGGTGGTTCCCATACAGCGGCGGCCGTCGGCGCGACGGGCGCCGTGGCCACCAGCGCGGCCACCAGGGCATCCGCCGGCGGGCCCGGTGGCGCGGCCGCCGGTGGCGACTGCACCGACGTCGACGCGGTCGACACCGGTTGTGCGAACCAGGGGCCAGGCACGAAGGGCCGGTCACTCACGCTGGGATTGTCCTTTCACGGGTCAGCCCCCTGACCGGTGTGACACGGTAGGTGATGATCTCTATCGCCGGACGACGGCCGCGCGGTACGGACAGCACGGCCGGTCACCCGACCGTGCAACCATCGACGGCTGCGACACTGCCCGACATGGCGTTAACTGCTGACCGCACCAGCTCCGGCAGCGCGGACGGCGAGCTGGCGGCCATCGTGGTGCGCTCCGACCGGTCGATCGACGGGGTGTTCCACGTGTCGATCGCCTACACCGACGACCTGCTGGCCGCGTTCACTCGCGCGCAAGCGATCGCGTACGCCGTGGCGGTGGTCGACGCCGTGGCTCGTGCCGAGTTCGACGTTGCGGTGGCGCTGCAGCTGGTCGACGCCGGCGGCTCGACGGTGCCGCAGGTGGGGGAGCAGGTGCGGTCGCTGCGATCGGACCGGGCGCCGCTGGACGTCGACGCGCTGGGCCTGCTGCAGCTGCGGCCGGGGATCTGCGAGTTCACCGGCGCCCCGTACCTGCACTGCCAGGTGCGGGGCCAGGCCGAGTGGTGGCGCTGGACGCCGGCCGAGGCCGAGAAGCACGCGATGGACGTGCTGCACTCGGCGACGACCGTCGCCCTGGACGAGGGCTACCGGCGGCACCTGGTGACGGTGGTCGGGATGGACACGTCGGCGGCGCTGACCTTGGTGGCCATGCTGGGGGAGTGTCGGCCGCCGCGGCCGCCGGGGGCCGTGCCCGACGTCGCTCCCGTCGACGGTTAGCCGAACACGGGCAGGTGCCGGGCTATCTCGCGTGGCACGGTGTGCCGCTCGACCGGGGGGACGAGCACCTTGGCCCAGCCGGTGGGCCCGCGGGTGATGCGTTCCACCGTGCTGCGCCCGGACAGCACCCACAGCTGGTCGGCGTTGGACAGCCAGGTGACGATGAGGCCGTCCGCCGCGGGGTAGTGGGTGCCGTCGCGGAACACCTCGACGCCGCGGTGGTCGCGGATCACCACGACCCACGTGTCGGCCTGGGGGTCGACGAGCTCGGGGTCGACGACGAACAGCGTCGACGGCGAGGGTCGCACGGCGCCGGGGTCGAACGCCGACGGTCCGCGTGGCGGTGGTGGCTCGGCGGGGAGCAGGGCACCGAGGCCGACGCCGAGGGTGGCCATGACGAACACGGCGATGACCGACCAGGTGAGTCGGCGCGGGGACGCGGTCATGCGGCGCCGCCGGCGTTCTGGATGCGGGTGGTGACCGCGCCGAGCCGGTACAGCGTCTCGGCGACGACGATGGCCAGGGCTCGCTCGCTGTCGGTGAGCTGAACCCAGGTCCGCACCGGCCGCAGCGGCTCCTCGGCGCGACTGTGGGCGTCCATCAGCTTGTGCACCACCTGCCCCAGTTCGGTCAGGCGCCGGGCGTCCAGCTCGAGACCGCCGGTGCCGTAGTGGATGGTGAAGGTCTGATCGGGCAGGACGAAGTACCCCGTGTCGCTCTCGACGATCCAGTCGCCCAGCAGGGCCGACACCTCCTGGCAGCGGTGGTCCCGGAAGACCACCATCCGCGCGTCGCCGCGTTCGATGAGGTGCCCGTTGCACCACTGGGCCGCCGCTGACCAGTCGGCGTCGGCGGTGAGCTGGACGGCGTGCACATGGTGGGGGTGCGCGAGAACGTAGAGACGCCCTGGGCTGGGCGGCCGCGCGTCGTGGTCGTCGTTCTCGTCATCGGTGTCGGTTGTGCTGTCGCCCGTGCTGCTGGGCATGGCGTCTCTTCCCCGTCAACGAACCCTGTCTACTTGTGATTATCACACTTCGCGGTGTGGATCTTCCGGGGTGGCATGTTGATCCGGCACGAGGAGCCACCAGAGCACGACGATGCGTGACATGGCTGATCAGGGTCGACTGGCGGTGCTGGCGGCGGGTCTGCGGTGGTTGTACGAGGTGGAGCAGCCCGTCGGAGCGATCCTGCAGCACCACGGCGCCGGGTTGCAGCCGGTGGTGGCGGCCCGGCGCTACCGGGCGGCGCCGGCCGGGTGGGCTGACCTGCCGGTCATCTCCGTCGAGGTCGTGGGGCAGCGCTGGATCGGCACGGGCCGGACCTACCGGTGCGAGAACCCGCTGGAAGGACGGGACGAGATGGCCGAGATCGCGGCCGCGATCGAGAGCCTGGGCGTGCTGGTGAGGCGCTTGTGGAACGGCGGCGAGGGCGCGGTGCACGCGTCGTTCAGCCTGGCCCGGCCGGCGCATCCCTCGCTGGTGGCCGCGGTGCACCGGTATCGGGCCGGGTGCCCGGAGCATGGCGGCGTGTTCTGCGGCACCGGGCTGTGCGGCTGGTGGCCGGACGGGCACGCGCTCGCGGTGCGACCGGACGCCGCCGTCGTGGCCACGTGAGCAGCCGGCGGCCGCGGCCGTTCTACGCCGACGACCTGGTGACGCTGTATCTGGGGGAGCCGGGGGAGGTGCTGGCCGGGCTGTGCGCCACCGGGCTGGTGGCGAAGCTGCAGGGTCGCCGGGCGGTGCTGGTGGAGCCGGATCGGCGGCTGTGCGAGCTGGGGGCGCGGCTGCTGGCCCAGGAGGTGCTTCTCGCGCCGGACGGCGCGGACGCGGTGCGAGGCCGCTAGAAGGGGGTCTCCCTGCCCGGCCCCGCACCGCCGAGCCCAAGCACAAACTGCACTGCAACACAACTGAAGGCGCGAAACCCGACCCATCACCGTCCGGAGAAGAGTCGGGTTCACTTCCTTGGCCACCGCCTCGGCGATCAGCAGTATGCCACAGCCGGACATCGTCGTTCAGGCGTCGGGCCGCCAGCGGTACCCGGCGGCGCCGGGCCACGACGACGAGAGGGGGGCCAGCTGCTGGAGGTTCACGGGAGGACGGGTTGGTTGCTGTCACCGGCCCGATGACAGCAACCAGCCATCCGGGTTACGCGGTGAGCTGGTGCGCGGGCGGCGGGATCATCGCCCGAAGCTGGTCGAAGAACGCGCGGGCCTGGTCCTGGTTGTCGGCCTGCACGATCTGCAGGAACCGATCCTGGATCGAGTCCAGGTATTGGGTCAGTTGAGCGGCCAGCGCGGCCTGGGCTGCGACCATCTGGGCGGTCAGCCGGTCACCGAGGGCGGCCGCTTCCTGGTCGATGTTGGTGTTGAGCAGCGCCGCCAGTTGCTCGGCGTCCAGCGGCAGCTGCGGGTCGCGACCGGCCAGGGTGGTCACCAGGACACGGGTGGCGGCAACGTCGACGAGCAGCTGCTGCGCGCCGGGGTAAGCCCACGGCCCATTGACCACCATGGCGTCCAGCCACGCGACGATCGCCCCGAGGTTGGTGGGCTGCCCGGCGTGCGGGATGTTGGGACCGTGCCGGACGAACGTACGGTTCAAGACGGCGTCGGCGATCTGCTCGGCACTGGTCATGCTGTTGCCTCTCGGGATGCGGTGGGTGGGGTCGCCGAGCAGGTGCCGCACACGGGTGTGCATCCACGCGTCGGCGATGCCGGCGGGGTCGGGTTTGCGCCCGGCGGGCAGGGCGCAGGTGCGGTGCGAGCAGTACCGCTCGGCGCCGCGGCGCATGTAGAACAGCAGCGACGCCACCAGGCGCGGGTAGCAGTCCAGCTGCGCCGCCGTCCAGGTGCCGTCGCCGGAGTCCTCGGCCTCGATGCCCAGGGCCTCGTCGTTGAGGTCGTAGTAGCCGGCGTAGGCGGACACGCCGGCGTGGTAGGCGAGACCGTTGCCCAGGACGTAGATCGCGCCGGAGCGGCCGATGCCGAGCTGGGACAGCAGCCCGCGCAGGCCCGCCCGGCCGTCGCGCACCACTCGCAGCGAGGGGTAGTCGCCGGCGACGCTGTCCGGGGTGGCGGTGTGGTGGCCGACCACGACCTCGAGCAGCCGCAGGCCGCCGTTGCCGCGGCCGTTCCACCCTGGCTCGACGAACACCGGGTAGCCGGTGAGGCGCGCGGCGTCGACAAGCCACGGCACCCACAGTCCGCCGGCGGCGGCCGCGGCCAGCTGATCCAGCTGCTGGGCGAGTGCGCCGTAGGCGGTGGGGTCGTCGCCGCGCGCCGCGGCGGCCGCCGCGGCCTGCTCGCGGGTCTTGGCGACGGTGCGTGCGGCGTCCCACCGATCGGGTTCCCAGTCGTCGGGCAGGCGTAGCGGCTCGCCGGTGGGGGCTGGCAGGACCAGGCCGCGGTGGACCAGGTCTTCCCAGGTGCCGGGTTCGAGGTCGGCCGGGGTGGCCTCGCGGAACGCGACCGACTGCGGATCCACGGTACGCATGTCGCTCTCCCAACCCGGCCCGGTGCCACGCAGTGGTCACCGGGCCGGTGTTCGCGGGTTTACCGGGCGGGAGCCGCCGCGGGGTGGACGATGCGGACGTCCATGGTGGTGTAGAAGGCGTTGCCGGTGTCGCCGACGTTCCAGATGCCGTAGATGACGTGCTCGCCTTCCTTGCCCGGAGGCAGCCAGATCCAGTGGTGCACGTCCTCGGCCGGCAGTCGGCAGGTCCAGCCGCCGTCGGGGCACGGCCAGGTGATGCGGCTGAACGGCGCCGGTTCCAGCTGGGCCCGTGTCAGCGGTTGGGTGCGGTCCCACCCGTCGCGGGTGATCCAGTACTCCCACGACTCGGTCTTGTGCACCGCGGTGAGCCACCACCGCATCCGCACTCGTGCGCCGACGGTGAGGGTGGTCGCCGGCCAGGGTGATCCGTCCGGGGCGGTGACCTTGTCCAGGCTGCCGAACCGGACGTGGCCACCGGAGGCGAGCTGCCCGTCCGGTGGTCCCGACCGGGGGAACCCCTTGGGGGCTTCCACGCTCTGCGGCTCGGACTCGATGGGGCCGCAGCCGGCGTGGTTCTCCGCGCACCAGTAGGCCCGCGAGTTCGGGTTGGTGCCGTAGCCGTGCCGGATCCAGCCCGGCATGATGATCCGCTCGACGCGGGGCTTCTCGGTCGTGGTCACCAGCCGGCTCCCTTCATGGTCGTGCCCTTGGTGGCGACGCCGGTCAGCTTCTTCCCCATCACCCCGTACACCGACACCGTCACCGGCTCGTCCGGTGGCAGGTCGGTGAAGGTGATGCCGCTGCCGTCGACCCGCACCAGGTCACGCCCGTTGCAGGTGGCCACGTAGAAGTTGCCCTGCCCGGTGTCGGGGCGGGCGTCGCGCCATACCGCCTCCACCGTCGTCGACGACGACGCCCGCACCATCAGCTCCTGCGGTGCCGGCAGATCGGCGCCGATGTCACCCGGTGGGTCCTCGTCGGGCGGCAGCATCGTCGCCCGCGTGCGGAACGTGTGACTGGCCGGTTCCGACTCGGCGTAGTCGGCGTCGCCGGGTTCGCCGCCGACGACGGCGACCACGTGGACCGTGTACTCGGTGTCGGGCTGCAGGCCGAGCAGCTTCACCAGCGGGGTGGACGTCGCGATCGCGCCGGCGTCGCGGTCGTCGCCGATCCACACCTCCCACGCGTCCACCTGGGTGTGCTGGTCCCACTCGACCTTCGCCGTGGTGTCGGCGATGCAGTGAGCGAACAACCCGGTCGGCCGGTCGGGGCGCGGCACCTCCCCTTCCGCGAGGGTGGTCTTCCACCTGGTGTCGGTCCAGTCGGATCGGCGGCCGGTGTCGACGTCGACCGCGCGGACCGCCAGGCCGTAGGTGGTGGACGGCCGCAGCTCGTTGAACACCGCGTTGGTCTGGGTGACGTTGTGCCCCTGCAGCTGCTCGCCGTCGGCGTCGACCAGCCTGGTCTCCCACTGCGTGACGTCGAACGAGGTCCACCAGGCGGCGATCGAGGTGTGCCCGGCGGTCACCCGGTCGAGCACCGGCACGGCCGGGTCGGCCGGCGGCGGCGGATCTCCACCCTCGATCTCGTAGGTCAGCCGGCCGTCCCACCACAGGGTGTACTTCACCCACGGGGAGTTGTGGCCGTCGCTGACCGTCCGCACGCGGATCACCCGCTGGTCGCCGCTGGCGACGGCGAAGATGGTGGTCGACGGGCCGTGGGTCGGGCCGACGCCGGTGTCGGGATGGTCCTGCTCGTAGCCGGTGGCGCCGGGCACCTGGTGCCAGGTGAGGAACCACCAGCCGCCGCCCTTGTTGTGGGCGTAGATGCCGTCCACGGGTGGCCGCAGTGTCCGCCGGGTCGGCGGGCCCTGCCGCAGCAGGTCCTCGATCCGCCGGACCGTGGCGTGCAGGTCGTCCACCGCGGCGGTGACCACGGTGTAGCCGCGGCTACAGCCGCCCCGGTGCTGGTCGGTGTCGGGGTCGGTCACGGCTGACCGCCTTCCATGCCCGGCTTGGTGATGGGCTGGCCGCCGCCCATGCCGCCGGCCGCCGGGAACACCACCACGGCGACGTAGGGCTTGCCGGGCGGCACCGGCACCGCCGTGCGCTTCTGCCCCGGTGTGGGCGCCGGGGTGTATTCGGGCCCGTGGGAGGTGGCGCCGGCGCCGGTGAGCTTGACGAGCACGGTGGTGTCGTCGAGCAGTCGGGCGTTGACCGCGGTGGGCAGGTCGGCGCCGGTGAAGCCACCGTCGATGCCCACGAACGCCGTGACGCTGTAGCCGGGCTTCTGCGCCGACGGGAGGGTGACCTGCGCGGCCGCGGCGTCGTAGGAGATCGGGCAGCGCACCACGACCGGCAGTGGTGACCCGGAGTCGCCGCCGATGCCGCCGCCGGCCCAGTCCTGCCAGGGTGGCGTGCTGCCGGTCTGGCCGCCGCCCATCCCGCCGCCGGGGGTCGGCGCGGCCGCGGCCGCCGGGGCGGCGGTGGGGTCGGTGACCCAGTCGGCGAACGCGGTGGTCCTCTGCGGCCCCATCAGGCGGCCTTCGATTCCAGCGCCACCACGCGGTCGCCCAGCTGGTCGATCTTCGCGCCGAGCTCGGCGAACGGGTCCTTGTTGTACTGCGACCCGTCCTGCCCGCCCTGGTTGCCCTGGTGCTGCTTCTGGGCCTGCTCGCCGGCGTCGACCCACTGCTGCACCGGGGCCTCCGCGCCGCCGATGGACACCCCGCCGCCGCCGCCGGCGCCACCACCGCCGCCGGCGTCGTTGGTCCACTCCATGAGGACCTTGAAGTTGGTCTGGGCGCCGCCACCGCCGCCGCCGCCGAGGCCGAGGCCGCCGCCGGCGCCGCTGCCGGTGCCGATCTCGATCTCGATACCGGAGACACCCTTGTCGATGGTGGTGGAGCCGGGCCAGGTGCACTCGTCGGCCTTGCACGACTGGCCGTCGATGAGCACCGCCATCACCGCCACCGCGGCCTTGACCTTCACCTTGTCGGCCTGGGCAGTGAACTGGGCCGCCACCGGCGCCCGGCCCGTGCCGTACACCTCGACCGCGACGACCTGCCGCTGCCCCGGAGCGAGGGGGCCGAGGCCGGTCGGGGTGACCGTGTAGGCGTGCGGTGCGCTGGTGTTGTCGACGGCGGCGTTGGCCTTGGCGACCATGCCGGCGCCGTCGGGGAGGGTGAGGGTGGCCTGCCAGGTGGTGAGCTCGACCTGGCCGGTGTTGGCCAGCGCCACCTCCAGGATGTAGCGGCCGGGGCCGGCGGTGGCGCGGCGCAGCGCCGCGGATGCGGACGGTGTGCTCATGCGGTGCTCGTGGCCAGCTCGGCGGCGTGGTCCGGGGCGGTCGGGTCGTCGTCCTCGGAGTAGCCGGCCGGGGTGGGCACCGGGGTGATGGTCACCACCAACTTGATCTTGAAGTTCTTGTTGCCCCGCAACACATCGGGGTTCCCTCCGTAGAGGGTGACGTGGTCGGTGGCGCGGGCCACGGTCAGCGGCCGCAGGTCGCGCAGCGCCGCCCGGACATCCGCCGGCAGGTCGGGCTTCTGCCCGTTGGGGCCGGTGACGACCAGCTCGACGGCGACGCCGTAGCGGGCGTTGGCCTGGTCGTGCTCGTCGCCGAAGTCGATGACGTGCTCGACCGAGGAGCCGTTGCCGAGCTTGTTGGTGTCGACGGGGTGCGTGTAGACCAGCGGCAGCTCGCCCTTGGCCGGCTTGGTCGGGTCCGCGGGCACGGTCACCGTGCCGTTGACGACGATGGTCTTGCCGCCGTGGAACCGCTGACGCACCGCGATCGGGTAGGTGCCGGGCTTCACCCCCGCGATGATCAGGGTGGCGTGGGCGGTGTCGGAGGGCCGCTGGAAGACCAGCCCGAACCAGTCCTCGCCGTCGCCCTGGTTGGCCGGGGTGCTGGCGTCGGCCCACGCGGCGTTGCGGCTGATCGGCTCGACGCGCAGGTCGACCTTGCCCTGGTCGTCGAGCGGGGTGAGCGTGGCGATGATCGTGCCGGCGTGGACGGCCTCGACGATCAGCCGGTGCTTCATCTCGAACGCGCCGTCGTTGGCCACGGCGACGACCTCGTACTCGCCGGGGTCGACCTCGGCCAGCTGCACCTCGGCGCGGGCGACCCGGCCGAGGATGTCGTGGTCGGTGAGGGTCGCGGTGTAGGTCGAGCTGAGGCCGCCGACGAACGCCGCGGACTTGAACCGGACGTCCTGCACCCAGGTCCACAGGTGCTGCAGCTGGATGCCGGCGCTGCCGCCGGGGGTGACGTAGCCCTCGGCGGCCAGGGTGGGCGGATGGGTCTGTGACACGGATTCTCCTTTGTTGATCGACTTTCCGGTCGAGCCCGGCGGATCGGGCTGGACGTGGTTTCGGGATCCGGCCGGCGGGATGCGGCGGGTGACGATCAGCGCCGGGCGCAGCGGCGCCGACACGCACACGGTCACGTCCTGGCCGCGCAGGTCGTTCGGGTACCACTCCTCGAGCGCGTTCTGCTTGCCGTCGGGGGCGGTGGGGTGGCCCCAGAAGCGGGCCGACTGGCCGTCCCAGCCCCAGTCGACCGACAGCGGGGTGAACCAGTCGCCGCCGGCGAGGTCGCGGACGCCGACCTTGAGCCGGGGCTTGCCCAGCGCGTCCGGCCCCCACCACGGGCCGCCGATCTCCGGGGCGGCGACGACCCGCTCGCCGCTGTTGCCGTCCGGGTCGGTGACGGTGATGATCACCCGCGCGCCGCTGCGGTAGCGGTGGCTGGCCCGCAACGCGCGGCCGTCGCAGACGACGTCCTGCTGCGCGGTGCCGTCGCCCCACAGCACCCGGTAGGTGCCGGCCTGGGGGTTGGCCACCCCGATCGTGAGCACCATGGGGTCGCCGCCGGGGTCGATGGTGTAGACCGGGACGACGTCCTGGACCTCGTCGCGGCGGACCAGGCAGGGCAGCTGCACCGTGGGCCAGTGCAGCCGGTCGGGGTACCAGATCCGGGCGCTGCGAAACGGCGGCATGAACTGGCGGGAGCCGGCGATCCAGGTGATCTGGGGGAAGGTGACGTGGCCGTGCCGGTCGGCGGTGGCGTAGACGTCACTACCGCCGATGTAGGACAGGCCGACGACGGCGCCGGCCGGCACGCCGGCGCCGAGGACGACCCCGTCGGCGCGTTCGATGTTGCCGGGCGACCCCGGCCGGTCGTCCCAGAGGCGGGTGACGTGCCAGCCGAACCGGGCGTCGGTCGGCGGCGGCTCGGACGGGTCGATCGGCACCACCAGGGTGACCGCGCGCCGCGCCGGCACGTCCTGCACCAGCACCGTGGGGTTCTCGATCCCGGCCGGGTACTGGTGTTCGGGGGTGAGCTGGGTGCCGGAGTACTCCTGCGCCGGGATGCCGTCGCCCCAGTCGACGCGGTGCAGCACGTCACCGCGCCAGCCGCCCACGATGGTCAGCCGCACCCGGCCGCCGCCGAGGTGGTCGGCGCTCACCTGCGGTGTCCGCTGCGGCCGCACGGTGATCCGGGTGGACACCTGCACCTGGGTGATCTCGCTGACCGCGGTCAGGGTGTAGGTGTCGGCGGCCGGGTAGCGGTGGCGGACCGGCGGCTGGGTGTGCAGCACCCGCTGGCTGCTGCCGTCACCCCAGAACAGCGTGTAGTGCCAGCCCGCGCCGAACCAGCCCGCGCGGACCGCGAGCGTGGTGACCGGATCCGGGAACCACTCCAGCCGGCTGACCGGTTTGGTCATGGCCGGTTGCTGCCCCGGCCGTCGCGGGCCGGGAACGGGATCGTCACGGTGCGCGCGGAGCCGTCGGTGGAGCCGTCGGCGTAGACGACCTGGATGATGTAGGTGTCGTTGGCCGCGTAGGCGTGGGTCGCTTTGCCGCCCACCTCGGCCGCCGCCACGGTGCTCTGCTGACCGTCGCCCCAGTCGACGAGCACGTCCTTGACGGTGGCCACCGCAGTGAGCGTGACCAGCGCCGTCATGGTGTTCTCGCCCTGCGTGGCCGAGAAGTCGGGATCGAAGGTGGCGTCGACCACGGTGACCTCCAGGCGGACGGCGCGGCGGGTGTAGAGGTCGCGGACCACGATCACGTGGTCGCCGGCGGTGTAGCCGTGGGACAGCACCGTCCCCTTCGGCGCGAACACGACCTCGGCGACACCGCCGACGTTCCAGGTGATCGCGTACTGGGAGGCGATCTCGGCCGGGTCGTCGGCGAAGGTCAGCTCGATGATGTTCGGGTTGTCGGCGGCCGGCGCCGCGGTGACCGCCGGGCCCTTGCCGGCGCGGATGACCACCTGCGTCTTGGCGACGATCGCGTCGCCCTGCGTCAGGGTCACCGTGTACGCGCCGGCGCTGGCGTAGGCGTGGCTGACCGGGGGTGCCCCGGCCGAGCTGTCGGTCCGCTTGCTGTCGCCCCAGTCCATGGTGAACTCGCCGACGACGTTGGTCGGCACGGCGACGACGCCGAGCTCGGCGATCGCCTTCGGCACCCAGCGCAGCGCCGCCGCGTCCTCGGCCGGCGGGATGGCCGGGTCCGGGGCGCCGTCGACGGGCTCGGCATCGGTGTCGGTGGCGGGGCGGGTGGCGGTTCTGCTCACGGCTGCTCTCCAAGGGTGATCGCGTGGCTGGCGGAACTGGACTCGTCGACGTGCCACACCTGCACCACGAACGTCGTGGTGTCGGCGGGCGGGTAGGTGTGGCTGGCGGTGTCGCCGGTGATCGGCTCCGGCAGGGAGCCGTCGCCCCAGTCGACGCGCAGCTCGGCGCCGGCCGAGGTGGGGTCGACGCTCAGCTGCACCTCGCGGCCGGTGGCGGTGAGGGTGACGGCCGGGTCGACCGGCGGCACCTCGGTGTCGATCTCGGTGAACCACTTGGACCCGAGGTCGAGCACATGCAGCAGGTACTTGCCCGCCGGGACGGGATGGTCGACGTGGCCACCGGCGGGGGCCCACACGTCGTCGTGGTGCTGGTCGGGCCAGGCCCAGAACACGCGCCAGCGGGGCATCAGCTCGGAGGCGTCGAGGTCACCGAACTGCAGCCGCAGCGTCCGCGGGTCGTCGGGGTGCGCGGTGAGCTGCGCCGGCGGCCGCTGCCCGCGGATGATCACCTGGGCGGCGGTGATCCAGGCGCCGGGGCCGATCTCGCGCAGCCGTAGCAGGTAGCCGCCGAGGTGGTCGTAGTCGTGGGTGACGGCCTGGCCGACGCCGATGACCTCCATGGCGCCGTCGCCCCAGTAGATGATCACCTGCTGGGTGCCGAACAGCCACCGTGCCTTGAGCTGCCGGTCGTGCGCGCCGACGTTCCACCACAGGTAGGGGTCCTGCCGGTCGGTGAGCCCGCCGACCGGCCGCAGCTCCAGCTCCGACCCCACGCCCCCGGAGCCGTCGCCGGCGGTGTCGGTGTCGTCGGGGAAGGGGATGATCACCGCGACGTCGACGCTCTCGGACTCGTCGTCGTAGGAGACGGTGACGTTGTAGATGTCGTCGATCGGCGGGTAGGTGTGCTCGACGAACCCGGACGGCGGCACCGGCTGCGGTGAGGTGCCGCTGGTCCACACCACCTGCACGGTCTTGCCGGGGGTGCTGCCGGTGATCGTGACCCTGGCGGTGTAGCCGTGCCCGGTCACGGTGAAGATCAAGGTGCGTTCCTGGCCGAATGGCACGGACACGGAGGCGCGTCCTTTCGCGGTCGTGTCGGCCAGCGCGGTCACGACCACCCAGTACCGGCCCGCTCGGGGGTAGGCGTGGGTGACGGTGTCCTGCTCGCCGCTGATGTGGGCGGGGGAGCCGTCGCCGAACTCGACCCGGCAGTCGCCGCCGACGGCGCGGTTGTCGATCGCGACTTGCGCGGTCAGCCGGTCCGGGTCCAGGTGCTCGCCCTGCTGGTTGCGGGCCTCGACGATGGTGACCACCGGCGCCGGGTAGCTGATGACAGTGGCGGTGCGGATCACCGGGGCGGCCATGCCGGGGCTGTCGACGGTGATCGTGTAGACGCCGTCGTTGGCGTAGCGGTGGTTGGCCGGGTACCAGCGGCCCTGCGCGCCGAAGGAGTCGCTGGTGCCGTCGCCCCAGTAGACGACGTACCGGTCGTCGTCGATGTCGTGGTCCAGACCGGCCACGTCCAGGTCGACCGCGCGGGTCTGGCGGGCGTTGAGCATCGGCGTGCCGACGTAGCGGGGGCTGCCCAGGGTGCGGCTGGTGGTGCGCGGGTCGGTGATCTCGTCGGTGACGGTCTCGGTGACGGTCAGCCGCACCCCGGCGCCGGTGATCGGCACCCGGTAGTTGTGCGAGGCGGTGCCGGCGGCCGGGATGGTCTCGATGGGGGAGCCGTCGCCCCAGTCGATGGCGCACGGGGTGCGGGCGGTGCGCGGGGTCAGGTTGACCGTCTGCATCCCCGGCTGCCCAGGGGTCGGCCCCCAGGTGGTCCACACCCCGAGGCGCCAGTCCCACGGCGACGGGATCAGGTAGGAGCGTCGGGTGGCGCGCCGCACGATCCCGTTGATCTCCTCGCGGATGACCACGCTGTGCTGGCCGGGGGGCAGGTCCTCGTCGGTGTCGATGACGATCCGCCCGGACGCCGGCACCACTCCGGTCTCGGTGATGAACCCGTCGACGCGGTAGGTGGCGCCGGTGGCCATCCACAGCACTTCCAGCCGCGGCCGCGCCGGGGTGTCGAAGGAGGGCAGGACACCGAGGTCGCCGACCTCGGCGCCGGTGTGGGTGACGCGGCGGCTGCGGGTGTCGGTGACGGTGATCGGGTAGCGGCCGAGCTTGGTGTAGGGGTGCGGTACTCGCGGCTTGGGCGGCACCCGGTCCAGCTGCTGCCCGGCCATCGGCTGCAGCGACGACCCGTCGCCCCAGTCGACCAGGTACACGGTGCCGTCGTCGGGCTCGTCGAGCCACAGCAGCACCGCCCAGTCGTCCTCCGAGTCGAGGAACACGTGCGCGATCGGCTCGTGGTCCTTGACCGTGATCGCGACCGTGGTGCGCGCGGTGGGTTCCTGCCGGTCGACCACGATCACCTGGTAGGTACCGGGCACGGCGTAGGTGTGCTGCAGCGGCGCGACCGTGGGGCCGATCGGCACGGGTGGGGTGCCGTCGCCCCAGTCGAGCAGGGCGCCGTGGCGGCCGTAGCCACCGCCCGTGACGTGGACACCGAGCAGCACGTCCGGGTCCGGTACCCAGCCGACGGTCAGCACGATCGGGCAGCAGTTGGACACGATCACCTGCGCGGTGCCGATCACCGCGGCGCAGCCACCCTGCGGCCCCGAGGGGCCGAGGCTGCTCAACTGCCAGTCGAGGTCCCGCAGCGCCGGCGCGCACAGGAACGCCCGGTGCACCGCGAGAACGTCCTGGACCATGCCAGCGGAGTACGTATCGACGGCCAGCTGGTGGGGCGGCTTCGTCCCGTCCAGCAGCGGGGCGCAGCGGTGCACGCCGACCTCGATCGTCAGCAGCAGGTCGGCGCCGGCGCACGGCTGCCGCACCGGCCGGGCGGTGGTGTTGGCCGCCAGGATGCTGGTGGCGGTGACCAGCCGCACCCACGCCGCGCCCTGACCGCCCGGCACCTCGTCCTCGCAGGTGCAGTCGCACTGGTCGGCCGGGATCGGATGGTCGGACCAGTACACGTCGAACGCGCACACCGGGCGGTGGACGAGGCCGAACTGGCCCGCGGCCGAGGTACGCAGCGCCGTGAGCAGCGGCCACAACACCTGGTCCTGGACCAGCGGCAGCGTCATGCGCGCATCACGGCGGGCCGCCGTACCGGCCGGTGGTGCGCTCGACGCGCCACACCGGGCCGTCGACGGAGTAGACGGTCGAGGGGCTGTGGCGGCTGCGCGGGTTGACCGCGGCGAGCCAGAGGTCGATCTCGGTGATGCCGACGCGGCCCTGCTTCAGGAACTCTTGCTTGTCGATCATGCGGTAGGTGACGCCCTCGCGTTCCACCAGCTCGACCCGCGACGGGATCCGGCAACCGTCCTTGTCGTGGCACGCCTTCCAGAACTCGCACGCCAGCTGGGCCACCGCGCGGCGGCCACCGGCCGGCACCGGGGTGCCGCGCCAGTAGACGATCCCGAACGTGCCCGCGGCCGCGGCCGGCTCACCGGCCGGGGCGACCAGCGGCCGCCACATCTGCTGGCACATCGGCCACGGGGCGCCGTCGGTGCGGATCAGCCGGTTGCCGTCGTAGAGGCGCCACCCGGTGGTGAGCTGGGCGCCGTTCATCCACACCTGGATCGGGTACTGGGGCAGCAGGGTGCCCGGCGGGTCGGTGTGCACCGGGCCGGGCAGCTCCAGCTCGGCGGCCGACGAGCAGCTGCACCCCGACGGCGAGCAGCCGCAGGACACGTTGGTCCACCGGCCGCCGTCCAGCACCGGGTACATGCCGCCCACCCCGCGCCAGCCGCGCGGCGGGCACTGTTGCGGCGCCGGCTCCTGGCAGGGCCGCACCGTCTCGCGGCACAGCCCGTAGCGGCCGGCGGTCAGCTCCCACAGGATCTCGGTGGCCGTCTCGACGGCGATCTGGTGGTCGGCGGTCCACTCGGCCGGGTTGTTCGGCAGGCAGCTGCAGGCGGGGGCCACCGGCCAGGTGCGGCACGGCCCACCGGGTACGTCCAGCGCCCAGGTGCCGTCCGGGTCGATCACCACCAACGCGGCGCCGGTCGGCGGCACCGCGGTCGGTGACGCCGACACCCCCGCCGCGGCGGCGGCGGGGGTGTGCGCGGGGTGCCGGCTGTAGGGGTCGCTCACTCGTCGAGCTACGGAGCCACGGGGGTGAACGCGATGGTGACCGGGGCGTGGCCGTTGCCGGCGTAGAACGTGATGGTCTGCGCGGTGCCGTCGTGCGCCGGCAGGTAGGCGTGGGACAGCACCCCGGCCGAGGACCCCGGCATCGGCTCCATCGAGCCGTCGCCCCAGTTGACCGTCCCGGAGCTGCCGATCAGGGCGAAGTTGGTCACCGTCAGCTGCGCCGTGCGGGTGTTCGCGCCGGGCGCCACCGCCAGCAGCGGGACGACGGCGTCGGGGTTCCACACCGGCGCTGCGCCGCAGGTCGGCACCGGCGGGGCCAGGGTGACGATCTCGGCGTGCAGGTGGTCCGGGTCGCCGGAGGTCATGTACGGCGGGGTCCAGATCGGCACCGAGAAGCCGGGGTCGATCGGGTCCAGCAGCCGCGCCGGGTCACCGTCCAGGTCGCGGGTGACGTTGTACGGGCCGCGGCCCCACAGGCTGCCGGGCTTGGTGCGGCCTTTCTGCTTGAACGACGTCGGCGCGTTCTCCAGCGTCAACGCTTCCGGTGCGAGACCGAGGACCCACGGCAGGGCGAAGTAGCCGCCGGGGACCAGCGTCGGGTCCGAGACGCCGCCGCCGAGCAGACACGCCTGCCCGGCGCCCTTGCCGGACGCCTTGGGCCACACCTCCAGCGCGTACCCGAGGGAGTCGGACATCTTCTCGCCCTGCCGCCACCCGGTGGTGGTCTGCCGGGAGGCGTCGGTGACCCGCTTCCAGGTCCGCTGCATCATCAGGAACAGGTCCGGGTCGACCTGGCAGAAGTCGATCGTCAGGTTGTACCAGGACACCTGGTCGGCGCCGCGTTCGTTGACGCACAGCACCCCACCGGCGGTCTTGACCTTCATCGCGTCGCCCTCCTCGACCTCCGGGGCGATCTCGATGGACACGAATCCCTCGGTGGTCACCTGCGACCGCGGTCCCCAGATGGGGCGGCCGCAGGCGTCGACGAGGGTCACGCGCAGCACGCGGGCGCCGATGAACGAGGCGCACAACGCGGCCGGCGGGGCTGGTGCGGTCATCCGGGGCCTCCTCGGGTGTCACCGTCGACGGCGGGGTCGCCGTCGACGGGCGGGGGATCGGTACTCAGCTCCACGGCGGCGCCGCCGGGGGTGACCCAGCCGGGGCGGGTGAGGGTGGTCTGCACCGCGGCCACACCGCAGGGCCAGTCCACGACGTACATGCGTTCGGCCAGCAGGAACCCGGTGTTGGTGGCCGCCTCGAACCCGCCGCTGGACCAGTCGGCCGGCTCGATGACCGCCGAGCGGCGCAGGGTCAGCGGCGGTGTCGCGTACAGCCACAGCGCGCCGGTGTCCGGGCCGGGGGCGTCCTCGGGTGGGGTGCCGAGGTAGCCGGCGCCGAACGCCCACGCCGATCCGAGAACCGTCAGGGCGCGCGGCCCGGCGACGCTGAGCAGGGCGTGGTGTTGGGCCTGGTTCGCCACGGCCATCGGGGCGTGGATCACTCCGACGCCGCCGTAGGTGGTGGCCAGCCACTGCTCCAGCTCGCCGACGGCCTCGTCGAGGCCGCGGGCCGCTCCGGGCAGGATCTGCGCCTGCCGGCGCAGGTTCGGCAGCTGGTCCAGCTCGCCGCTGAACACGATCCGCTCGACGGCGGTTTCCTCACCGTTGGCCAGCCGCTGCCGCAGCTGCCGCTGAGCGAGGGCCTGATCGCGGCCCAGCACGCAGGAGTCGGCGGCGTAGAGGGCGAACGGGGTGGCGTTGACGATGCTGGTGGTCCGCTGCGGTGTCTTGGTGCGGCTCAGGACGTCACCGGGGCGGCACGGCGCCGGGTAGCCGTCGACGCGGGTCGAGCACACCGCCTCGTACTCGATGCCGGTGAGCGCGTGCGGCGACACGTTCTCCAGCACGGTCGCCGCGGTGAACAGGCCGAACCGGTGCGGTGTCGCCGCGGCCGGCGGGTCGACGTTGAGCCGGGGGATGACCACCGGGGTGACCGAGGCCAGGACGTAGACGACGTCGATGCCGTAGAACGCGTTCGTCGTCGACGGCGTGGTGGGGAACACCCCTGGGGCGCCGAAGCTGCCGTTGCCGTTGGGTGCGGTCGCGGCCGCGCGGGCGGTGACGGCGCCGTCGGCGGAATCCACCGGGGCGGTCAGGGCGTTGGGCAGTGCGCCGTAGCGGCCGCCGGTGCTGAAGCTGGCGACGAACCCCTGCCCGGCGGCACGGGCCACCGGGGCGTCCAGGGCGTGGACGGTCCAGCCGGAGGGGAGGTCGTCCGGCAGCGTGGCGATGCCCAGCTGGGCGCCGGCGGGCGACCAGACGCGGGCGCGGCGGTTGACCGACGGCTCCTCACCGTCGCTGGTCCACACCCGGATGTGGGTGATGGACAGCGGCTGGTGCACGACGAAGTCGCAGCTGAGCTCGTACGGGTCGAGGTCGGTGGACTCGACCGGGTCGCCGCCGCCCCACGCGTTGGCCATGGTGGGTCCGCCTCAGCCGGTCGGGGTGCCGATGCCCGCCGCCCGGCCGGGGAGGCCGGGACGGCGGGCGTTGCGGATGGTCACGGGCGGCGCCGCGGCTTGGTGGTCGCGGCCGGGTCCTCGCCGCCCCCGCCGTCGGCGTCGACGGGGGCGGTTCCGGCGGTGCTCCCGGCCGGGGCATCAGCGCCGGACGCCGGCGTCGGCGTCGGGTCGGTCGGGGCCGGGGTGGGTGGGCCGCTGTCGGCCGGGGTGAGCGCCGGGGTGCCGACCGGCTCCGTCTGCAGCGGCGGCACCTGCCGGCGCTGCAGCTCGACGGTGGTCACCCCGGTCGGCCCGACCGGCTCGGTCGGTTCGGTCGGCTCCGGGCCGGACAGCAGCGCCGGCGGCGGGGGCGGCGGGCAGGAGTCGCGCTGCGGGCCGACCGCACCGTTGGCGCACAGCTCGGTCAGGGTGATCACGAACGTGCGGTTGCACCGGTTGAGGAGCATCCACTGGTCCTCGGTGAACATCGCCGAGTAGCGGTTCTCCTTGAGCAGCGTGTAGTCGTACTGCACACCCAGGTTGAGAATGTTGTTCAGCGACTTCACCCAGGAGCCGGCGGGGTAGGCCATCAGCTTCACCGACGCCGGCCACGCCGCCGGCGGCATGATCCGGGTCGCGCCGGGCGGGCCGACCGGGGCGCCGTCGCCCATCTCCTGCCAGTCCCGCACCCACTGCACCCGCGACGTGTACTGGGCGAACAGGGTGGCGATCTCGGCGTCGGTGACCGCACCGTAGGGCCGGTTCTGCTTCTTCTCGATGTCGCGCTTCAGGTACTCCCGGAACCACTCCGGCGCGATCACCTCGAGGGTGGCGCCCCTGGCCATCTTGTACCGGTTGCGGAACCAGGTGATCAGCAGCGCGAGCCGGTCGACGGCGGTCAGCGACACCGACCCGATCTGCCCCTCGGCGCGCACCGAGAAGTCGGGGATCGGGTCGGAGTGCGCCTGGATGTAGGTCAGGAACAGCTCGTTGAGGTAGTGCTGATGGTGGATCAGCACGTCGTCGCTGAACCGGGCGATGCCCTCGGGGAACGTGCGGTCACGCAGGATGTCGGACTCGACGCACAGGTAGGCCAGCGAGGCGCGGACCTCGGCCCACTCCACGCACGGCCCGGAGATGCACTTCTTGGTGTTGCCCAGGCCGGTGCCCGGTGGCACGTCGGCCGGCCCGCGGTGGAAGTAGACCGGGTTGTCCAGGCCGGTGCCGGGGTTGGCCGGCGGCTCCGGGTAGGTGATCGCGGTGCCGTGCCAGCCGTTGCGGGCGGCGTCGGCGGCCTGCTCGGGGTACTGGGTCCACTTCGGGTAGCGCAGGCCGCCGCGGGTGGGCATTCCGGCGCTGGGCAGGTCGACGATCCCGTCGGTGGTGGCCAGCGACGGGCACAGGGTGTAGTCCGTCTCCGACGGGGTGCACCACACGTCGTTGTAGGTGCTCGGGGCCTGCGCGGCGGCGGTGAGGACCAGCTGCTGCGCGGCGAGCAGCGACCCGCCGGGCAGCCGGCGCTCGTCGGCGACCCGGTCCAGGATCGCTGTGTCGCCCTGGTCGCCGGTGAGGGTGATCGACGCGTCGACGAGGCGGTGCACGCGAGCGACGTTGGCCTTGATCGGACCGGTGGCCGGCTGGCCGACCGGCAGCGACGAGAACCGCGCCACCGCGGCGTCGCCGAGCTGCGCGGGCGTCAGCTGCATCCCGAACGGGAACTCGGGGACCTCGGCCGACGCGGTGATCGAGAACGTCCGCAACGGCGCCACCAGCGCCGGCGCCGGCGGTCCGGCCGTTGCGCCGCCGGTGAGCAGCGCGACGGTACTGGGCCGGCGGACCGGAGCGGCTGCGGCCGCTGCCGGTACCGCCGGCACCACGGGCGGACCCCCGACAGGCCGGTTATCGGGGTCCGCTGACGGCGGCGCCTGGCCGCCGTCTCCACTACCACCTGCGGTGTCGTCGCCGGGGCCCGGTCCTGCCTCGGGCGCCCCCGCAGGTGTGGTTGTGGTCTGGGGCGCGGCCGCCGGCACGCCGGCGGGCGCGGCGGGCGGTGCGGCCGCGGGAACACCGGCGGCGGGCGCCACCGCAGCGGCCGGCGCGGCCGGGGCGACGGGGGCCGCGGCCGCGGGTGCGGGCTGCATCCGCGCTGCGGCGGCGTCCATCTGCTGCTGCGCCTGGTCGCGTTCGCCGGCGAGCAGCCGCACCGCGGCGGTGACATCGTCGAGCGCCAGCAGGGTCGCGGCCTCGGCGGGCGGATACTGCCCGCCGGCGTAGGTGGTCTCGAACTGGGCGACCGCGGCCGCTTCGAGAGCACGCAGGTCCACCTCGGGTCCGAGGGTGTCCCGCATCTGCAGGGCGAGGGCCTGGGCTCGGGCGTCACCGGGCGGACTGGTGATTCCGGCGACGAGGGCGAGTAGGGCGTTGAGCTGGTCCACCGTGGCCTCCGGGCACACAACGCGAGGGTGTGTGCATCCGGCCACGGTGATCGCCAGTCGATGCTGGGCAGCATCTCCGCGAGGGCTGTCAAGCCGCAGGGACGCCTTCGCCGGATGCTAGCGGCGGCCCGGTCCTTGATCAGCATCCGCGGCGTCGGGTTCACCCGGTGGGGCCGCAACGGCGCCGTCGATCTCCCGCATCGTGCCGCCGGTGACCGACATCGCCTGGGCGGCCTGCCACTCGTGGTAGTAGACGGTCACTGCCCCGTTGGGGGCGGTGACCTCCCACTTCTGAGCGGGGTCCGCCGGATAGCCGGCGGCGGTGTCGGAGCTGGGCATGGTCGTGGTGCTGGTACAGCCACACATGGTGGTTCAGCCGGCCTCTCGGGACATTCGGGCCGCGGCCGCTGCGACGGCGGCGGGCTGGCCGACCACCCGCCCCAGAGCGGCGCGGACCTGGCCATCGGTCGCGGCCGCTGCCTGGAACCCCCGGTACAGGTCCCAGCCGGTCGGCCCGGCCGCCGACGGCGGGCGACCACCGCGGGTGAGACGACCGGCTGAGGGGCGGATGATGCCGCTGGCCACCAGCACGGCGAGGCTGCCGTCGCGGTAGCGGCGCGACCGCTGCCGGGGCGAGGCGAGCGTGGGCCGGTTCGGGCCCGCCGCCGCGGCCAGCGCGACCACCGTCTGGTCGTGGCGCAGCTCGTACGCCGGCACCGAGCAGGAGCAGGCGGCGATCATCGCCTGGTCGCGCCAGTCGCCGCTGAACGAGTACCGGTAGGCGAGCATCACCTGGAACGGCGACACCCCCGGCCGCAGCGCCCCGGATACCCAGATGCCGTGGTCGTCCTCGCCGGCGACGACGTCGGCCAGGACGAACAGCGGGTTGTCGTAGTGCGCCTGCGCCGTGGTGAGGCTGACCCTGGGGTCGGTGTCGGCGTGGCCGCCGGTGGCCAGCGGCCCGGTGAGCACCGTGTGGCCGTCGGCGGTGGTGACCGGGTGGCGGTGGAACTTCGCGTAGGTGCCGCCGAGCGGGCACCGCGGCGGCGGGATCCGCACGGTCTCGTGCAGGGTGTCCCAGCGGGCGACGTGGCCGTGGACGCGGCCGTCGCCGGTCACCGTGACCTTGGTCGGGCCGGTCAGCTGCGGGTTGGTGAAGAACGCCGCCGGCGGCTCCCACGGCACCGCGGCCGCGACCTGTTCGCACCAGTGCTGCGACCCGACCTGCCCGGTGGGCGGCGCCACGGCGGCCGAGGCGGTGACAGCGCCGGCGACGTCGCGGGTCCACACGGCGTTGTCGCCGGCGAGCTCGGCCGGTGGGGTGTCGGTGACCTGGACCCAGCCGGTGTGGAACGCCGGGTCCTGGACCAGGGTGGTGCCGGCGAAACGCCACGTGTGGAAGAAGTCGACCGGGGCGCAGCCGATGTCCTCGCCTTCCAGGAACGCCCAGATGTCGTCCTCGTCGGGCTCGTCGACCTCCTTGCCGTCGGCGTCGAGCCAGCGCAGCTCCACCTGCGCGGAGTCCGGGTCGACGCTGACGGTGCCGGCGAACCCGTCGGCGACCTTGCGGGCGACGTCGACGGCCACCGGGTCGCTCATGTCGAAGCTGCCCGCCCCCCACAGGTGCTCGACGTCGACGCCGTCGAGCTGGTGCGGGGCGACCCACAGCACCTCGGGCCGGCCGATGCTGACCTTGCCCTCGTGGCCGAACCCGGACGCCTCCTGCCAGGACAGCCACGGGTGCACGGTGGAGGAGATGCCGTCCTCGGGGATGCCGAACATCCGCGGCACCGGGCCGCTGTCGCCGGTGCGGTGGTTCAGCGCGAGCAGCGGCCCGGCCCACCAGCCCGACAGCGGCGTCTGCGCCTGGCCGTCGCCGGCGGCCGCGGTCACCGGGTCCGCCGCCGGCGCGGCCGCCGACGCAGCGGGTGCTGCTGTGACGCCGGGCGCCGCGAGCGCCAGGGCAGCGGGCGCCGGCGCGGCCGGCGCGGTGGGGGTGGCTGTGGTCACGACGGGGTTCCCCTCGTTGTCGGTGACGTTGGGCAGGTACAGCGCGTACAGGCGGCGGGCCTCGTCGGCCTCGTCCTCGTCGAGCCAGTTGAGGGTGCAGCGGCACTGCACGGTCTGATCGGCGGGCGCGAGCGGGTCATGCGGGCGGCTCAGGGCCACGCCGTCGACCAGGAACGGCTCATCAGCGGCGACGACGGCGCCGTTGATGACGCGGTGCGCCAGCCGGGTGCGGGTGTCCGAGGTGGCCTGCCAGTGCTTGAACAGCGTCTCGCCGAGCACCTGCTGCCGGGCCAGGCCGGCCCGCCAGGTGCCGCCGTTGTGGGCGGCCATCACCTCGGTGCGGGCGATCACCATGGCCCGGTTGGACCACCGGGACAGCCCCAGCGTCGTCGCCACGTCGGCGCGGATCTGGGCCAGCGTCCGGTTGGCCACGATGGCTTCGGTGACGACCGTGCGGACCGCGTTGTAGACCTCGTCGGGCCAGGTGGCGCTGGTCAGGCGGGTGGTCGTGTCGGCCAGGTGCTCGGCCAGGTAGTCGCTGCCGGACAACACCAGCGCCTGCGCCGGGGTGAGGGTGTCGGTGAACGCCTGCTCCCACGTTGCCGCCGACACCGGCACCATCACGGCAGCGGCCGCGGTCCACACGGCCACCGGCGGCCAGGCGTCGAAGTTCGGCGCCAGCTCGGCCGGGTCGGCATCAGCGGTCACCACACCAGTGGCGAGCTCACTGACCGCGAGGCTGACCGCCTCGGTGTCGTGGTCCAGGACCGCGGCGCGGACGGCGCCGAGGTAGGTGCGAAACGCCACCCGGACCGCCGCGATCATGCGCTGCTCGGCGGCGACCAGGGCGGCCGGCGCGGTGGCAGGCAGCCACGGCTCGTCCTCTGGCACGGTGCACCACCACGACTCGGGGGGTGTCCGGCCACGCGGCGCCAGTCGACACGGTCAGTTGCTGAGCAGGGTAACGCCCGAAGTGCCCCTCGTCTCGTGCTCGTCCGGCTTCATCATCGACGCCGCCGCGCCAGCCGCGGCAGCCGTGGTATTTCCGCGCCGCAGCGCCACCCTTACGCGGCGGCCTGCAGGCACCCGGCGCCGACGATCATCCGCTGCAGGTTGCTGCGGTCGTGCTCCCGGCCGTCGGTGATCAGGTCCCGGAGGTAGGTGGTGATGGCCTGGCGTACGCAGGACGCCGTGGTGTCGTCGGTGATGGCCGGTGCGGTGGCGTCGAAGAACCGCAGGGTGTCGCGCATCAGCTCATCGAGGGCGTCGGCCTGGGCGGGGATCACGGTGTGCCGGCGGTGTCGGTCGACCTCGCGGAGTCGGTTGCTGTGGTGGCGGACAGAGCGGCCGGCGCGGCGCAGCAGGCGCCCGCCGACGGTGTCGAGCACGTGCAGGACGGCCATCTCGGCGTACGCCACGACCCACGGTGCGAGTGGTTGTGGGTGTACGTGGGCAGCCTGCTGATCGGTGGTGACTGGCACGGGTTGGCGCTTCCTCGGCAATCGACCGCGCGGGGTCCGGGCGGTGGTCGGTGGCTACAGGGATGTCGGCGCGGTGTCGATGGGTTGGCAGGCTCGGGGGCTGCGGACGTTGGGGTCGGTCGGCCTAGGTGGACGGTGGTGCGCCGTGCCCGCGGGCGGCGGCGGGTTCGCACTGCGGGGACACGACGACCGACGGTCCTGGCTGCTCACGCTCGGCGAGCCAACCCACCAGGTAGGCCGCGGTGCCGACGATCATGGCGATCAAGGCCCATTCGACGTGCTGCCACACCCACATCTTGCCGAGTGCGCCGACGACCGCTGACCACCAGAAGCCGACGCACCAGTCGCAGATGACCAGCGTGTGCAGCCACACCCGCACTCGTGCGCTGCGCGGTGACCGGGCCGGTGGCATGGGTTCGGCGGCGGCGCGGGCCCGGCGCTGGGCCCGGTTGAACAGCAGGAGGTTGTGTAGCCATGACCTCGCATCGGTGGTGATCTTGTCGCGGGTGGTCAGGCGGGTGAGCCGGGCCGCTGCTCCGGTGATCACGATGACTGCGGCGATCACGTCCATAGCCGCGACCCTACGCAGCAGCGGGGTAGCGCTCTGTCACGTCCGGGCTGTGAGCTGGCGGTCCTTCTGTGATAACTACCGGTCTGGGTGGTTTAGCGCCGCGTCGTCGGCCGCGGCGGCCTCGGCGCGCTCGCGCTGCCACGCGTCGTACCGGTCGAACGCGTCGCCCTGCAGCGCCGCGATGAGCTCGATCCGCTGCGCCGCCCACTTGACCAGCAGCACCAGCGCGGGGATCGGGTCGAGGTCGCTCAGGTTGTTCAGGGCAACGGTCAGCTGGACACCGTTGCCGTTCAGGGCGCCGGACAGGATCTCCGACACGAGCGCGGTGTAGTGCTCCAGCTGCGGGTCCGGTCGGGCCTGGTCCAGGCTGACCAGGACGCGGCTCTGGGGGTGGCAGGAGTGCTGCATCCCGGTGATGGCCAGGGAGGCGAGCCGGCCGGCGGCGACGGCGCACCCGGCCGTGCCGTGGTCCTGCCTGATCCCGTCCAGGATGGCGACGGTGACGTCGGGTTTGCGGGCCAGCTCGGCGCCGAGCGCCGCCTCGCAGAGCCTGCCGATCTCGTCGGTGTCGACGATCCTGGACTCCAGGCCGGCGAACTCACGGCGCTCGTCGGGGTCTGACATGGGCGCGGACTCGGCCTTTCGCAGCAGGCTCGGCGTCGACCAGGACGGTGACGCCGGCAAGTATGCCGCTGCCCGCGATTGTGATGTTCACAGGTAGGTAGTTAAGCGACCTCGGCGACCCGCCGACGGGTGTCGGTGAACAACTCACCGAACGCCCGCGTATCGGGGTGCTGCGGATAGCTGGTCATCAACGCGCTGTTCAGGTCGCCGGCGCGGCTGACGACGGGGTGCGCGGACCGGGACGCGGTCAACGCCTCGGTGCCGTACGCGGCGGCCCGCTCCGGTTCGCCGAGGCCGACCATGGCCAGGGCCAGGTCGATGCGGGTGATCTGCTCGTTGACCGTCTGCACCGGCCCGCTCTGGTGCAGGGCCAGTGTCGTCTCGGCGTGCCAGCGGGCCTTGCGTGGGTCACCGAGCCACACGTAGGCGGTGGTGACGTAGCGGCTCATGTTGAGCCAGTTGAGGTCCTGGCCGGAGACCCCGGACGGCCGCGACGTCTGCCCGGTGATGCCCTCGCCGAGGCGCTGCGCCGTGCCCAGCAGCGCCAGGCTGGAGTCGCGGTCGCCGCGGACGGCGTGCAGCCGGGCGGCGTGCGCGTTGAGCTGCGCGGCCAACGGATGTCCGGCCGGGGCGGCGGCGATACCCCGGCGGGCGGCCTCGATGGCCTTGTCGTGCTGACCGCTGTAGAGCTGGGTGCAGGACAGCGCCTGACAGGCCCACGCGGCCAACGCCGGGTGGCCGACCTCGGTGGCGTGCAGGTAGCTGTCGATCGCGTACGCCTCGGCGGCGCGCGGCTGTCCCAGCTGCAGCGCGGTCCAGGCCAGGTACTCCGACAACCAGCCGGCGTGCACGTACAGCTCGCGGCCCTCGGCGAGGGTGTGCCGGCCGGCGATGAACTCGGCGACGCGTCGGCGGTAGTCGCGCACCACGGCGAACGTCTCGGCGGCCGGGGCGGCCGGGGTTTCCCAGGCCCGGTCCAGGGTGGCGATCGCCGCGGACAGGTGGCTCAGGGTGCCGGCGCCGACAGCGGACATGAGGCTGGCACGGGTGAAGTCCAGGGCCTCGGCCGCGTAGTCGCCGAGCAGGCCGAGGACGGTCGTCGGGGCGGCCATCACGGTCGCGCCGAGGGCGAGTAGATCGCGCCGCTTCGTGGTGTCCTCCTGAGCCGCGTCCCCAACCTGCCGCCGCTGCTGCGACGCCAGACCCAGCCGGTGGCGCGCGTCGTCTGGCATGTGAAGGCCGTCGGCGATGCGCTCCAGAACGTCGATCGCGGCGACCCGGCGCGTACCGGCCACGATCCCCGACACCTTGTTCTGAGGGATGCCGGTCCGGTTGCCGATCCACGTCTGACTTGCCCCAGTGTAACGGCCCAGCAACAGAAACAGGGTGCCGATGTCGCGGCGGGGCAGCGCCTCCCGCACGTCAGAACGAGTCCAGAACTCGGCCGGCACATGCTCTGGGCCCTGCGGTCCGCCCATGAGCTGCCCCCTTTCGGCTTAACCCAGGGTGATCATACGGCCGCACTGTGCTCATCCGAGCGGGGTATCCCACCGGGGTATCCCCTCGCAGGAGCACCGGCGGGACTGGCCTGGCGCGGCACCGACTCGGAAGCTGATCATGCGAGCCGCACCCGCGCAGCTCGCACCGTTCGGGCCGAGAACTGGCCCGGACACCGGGTGCCCCGCGTCGACGGCACACAGGGAGTGCGTGCCGCCGGGTCCGTGGCGAGTTCGGGTTTCTTCGTCGACGCCCCCTGATCGGGGAAGCCCGTTCCAGGGGATCAGCGGTCTGTCGACGCGGGGCGCCGTCCGAGGGAGTCGACCGCCATGCGCGTCGCTGCGATGACCCAGTGCCAGCCGCTGAGATGGACCCACCCCACTGGCCACTGCTGCGGCACCTGGTCGCTGCTGCCCGACCTGCCGGGTACCTACGAGTGCCAGCACGGGTTCGTCCGGTGGCCCCACAGGATCGGTGCCGCCGCGGCTGTGCCGCGATGACCGCCGCGGCCGAGACGGACGAGCCAGCCGAGCCCGTCGAGCCCGATGAATCCGATGAACCCGACGACCTCCCCGACGGCGTCACGGCGGCATTGCTGGTGGCGTGCGCGCTCGCCTGGCACGGCAACCCCCTCGCGCCGGTCGCCGGCTACGGCCTCCGCGCCCGGCGGCTGGTCGCCTGCGCGCGGAGCAGCTACCGCGACGCCGAACTGCTGGACTGGCCGGCGCACGTGGCGCCCGCGCTGCACACGATGCGCTGGGACTTCGCCTGCGCCGTGGTGCGAGCCCACCATCGCGAACTGCCCGGCGCCGCCGACCTCCCCGACTTCCATGACTCGCTGTTCACCGTCGACCGGCGATGACCCTGCTCCTCGTCGACGACGCCGCGGCCACCGACCACCGGGCGCTGTGTTCGCTGTGCATGTTCGACCAGCACCCGTGGACGCGGCCGGAGCTGGAGTGGTTCACCGCCGGCGACGGCCGTCAGGTGCAGCTGCTGCGGGTGTACTGCGGCTGCCTGCTGTGCGAGCCGCCGTGCCCGGCGATGGAGGTGCGGCCCTACGTGCTGCCCGCGCAGGACCTGCTGCCGGCGCAGAGCCGAACCGAGCCGCACCCCGTCGACGTCGCCGCCCTGTTGGTCGCCGGCCGGGCGCTCGCCACCGTCCCACTGATGTGAAGGGGGTTCCCGTATGGGAGACAGAGCCGCACCGCAGGTGCCGTTGCCGCAGTGGCGGCGACGGGCCGCGGACCTGGCCGACCACCTGGCCCAGCGTGGGTTGATGGACGACCCGCACCTGCGGACGGCGTTGCAGCTGGTCCCGCGACACCTCTTCGCCCTGCAGGTGTTCCGGCGGGTCAACGGCGCCGACTGGGGCGTCCTCGACGGCTCCCGGCCGGAGCACGTCGGCCGCTGGCTGGACCTGGTCTACGCCGACGAGCAGCTGCCTGTGCAGCTCGGCCCCGGCATCGGCGGCTCGTCGACGCCGGCGGTGACCCGCACCGCGCCGCGGCCGGGCCTGGTGGCACGGATGCTGCAGGACCTCGACCTGCGCACCGGGCTTCGGGTGCTGGAGGTCGGCACCGGCACCGGCTACACCACGGCGCTGCTGTGCCACCGCGTCGGCGACCCCGGCGTCTTCTCCGTCGACACCGACGAGGCCCAGCTGCTGGCCGCGCACGCCCGCCTGACCGCCCTGGGCTGGCAGCCGCGGCTGGCCTGCGGCGAGCCGGAGCTGGGCTGGCCGGCGCAGGCTCCGTTCGACCGGGTCCTCGCCACCAACCACGCCGGGGTGCTGCCTCACGCCTGGGTCCAGCAGGTGGTGCACGGCGGGCTGATCGTGGCCGATCTGGGCACCGCGGCGCACGGTGTCCTGGCCCGCCTGGCGGTGACCGACCGCGGTGACGCGTCCGGGGTGTTCCTGGGCTACCCGGCGCTGGCGGTCCGCGGCGGCAACATGGGCCGCCCGGCCGAGCTCGGGTTGCGTGCTCGGCCCGCGGACGGCGAGTTCACCACCGCGGTGTCGCCGGCGATGCTGCGCGACCAGGCGTTCGGGTTCTTCTGCCAGCTGCACCTGCAGGGCGGCCGCTGCGGCTACAGCGCCACCGCCGACGGTGCCATCGCTACCGTGATCGGCCCGGACGGGTCGTGGGCCGAGGCGATCCTGGGCGACGACGCCACCCCGGCCACCGGTCACCTGGTGCGCCATGCCGGCCCCACCAACCTGTGGGCCGTGGTCGAGGCCGCCTACCAGCTGTGGTGCGAGCTGGGGCATCCGGTGCCGACCGAGTTCGGGCTGCGGGTCACCCACGCGGGACAGACGGTCTGGCACTCGCAGGGCTGGTCGCTGCACACCGACGCCGGCCTCGGGGACGTGACGCTGGATCTGCTGCAGCGCGTCCACGCGGGCCTGCAGATGCTCTGACCACCAGGCCCCCGATCGGGGGCGTCGCGCTGGTCGCCGCTGCGGACAGCGCCGTACCGTCGAGCGCGTGACCAGGCCGACCACCACGCCGGCGGCGGTGCTACCGCCGCAGGTGCGCCGCGGCACGCTGATGGCCTGTCGGTCGCGCAGCTGCGACCAGGTCGTCCTGCTGGGCTGCGCGTCCTGCGGGTGGTCAGCCGTCGAGCAGCAACAGCCGGACCTGTTCGGCGGCATCCACGACGAGACCGAATGCACCCGCCGGCAGCTCGATCCGGCCTACCGTCAGCAGCAGGACCGGCTGTCGCGGGCCGCCGCCGGGCTGCCGTGATCACCGCCGGGATCATCGTGGGGTCGACCGGCGCTGCCGACGCGCCGGTGTTCCGGTGTCCGGTGTGCCACTGCTGCTCGCCGAACCCGCACGACATCGCCCACCGGTACTGCGGCTGCTGTCACTGGCCGACCGGCGACTCGCAGCTGGGGCCGCATCAGCCCCACCCGCCGGCCGCGCCGTGCGATCCACCCCAGGGTCAGCGGCTGTCGGCACCGGGGTGAGCGGCCGGGTCCACCTCGGGGTCGGCCGCCGGGGAACGCTGCCCGCGTGCCGCTGCCACCGACGCTGGCCCAGCGGCGTGGCCACCACGACGCGCGGGACGCGGCTGGTGGACTGCTGCAACTGCCGGCGCACCCACGCCTACCGCGAGGCTCTGGGGGAGGGTTCTCGGCAGCGGGCCGCGTGGACGGGTCCGGCCACGAGGCCAAGGGGGAACTTGGACCTCGTGACGTGCTGGGGGACCACTCGCTGGGGGGCTTACGCCGCCCGCCGCCGAGGTCGTCATTGCATCACCACCAGCAGCGGCAGGGGCGCCCGCCACGGCGGCCCGGCCGGGTGAACTTCGCCCCCGGATCCCGCCTGGTCGCCCGCCCGCCGCCCGCCGTACCGGCGGCCGCGCACCGATCATGCGAGGTATGACAGCTCAACTCACCCCGCCCAGCAGCAGCCGTGTCGGCGACGACGGCCCGTTCCACGTCACCACCCGCCTCGGGGACCGCACCCTCGGCTTCGAGAAGCCGATCGCCGACCCCTTCGTCAACACCACGATCACCATCAACCGGTGGGACCTGCTCCGCGCGGTGTTTCGCCGCCGGCCGATGACGGTGAGCGTCATCGTCAACGCCCCCCGCGAGGTCGTCGGCGTCGTGATGCGAGCCCTGCGCCGCGACGGCTCCTGCTGCGCGGCGCTGTCCGCCGACCCGGCCGTCCACAACTAGCCCTCGACGGCGGCCGTGCCCTCCCGCTTCCGCGTCACCATCAACGAGGCCAACCTCGCCTGGTACGTGAACAGCCCGGCCGGGCCGGCCGTGCGGTTGGTCACCCGCTACACCGGCCGCACCCTGGTCGCGGCCCGCGCCGGCGCGCCGGTCGACACCGGCGTCGGCCGCGCGGGGATGCGCTCCGACGTCGTCATCACTGCCCGCGCGGTCACCGGCCGCATCTTCATGCCCCGGCACATGTGGTGGCAGCACCAGGGCACCGGTGTGTACGCGGGCAAGGGGCCGATCCGGCCGAAGAAGGGTTCGTACCTGGTGTTCCGGGCGTCGCGGTCGGTGGGGCCGCTGCGGCAGGGGCAGAAGCACCCGGCGCCGGGGAAACGACAGCTGGTGTTCGCCAAGCAGGTGAAGGGTGTGCCGCCGAACCCATTCCTGCTCAATGCGATGCGCAACGAGGTGCCGTGGCCGGTGCGGTACAACCGTTAGCGACGATGCGGGGCCCCTGTCACGCGCCGACCTGGAGAGCCGGTGCGGTAGCTCGGGGAGATGAGGCTCCCGTCACTGGACAGGTCCCCGCATCGTCCTGGCGCATTCCACAAAACCTCACACCCACGAGAGGTATCTCCACCCTATCAACCCCAGGGCGTCCCGATCGGGTGTTCGCCAACACGTGCAAGGGGTGTGCCCGCCACACCCATTCCTGCGATGCGCAACGGGGTGCGGTGGCCGGTGCGGTCCAACCGTTAGCGATGCGGGCCTGGTGAGCCTCGTGAGAGGAGGTTCACCAGGCCCGCATCAGTCTTGCGACCCCGTGGTTCACAGAGAAACACCCCGCGAAAGGTGTAGCTCCACCCTAGCAATCCGGGACTTCCCCGATCGGGTCATCTTCTGCTCACTGCGGGCACAGGGCAGGTCAGAACGGCACCGGGGCGCCGACGAGACTCAGGTGCCGAACGGGGACCACCGCGAACGCCTCGGGGAAGTCGGGCGGCCGCACGTGGGCCATGAAGTCCTCGGGGCCGCGGACGAGGGCGAGGACGTCCAGCAGCTCGCCGACGACGGCCTCGGCCGCCAGGCCGAGTCGACCGTCGGGCCACCGCACGTACAGCGGCTGCGACACCCGCAGGACCGCTTGCGTCATCATGGGATCCAGTGTGACAGGCGGTGCGTCACCCGCCGGGTCAATATCCCCTCACGCAGGTCGCGGACTGAGCCGGCCGGACCACGTCCATAGGTCCATGGTCGAACTCGGTCCAGGGGAACGGTGCTACGTCCCACCTGCTTTGTCTATGGAACGCCGCCGCCGCCCGTCATTAGTGCGATGTTGCCGGTGCACACGATGGTGCTGTCGTCGTCGCCGGGATCGTTGTTGCTGCAGGTCAGTAGGTCTCCCGGCGTACATTCCAATACGGCACAGAGAGCGGTCAGGGTGGTAAACCGGATCGCGCGGGCCTTGCCGGTCTTGAGCCGGGAGAGGTTCACCGGACTAATGCCGACGCGGTCGGCCAGCTCGGCGAGTGTCATCCCACGGTCCGTCAGTATTTGGTCGAGGTGCACCTCAATGCCATGCGGTGCATCGCCGTCGGCTTCAACGAGTTGGACAACCATCCGGCTCGTGGGTTCGGGCTGGGGCGTCACACCAGTCCCTCCATTTCGGAGCGCATCCCCGTGCCGACGGCGAAGGCGTACGACAGGGCCAGCACCGTGAGCCCCATGATCACCGGCCACAGCGCGGGACCCAAGTCGAAGGCGGGCTGGACCAGCCCGCTGGGGAGATCGAGGCGAGCGACCCGGACCATATCCACGATGTCTCCCGCCAGGACCACGATCGGTACCGCGATGGTGAGAATCCAGCCCATGGTCATCAACCGCCTGACGTTGGCATCGACGAACGGGTCACCTTCCCGCGCGGTTTTCACCAGCCGAGAGATCAGGACGAGGACCACCACCACCACGGTGGACATTGGCAGCACCCCGGCGGCGACCAACACGTAGTCGAGCCAGTCGCGCTCGCTCTGCAGTACTGCCTGCAGCTGGGTCATACGGGCGCCGCCGGGGAAACTGCCCGTGATGTTGATGGCCTGCGGGTTCAGCGGGGTGTAGTCGCGCGAGGCATGGGCCGCCCACCCGAGCACGGGGACGGAGACGCCCGTGATCGCTACGGCGGTCCAGGCGATGGTCAGCACAATGCCGGCACGGACGTAGACGGTGACGTCCCGCAGGGTCGTGTGGAAGATGCATCGGCACTGGCTCGCCCTGCGGGCTCGGAAGGTCTTAACGTTTAACGTTATGGGCATGGCGCGACGGTAGCAACGATTACCGTTATGGCGCACGGCACGATCGGGTCGACTTCCGCACACGTAGCGTGAGCACTTCCCGGCAGCGAGCCCTGCTCGCCGCCGGTCACAGGTGGCCGGCGGCGAAGTGCTCGCTGCGCGAGTACAACAGCCCGTAGCAGGTGCGGAAGTCCGCCGCGGCCAGCCCGCCGGGCTGCAGCCACTGGTCGGCGATCACGGCCCACCCGGTGGGGCCGTGGCGGTCGGCGTAGCCGGACACCTCCGCGGCCAGGGTCTCGGCGACCTCGGTGTAGCGGTCGGGGTCGCTGACCCACCGACGGAACACCTCGACCAGCTGGGCGCGCACGTCGACGTCGACGCGGCGCCGCGGGCCCGCGGCGCGACGCTCGGCGACGGGGCCGGAGCTGGCGACGAGGTTGAGACCGTTGCCGAACAGCACCACCTTGACCAGCGCGACCGACTCCCACGAGCCTTCCCGGCCGGCCTGCAGCGTGCGCCAGGCGTACCCGGCGGGGTCCAGCTCGCGGCGATCCTCGGCCTCGCGGCGGACCTCGTGGCAGACCTGCTCCAGCGCCGCGGCGATGGTGGTCACGGTCTTGCGCCCGGCCGCCTCGAAGCAGGCCGCCAGCTGCTCCTCGTCGTCCTCGGTGATGGCCAGTACCGGCCGCAGCGGACCCCGGTCACGCCGCAGGGCGTCCAACTGCAGGATGGAGAGGCCGCGGCGATGGTCGTAGTCGGCGCGGTAGCCGTCGCCGCAGTTCATCCACCCCTGGTTGTGGGCGTCGACCACCCGGTACGGCAGCTCCTCGACGGTGCTCATCGCGATGACCTCGGATCGTCAGTCGGGCGGTTGCGGTGCGGGTACGGCCACGAAGGTAACCAGGGCACGCACCTCGTCGATGCTGGTGGGTGTCCAGACGGGCAGCTGCACCGAGGGGTCGACGACGAAGGACGCCTCGACGACGATGCGCCACTGCGGGGTCGGGGCGCCGACTGTGCGGACAACCAACCGGCGCCTCGTACCGACGGCGGCGGCCAGGTCGACGACGGCGGCGTGCATCACGGCCTGCGGGCCGAGGAAGTCGACCCACCACAGGTAGTCCCGCAGAGCGTCGGTGACCACGTCGGCCGAGTCGGCGTCGGGCAGCACCAGCTCGGCACCGGCGGGGGTGGGGAAGATGCCCCAGGGCATCGGCAGCTCGTGCAGCCGCATCTGGTGCACCAGCCACTCCAGCCGGGCGAGGTCGGTGCGCAGCTGGACCGCCCTCGCCGGCACGCCAGCGCCCGACGCCGGTACGTCCACTTCATGCTCGGCCGGTCCCGTGGTCATGACGCTGGTGATGTCCGAACGAAGACCCAGCGGCATCTGCCTGGCTCGCTTGGGTCCTGGGTGCGTTCCGACGTGGTCGGCACGTCGATGCTGCGCAGCAGCTCGACGGCCTGGGCGGCGGCCACGCTGGCGTCAGCCGCGGCGATGTCCTGTGCCCCGTACGCGCTCACCAGCCGCCACTGTCCTGGGCTGAGTGCAGCCAGCGCACCCACTACTCGGGTTCCCGGAGTCCGACGCCACTTCAGGTCCCACAGCCACCGCACGACCCGGCTCCGGTTGATCAGCAACGCGGCCATCGGCTTCACCGTTGTAGCCGGTCAGGGTGCAGGGGGAAACCGAGGGCGATCGCGACGGCCACCGCGTCCTCGTAGGAGGGCGCCGGCGCCGGCCACAGCTCGTCGGTGAACGCCACGCCTGTGGTCGACATGGTCACGGTCCGTCGGCGAACGGGGCCGGGGCAGCCACCGCGGGGCCGCGGTCGGCCGCCGGCGCCGGTTCGAGGTCCCCCAGGTACGCCCAGCCGCCGCAGGGGCAGAAGAACCGTTCGCCGCGCCGGTGGTAGGGCGTCTTGGTGGGGTCCACCAGGTAGGCGACATTCGTCGTGCCGGAGCACACCAGAACCGCCGCGGCGGCGTGCTCGGCGGCGACGGCGTCGGCCACCACCTGGCCGAACGTCGTGAGCGTGAACCGGGGCGCCAACCCCTCGTACTCGACGGTGAGCAACCCGCGCTCCTCCAGCGCGTCCAGGGCGTCGACGTGCGTGGTGCGGTCGCGCCACGCACCCAGCGTGTGGCACCGGCTCAGAACCTGCCGCTCGTCCTCGGTCACCGTGACGGCGGTGACGTTGCCATCGGACATCCAGTCGACCGGCAGGCCGACGGTGGCGGCGATCCGCTCGCGGTCCTCGCGGCTCTCCGCTGCGTAGCCGGTCTCGCCCAGCCGGGCGCGGATGACCCGGCGGCCGCCAGCGCCGGCGGCCGCGACGGCCGCGACGTCGGTGTCGAACTCGCCCAGCATGTGCGTGTACGAGCCGCTGCCGTGCGAGGCCGCCCACCGGCCCGCAGGGGTCGGTCGGACGACGCCGTGGGTGTCATAGCTCGTGGACATGGTTCTCCTCAGCTTTCCGGGACGGGATCGGGGACCAGCCGCAGGGTGGGCCGGCTGTCGTAGGTGATGGTCCAGGTGGTCGTGCTCGTGGCGGGACGCCAGAGCGGCCCGCGGCGTTCGGCGCGGCACGGCGGGTCGAGACTGGCGGGGTTGCGCAGCCGGACGGCGGGGTCGATGAGGGTCAGCGCGAGCGGCAGCACCAGCCAGGCGACGAGGCCGAGCTGGGCGGTGAGGTCGCTGGGCCCGGTCAGGGACCGAACGTCGGCGCCGACGGCGCCGGCCAGGCTGGCGAGGGTGTTGGCCTGCTGGTCGGCGAGGGCCGCGCCCAGGGTGGGTCTGTCGGGGTAGATCGCCGCGGGGTACAGGCCGTCCCAGGTGCCGTCGGTGTCGACGAGCAGCCGCACCTCGGGCCGGCCGGTGTTCATGTCGTGCTCCAGGTGCACGAACACGCCGACCGGTGCGGGCATCACGCCGATGGTGAGGCCGGCGATGGTGGCGTCGGCCGGCCAGGCGACGTAGCTGCACCACTCGCGCAGGCCGGTCCACACCCGCAGCGGCGGCACGGTGGCGTGCATCCACTGGTCGGGACCGCCGGCGGTGGTCCACAGCTCGGTCACCGCGAGGTCGACCACGGCCGGGTCCACCTCGTAGACGCCGCGGCTGAGCCGCCATTGGGTCAGCGCGGTGACGCGGCCGAGGTCGGCGGGGTGGTACGGCCCGGACGCGCTGAGGTAGGCGTGGACCGCGGCCATCGGCAGCCAGCACCAGTCCGACCAGTCGACGCGGCTCCGCTCCTCGGTCCAGCGGCCGCATTCGGCCAGGGCGTCGGGGTGGCGGCGGCGGAACTCTCGCAGCAGCTGGTCGACGCGCTCCACGGTGGTCACGGCTGGGTGCTCTCGGTCGACCGCCGCTGCACGGCGACGGCCATCGGCAACAGCATGTCCATGTCGCGCAGGTGGCCCTGGATGCGGAAGCCACGGTCCCGGCCGCTGCTGGTGGCCTCCGAGCGCAGGTCGAAGTGCACGAACTCGGAGGAGTCGGGCAGGTAGATGCCGACCATGACCAGGCCGGTGACCCGCATGGGTTTGTCGGGCCAGAGGTGGTCGGGGATCGGCGCGAGGGTGATGGTGATGCTGTTCTCGTCGGCGTCGAGGTCGACGACGCCGTCCACGGCGAGTGCGGCCAGGTAGTCACGGACGGCCGCCCACGCGGCCTGGTGGGCCGGGCTGTACTCCTCGGTGCGTTCGATGGCGCGTTCGAGGTCGTCCACGATCGCTTGGCGGGTGCGCTGGGCAGGGTTGGTCATCGGGGTCCTTCGCTCTCAACTGGTGGGTGGTGCGGGGGTTCGGGCGGCGGCCAGGCCGGCCAGCAGCTCGGACAGCTGGTCGGCCTGCCGGGTGCGTTCGGTGGCCATCGCCTGCCGCTCGCCGGCGATGGTCTGCCGTTCACGGTCGAGCTCGGCGCGCAGGTCGGTGAGCTGGTCGCGGTATTCGCCGGCGCGGGTGTCGGCCGCGTCGCGGTCGGCGAGCGCGCGGGCCTGGGATCGTTCGGCGTCGGTGCGGCCCTGCTCGGCGGTCTCGATGCGGGTGGCGGCGTCGGCGCGGGCGGCCGCGAGGTCGCGCTGCGCGGCGGCGACCTGCTCGGCGGCGTTCTGCTCGGCGGTGGCGACCCGGTCGGCGGCGGCCTGTTCGGTGGCCGCGGTCCGCTGCTCGGCGTCGGCGACCTGCCGGGCGGCGTGGGTGGTCGCCTCGTCGATGTCGCGGCGGGCGTCGGCGGTGACGCGGGTGATGGTGGCGTCGGCGGCGGCCTGTGCCGTGGTGGCGGCCTGGGTGGCCTGGTCGGCGGTCTCGATGGCCTCGTCGGCGGCCGCGACGGCGAGGTCGCGCAGCTCCTCGGCCCGGACGGCGCGGTCGCGTTCCTCGGCCGCGGTGCGCTGGGCGGCGGCCAGCCGGTTCTCGGCGTCGGCGATCCGGGCTGCGGCGTCGCGGCGGACCTGGTCGACCTCGAAGGCGGCGGCGTCGGGGTCGGTGACGGTGCCTAGCACCTCGAGGACGCGGTCGAGCAGGGCGGCCAGTTGGGCCTGGCGGTCGCCGGCTTCCCGGCCGGCCTGGCCGATCAGGTCCTGGAACTGGCCCAGCAGGGGCCCGAGGGTCGAGAGGCCGTCGCTGACCGGGCGGTCGGCGGGCGCGACGTCGTCGGCCGCCGCGGCGTCGGCGGCGCGGCCGCGCTGGGCTTCGTGGTCGCGGCGCAGCGCGTAGGCGCGGCCCTTGGTGTGTGTGTCGTCGTCGCAGAACTCGGGCGGCCGGCCGGGCCGGCCGCGCCGGGGCACCGGGGTGCCGCACACGGCGTTCGGGTCGGCGGCGCCGGGGAGCAGGCCCACGGGGAACTTGCACCCGGTCGCGGTGCCGGCGGCCGGGGTCGGGGTTGCTGTCATGTCCTGATCCTAGCAGTTTAGTTCCGTCATGGCATATCGTTTCGTCATTACGTTTATCACTAAACGACGAAACCAAACCCCGAGGATCGGCCGCCGGCGCGGCGCCCGCCCGGCGCGGCTCGTTCTCGATAAGCCCTGTTATCGAAATTGACTTGATCTAGGATGCGCGGGGCCCGGCGGTGCAGGAATACGGACGCCAGGTGTCCAGCGAGTTGACATGTCCAGTCACTGGATACGGTGGATGACGTGGATTTGGCACTGACCGACTTCGATCCAGAGACCGCACGCCTGACCGCGCTGACCGCGCTGCGAGGCTGGACACGCCAACGGGACCGAATGCCCGAACAGCGGGCCGCGCTACTAGCAGCCGCGTGGCGAGCTGGCGAACGCAAGGTCAGCGAGCTTGCGCGGATCGCAGATGTGTCCCGCCAGACCGTCTACGACGACCTGCGCGCCCAGGGCATCGACCCCAGCGTGCACCGACGCGACGCCATCGACCGGCCGCGCCACACGCCGCTGACCTACGAGCAGATCGCGGACCTGGCCGAGCACATGAGCAGCGTCCTGCTGCCCTCCATGCTGGCTTCCAAGCCCGAGCCGCTGGCGGTAGCGGCCTGGATGGCGAAGAAGGCGCTCAACATGATCGCCGAACTGCTCAAGCCAGAGCTGCCGGCAGATGACCCGGACCGCAGTCGCGCGGCCATCTTGGACACGATCGCCGATTGCGGCGCCAGCATCCGGCGCGCCGCGCATGAACACTGGGCATCCGAAGCCACCCAGACTGACCTGGCACGTTTCACCGAGGATGCTGAAATCGCCAACGCCGACGTCGGCATCGCTGTCATGGGTGGGAACACCGCGATGACGGTCCTGCTGCCCGACGGGATGACTCCCGTGCTGGTCACCATGTCCACCGCCGGACTCCATGACCCCGACCCGGACGGGTGGACCACATGGAACGCCAATGCCCCGCTGCCACTCGCACCGATCGACGGCTTCCGACACCTGGAGATCACGTCCCTCCTTGAGAGCCTCCGCGAACTGATCACCCAAGCCCTGCACCCCGAACTGCTGGAGGACCGGTGACCACGAACCGGATCGACTACGGCGAGCTGTTCGCCGACCCGTCGACCTACCAGGTGCTCAGCCCGGCCGACCTGGCCGAGCTCCGCACCGCGGCGGCCGCGGAGCTGCCCCACGCCTGGGACGGGCTGGTGGTCGACCTCACCGGCCGCATCACGCTCGGCGCGGACGACCCGGAGGGGACCGGGTGACCACCGACGCCGCCCGGCGGGTCGCGGAGCTGCTGTCCGGTGTACCGGCCCTGGTCGAGCCCGGCGAGCGCACCGCGGCGGTGAGCCTGATGGTGCTCGTCGACGACGACGAGCTGGCCACCGTCGAGCTGACCGCCCGCCAGGCGCAGCGGCTCACCGCCGCCCTGGCCGGGGTCGTGGCCACCACGGTGGCGTCGGCGCGGACGCTGCTCGGCCAGCTGCAGCGCTTCGGCGCCGGCGACGGTGAACCGGTCGCCGTGTACGTGGCGGCCGCCGACCGGACCGCCGCCGGCCACGCCGTCGCCGGCGACGGCGTCATACCGGGGTGGACCCTCGGCATCGGGCAGAGCCGCGTCGACGAGCTGGTCGACCACCTGCAGAGCTGTCTGCTGCTGCTGGCCCTCGGCCAGGTCGTCGCGACCACCGGCGCCCGCTACGGGCAGGGCCACCGGGTACGGGTCAGCAGCAGCGACCCCGAGCTGGCCGACGTGGCGGGCATGACCGGCACCGTGGCGCAGGTCCTGACCGTGCTCGGCCCCCGCCGGCCGGCGTTCCTGTGCGAGGTGCGGCTGGACGCCGACGACCGGATGCGGCTGTTCCCCGAGGAGCAGCTGCAACCCCCGGCGGCCGCGCCGTGACGCTGCTGCCCTGGGCCGACACCAGCACCGTCGGCGACGCGGCCGCGGTGGACGAGCTGGCGGCCGCGGACCCGGCCTGGCTGCTCGCCACGGTGGACGCCGCGGTGGTGTGGCTGCTCGGCTCGTACACGTCGACGGCGACGCGCACCGCTTACGCCACCGACCTCGGCATCCCGCGGCAGCGGCAGAGCTGGCGGCCGCCCCGGCAGGGCAACCGCGGTCTGGCGTCGCCGGGGCCGCTGCCGCAGTCGTTCTTCCGCTGGTGCCTGACCTACGGGCTCGACCCGCACGTCGACGTCGACCACGACCGGCTGCGCGCGTGGCTGCTCTACGCCCGCGAGGTCGGCGACACCCCGGCGACGCTGCGGCGGCGGCTGGCCAGCGTGGGCGCCTGGTACGACGCGATGCGCCGGCGCGGCCACACCGGCATCAACCTCGCCGACCTGATCACCCGGCAGGAGCGGCGCACCCTGCAGCTGCACGGGGCGCCGCCGGCGAAGCCGACGGTGGCGTTCACGCTGGCCCAGGTCCGGGCCTTCCAGGTGGCCGCGGACCACGACCCCAGCGGGCTACGGGCCCGCAACCAGCTGATCGTGGCGCTGCTGCCGGCCACCGGGCTGCGCGCGGCCGAGCTGTGCGGGCTGGACCTGCAGGACCTGCACCAGGCCGGGCCGGGCGGGTTCCCGGCGCTGTGGGTGTCCGGCAAGGGCGGCGGCCGCCGTTGGGTCCGCGTCCCGGCGGGGGAGCTGGCGCTGATCGAGGCGTACCTGCCGCAGCGGGTCGAGCCGCCGCAGCACGCCGAGCTGGCCCCGGTCGGTGTCGTGTCGCACCGGCCGGCGGTGCGGCAGCCGCTGCTGACCTCGGCCAGCGGGCAGCGGATGACCACGCACGGGATCACCGCGGTGCTGCAGCGGCTGGCCGGGCTGCTGAACCCGGCCTCGTCGACCCCCGCCGTGCGGACCGCCGCGCGTGAGCTGGCCCCGCTGGCCGGCAGCGCGCACCCGCACCAGTACCGGCACTTCTACGCCCAGCAGGCCGAGCGCAACGGGGTGCCGGCCACCCAGATCCGTGACGACCTCGGCCACGCCAGCCTGCTGACCACTCAGACCTACCTCGACGGCGGCGCCCAGCTGGACCGGTCCGCGGCGACAGTGGTGTCCGACGTGATCCACGCCGGCCAGCCGGCCACCGCCGGGCAGTGAGCGGGGGCGCGACACAGACAGACGGGCCGGCTCCCTCGGATGGTTCTGGCGGCTTACTCCGGGATGGAACCCGGTCGTGTCGCGGGCTTTGCGCTGCGGGGGCCGGTTATCGTCACATCCTTGGGAAGGCCACACCCCCTCAGAGGGACCAACCCGCTGGGCTGTCGACACCCACACCAGGTCTGGCCTTGGGCCGCTGGGTTCCTCACCTGTTCCCCGGAGGACACTCATGCCGCCTGCGATCACCTTCACGGATCTCGGTATCCAGCACGACCGCCGCGTCCTGGTCATCCGCCGCGGTGCCGTCACCCTTCGCGCCGGCGGGATGCCGGCAGACGCCACCCCGGACCGGCTCCAGGGCTACGCCGAGGACTTCTTCGCCCTCTACGACGCCGGCGCCGAGTCGGCCAACCAAGAGCCACCCGGCCCCGACGGCGGTCGGATCGAGATCGCGGCACACGGAACCCGGCGGTTCTCCTACGACCCGCGCTACCTGTGGTTTCACGTCAGCAGCAACGGGAACCTACCGTTCCACGACACAAGGGACGGGACATGAAGCCGCCGGGGATCGGCCGCAGACACATCCCGGACTGGTGGGTCGTCGCGGCATCGTGCACGTACAGCGACCAGCCCCAACCCGACGTCGACGAACACGGCCGTCCGTTCGTCCCAGACGGAGGAACGGACCTGGCTGCGCTGCTGGCCGGCTGGACCGGTCAACCGCGGAAGGTCTGCCTGGCTGCGATCGACCGGGCGACGGTCCGCGGCTTCATCAATCGTGCATATTCCGATTGCCGGCCAACGGATGTCGGGCTCGCACTCGTACAGAGCCCGACGTTCGTACGCTGGGAGGTCCAGGAGGCATGGTGGACCGAACAGTTCGCCCGCGATGAGCCGCATGATGGCAGAGGGACCGGCAATGGGCCGGAAAGCCAAGAATGACCACCTCGGTACACGCGGCGGCGTACAGCAATGCGTCGTGAACGTCGCCAGCCTCGATAGAGGGGAATTCGGCCTGGATCTGGCCCGTGTAGCCCCGAACTCCCCGGTGGGCGGGCCGCCGGGGCGATTACTCAGGTTCGGCTGCCACGGGAACCCAGCCGCCGATGAGCGTGCCGTCCTCGGCCAGGTCCGCCAGCACCTCCGGGTTGAGCTCGGCCGGCAGCTCGGGCACCTCGTGGCGCGGCCCGGCGGGGAGCGGTCCGACCAGCACGAGGACCCGGTCCCGGTCGCGGGCCCGCTCGGCCCACTCTGTCGGCACGTCCAGCACGGACAGGAACAGGTGCTCCGGGGCGGCGGCGTCGGTCGCCGGGCTGGTGCGCAGCGCCAGCCACCGCGGAGCCAGGCTGGAGGGGTAGTCGGTGACGATCCGCAACGACCAGTCCTCATCAACCTGGCAACCGCCCAGGCTGTCCGGGTGACCGAACCCGTCCTGGGCGAGCATCATCTGCAGCTCGGTAAGCCAGGGCGCGGCACCCTGGCCGTGGTCCTGGACCACCTCGACGGCGAGCAGCAACGCGGCGACCGTGTCCGGGTCGCCGGTCTCGGTCTCGCCGAACGCGGACACGAACCGCGGGGTGAGGCGCAGGACTGCGACCATCTCCGGCTTGGCGGACGCGGGCAGACCGATCTCGATCGGCTCGCTGGGCACGTCGGCCGCCTGCGCCCAGATGACAGCCGACGGGGCACAGGCCGCGTGGTGCTTGTAGGTGAACAGCTGCACCGTTCTCGGGGACAGATCCGGGTCGTACGCGGCGACCACCAGGACCACGCTGGACGCCACGGTGCGCGCGTCACCGGGCTCATCACAGGTGCGGCACTCGTAGGTCGGGTCGAGCCGGTCCAGCCAGCGGTACAGGTCCTCGAAGTAGCAGCCGCGCCAGGTCCGGCCGGAGAGGAAGGCGTGGACCTCGTCGGTGAGCACCCACTGGTGCCGCGGCCGGGGTGGCTCGGCCACCGTGGCGAGGTGGCGCAGCGCCGCGGTGTAGGGCATCCCGGTGCGGCCGACGAGGTCGCGGGCGGCGTTCTTGCGGGCGGCGTCGGACACCATGACAACCAGTCGCTTCCCGGCGGGCCCCACGCACCCGCCGCAGCTCGGTCTGATCACGGCAGGACACGGATTGGCGGCCGGTGATCCGAAGGACCTTGGCCCCAAGTGCCGAGTGAGCGTGGGTCACGTCTCGGCGAGGGCGCAGCCGCCACAGCAACGGCCGACTCAGGCTACCGCCACAGGGGCCGATGGTTGTCGGCGAGTCTCCCGCTAGTAGGTTTCCCGCTGGCGGAAAACCCCCCTTGCTGCAGGGAGCTCACATCATGACCACCACGTGGATCGACGCAGGCTGGACAACCGTCCCCAACGCTGCGCTGCGAGACCCGGCGCTGTCGATCAAGGCCAAGGGCCTGTACGCGCTCATGTGCAGCTTGGACGACAGCCTCGACGTCGGCATCCAACGCCTGGCCGCACTGTCCGCGGACGGCGAGTCGCGCACGAAGGCGGCGGTGCGCGAGCTGGAGGATCGCGGCTACCTGACCCGCCAGGTCCAGCGGGGCTCAGGCGGGCGCATCACGGGGATGCAGTACCAGCTCACGCACCCGGACTAGGTCACCGGCGGTGGGCGGCCACTCGTCCAACAGGCAGCCAGCGGCTCGCCATTCCACAGCGGTGTCATGCCTCGACGGAGAAGCGGAACATCTCGCCGGTGCCGAGCTCCACGGTCACGGGGAACTCGCCGAACGAGGCGCGGCCGGACACCACCAGCGCCTCGAACTCGGCCGCGGTGACGGGGTCGCCGGCCAGGCCCATGCCCAGCGGCTCGAAGGTCTCGCCGGCGCGGGCGGCCCGGACCACGGTCTCCCAGTTGGTCACGGTGCCGAACTCGAACGCGGTGGCGCCGAGGCTGCGGCCGGCCCAGCGGACGAAGGCCAGCTCACCGGTGACACTGGAAAAGAATTCGGTGCTCATGCCTGCCTCCGTCGCGCATTTGTTTTCTTTCTGATACTTGAATCATAATGGACCGCGCTTTCTGGCGGCGCTAATTGCGGAAATTGTTGGTGTGGTACCAATCCCAATTGCTTTCGACAGCTCATCGCCGGTGGGGTGCCACCCGGTGCCACGGCCGCACGCACCATTCCGGCACCAGCATCCCGGCCGACATGATCGGCTCGCCGTCGCGGGACAGCTCGATCACGACGTAGGCGAGCCAGTGGCCGTCCCAGGTCATGACCCGCGCCAGCATCCAGCCCGGCACCTCGCGCGGTGCGACCACCCCGCCGGGGGTGTGGCGGATCTCGTAGCCGGGACGCCGGCCGAGCCACGAGCTGAGGTTGACCCACATCCGCGCCGGCGGCTGCTCCAGCCGAACCGACCGATCCCGGCACCGCAGCACGTCCGGCAGTGGCTCACGATCGAACACATGTGCGATTCTGCGTGAGGTCGCGGCCGGTGGCCACCCCGCCGGTGCCTGCTCGGGCGGCCAGGCGAGCGAAGGGACACCGTGTCATGGCCGACCCCAGCGGCCACCAGCAGCGCGAGGTGTACGCGAAGGCCGCGCGGGACCTGCGCCGGTACCTCGGCCGCAACCGGCGCAGCAACGACTGGTTGCGCGAGAACAGCCACCTGATCCTCGGCGTGGCCGTCGTACTGGAGGGCGCCGGCTTCGCCCCACCCACACACCAGATCAGCCGGCAGGGCCTGGACATGCTCGCGACGGCGGTGGCGGCGCTGCCGGAGCCGTCGGGTCCATGCGGCTGGGAAGTCCACCGCGAGCAGCGGCTGCGGTGGGACGACGACCACGTGTTCCAGCGCTCGCACCCGACCGGCCGGGCAACCTTCCACTGCTACACCCACGACGTGCGGCACACCGGCCCGGCCGAGGAGGTGGACCGGGTGGCCGCCGAACACGTCGCGCGGTACCGGCCCGCGGCCCCGTGAGCGGTGCTCAGATTTCCGGGCTGTTCTTGGGCCCGGTGTCGGTGCCGAACTGGGCGACCCTGGCTGAGGCCACGGACGTGCGGACGGCCTGGGTCGTGATCCCGATGAGGAACAGCAGGGCAGCGGCGGCGGTGACCAGCCCGATCGCGGGGCTGCCGGTCCAGTCCGTGACGACGATGCCGAGACACCACAGGTAGATGGCGGTCAGCACGCGGGTGATCCACCAGTTGGGGTTGCGCACCCTCTCCGGCAGGGTTCGGCGCCTTGTGGTCGCCGCCATGGCGACCTGCTGCGTCGGGGTCATCCGGCGCGTCCGGCGCAGGGCACCGCCCACGATGTAGACGCCCCAGGCGAGGTCGAGAGCGAGAACGGCTACGAGGATCAGCCGTTCCAGCGCCGTGTCCACATGCCACAGGGCCAGGACACCGAACACTCGCGTGCCGCCGACGCTGATCACGCAGATCAGCAGCACCCCCAGCTGCTTGGCCAACTGCCGAATGGCCTGCTGCCGGAAGATCCGGTCGGCGACGTCGCCGGCGTGGTCCTCGTCGAACACGCCGTCGGCGTAGTGGTCGGTCATGCCTGCCCCTTGCCCGATGTCGACCCGGCCCGCTGACTTGTGATTATCACATCACTGCGGGGAGGGCGTTACACCGAGTCAGGCAGTGGTTACCGCTGGGCGCGCCAGAAGGCTTCGCCGACCGGCCGGGCGGGGTGCGGCGCCTGCGCGTGGTCGATCAGGGCGGCGAACGTCTCCCGGCCGTCGGGGCTGCCGGCCCACGCGGCGGACTCGGCCGGGGAGGCGGTGAACTCGCCGTCGATGACGCGCTGGGCCATCTCCAGGTGGCCGAGGGCGTGCAGCTCCCCGATCAGCACCACCTCGGGCATGGAGTGCGGGGACAGGAAGTCGTGGTAGTGCCCCGCACGCGCCTTGTCGACCATGTCGGCCAGGGCTGGGTCGCCGAGCTCGGTCAGGGCCTGGGCCAGGAGCTCGGTGGTGTGGATCTCGTCGTCGCCCTCGGGGGGCAGTGGTGTCGTCATCGCGAGGTTCCGTCCACGGGACCGGCGGTCGACACCGGGAAAGAGAGAGGGCCTGGACAGGCGTGAGGGCGGTTCTCGATCGGAGAACCGCCCTCACGCCCGGCCTTACGGAAAAGCTCCATCACGGAAAGATGGCACGTCAACTCTGCACGTCACCATAGTTGGCCACTCGGGTACCGATGGCACACATCGGGCGGACTTCGCCCGATTGTGCGATAGGTCCCTGACCGCGTCGCACGCCGGATGGTCGCTGCGACACTGCGCCGCATGGCGGAACACCTCTCGAACAGACAGTTCACTCGGGCACTGGGCCACGAATTCAAGGAGGCACGAAAGCGCGCCGGTCTCTCCCGCGTGGCGGCGGCGGCCCTGTTGCCCTATGACCTGCACGCCCGCACCTGGGCGGCCTACGAGCAGGGAGAGCGCCAGGTGAGCGTGGCGCGGCTGCTCGACATGTGCCAGGTGCTGAATGTGTATCTGCCCGATCTGATGGCGTGGGCACTGCAACGCACCCAACTCGCCCAGCCCGGCGGCGCGTCACAGGTCCTGCAGGTCGATCTCCGGGCCGTGGAGCGTGCCGCTGACGCGGATCTGGACTCCGTGCGGGCCTGGGCGCGCCGCCGGCGGGCGGCCGACCCCAGCACCGATGTCGTGGGCCTGCCGTTCGCGGCCGTCCAGGAGCTGGCGATCATGCTCGGCTTCCCGTCGGCCGAGCTGATGCGGCAGCTGGCCAGGTTCGCGCCCGCGGCGTGACGGGCCCGGCCGCCGGTGGTCGACGCCGGTCGTACCGCTGGGCGGCGCGTCGCCGCGTCCCCGCTCGTGGCCGGGGCCGCGGCCGGTAGCGTCCGCCGGCGACGTCGTCGACCACACTGCGAGGGGTAGCGGCGGATGGCGGAATCACAGTCCAGGACGACCTACCGCGACGTGTTCGCGGTAGGCGAGTTCCGAGCGTTGTTCGCGGCGCATCTGTTGTCGGTGGTGGGCGACCAGTTCGCCAGGGTCGCGCTGGCGGTGCTGGTCTACCAGCGCACCGGGTCGCCGGCGCTGACCGCGCTGACCTACGCGCTCACCTTCTTGCCCGACCTGGTGGCGCGGCCGCTGTTGGCCGGGTTGGCGGACCGGTTCCCCCGCCGGCGGGTGATGGTGCTGACCGACCTCGGCCGGGCCGGGCTGGTGGCGGCGATGGCGGTGCCCGGTCTGCCGCTGCCGTGGCTGTTCGTGCTGCTGGTGGCCGTGCAGGTGTTGGCGGCGCCGTTCGACGCGGCCCGGTCGGCGACGCTGCCGGTGGTGTTCGGGTCGACGCGGGAGCGCCGCGACGACCGGTACGTGGTGGCCAGCACGGTCAGCGACATGGTGTACCAGGCGGCGCAGGTCCTCGGGTTCGCCGGCGCCGGGCTGCTGCTGGTCGGGGTGAACCCGTCCGGTGCGCTGCTCGTCGACGCGGTGACGTTCCTGGTGTCAGCCGCGGTCATCCGCGCCTGGGTGGTGGACCGGCCGTCGGCGGCCGCCGACGGCGACGGCGGGCTGCGCGCGTGGGGGCGGCGGATCGCGGCGGGGGCCCGGACCACGTGGTCGGACCGGGACCAGCGGTTCCTGCTGGCGCTGCTGTGCGTGCCGATGTTCCCGGTGGTCGTGGAGGGCCTGGCGGTGCCCTACGCCGACCAGCTGCGGGTGCCGGCGGCCGCGTTGGGGTTGCTGTTCGCCGCGGAGCCCTGCGGTGCGCTGGTGGGGATGCTGCTGGTGACTCGGCTGGAGCCGGCGCGGCGGCTGCGGCTGATCACGCCGTTGGCGGTGGTGTCCTGCGCGGTGCTGGTGGTGTGCGCGGCGCGGCCGGGCCTGTGGGGGTCGGTCGCGGTGTTCGCCGCGTCGGGGTTGGCGTCGGCGTACTTCTCGCCGGCGGCGGCCCGGTTCGTGGAGTCGACGCCGGACGAGCAGCGCGGGCTGGCCAGCGGCCTGGCGAACGCCGTGGTGCGGGCCACGCAGGGCCTCGGGGTGGTGGCCGGCGGGGTGCTGGCGCTGGTGGTGGCGCCGTCGACGGTGATCGCCGTGGCCGGTGTGGTCGGCGCGGTGTTCGCCTGGGTGGTGGGCAGGAGCTGGGTTCGCGCCGCGGCCGGCGGGGGAGCGGAGACACCGGCCGGCGACGCCTGAACCCGTGCGAGAGGAGTTGTGTCAGTGAATGATCTTGTCGCGGGACGTACGCACGTCATCCACCTCCCTTGGGATGATCAACATGGGCCCAGGGACCTCCTGTGCCACCCGATCGCGCAACGTCCGCTGCGCACCGTGCATCAACGCTGGTGCGCGGCGCCGACCGTGCTCACCCGCTCGGGTGCGTGACGGTCCGTGAGCCAGCGGTTACGGTTCTTGATCGTGGCTGGTCGCTACAGGGGGGTGACCCCTTGATTGTGCGTGATCGTCGCCGTGTATCCAATACGCGGCGTCGCACAGCCGATCGCGTGCACTCACCCAGACAGTGGAAGTTGTGGGCGGTTCCTCGCCCGTTCTTACTGTTCGTGCTGCTCACCGACACGGCAGCGCTGGCGGCGGTCGCCCTGACCGTCCACCACCCAGTGACGATCCGTGAGGTGGGGTGGGCGGCGGCGCTGGCCGCGCTGTCGATCGTGCAGGTGGAGGCCAACCGCCACGCGGAGCGGATGCGTGAGCTGGCCGCCGAGGGCTCCCCGTATGTCGTGCTGTTGAGCGCGTGGACGTTCGCCGGGTTGCTGGTACTGCCCGCGTCGCTGATGGCGGCGCTGATCGTGGTCACCTACGTCCACTTGTGGTGGCGGATTGGCCGTACCAGTTTGCCGCATCTGTGGGCGTTCTCCGCGGCGACCATCCTTCTGGGCTCGGCCGCCGGGTCGGCCATCATCCAGGCCGTCCACCCCAGCGGGCCCGCGACGCTGCTGACGACCTGGTCGGGGATCGCGATCGTCGCGATCGTCGCCGTGGTGCGGTGGGGCACCAACTCGCTGCTGGGGTTCGTGGCGCTGCCGCTGATGCGACCGTCGACGAGCTGGGCGGCGGCCTGGCGGACGATGTTCGGGACACCGGCCGACGACCTGGTCGAGTTCGCCGGGTTGAGCCTCGGGGTCCTGGCCGCGGCAGCGATCGCCTTCGGGGCGCCGCTGCTGCTGGCGTTGGCGTTGCCGATCATGCTGGCCCAGCGGGGGCTGCTGCTGCGGCAGTTCCAGCACGCCGCCCAGTACGACGAGGCCACCGGGGTGCTGCGGGCGGAACTGTGGCGCCAGCTCGCCGACAAGCTGCTGGAGCGGGCCGACCGGCACGGCACCACCGCCGGCTACCTGGTGGTGCAGCTGGACCGGCTTCCGCCGGTGCTGGCCGGGCAGGACGTGCTGCGGCCGGTTGCCGACGCGATCCGCTCGCAGGTCCGCGGCGACGGCGACCTGGTCTGCCGGCTGCCCGGCGAGGTGTTCGCGGTGTTGGCGTTCGACGTGCCGCCGGCGGGCCTGAGCCCGCTGGCCGACCGCATCCGTAGCGCGGTCCGGGCGATCCGGGTGACCGTGTCCACGCCGGACGGGCCGGTCAAGGTCGGCGGGGTGTCGGTGTCCATCGGCGGCGCCAGCTACCCCGAGTCTGCGCCGACGCTGTCCGCGCTGATGCTGGTCGGGGACAACGTGCTGTTCACCGCCCGCTCCTACGGCGGCGGCCGGACCTGCGTCACCCGCGTGACCCCCGCGATGCCCTAACGCCCGACCTCCTCGTCCAGATCACCGGCGGCGTCGTCGTCGGTGACCTGGTGGTGTTCCTGGGCCCACGCGGCCAGCGCCTGCACCGCGTGCAGCAGCGTGTGGCCGCTGACCGTGAGCTGGTAGGACACCGACCGCGGGCGGCGTTCGATCCGCACGAGCAGGCCGTGTTTGGCCATGCGGTCCAGGGTCGGCGACAGCACCTGCCGCGACAGCGCCGCGTGGTGGGTGCGCCGGCCGACGTACTCGTCGACGGAGTTGATCGCCGTGAGCAGGTGGGTGAACGACAGCTCGCCGGGGGCCAGGGCAGTCAGCACGGCCACCACCCACTGGCCGCCGAGGACCTGCAGCGCCAACTCCGCGCCCTGCCGCGCGGACATCTGAGTGGTCACCTCGCTCATCGCGACTCCCCTCGACCCGGTCCGGCCAGTATGCGACCCCTCGGGACCGACTGGTCTCAACGGGTGAGGTGTCCGGCGTGTTCCGGCTGCTCAGGGCCACGTCAGTCCGGGCTGACGTCGAACGCAACATTGCACTGACGCGGGGTGCGGCGTGTAGCAACAGGGCATGTCGGCGGGGCCAGCAACAGCCGCGACCAGCCATCGACGACGGGCACATACAGAGCAGGCGCGACTCGCGAGTGGGGGTGACATACCGCTGCGGGCGTTCGGGCCCGGTCTGCTCGGTGCACCCGTCTTGCTGGCCCGGCCGACACCAACCGCAGCACCAGACCCCGAGGGGGACTCGGGGTGGCTTTCCCCGCGGTTGCCGGCCAATCCGTGGGGAGAGCCACTTTCCCGGACCCGGCAGCAGCAGCTGCCCCACCCGCCGGGTGGCCACGGCGCCCCTCCAGACGTGGCCACCCGGCGGACCCCTCGGACACACCAGCGGAGGCCCCCTTCTCATGTCTGCCATCGCCGTCGACGACGTCGCCTACGAGACGGTCAACGACCCCGCGCTGCTGCGCGCCGCGCTGCGCGAGCTCGACCGTGTCAGGGCGTTCCTGACGCTGTTCACCGACGTCGCCACGGAGATGCCGGAGCACTACGTGGGCTCGGTGGTCGACGCGAAGATCCTCACCACGGCGGTGGTGAGCCTGCTCAGGCAGCGGGCCACCGATCGCCTGGCGAAGCTCGAGGCCGAGCTGGCGCCGGGCGGGGTGACGGTGGTGCGGGTGCCGTCGACAGAGGCGCGGCCGGTCGACGGGATGCGGGTGCTGCCGATGCTCACCCGGCCGGAGTTGGCGACCACTCACCTGTCCACGGTCCTGCTGGTCCTGCCGTCCATGACCGCCAGCACACCGCAGCTGTGCCCCGATCACGAGAGCGCGCTGCTGATGGACTTCGGCACGCTCACTGTCGTCTGGCTCGACGCGGCCGGGCAGCAGCACGAGACCCCGGTCCGGGTCCGCGAACAGGCGCACATCGGCGCCGGAGTGCCGCACCGCCTGGTCAACACCGGCTCCGTGACGGTGGTCGCCGTGCACACCGTGGCGTGCGCCGACGCGCTGGCCGGCGTCGAGTACCGGCCCGAGCTGGCCGCCGGCGTCAGCGGCCTGAGCTTGCCCGCGGGACACCCCGAACCCGCGGAAACAGGAGAGGAACCACCATCATGACGACGACCCACCTCCCCGCCTGTGTCGACACCGACACCGACACCGACACCGCCGCCGCCGAGGTCGAGCTGACCGACGTCCTCGACGGCGTCCTCACCGACGCGGCGAACGCCGAGCTCGCCGACGTGCTGTTCCATCCCACCCACGCGGCCCAGCAGGTGGATCCGCTGCGCCTGCACGTCACGGTCGACCTGCTCGGCGCCCTGCTGGCCGATCTCAACACGATGGGCCCCGAGCTGTTCCGGCGCGCCATGCTGCGGCGGGTCGAGACGGCGCAGGCGTTGCTGGCGGCCGCGATGCCGCCGCTGGCCGAGCGGCGGCCGCTGGTGCTGGAACCGGGGCACCTGGCCTCCCAGATGTCGAAGCAGGGGCAACTGCTCACCCCGGTCATCGGCATGGGGGTGGCTCCGACGCTCGGGTTGTCGTCGGCGGAGGTGTGGATGCCACCTGGGCATGTGTCGTTCGCCCACGTGCACCACCACACCGGCGTCGGGGTGCTGGTGCTGCAGGGCGAGGCCGTCACGGTGTGGTGGGACGTCGACGGGAACGCTTACGAGCTGGCGCAGCGGGCCGGTCAGCATCTCTACATCCCGCACGGGGTGCCGCACGCGGCGATCAACCCGCACAGGGGGCCGGTGGTGGCGGCCGAGTTCCGCGGCAACTCCGTCTTCAACGCCGACAACGTGCTGCTGCCGGGCCTGGACAAGCAGGTGGCCCAGCTCATGACGCTGCACGCCGCGGCATGAGGACCGCGCCGGACGATGGGGTGGGCCGTGGCACCGGACAACAACCCTGACCCCCGGCCGACGTGGACACCGCCGGCGCCCACACCCGGCGGCGGCGGTAATCCTGACGGGGTGGTGGACCTCGGCGCCGGCATGGACTTCGTCGACGTCGGCTACGACCAGCCCAGCCGGCACCTGCTGGACCGGGTGCTCGACGGGCTGAACCGGCTGTCGGACCGGCCCGGCCACGCCGGTTCCGCGGCCACCGTCTGATAGCTGTCGACGGTGAGCCGACCAGACCCTCGTATGAGCAGCGCCAGCCCTGATCGCGCCAGATCCGGCGTAACACCGGTTGGCCCTGTTGCGCGGCCCGACGTGTTGCAGCGGCAGGCGTTGCAGGAACTGCAGGCACGGCTTCGGCATGGCGGTCGTGGCATGGTGGTGATGCCGTGCGGTGCGGGCAAGACGCTTCTAGGCCGTTGGTTTGCCGAGCAGATCCAGGCCCGGTTGACGGTCGTTGTGGTGCCGAAGCTGGCACTGATTCCGCAGACTGTGCTGGCGTACCGGTCGGACAGGTCATGGCCGCACCACGCCATGATCGTGTGTTCCGACGACAGCACCGGCCGAGCGGTCGAGGTAGACGATCTCAATCTGCCGAGATGGGCTCGGGAGTCGGTGACCGCGTCTACCTCGACGTGGGCGGTGCAACGGTTTCTTGAGAGAACGTCGGCCGCCGGCACGGCGGGGCTGATCGTGTCGACCTATCACTCAGCGCCGCAGCTGGCGGCCGCGCTGCGGCGCGCCCGAACGGCGGTGGATCTGCTGGTGTGCGACGAGGCGCACAAGTTGGCCGGGCGACCCAGCAAGGACTTTCGCGCCGTGCTGATCGACGCGGTGTTACCCGCGCGGCGCCGGCTGTTCCTGACCGCGACGCCCGTGGTCATCGATCACGACCCTGAGTGGGACGAGGCGGAGGTCGACGTCGTTGCGCCGCTGTCGTTGGACGACGAGACGCAGTTCGGGCCGACGCTCTACCGGGCCAGTTTCGCGGACGCGATCGCCGCCGGCCGGCTGGTCGACTACGACGTGGAGGTCATCGCCTCATCAACGACTTCATCCGACGGCGCCCAGCGGGTCAACGCTCGCGCGGCGGTGCTCACCGCGGCCGCCGCGGGCTCAACCCGCATCCTGACCTTCCACACTCGGGTGGCCAACGCCCGCGGCCTGGCGGCTGACATCGACGGTCACACGCTGCCCGACGGGCGGATGATCCGAGCCGAGCACCTTGAGGGAAGCCACCGCGCCTCTCATCGCAAGGACGCCTTGGACCGGCTCGCCAATCCCGCCTACGGCGAGGTAGCGGTGCTGGCGTCGGCGCAGGTGCTCACCGAGGGCGTGGATGTGCCTGCGGTGGATACCGTGCTGTTCGCCGACCCCCGTACCTCGGCTGTCGACATTGCGCAGGCAACCGGCCGGGCGGTGCGGCGCGCGGCGGGCAAGAGCCGCGGCCACATCGTGTTGGCCGTGGCCCTGAACTCCCGACTGGACGAGGACACCCTGCTGGGTAGCAGCGCGTGGCACCACGTGTGGGCCGTGCTCCGCGCGCTGGCCGCGATGGATCCTCGGTTCGTTGCCACCGTGCGCGCCGGCACCGGCGACCAGGATGGTTCCGTCAGCGGTGGCACCGGACCGGGGCTGCACGTCCAGCTGCCGAACGGCTTCGACAGGGCCGCGCTGCAGTCGTGGATCCTGCGCGCGTTGGACCGCACCGGCGGCGCCTGGCAACGCAACTACGAGGCGCTGCGCGAGTGGGCACGGGTGAACGGCCACGCCCGGCCAGCGGGCCGCCGGATCATTCACAACGGGGCACCGATCACCGAATGGCTTCGGGAACAACAATACCTGCACCGGATCGGCCGGCTCTCGCCACGACGGGCCGCGGCGCTGAGCCGGTTACCAGGCTTTGCCTGGACCGCGTGGGAGGCCGTCTGGCAGCACGCCGCCGAGCTGTGGCAGCAGGCCCACCAGAATGGGCATCTGGGACTCGACGAACGCCGTTGGGCGGCGCTCGCCGAGTTGCCCGCCCACCCCCAACCACGATCCGCCACCGGCGCCTACCAAAGCCTCGCCGAGTTCGCGGTCGACACCGACGGTCGCTATCGCCGCGGCGATCTACCGGACCACCTGCGGGCCGCAGCCGAGCAGCTACCACAGTGGCACTGGAACCTGCTTCCCCAAGATGACGCGGCGATGGTCGATGCGCTGATCGAGTACGGCGCATGGAAACGCGACCACAACCCACCACACGACTACCTCCACGACGGTGACCTGGCGCTCGGTGCATGGTTCACTGCCGTTCGTCGCCGCTACACCACGGGCCGAATCCACCCGTTGTTGCGAACGCAACTGACCATGTTCACGCGGGTCGGGGGCCACGCTGGTCGGTTAAAGTGGGGTGTTCGGGACACTACCTGGCGCCTCAGTTATTTGGCGTTGCGCCAATACGTGGCGAGGGAAGGCCACTGCCGGATACCCCGCGGCGTCATAGAACAGCTGCCCGACTTTGAACTCAACCTGGGCCAATGGTGCACCACCCAACGCTCGCTGTACAACCAGCAGCGAATGGACCAGAAGAACATCACGGCGCTGGAACAGATACCCGACTGGCGATGGGAAGTACCGTCGCGGCAGGCCGGTCTCCCACACAGCGTCACCACCGAACCCGGCTACCGCGGCTACCGGGAGGGCTGCCGCTGCGACGCCTGCTACGCCGATTACAGCCGTCGGTACAACACTCGCTGGGGAGCCTACCGGCGAGTCACCGGGCCGGTCCTGGTCGATGCCGCTACCACCCGCGGACACCTACGGCTGATGATGGGCCGTGGCGCCACCCGAGACACCATAGCTCGCGCAGCCAACCTGGGCGGGATGACCATCTCGAAGATCGTCAACGGCACCACTCGTCAGATTCGTACCCACACCGAATCCGCCATCCTTGGACTCACCTTCGACGACGTCAAACCCCCACCCCCCAAGCAAAGGACCGTGACTGGTCACCAAGCCCGCCCCGAGGAACGCCCCTGCCGGTTTCCGATCAGTCCGACTGAGTTGTGCAGCGCGCCCGCCGCTGGCCGCGAGCCGGGTATGCCCGGCACGCGGCCGCAATACTGCACGCACCCCGGCCACAACCCAAAGGCGGCATATGACGCGCGGCGGACATTCCAGCGCGCCGCCGCCGGTGAGCCGGTAGCGATGGTCGATGCCGCGACCGCCCGCGGACGCCTACGGCTGATGATGGGCCGTGGCGCCACCCGAGACACCATAGCTCGCGCAGCCAACCTGGGCGGAGCAACCATCTCGAAGATCGTCAACGGCACCACTCGTCGGATTCGTGCTCACACCGAAACTGCCATCCTTGGACTCACCTTCGACGACGTCAAACCCCTACTCACCGAGGATCGCCCATGCCAGTTTCCGATCAGTCCGACTGAGTCGTGCGGCACGCCCGCCGCCGGCAGCGCGCCGGGTAGATCCGGCCCGCGGCCGCGGTACTGCACGCACCCCGACCACAACTCGAGAGCGGCATATGACGCGCGCCGCACATTCCAGCGCGGGCCGCGGTCAGGGCGGTGATGCGGGCGCCGACGAACCAGTCGTGGGCGTGCGGGGTGCGCAGCAGGTCCAGGTCGGCCGCCCAGGCTGCGGTGGCCCGTTCGGCGTGGTCGTGCAGCGGGTTGTGGTGGCGGAAGAAGCTGGTGTCGGTGAGGACGTCGAGCGTGATCCTCAAGGCCGTTCCCTTCCCTGGCGGCCACCGCCGGTCCGGGTGCCGCGCCTCAGCCCTACCGCACGCCCGGCCGGTGCGGAACGCGGCCGCGGCGGGTTCACCCACTGGTGGTGGATGGTCACGGCTGGGTCGGGGCGGCGGCCGCGGATCTTGCTATCTGGCTACCGCAGGTCAGCGGCCTGTTCCGCACCACCGGACCGGGTCGGGGCCGGCGCCGGCGGGCCGGCGGGCGTCGGGTTCACCTGGTCGTGGTGCGGTGGCTGTCGGGCCGCTCAGGTTGGATTCTGGCCATGCCCACCGCACCCGCCGCAGCTGTTCGTGCCTACCTCGACACCGAGACCACGTCGCGGCGGCGCCTGGACCGGCAGGTGTGGAACGTCGGGATCGTGCGGGTGGACCCCGACGGCACCGTGACCGAACGCGAGTGGATCGTCGACGACGTCGACCTCACCGGCTCGGACGCGGGGTCGCTGATGATTGGCCAGTTCTGGCACCGGCACCCCCGCTACGGCGGCAACGCCGGCGACGCGGAGGTGCTGTCGGCCGGTGAGGTGGCGGCCGCGGTCGAGGAGCAGCTGCGGCCGGTGCGGACCGATCCCGCCGGCGACTGCCTGGACTACGCGCCGGTGCCGGTGTTCGGCATCGTCCCGGAGTTCGACGTGCACAGCCTCTGGATGATGCTGGAGCAGCACGGGTTGCCCTGGGCCGCGCACTTCCACCCGATCGACACCGACGCGGTGGCCGTCGGCTACCTGGCCGCGACCATCGCGCACCAGCTGCCGCTGGACGCCGGCGACCAGCTGGACCCGGCGGTGCTGCCGTCGCTGCTGCCGCCGTGGAACCGCCACGACCTGGGCGCCCTGTTGGGGGTCGAGCGGCCCAGCGCGGCCGAGCGACACACGGCCCTGGGTGATGCCCGCTGGGCGAAGCGGTTCTGGGACCGGATGGTCGGCCCGACGGGGGTGCCGGTGGCGCCGCCGCGGCTGGTCGGTCAGCTGATCGGCACCGGCCGGTGACAGGCCGCCGCGGCCGTCGGCGGTGGATTCCGATAGACCGGCGTCCCGGCTGGCCCACCTGGCCCCGTACGGCTCAGAACAGGCCCCTCATGCCGCCCACGAACAGGCCGGCGCCGGCGGTGAGCAGTGTGCACGCGTCGCCCTGAGCGAGCCGGGGCGACAGCTCCACGGTGACCTGCATGGCCAGCTGGTTGGACAGGCCGACGATCAGCACGCAGCGGCCCTGGTGGCGCTCGTCGGTGATCGAGGCCAGCACCGCGGGATGGTCCAGAACCTCAACCGGCTCGAAGTAGGCCCAGCCGGTCCGCGGGGCCCAGTAGATGTCGTCCAGGCCGCCGGTGTTCGACGCCAGAAGCCAGTAGCCGAACCAGCTGTCGCCGTCCATGGTGAAGGCCCAGCTGCAGCCGGGACCGGGGTCGCGCTCCTCGAGTTCTTGCGAGTCCAGACCGATGCTGGTCCGGGCACGAGGCGACAGCGCAGTACACGGATCGACGAGGAAGCGGGTGGCGTCGACCGGCGCCGGCACGGTGGGCGCGAGCCGCGGCCGCGGCACCGCGGTGCCGGTGGTCGTGTGGCCGGATCGGGTCGCCAGCACGGCAGCACCGCTCGTGACGCCGGCGACGAGGCACACCACGGCAGCCAGCGTGGTGGCTACCGTCCAGCGGGTCATCGACTCAGCTGGTGGACGCCGGCTCGACGGTGGTGATCTCGCGCAGCCGCGGGCCCTTGAAGCCCTCATTGCGGGTCCTGACGGCCAGCCGGGCCGTATCGGGCACCCCGGCCTGGCGGGCGGCGTCGACGAAGCCGGCCAGCTCGGCCAGCGTCAGGTACCGGCCGTCGTCGGCCGTGCCCGTCACCCCCGACGTGGTGCCCATCCTCTGGTGCCCTTTCGGTAGATCACGCGGTAGTGGTCGAAAGCATCCCCGCGACGTTTCCGACCACCCCCCGTCATGCGCGTGGATCAGGCCAGCAGGCCGTCGAACTCGCCCTTCTTGGCGCCGTCGAGCATCGCGTCGACCTCGGCCGGGGTGAACTCCAGCACCGACCCCTGCGGGTCGCGACTGTTGCGGACGCCGATCACGTCGCCCTGCCGCGTGAACTCCACGCAGGAACCGCTACCTCCTGACTTGGTGGCCTTCTGCCACTTCGCACCGGTGAAATCTGTCGTCATGAGCGTCCCTTCCAGACGGCCTCGATCAGCGACCGTGAGTCTGCCGGACTGGCTGCGGAGTTCCGAAGCCGATCCGTGAGAGTGGTGTAGTCGGCCAACGCGGCCGGATCTTCATAGAACACGCAGTTGCGCCAGGTCTCCACGTAGACGACACCGGGGTCGTCCTCCATGCCGAACCGCAGGATCGCGTACGGCGTGTGCATCGACGCCAGCAGGCTGGCCGACCTCGGCAGGATCTGCAGCGTCACGTTCGGCAGCTCGGTCAGGTCGAGCAGGTGCCCCATCTGGGCCCGCATCACGTCCTCGTCGCCGACCGGCGTGTGGAGCACGTTCGACGGGAGCACGCTCCAGATGTGCGTGGGGTCGGAGGACCGCAGGATCGCCTGCCGTTCCATCCGCACCCGGACACGGCTGGACAGCTCGACCGGCGACGGGTTACCCCACAGGACCGCCCTGGCGTAGTCCTTGTGCTGCAACAGGCCGTGGATCGTGAAGCCGTCGAACGTGTCGATCGTGCGGGCACCTTGCTCCAGCCCGATGTAGAGATCGAACTGGGTGGGGTCTTCCGCAGTGGATCGGGTGCGGGTCTTGCTACGGGCCAGCGCCAGGCTGGCCAGCAGGTCGGGCAGCTGGTCCTCGGCGTCGTAAAGCGCCATCGCCTGGCCCGCCAGGCGGTCGGACGGCAGGTTGCGGCCGGACTCGATGTGGTTGAGCCGGTTCGGCGGGACGCCCAGTTTCGCTGCGGCTTCGGCCTGGGTTGCGTAGCCGGCGAGCTGACGCAGAGTGCGGAAGCGCAGCGCGATCCACCGTCGCAGTACCGCGATCGACGGAACCTCGGGCATCGGACGTCACTCCCTTCGCAGCGGGGCGTTGCTATAACGCATCGGATACGAGCGTGCACGGGAATACACCCGGACGGAGGCTCGGCACCTGTGACATCTACATGTAGCTTCTACATGTTCGGTGGTTCAGTCTGGACCACCGGCACACCCTAGACAACCAGGCAGTTTCCCCTCGGGCCGGACCCTCCATCCGCCCGTACCCACGGACCGCAGTCGGCCTCGACTGAGCCCCCCGACCTTGGTCGAGGCCGACTGTGACCCACCCGGTGCGCGGTCGTCGGCGTCTCCCTTCTGAGCAGGGTCCTGCTCCAGGGGAGAGGGGGCGCGATCATGGGCGCCGCTGACACTGCAGCCATCGTCGTCGGGACGGTGATGACCGGCCTGGCCGCCGTTATCGTGGTGGCTCTCGTTCTCGCTCTGTGCATCCGTGGCGTGATCCGAGGGTGCGAGAGCTTCGTCGACCGTCGGGCCACTGCGGCGCGGGACCGGATCTACGACCAGGTGCCCGACGCGGTCGGGCGGTGCTGGTCATGATCCCCCGGCAGGGACGACCCGGCGAACAGGCCAGCCCGCTGGAGATACTGCTGGCCCGCAAGGGCGCGGCCAACCACTGCATCCTCACCCGAACCGAGCTGACCGAGGCCCAACGGCAGGCGTTGACGGACCTGATCGTGGCGACCTCGTCGGTGCACGAGCGGGTGGGGCTGCTGCCCATCCCCGCGCGGCCGGTCCTGGACGACCGGCTGCGGTTGAACGTCCTGCTGGAGAAGGCCGCCATCGGGGTGGTGGGCAAGACCTTCGCCGGAAACCTCGAGCCGCTTCTCCGGGCGGCCATCATGGTGCTCACCGGGTCGGGGAGACCGGCCACTTCCCTATCGACCAGGTGACGCACGCACACGACGACCGCCCCCCTGTCTGAGCGCCCGTGCCCGCTCGGGGGGCGGTCGTCGGTGTCTGGGCCACGACTGGCTACCGTGGGCCGCTTAGTCCCCGCCCGCGCGGGGTGGACCGGCAGGCTGGTTGATCGACCGGCGACGCCGTTGGGCTTGACCTTGTCCCCGCCTGGTGCGGGGTAGGAACCGCGTGACCGAAGGCCCCGCCTGTTCGTGAGGCGGGGCCTTCGGTCGTCACCGGGGTCGCCGACCGGGGTCAGTCCCAGGCGCGGTAGATCACCCTGGCGGCCGCGGCCGACTCGTGGTCGCCGAGCAGCTGGTCGAAGTCGCCGGTGACACTGCCCGTCAGCGCGGCCGGGTTCAGCCGGCCGTCGGCGGTGACGTACTCGTCGTCGTCGTTGTCGCGGCCGGCGGCGACGAGCGCGGCGGTGGGGATGCGCGCGGTGTGGCGGGTGGTGGTGAACCAGACGACCTCGGTGCCGTCGTCGGTCCCGGTGGGAGTGTGGGTGGGGTGCATGGTCGGTTCCCGTCGGGTCAGCTGAGCAGGTAGGTGAGGATCGCGGCGACGGCGGCGCGGCGCTGCGGCATGGGCAGCCGGGCCAGCTCGGCCCGGACCGGGGCGAGCTGGTCGAGCAGCGGGTCGGGCTGCTCGCGCACCATGCGCGCCTGCCGGCGGCGCAGGTCGTCGGCGGTCTGGACGGCGCGGTCGGCGACCTGCCAGGCGAGGATCTGCTCGGTGTCGGGGTAGGTGGCCACCAGCGTCGGGGCGCTGACCCCGCCCATGATCACGTGGTCGGGGGACTCGGCCCGGCTGGCCACCTCGAGGATCGCGCCGGGCTTGTGCCCGGTGAGCAGCGGCTTGGTGAACGCGGCCCACGTGTCCAGGGTCTGCGGGTCCGCGTAGGCGTGCAGCAGCTTGCCGCTGCTGACGCGGCGGCGGCCGACGTAGACGACGCGGTCGCGGACCACCACGGGCTCGGACCCGACTGTCGGGGTCGGGGTGTCGGTCATGACTGGGTTCCGTCCGTGGGTCGGCGGTGGCGGGCGCGGGGGTCGGGGGCGAGCGAGGGCAGGCGGGGCAGCGGGTGCGGTGCCGGGTCGGTCCTGCGGCGGCGGGTGGGGCCGGGCGGCGGGGTGGCGGTGGCGGTGACGGGCCCGGTCCAGCCGCAGGAGCTCAGGCCGGCGCAGGCCGCGGTGCGGGGCCGGGTGCCGTCGGGCAGGCGGCGGGTCTCGTCGGCCTGCACGGTCACCAGGCCGCGGCACTCGGGGCACAGGTGCCGGGGCTCGACCAGCAGCGTGGCGCCGTCGCGGGGGACACCGCGCGGGATGGCCCAGCCGGCCGCGGCCAGCTGCGGGGCGAGCTGCGCGGCGGTGGGCCGGTGGTGATGGCACCAGCGGTTGCGCAGGCGCCGGGGCAGCGGGCGCAGCAGCCAGCGGCAGGGGATGCGGACGGTGGTGGCGGTGAGCTCGTCGTCGGCGGCGGCGTAGAGCCGCAGGGCCCAGGTGTGGCGTTCGGGGAGCGCGGTGAGCGTCAGGTACGGCATGGGACGGGTCCTCTCAACTGGTTGGCGTAATCAGGTCACGCCCGCGTACCGGTCAGGGGCAGCCGCAGGTGTCGTTGGCCGACGGCAGCTGGAAGCAGTCCGGGCACGCCTTCGCCTGGTGCACCGCTGCCCACGCGCGCCGGACCTCCTCGACCAGGTCGGCGACCGCGGTGCTGTTCTGCACGGTGCTGGCCGGGCCGCGCCGCGCCACTTGGTGGCGGGCGCCGGTGGAGTCCAGGGTCACCCACCAGCCGCTCTGGCCGACCTCGTCGTGGTGCTCGCGGGTCAGCGTGAACGTCTCCAGGTAGGCGTCGAGCCGCCAGGTCTCGCCGATGCCGCGGCCGCTGACGAGCCGCCACTGGTGGCGTCGGGTGATGGTGGGCGGTCGGGGTGGCGTGGCACCGGTGGACATGACGAGGGGGCCCTCTCACTTGGTTCGGGCGGTGCTGG
>Ga0190272_10000029_pt1 | contig 122983 bp, 109 predicted proteins | sample Popmic504T_FD_133746 | JGI IMG/M metagenome (GOLD analysis project Ga0190272, IMG submission 133746) | Populus adjacent soil microbial communities from riparian zone of Shoshone River, Wyoming, USA - 504 T | ecosystem: Environmental > Terrestrial > Soil > Riparian zone | place: USA: Wyoming... | reverse complement strand
CACGATGCTTAAAATAGGCGCTTCATGGGTCATCGTTCTTCCTCCTCGAACAAGCTCTTTCTGCCCTAGCTTATTCTAGTAGTTCGACCATGACATCCAACATACTTGTCTCCAAGGAGTTGACCAATACACCAAGGGTGAATTACTCGCGTTGGACCCTGCTTGCGTCACGCGCAGCCACTGTCTAAGATTCGCATTCGGATTTTCTTGATTCCACCCGGGTAATCCTTCGAAGTACCAGTCAACAGGAGAACAGTTTATGCGCACCCTCAGGAGTATGGTTGTAATGTTATGCCTTGCGGCGGTGATCGCCTGGCCGGCGGCGATGTCGTTTGCGCAGACGGCGACTCCGAGTACGCCGGCTCCCGCACCGATAGTGGCGACGGTTGAAGTCGCTCCTGCCACTACCGATATCTTCCCGGGGCAGAAGGTCAAGTTTGCCGTCGTCGCGAAAGACGCTGCCGGCAAGGTGGTAGCACCGCCGCCGACAACCTGGTTCGCCGCGCCTTTTGATCTGGCCGGCGTTGACGAGGGGGGAACGGTTTCATTTTTTAGTCCGGGCGAAGTGCTGGTTGGGGCGATCGTGGGTGGTAAGCCTCACTTCATCAAAGTGATGGTCAAAACTGGTCCGGTAACGAAGGTCGAAATAGCTCCGCTCAATCCTTCACTCGTAGTTGGCGCCACCAGCAAACTCAATGCTGTCGCCCGGAGTTCGGAAGGCAATCCTCGCAATGATGCAGTGTTGAAATGGTCAAGCAGCATGCCGGCGGTTGCGACGGTAGATGCGGCCGGAGTGGTTACAGCGCTCGCGCCTGGACGCGCCCAGATAACAGCATCGTCGGGAAACGGCACAGGGAGTGTCACTGTCACGGTCGTCACCAGCAATCTCTCAGGACTTTCTCTGGAGCCAAGATCGACCACGGCGCGCACCGGCGACGTTGTACGATTTAGTGTCAGGGCAAATGTGGGCCAGGCGAACAATTCGGCCGTGCGTTGGACAGTCAGTGGTCCAGCCGGAACGATCGATGCCGATGGCGGGTTTGTAGCAGAGCTGCCGGGATCGTATGTGATTACCGCAGCCAGCGGCCGTGAAGAAGCGATTGCGTCCATTGTGGTTGCGCCACGAAATGCAGAGCGAGAACTTGAGCTGGTAGGACGCGCGCGCACTAAAGATTTTGCTGCTGCCGAGGTTTGGGTCTTCGGAAACTACGCGTACCTTTCCACAATCTCTGACAAGTTTCTGGTCTATGACATTTCAAATCCAGCGGACCCAAAACTGACCGACACGATTAAAGTTGACGCCCGGCTCGTTAACGACATTACCACCACCGCCGACGGGAAGATCCTCGTCATTTCGCGCGAAGGCGCTTCCAATCGCAAAAACGGAATTGCGTTTTACGACACCTCAGATCCGGCCCACCCCAAACTTATTTCCGAATACACCGCGACGGTAACGGGTGGAGTTCACAGCGCGTTTGTTGATTCCCACTACGTTTATTTGACAGACGATGCCACCGGCTCAATGCGAGTGATTGACTTTGCCGACGTGAAGAATCCGAAAGAAGTGGCGCGTTGGGAAGTGCCGAATCAGGTGGCGACCACGATTCGCACCAGCGAGGGCGAGACAGTGGGCGGGCGATATCTGCACGATTTACAAGTGAAAGATGGACTCGCTTATCTCGCTTACTGGCGCGACGGGTTAATTATTCTCGACGTGGGAAGCGGGATCAAAGGTGGAAGCCCCGAACGCCCGGTGCTGGTCAGTCAATTTCGTTTCAATCACCACGAACTCTACGGCAATGGCTGGCTGGCCGGGACCCACTCCGTCTTTCGTTACAAAAACTATGTGTTTGTCGGCGACGAAGTGTTTCCGCCGATCTTTGATATTCAAGTGCGCGAGCGTGTGCCTGTCCGCGGAATAGTTCACATAGTTGACGTGTCGGACATCAACAATCCGCGGAAGGTTGCGGAGTATCCGGTGCCTGAGTCGGGCGCGCACAACATGTGGGTCGAGAACGACATAATGTATATGGGCTACTACAACGGCGGCGGGCGCGTGGTCGATGTCGCCGGAGAATTGCGCGGCGATTTATATCGTCAAGGCCGCGAGATCGGACATCTCTGGGCCGGTGATACTGACAGCTTTAAGCCCAATCTTCCGTTCACCTGGGGCGCGCAACCGCACAAGGGCCTGGTCTATTTCAACGACGTTCACAGCGGTATCTGGATCGTCAAACTTGGTGAAGCGAAAACCAAGGGTTCAACGACGACTCCGGGACACTAGGAACCAGACGGCAGACAGCAGACAGCAGACAGCAGACAGCAGACGGCCGCCTCAGTGATTTTTCAACGAGCACCGCAGGTGCGGCAGAAGGTAGCCAGTGGCAAGAGCGTAGCGCGCGGCCACTGGGGGCTTGAGAAAAAAAACTCTGCGCCCCGCAGGGGCGCACGGATACTAAGCCTCTTTCAAGAACCCGCGCGAACACCCATCCTCTCCTTGATGGCCTTTTGGGCGGGTGGGATGCTAAACCTGCCTCATGCCCTCAACGTATAGCAGCCTTCACTATCACGCAGTTTTCAGCACCAAGGATCGCTACCCACTAATTACTCCAGACTGGCGGAATAATCTTCACGCTTACCTCGGCGGCATCGTCAAGAACTTAAAGGGCGAGCCATTGGCGATTGGTGGTATCGAAGATCACGTGCACCTGCTCATGGGATTGCGGGCCACTCATAACCTGGCGGGAATTATGCGAGAAGTGAAGGGCGGTTCTTCGGAGTGGGTACACAACACGGTAGGCAAGCGAAGCTTTGTTTGGCAGCCGGGTTACTTTGGGGTCACCGTAAGTCCATCCCAGGTAGAAAGGGTCAAGGAATACATCCTTAATCAAGATGAACATCATCGTCACAAGACGTTTGAGCTGGAGTATCTTGAGATGTTGAAGTTAGCGGGTATTGATTACGACGAACGCTACGTTTGGTGAGTGTTCCCAGCGCCCCTGCGGGGCGCGTCTTCTTATTGGGCGCTTCCAGTGGCTGCGCGCAGAGCGCTTGCCACTGGCTACCTTCTGCTGCACCTGCGGTGCGCGTTGAAGCCTGCGGTGCGCGTCAAAGGAGTTTTGCCGACTGCACCTGCCGACGCTCCTGCCGTCTGCCGACCCATCACTCCGGTCGTCGTCCAAACCCTTCCAAGAGCGGTGCCAGTGAGTGAATGATGCGTTCGTGAGAAACGCCATTGCTGGCGACGATGCCATTGCGGTTGTTCAGATCGCTGCGATTGTAGCCAAGTGGTTTCCCAAAGAGATCAGTCAAACATCCTCCGGCTTCCGTCAAAATGATCTCCGGCGCGCAGGTGTCCCATTGCTTTGTTTGGGGTGAGAGGTGCACATACAAATCGCACTGCTGCTCAACAATCAAACCCACTTTGATTCCCACCGATCCGCGATTGACTTCTTCCTTCAAGCCAAAAGCTTTCACCACCTTGTCCATGCGCGGGCTGCGATGAGATCTGCTCGCCGCCAGTCGCATCGTGGAGAGTTCGGCGTGCGTGGAAACCTGCGCGCGCTCAGGTGCAAACCGAGGACGCTCCACCCATGTGCCCGCCCCTCGAACAGCTCGATACAACACACCCGTCAGAGGTTGATAGACCACACCCATGACACTTTGCCCATCAATTGAAAGACCGATTTGCACAGCGAAGTCGCCGTTGCCGTCGATGAAGCCGCTGGTGCCATCGAGCGGATCGATCATCCACACCCGCGTTTTGCCGAGCCGGCGGTCAGTATCGACTGATTCCTCAGCCAGAATACCGTCGTTGGGAAACTCACGGCCCAGTCGCCTGACGATCAACTCATTCGCGAGTTTGTCAGCTTGCGTAACGGGTTCGTGATCGTGCACTTGTGACTTCTGCTCGATGACCAAAGGACCTTCATAGAGATCCAGGATCGCCGCGCCGGCTTCACGCGCAAGTTCGAGCGCCACCCTCAACTCGCGCTCGTAAGACTGGTGATCAGCCAATATCATCGTACGACTTGTTCTATCGCGGCTTTGCCGCTCGATGTGCGGAAGGTCTTGACCTTCCGAGAGTCGGATCTAAGTTTAGGGCTACGCCCGACAAGAAGCGCAGCCCAACAACGCTATCACGCGCGGTGGGGCAGAGCCGCCACCGCACATCAGACGGCAGAGCCGAAGAGATTCCTCGCAGCCTCGCGAATGATCACCAGGGTTTGATCGATATCAGCGCGCGTCGTGCGGAAGTTGGTAATACAAGCGCGCAAAGCAAATCGTCCGTCTAACGTGGCGCTCGAGATATAAGCGCCGCCGCCGCGCTGCACGGCCAGCATGATTTCATTGTTCAGTTTATCCAGGGCCGCGTTGTCGGTTTCGTTAAAAGACCGTGACTTCAAACGTGAAGCAAACGCGGGCGACACATAACGAAAGCAACAGATGCTGAGCTCCGGCGTCGCCAGCAGCTCAAAATCGTCAGCTTGATCCACGCATTCACCGAGGTAGCGGGCCAGTGAGTTGTCCTCGCTAATCGCAGCCGCAATCCGTCGCGTTCCGTAGTAGCGGAGCGTCATCCAGATTTTCAGCGCCCGAAATCGCCGCGAAAGCTCCGGTCCATAATTCCAGAAAGCAAAGGCCTCGTCTTCATCATGCTCGTGCACCTTGATGTAGTATGCCTTATCGAAACTGAACGCAGCGCGGGCGCCTGCCTCGTCGCGAAAAAGAAGACAACCAGCATCCAGCGGAACGTAGAGCCACTTGTGCGGATCTAGTGAAATTGAATCGGCGCGATCCAGCCCGGCGAAGAGTGCGCGTTTCGATGGATCCAGCGCGGCGAGCGCTCCATACGCGCCATCAATGTGGAACCAGAGTCCAAACTCATGCGCCACATCGGCAATTTCGGCCAGCTGGTCCACCGCGCCAGTGTTTACCGTGCCCCCACTCGCCACTACACAGAAGGGTTGTAGTCCATTGGCCAGATCTGCGGCGATGCGCTCGCGCAGTTTTGAAACGTTCATCCGAAATCGCTCGTCGCATTCCACCAGCCGAACATTTTCCCGCCCAAGTCCCAGCATGTCAGCGGCTTTGGGAATCGACATGTGAATCTCGCTCGATGCGTAAATCGTCATGGGGCGCGAATTCCACAATCCTTCGCGAGCGACGCCGGGCCCAGCTTTCGTTCGGTGCGCGATGAGGAGCGCGGTAAAGTTTGCCATCGAACCTCCACTGGTCAGCAGGCCGTAGGCTTTTTGATCGTGGTTTCGGTAACCAATCATTTCTGCCAGCCAACCAATGACCGTGCGTTCAATTTCAGTGGCCGCTGGGCCGGAACGCCAGGAGGTTACATTCACGTTTACTGCCGAAGCGATCAGATCCGCAAAAACTCCGGGTGCAGTTGAAGGGGAAGCGACATAGCCAAAAAAACGCGGATGGCCATTGTGGCGGCTGTCGCGGAGAATTGCTCGACAATCCGCGAGGAGATCGTTGAGTGCCTCACCTTCTGTGGGAAGGAGTGTGCCAGTCTGTGCGTTCGTTTTTCCGGCCTGCGTTTCCGGGAAAACTGGCAGACTGCGGATCTCAGAATAGTAATCTGCGACGAGCTGAGTGACTTGACTCGAAAGATCGTCGAGCGCCGCTCGCGAGATTTCCAGCGAAGACTCTTCCGGCCGCAGTGTTTTGTCCCTTTCGTTCATCTTTTTCCCCAGGGCTTAAGAATGAAGCCCGCGCGTAAGCAAGCAGAAGCCCGCGCGTGAGCAAGGGCTGAGCCCTCCCTAACGGTCGGGCTTCTGATTTGTCGGCGCTGGCGCCATTGCAACGAGCAGAGATAAACGTGACGTTGAGTTGTTGATAACCCCATGGGAAACTCCTGCCGGCGCGACCACGATCGAACCTTCTGGTGCATCCTGTTCTTCATCTCCGACCATGAAACTTCCGCGGCCTTCCAACACGAAATAAAACTTATCGGCGCCGGCGTGTGCATGCGTTTCCTGCCGTTGATTCGGCTCGAGGCAGTTGAGCCCAACCAACATCTGCTCGCCTTGCCACAGCGTGTCTTTGTAAAATTTTTCGGGGCGCGATCCCACGCGTTCTTTCCAGTTGAGAAAGTGGTTCATCAGCCAGAATCCTTTGATTGGTTTTGATTACTAACGCTATCACAGCGTTCCGGAAACGATGAAACGCTTGCCGCTCGCGTGGTATTCTCTCGCCAAAGATCCGAAAGGACTATCGGCGGATTACTCCGATGTCAGAACCACCTGCGTCAGCGGGTGGCTGGTGCCTGGATGCTGCTGACTACAAAGACAATGACACCCACCCGCTGACGCAGGTGGTTCTGACAAAACCTGTATCTGTGTAATCGCCTAATCTGTGGATAGTCTTCGCTAAACCTATGTCACCATCCGGCTCAGCTACCATCGCAGGCACGACGCGTTATCGCGAGCGTTTCGCAAACGTCGCTGCCGACAATCATTTCCGTGACGCGCAAAACCTCATCATGTCATCGCTCGGCATTGGGACCTACCTCGGCAACGCGGATGACGAAACCGACGCCAGATACCGCGACGCGGTGATCCATGCGGTGAAGCTGGGCGCGAACGTAATCGACACGGCGGCCAACTATCGTTTCCAGAGAAGCGAGAGATCAATCGGCGCCGCGCTGCAATTGTTGACTGAAAAACACGGATACGCGCGAGATGAGATCGTGATCTGCACGAAGGGCGGCTATCTGCCATTCGACGGTGCGCCACCGCGTGACGTGCGCGCGTATGTCGATGAAACGTTCGTCAAACCCGGGATTGCGGGGTTTGAAGATTTTGTGGGCGGCAGTCATTGCATGACGCCGGCGTATTTACAGAATCAACTCGAACAGTCTCTGCGAAACATGAATATCGACTGTGTCGATGTTTACTACCTGCACAATCCTGAGTCGCAACTCGATCATGTTTCGGAAACGGAGTTTTATGCACGACTGAGGTTGGCATTTGAGAGTTTGGAAGAAAGCCGCAGTGCTGGAAAATTGAAGTTTTACGGCGTGGCAACGTGGAATGGATTTCAGGTGGCGGCTGGAGCGCAGGGTTATCATTCGCTAACACGGATGGAAAGCACGGCGCGCGAAGTCGGCGGTGATGCCCACGGGTTTCGTTTTATTCAACTGCCACTCAATCTCGCAATGCCGGGAGCATTCACGTTGCTAAACCAGAAGATGAACGGCGAGGACATTTCGACGCTCGAAGCTGCAACGGCGCTGAACATTACCGCGGTGGCGAGCGCTTCTATTCTTCAGGGGCGGGTGGCGCGAGGAATGCCGCCCGGCATGCGCGAACAACTGGGCTCATTGGCAACGGATGCGCAGATGGCCATCCAGTTTGTGCGCTCAACGCCGGGAATCACTACGGCGCTCATCGGCATGAGCAGCGAGGAACACGTCGAAGAGAATTTGTCGCTGGCGAAACTCGCGCCATTAACAGTCGATCGATTCAGGCAGTTGTTTGCGGAGTAAGTCCGACAAACTTTAGTATGTCGAACCACGCCAGTTAACATTTTGAGCAAAACGACAAACTGAAGTTTGGCGGACCATCACCCCATGTCTGAGCAAAGATATAATTCATTCCGGGAATTCTGGCCACACTACGTCGCTGAGCACAGTGACCCGCGCACGCGTATGCTCCATTTAATTGGAACCTCAATTGCTCTCGGCCTGGTCTGTTACTTAATCGCGGTCGGCCGTTGGTGGTTGTTTCCGCTGGCTTTGATCCCGGGCTATGGCATGGCCTGGATTGGACACTTCTTTATCGAGAAAAACAGACCGGCGACGTTTCAGTATCCGTTGTGGTCGTTTATGGGCGACTACAAAATGATCTGGATGATGTTGACGGGCAGGATGGCTGAAGAAGTTGAGCGAGCTGCAAAGCTTGAGCGTTAGCCGGCTCTAAACGAAAAACCGCAAAGGGCGCTAAGTTTTAAGCAAAGCTCGCAAAGGAAACAAACTTTGCGTTCTTAGCGGTCTTCCTTGGCGTCCTTTGCGGCTAAATATCCCCCACATCGGAACGGACTTTTGGCATCCAGGCCAGCTTGTGAAGATTCAGGATGTGGGCCACAAACAATGCTCGCGCATAAAATGCACGCGACGTGCTGCCATGCCCGCGTCCTTTCGTGCGCGCCTGCACATACTTTCCCATATCACCCGTCAAGGCATTGATACCCTTTGTTCGAATAATCTCGCGGATCGCTTCATAGTCCGCTTCGACCTGTTTACGAATTGCTGGATTGTTGAGGTCAAACTCCGCGGCCGAGTGGAGGATCGAAGCGGTGTCCTCTACGTTTTCAAAAACTCGCGCGACCACAATCAGGCTTCGCAACTTATCGTACAGGTGACTGTCGTCGAATTTGCTTGCCACCACTTCGACCGGCTCGATCATGGTGATGGCCATGGATTCTTTAACGCTGACTGTGCCATCGCCGCCGCGACGCAGTGGCACAACTTTCAACTCCCATGAACCAAAGTCCGGCGCCTGCAGGGAATTTTGTCGGAGGCCGAGATAGCGTTCGATCACGTGGCCGGCCCACCCTTTGTTCTTCTTTCCGTTTTTCCAAATGGTAATTCCCATCTGCTCCGCCATTGAGCGCAGGTCTTTGCCGGAAAGCAGTCTTATCCGGCGCAGCGCTTCGGCCCGCGGGATGTTCGCCGTTTGCAGAGTCAGCATTTTGAAGGTCTATGGATCGAAGCGCAGTTCGCGGCAGAAGAGACTGAAAACCGCAAAGAGCGCAAAGAAAAATCATTTAACTTGCCCGTGAACGGCTTCGTTTATCAGAAGGCAGTATAGAATGAGTGCGCAACGAACTTAACGGTGGCTCCGGCAACCCTCAACACGGGCAAATACAAGAGATTAATCATGCGCGGAAACATTCCCATTCCTGAACTTCCTCTGGGCGAAGACCTTTGGCTAATGGTGGTAGTGACTTCGGCGCGCGAAAAACGCACGCAGCAAGGGAAGCGTTTCTGCGATGTTATTGGGCGCAATGCAACCGGCTCACTGCCGCTCAAGATTTGGGGCGAGACGCTCGAACAATGGGGAGAATTCAAGCCTGGTCTGTGGGGTATTACCGGCCGGGTCGAGAGTTATCAGGATCGTCCGCAATTTATTGTCACCGAGTATCGCCCAATCACGCTGGAGAAGTATCGCGAACATCAGGAAGCTGATCCCGCGCTTCCACTCGCGTACACAATGGACATCGAGACCCTGGCGCTCCCGGACTTTCGCGATCGCGTGGGACCTCAACTTGAAAAATTGTGGAAACTCGGAAATATGCGTCTCGAACAGCAGGAGCGTTATCTCGAGGACATTCTCGTGGAAGAAGAACGTTGCTATCAGCTCGGATCGCTGAGTGCGGCGTCGGGACGAATACTTTCGATCGCCGTTCATACCGGCCCGGTGGCAGGTCTGGATTTTGGAGTTGAGCAGAAGCAAAGCGAGCATGTGTTTGGGATCGACGCCGAGGGAAACGAGCAGGACGAGAAGGAATCACTGCTCGCCTTTCTGGACTACCTGAAGGATTTTGATCCGGAGGCGGACGAGCTGGTGGGCCATAACCTGATTGGTTTTGATCTGCCATATATTTTCCAGCGCTGTCTGGTGCATAGCATTCCCGCGAAGCCGCTGGTCGATCTCGGCGAGTATCGCGTTCGTGGAGTCTTCGACACGATGCATCACTGGTGGCTGGGCGCCCGGCGAAACGTGAGTCTTGACGACGTGGCCTGGGCGATGGGGTTTGAATCGAGCAAAACCGACATCGTGGAAGGCAGCAAGGTTTTTGAACTGTATCGGACAGGAAACCTCGCGGCCATTCGCGAATACAACCTCAACGACGTGCGCGTGACCCGCAAAGTTTACGAGCGCATGGTTGCATGCTTCGGAAGATAAGCCACAGATGAACACAGATTTGCTCTGACCCGGAATTCGTGATCACAAATTGACGGCCCTCAGATTTGTGCAATCCGTGTTTATCAGTGGAAGTAGTTATGGCCGAGCAGCCCGTTAACGGGCTACTGTTTCGTGTTTGCAACACGTTTTGCTAAACTCTTTTTCGAATGGAATCTCAAATAATTCTGATCATCGTTTTGCTGGCCGGCGCGGCGTTGGGTGCGGTGGTCGGCTGGTTTGTGCTCAGAAGTAAGGCAAGTGCTGCCAGTGTCGCGGACTTAGCGACTTTGAAAGAACGCCTGACAGGCAAGGACTCGGAGTTGCAGAAACTTCACGAGGCCTTCAATGCGCAGATCGGCGAATACAAGCATTCACGTGAAGAAAACGCGCAACTGAAAGCGGACCTTGAAGGCGAGCGGCGCGCGGCGCAGGAACGAAAAGATTCTTTCAAGCAAGCGGCTGATGAATTGTCGGAAAAGTTTAAGGCCCTTTCGCGAGATGCGCTGAAAGACAACAATCAATCGTTTCTTCAGTTGGCCAATTCAACGCTGGCAAAATTCCAGGAGACAGCCAAGGGCGATCTTGAGTTAAGGCAGAGTGCCATTGACCAATTGGTCAAGCCGCTCAAGGAGTCGCTCGAAAAAGTTGATTCGAAGATCGGTGAACTGGAAAAGACGCGCGCCGGCGCATACTCGGAACTGCGCGAGCAGGTGAAGGCGCTGGCGACGTCGCAATTGCAGCTGCAGGCGGAAACCGGAAATCTGGTTAATGCGTTGCGGGCGCCACATGTGCGCGGGCGTTGGGGCGAGATTCAACTTCGTCGCGTAGTTGAACTGGCTGGGATGTTGCAGTATTGCGACTTTGTCGAACAGGCGACGGTGGTGACAGAAGACGGGCGCATTCGTCCGGACGTGATCGTCAGGCTGCCCGGCAACCGCACTATCGTTATTGACGCGAAAGTTCCCTTCGATGCTTTTTATGAATCGATTTCCACGAAGGACGAAGAGATTCGCGGCGCGAGGCTGAAAGATCACGCGCGACTCGTGCGCACACACATCGGCTCGTTAAGCAAAAAGTCTTACTGGGAATCAGTGCAGCCCACGCCGGAGTTTGTGTTGTTGTTTCTTCCAGGCGAGACGTTTTACAGCGCGGCCCTCGAGATTGATCCGAAGTTGATTGAAGACGGCGTGGGCCAGGGCATAATCATTGCCACGCCCACGACGTTGATCGCTTTGCTCAAGGCGGTCTCTTACGGTTGGCGACAGGAACAGATGGCAACGAATGCCAACGAGGTCAGCCGGCTTGGTAAGGATCTTTACGATCGTCTGCGAACGTTCACAACTTATTTTGCCGACATCGGCAAAGGGCTCGATCGCGCGCTCGATTCGTACAATAAGGGTGTCGGTTCGCTTGAGGCGCGGGTGCTGGTGACGGCCCGCAAGTTTAAGGAACGCGGCGCGATTGCCGGCGAAGAGATTGAGGTTCTCGAGCCGGTGGATAAATCCGCGCGCGCTTTGAGCCTGGATGAAGGCGGCTTGTTTCCTGAGTTGGTGGCTGGTCCGGACCCTGAGCTGGTTGAAGACGATGCTTTTCCGCTTCTCAGTGCGAAGGGCGTTGGCAGTGTTGAGAAGTAAGGAAGTTATCCGCAAATGTCAGAACCGCCTGCGGTAGCGGGCGGCCCGACAGCCAACGATGTCCAAGAGGGGGCCCGCCCGCTACCGCAGGCGGTTCTGACAATCCTGTGTCAAAAGAAATTTGGTTAGGTCCACTGCTCGGTGATAATCGTTCAAAGCTCATTGAGCGTTGTGCGGAGTTTGTCGCCAAAGGTCAGCCTGATCAATTCCTTTACCTCGCCGCGTCGCACCCACTGCTCGAAATTGTTACCGAGGGAATTCTTGATGGTCAGAGGAATGCCGGTGTTTGGGGCGAGCTTCCCGTTTACCTCTTCCGCGGTTTCGTTCGCCGAATAATTTCCACCGCCGTCAATGAAGACGGCACACGGCTCTCACCTCGCACGCCAATCGATCGTGAAGAGTTGCCGCTGAAACGAAGTCTGGTTTCGCAAGTGCTCTCCCGCCTCGTCGCCGCCGGTCAATTGCAAGCGATTGCTCCACTCGCAAATCGCGAGGGTTGCGTCAATACAATTACCACGCTGATTGGCGAGATAGAACGGGCGGCCAAAACGCCGGTAGAAGTTGCGCAAATCATCAAAGCTCGCAGCGAAGATCTCAGCCCCGGATCTACTTCAACCGCCGATCCAATCTCACTCGGTCTCCACCGGCAGGTCGATTTCGATCGCGAAGTGGCGTTGATCTACGCGACCTATTCCGAATTACTCGAGCGTCATCAACTCACCGAAGCCGACGCAGATAGCTTGCGAGCGTTAACGATTCTGAATCATGAAACGAGCTCAGGCCCGGCGAGCATTCCGTGGTTACGGACTGTGCAGCTCCTGGTTCTCGATGGGTTCTTCGATTTCACACCGGTGCAGGGCGAAATCTTGCGGCGGTTGATCCCTGCAATACCTGAGGTGCTGGTCAATCTTAATCACGACGCGCGCAACCCCGAGATCTTTCTGCCCTTTCAGGACACCATTGAACACCTGGCCGGCAGCGCTCCTTTTGAAACGAAACTGACCGTAGAAGAAATGGTTCCAACCTCCGGGGCTTTGTCCGGGTTGCGCGCAGGCCTTTTCAATTCGTCACTCAAGAATCTTTCAGACTGCGGCCCGCCGGCGCCGGAAACCGCGGACATTGCGACGGACATCGCCACGGACCAGAAACAATCCGAGATCAGGTATTTCGAATGTGGCGATCGCGAAACTGAAATTCGCACGGTTGCAAAAGAGGTCAAGCGTCTGGTTTTGCGTGAAGGGTTCCGCCTCGATGAGGTCGCGCTCGTAGTCCGTCAGAAGGCTTCGTATGCCGACACGCTGGCGCGGGTGATGCGGGAAGAAGCGTTACCGTGCAATCTGGAATCGCGGATCGATGCCACCGACATTCCCGGGCTCCGCGCGGTTCTCAAGCTATTTGCGATTCTGGAAGAATCCGCACGTGAAAGCATCGATTCATCGAAGTCTCCGCGGCTCGCGGAGCTGGCCGATCTGATTAAGTCGGAATACTTCCGGCCCGGGCGAGAAGAGTTGACCGAGTTGTCAACACTCTTTGATCGAGATTATCGCGACGTCTTTGGCGACGCGGATAGTCCAAAGTTTCCGGGCGAAAGCGACGAGGAGAAACGTACGCGCCTAAAACGGCGTCATCGCATCGGCGAGTGGGATGCAGATGCCCTCGAGAATGCTTTCGCTTATGTCGGGAGCGACTTGCGCGTCAAGGGCTGGCTTGAGCGTGCGCAGAAACTCATTAAGGAGCTTCCCGCCGCCGCCGCGACGCGAGACCTGCTCAACATCAACACCGAAGAAAACGGAGACGCGGGTGGCCGTGATCCTGACGAGGCAGATCAAATTGAGAACGCGGAGACAGCGAAGGTCGACAGCAACGAGGTAGAAAAGAAACGGCGTCCGTCGCGCGACGTTCATCCGGCTGCCTTGGCCTGGGCATCGCTGGTGGTCAAGTCGTTTGCCGGCCGAATTCAGGCGGTGCCACGTGAAGGACGGCCTGCCGAGTTGCGCTTGTCGCTGATGACTCTGTTGGACCAATTGAGCTTTCGCGAACAGATTTCCCGGCCAGTCAGCCGGATGGTTGCTGAACACGAACTGCCGAGAGCGTTGCTTAACTTCAATAGTCTGGAAGTGCTGCGGCGCGCTTTTGTGGCCGCAATCAAGAGCATCGATATCGCCGCCGGCTTGTCAGAACCACCTGCGTCAGCGGGCGGGCCCGTCTTGTCAGAACCGCCTGCGGTAGCGGGCGGCCCTGTATTGTCAGAACCGCCTGCGGTAGCGGGCGGGCCCGTCTTGTCAGAACCGCCTGCGGTAGCGGGCGGGCCAGTATTGTCAGAACCGCCTGCGGTAGCGGGCGGCCCTGCTTCTGTTCGCTCAGTAGACTCCCCCACAAACTCTGGCCCGCCCGCTACCGCAGGCGGTTCTGACAAAACCTCCCTGGCCACTTTCATCGATGAGACGCGCCGGGCGATCGGTTCACAATCCGTAGTCTCTTCATCTCCAGATGCGCGAGGCCTGCGTGTGCTTGAAGCCACAGACGTGCGCGGACTTCGTTTTCGAGCCGTATTCATTGCCGGCCTGGTGGAAGGCGGATTTCCACTGCGTGCTTCGCGCGATTGGATTTATCCGCACGAAGAGCGTGAGCGTTTGAAGAGCTATGGTTTAACGCTCGAAGACATCTCTCCCGCAACGCTGCTGAAAGAGGAACACTATTTTTACCAGGCAGCCTGTCGCGCCACCGAACGTCTTTATCTCAGCCGTCCGTTCGCCCTGGCCGATGATTCCGAGACCGTCGCGTCTTACTACATCGATGAACTGCGCCGCGTGATCGCGCCGCTTCAACTCAAGGCTGAAACTATTCGTCGCGACTATGACGGGTGGAGTCTGAATGAGATCGATAAGGTGTCGACAACGCGGGAACTCGATCGCGCCCTTGTCCGCCAGCAGGAGAGGCATCTTCATCGCGGTGAAAGGGACCAGCTGCTGCCTGCGCCGCGAATTGCTCGCTGGCTGGCGCTTGCGCGCAACGATGGCTGGCTGACCGGCTCAGCTTTGCGCCGGATCGAGATCGAGCGCGAGCGCGCGGGAAAGAGGTTTGGTCCATACGATGGACAGATCACCGACCCGCATTTAATCGCATTGTTAAATCAGCGGTACGGTCCCGAGTTTATGCATAGCGCCAGCGGTCTTAGTCTCTATGGAAACTGTGCCTACAAGTTTTTTGGTCAACGAATTCTGAAACTCGAACCACGCGGTGAGGCCGCGCTTGACCTGCAAGCCATCGACGCGGGAAAGCTCCTGCACGACATTCTGCGTCGCTTCTTTGAGCGCCATCGCCGGGAACGATTGACGGAAGTTAATCGCGAATCACTTCAGCAGGAGCTGAGCAAACTCGCTGACGATGTTTTCGATGAACACGAGCGGGTGGTGCCGCCGCTCAATAAACAGATCTGGAAGATTGACCGCGAAATTCGAAAGATATTGTTGGAGCAGGTATTGATCTATGAGCTCGACATTCAGGAGCGGGCCAGCGCTCATGGGGTTGTCCCTGCTTATTTTGAAGTTGCATTCGGTAGCATGAAATCGCATGCCCGCGATCCAGGGTCGACAGACCAGGCCCTGGAATTGAGCCGGTCAACTTTTGTCGGCGAAGAGACCATGAAGATCAGCGGGCAGATTGATCGGGTCGACGTTTCAAGCGACAACACGTTAATCGCCTACGACTATAAACTTTCAACCGGGTCGAGCAAGGAAGACATCAAGTCAGGCAGAAGTTTACAGCTCCCAATTTATCTCGAAGCGCTGGAGAGATTAATCCTTCCCGATCACACAGTCGCCGGCGGCGGCTACTACGTGATCCGCGGCGGCAATGAAAGACGTAATCGCGGACTTCATCGTGCCACTGCACTTCAATACTCAGGCATCAGCAATCGAGTGCTCGGTGTGATGAGCGACGAGGAGTGGCAGCAGATTCGTGGTGACGTGATCACTAAGATTTGGGATTTTCTCGACCACATGCGCGCCGGAAACTTCAGCGTGCAACCGTCTGAGAGAAAGAAGACGTGCAGATTTTGCGACTTCGGCGCGATGTGTCGTTACGAGCGATATCGAATTGACGGAAAAACACCGGAGTCAGAACCACCTGCGTGAGCGGGTGGGCCGACGGTAGGCTACTGAGAGCGAACGATGCAAAGCTGGTCCACCGACGGTAGGCTCCTGAGAGCGAACGATGCAAAGCTGGTCCACCCGCTAACGCAGGTGGTTCTGACAAGATGCCTTCACGGCCTGCGGTCGCGGGCGGGCGACGGTAGGCGCCTGAGAGCGAACGATGCAAAGCTGGTCCACCCGCTAACGCAGGTGGTTCTGACAAGATGTCATCAACCAAAAAGCGCGAACTGTTACCTGAGCAGGCAGCGGCCGCATACGAGATCGATAAACACATCTCGGTGACGGCGGGTCCGGGCTCGGGCAAGACTTTTGTACTCGTCGAGCGTTACCTGCACATTCTCCGCCAGCATCCGAAGATCAGTATCGATCAGATAGTCGCGATCACCTTCACAAATCGCGCCGCTAACGAAATGCGCGAGCGCCTTCGCGCCGGCCTCAACCAAATTTTGCAGGATGCCTCCGGCGATGAGCGTCGTCGTTGGTTGGCTTATAAACGCACGCTCGATGGTGCAGTCATCACAACGATTCACGGTTTTTGCGCGCGACTGTTGCGCGAGTTTCCCGTCGAAGCGGGCATCGATCCACAGTTTCTGCTGCTGGACGAGCACCGGGCGGCGATGCTGCTCGAGTCGATGGTTGAAGAAGTGCTGACAGAGTTTATTAGTTCGGGTCATGTGGCTATTTCCAGACTCACGCTGGGCGTAGGTCGCGGCAAGCTGGCAGCTGCACTAGGGCAAATGTACCGGGAGGTTCGCGGGCAGGGACTGGCGCCCGCCGAGCTCGCCAGGAAGATCGCGCGCAGCCATGCAACGGAGGCCGACCATGTTCAAGCGCTCAACGAATTGTCGCGAGCGATGGATGAATTCCTAGCGGCGCGCCGGACCACGCCGGCGCAGAGACTCAATCAGGCGGAAGTTACTTCGGCCTGGCGCGCGTTCGCTCCTTTGATTCAGGAGATTCCGGAAATCGACGGTCTGGCGGACTACTGCCGGACAGTTGAGAGCTTTCGCAGCCTGCGTCCGCAGGCGCGTGGCGATCTCAAACCTTACGTTAACGCGTTGGACCAGCTGGTCTGGGCAAGCAATCTTGAGGGTCGCGTGCCACAGATATCCCTCGACTTGTTTGCCAGAGACTACGCGCTTGAGCTCGTGAACGTGTTATCGCGAATCGACGAGCGGCTCAGCGCCGAGAAACAAAAACTTTCGGCGCTGGATTTCGATGATCTGGAGGTTCGCACGCTCGAACTTCTCAAGCGGCCTGAGGTGCTGGGCCGCGCGGCGGAGCGTTACAAATTTTTCCTGGTAGACGAGTTTCAGGACACGAATGGTTTGCAGCGCGCGCTGCTCGATCAACTCGTGTTGAAACTGGGCGGGCGCGAAAAGGCAAACCTCTTCATTGTCGGTGACGGCAAACAATCGATCTACGGTTTTCGCGGCGCTGATGTGGACGTTTTTCAGGAGATGACGGCCACGCTGATCGGCGCGGGCGGAGAAGAGAAGCCGCTGCTGGTTAACTTTCGCAGCCAACCTTCTCTGATCAATTTTTTCAATCACCTGTTCATCGCTCTATTTCAGCCGGGCGAAGATGTGCCGCCGCAGGAATTGAAAGAGCTCGGCTATGTTGCTCATCAAGCGAGCTACGTGCCCGTTGATCCGGAAATTGGTAATCGGAAACCAATGTCCGGGCCGCTTGTAGAAGTGATGATTACCACCGAGGCTTCCGGCGACGCGGACGATCCAAAAGCGGAGCAGGATTCTCGTGAGTTGGATGCCGAGCAATTAGCGCTACGAATAAATTCATTGGTCAACTCCACGGCTGCTCTTACTGGGACCGTAGGCGTCCCGCCCGCATCAAGCGACACCTTCAGTCAAGTAGTAGCTCAATCAAACGTTTTGAAATTTAAAGAAGGCGGGGACGCCCGCGGTCCCAGCAAGAGCGGGCTCGTTGAGTCGCATCTGAGTGAAGCCGTAGATAGCGCTCCCGGCGTTAAGTACTGTGACATCGCGCTTTTGTTTCGCGCGATGACAAACATCCAGGTTTACGAATCGGCGTTTCGCCGCGCCAACATTCCATATCAAACAGTTTTGGGCCGAGGGTTTTATGAGCGTCCGGAAATCACTGACCTCATCCAGTTGCTGCGATTCCTCGATAACAAAACTGATGAAGTGGCGCTCGCGGCAGTTTTGCGGTCACCTCTATGCGGCCTGTCTGACAATGCACTGTTGGCGTTGCGCTGCGGCCCTGGCCTCGACGAAGCAGGGGAGGTTAAGACAGAAGATCCGCTCAGGCATTTCTCCCAAGTTCGCCGCCTGATCCATGCGTTGAGCAAACACCGAAACATCGCTTACATCAGCGAGGAAGAACATGTTCTGATCGATCGCGCCAACGTTTTGATCGGCGAGTTGATTGCCAGACGGCATCACTACCCGCTCGGTGACCTCATGCGTTTCGCAGTGGAACAATCGGAATACCTCACGGTCATCGCCGCCACTTTCGACGGCGCGCAACGCCTGGCTAACGTCGAGCGGTTGTTTACCCTTGCCGAACGATTTGAGCGCGCGGGCACCCATCTGATTCGCGACTTTGTTCGTTACGTTGAAGAGTTTGAAGCGATCGGCAGCCGCGAGAGCGAGGGCCAAATTGACGAGGCGGCCAACGCGGTGAAGCTGATGACGATTCATCAGGCGAAAGGGCTCGAGTTTCCGGTCGTCATCATTCCGGAATTGCAGCGTCGCGCGCGCGTATCTGACAACTGGTTTTTACTGGATCGCCATCGCGGTCTCACCCTCAAGGTCCCTGATGGCCGGGGCGGTTCAGTTGCGGGTTGCACGTTCAGCAGTTTTGAGCAGCGGCACGCCTGGCGCGAAGACTTTGAGAGCATGCGTCTGCTTTACGTTGCGGCCACACGAGCTGAAGATCGCCTCATATTTTCCGGAACTACAAAAGACCTTGAGGGACTTAACGGCAAGAGAGACACATGGCTCAAATGGATTTGGCAGTCGCTTGGTTCTCCGGTTCAGAGCGAAAGCGGCAAAATTAATTTGGCAGAATCTGTCGAAATCCAGTTTACATTGAATATCGCGGACGAAATCGGACAGTCACTCGTGAGAACGATTGCCGAAGCCGGCGCCGCCGCCGGCGCTTCGGAACGAATGGCTGAAAACGCCGGTTCACTTCTGGAAGCTTTCCCGCTATTGCAACCGCTTGAAGTGGATCAGTCGGCCGCGGTACACCGCTTCAGCGTTACCCAATTGATCAACTATCAGCGCTGCCCGCGCCAATACTATTTTGACCGCATCCTTCATTTGCCTTCTACGGATCAGATGTCTGTTTGGAATGATGCCGAAGCGCCGGAACCTCCGGCGAATTTGACGGCCACGCTCAAAGGCGCGGTAGTTCACCGGTTTTGTGAAACTTATGCGTCGGGCGAACCTCTCGAAGATGCGCTGCGACGCAGCTTCGACGACGTCGTCAGAAACAGACAGGCCGAATTGGCGGACCGGCTGGTGGAAATCAATTTTGATGCGGGCGTGGCAGAGTTGCTGCCGCTGGCGCAAAACTATTTATCAAGTGGTGTATTCGAGCGGGTTGAGCGGGCCCGCGCATTGTCAGAACCGGATGCGTTAGCGGGTGGGCAAAACCTCTTTCCAGGTCCTTCGCATGTGGTAGCCGGACTTTGGAGTGAATTGAGTTTCAAGATTCGCCGGCCGTTGGGGATTCTGAGCGGCGCGATCGATAAACTGCTGATAACTCCTGCTGCAAATGGCAAAGGTTTCGACGTCGAGATCATCGACTTTAAAACCAACCGTATGAGGCGAGGCGTGACCGCAGAGTCAACCTCTTCACTGGGAGCGCGGGCGTTTCGCCCGCCTGGCGCTGAAATGGATAACAGTTTGAGCGTCACGAAAGGTGTGCGGGCGGGACGCCCGCGCTCCCAGTTTCAAGTTGAACAGATCGCGTTTGACTTCAATCTGGTGCCCGCAAAGTCGAGTGAAGCAAAAAAGGATTTTTCCGTAGCTGACGAAGTGCGCATTGCGGCGTCGGATTATCAGTTGCAAATGCAGGCTTACGCTTTGGCCGTCAGTGAGCTGATGCCGGTGTTAGTTAAAGACGGTTCTTCAATTATTTCCACCCTGCACTTCATCGACCCAAACGTTGAATCTCATCTGGATCCGGAGCTGCTGCGCGCTGACGCCTGCGCGCGGGCCATTGACGAGGCCATGATGCAGATTGTTTCTTCGCGCGAGCCGAGTGAGTTTCCCGTAATGCCGGCTCTGCATTGCCGGATCTGCAACTTTCCCGGCATCTGTCAGCCCGGCCGCGACTGGCTTCGTGAGAAGAAAGAAATTTAGCCACAGGTTGACACGGATTAAGACCGATCTAGTAAACCGGGAAGATTGTTCTTATCCGTCATATCTGCGTTAATCTGTGGCCAATAAACGTGAGTTGAAAATCTATGAGCAAACAAGAGAGCCCTCAGGTCGGCGCGACGGCGCCTGACTTCAATCTTAAAGACGGCAGCGGTAACGACTGGCGCTTGTCAGACAAGCGCGGCGCGGTGGTGGTGCTGCTTTTCTATCCCGGAGATGAGACGCCGGTCTGCACCCGGCAGATGTGCTCTGTCAGAGACCGTTGGGAAGACTATTCGGCGACCGGCGCTGAGGTAGTGGGCCTTTCCACGGACTCGATTGAGTCGCACCAGAAATTTGCCGCGCATCATGATCTGCCGCTCAGACTACTTTCGGATTCGTCGGCAGAAGTCGCAAATCTGTATGGCGCGCGCTCTTTGATTCCCGGCAAGGTGGCGCGATCTGTTTTCGTGATCGACGCGCAGGGAATTATTCGTTATCGCGATGTGAGACCCCTGGGGTTATTCCGGCCCAAAGACGATGAAGTCCTCAAAGCGATTGAGGCCGCGAAAGCGTAGACGCCGTCGGAGTTTATCCGCAGATTACACCGATTACCGATTTGTCAGAACCGCCTGCGTGAGCGGGCGGGTTGTTGTTGCCACCCGCTAACGCAGGTGGTTCTGACATCGGCGTAATCTGCGGATAACTGGTAAACTCCCACTCACACGTCCGAAGGAGACTTTGAATGGCAGACAACATCAAGTGTAAACACTGCGGCGATAAGCGGCCCGCCCTTGGCTTCGCGCCCTTTCCGAATGAAATCGGGCAGCGCATTGCCACGGAAATTTGCCAGCCGTGCTGGGCTGGCTGGCTGCAAAAGCAGACCCAAATCATCAATCACTATGGACTCGATCTCATGAAGCCCGACGCCCAGGATTTCCTCTTCGATAACCTGAAGGGATACCTTTTCGGAGAAATGAAACCTGAAGCGGCGGAAGCGACCATCGATACTTCCAAAGAAGGCTCCGTGAAGTGGTAGCTGGAGTCGGATAACAACGAATCGAAATTTGCAGAGCTCCCAACCCGAGTTATTTACTTATTCCCGAATTGTAGGCTAAGCTTTCGCCACTCGTTAACAACATCACGACGGGTTTGCCGGTCCGTTTTCCTTTGTCTGGTAAACAACGACTGGCAAACAACGCCCAAAGATTAAGAGTGGGGATCCGATCATCTATGCCAAGAGCCTACCCGCGCATTGCCGCATCCATGGCGATGTCGCTCGTGCTGCTGCCGCTCCTTTCAATTTCTCCTGCGCTCACAAATGCGCAACGCGGTTCGCTTGATACCTACGCGATTACCAACGCGCGCATCGTGACAGTTTCGGGTGCGCCAATCGAACGCGGCACCGTCGTCATTCGTGATGGCTTGATCGCAGCCGTGGGCGCGAACGTAAACGCCCCCGCCGACGCGCGAATCATCGACGGCGCGGGCCTGTCTGTTTACCCCGGACTCTTCGACGCGAGCACTTCCCTGGGAATTCCGCAGGCGACTCCAGCCCCGGGCGCATCGCCTGGAGGAGGGGGACTTGCGGCCGCGCTCGCACAGTTTAGAGCCCAAACCTCGACCACGGTTGCGCTTAATTCAACCCAACCCGCTGGACTACAGCCTGAAGTGCTCGTCGAAGATTATCTACGTCCCGGTGGAGAACAGATTGAAGCATCGCGGGCTGCTGGAATCACCACGGCTTTAACTGCGCCGCGAATGGGAATCTGGATGGGCCAGTCGGCGCTAATCAATCTGTCCGGCGACACTGCGCAGCAAATGATCGTGCGTTCGCCCGTCGCGCTCCACGTTGGTTTTACGCCGCTGCGCTCCGGGAGTTATCCCACTTCTTTGATGGGCGTGTTTGCGGTGCTCAGACAAATGCTGCTTGATGCCGGTCGTTATCGCGAGGCGCAGCAGGCCTTTGAACGTTCACCGCGCGGAACGCGCAGGCCGGACCAGGATCGTTCGCTGGCAGCGTTGTTGCCGGTGCTTGATGGCACGCTGCCGGTGGTGATGTACGCAGATCGTGAACGTGAAATTTCTCGCGCCCTGGATTTGGCCGATGAGTTCAAACTGAAAGCCATCATCGCGGGCGGTCTGGAGTCGGCCAAGGTGGCAGACCGTTTGCGCGAAAGCAAAGTCCCGGTGCTGCTGTCGCTCAATTTTCCACGGCGCACTACGGCAGTGTTGCCGGAAGCGGATCCGGAGCCCGTGAGAGTTTTGCGCGAACGCGTAGAGGCGCCGAAGGCGGCCGCGCGGTTGGTCACGTCGAGGGCAAAGTTCGCTTTTCAATCGGGAGCGATGACCAACATGGCTGACTTCCAAGCCAATCTATTGCGCGCAATCGACGGCGGCCTCGGACGCGAGGACGCATTGCGGGCGCTCACGATCTGGCCAGCTGAGATTTTCGGCGTTTCTGATCGGCTCGGCTCAGTCGAGACTGGCAAGATTGCCAACCTGCTGGTTACGCGTGGCGATCTATTTGACCGCAACCGGACGGTTGCTCATGTCTTTATCGATGGACGACCGGTTGATCTAGCGAGGACCACTCCAGCCGCGGCGGCTGGTGGTGGTGCCGCGATGTTTACCGGAACCTGGACGCTCAATATCAATCTTGGCTCCGGCGACCTAGCGGCGACGTTAACGCTTCGGCAGGAAGGCGAACGCTTGAGCGGTTCAATTCAGGGCGGATTAGGAACTGGAGAAATTGCGAACGCTTCAGCGAGCGCGAATGGTCAGATTCGTTTTACGGTGCCGGTCACACTTGAAGGGCGAGCTGCGGAAGCTACCTTCGCTGGAAGACTAGTCGGAAGTGGAATGGAGGGTGATGTGACTGTTGTCGGACGAGCTCCCGGTTCATTTACCGCCACGCGGACTGCAGGGCCGCCGTCTGTTCCTTAGTTTTCAGCAGCTTGTTAAGTCGAATCCTGAAATGCCCTTAACTCTCAGTGCAACCTCAGTGTTCTCTGACGCAGAGTTCGCAGAGGTGGCACTGAGGAAGACAATCGCGATAAAGGTTGAAACCATGAAACGAATATTCACTTACCTGCTGACCGGGATACTGCTCGGCGGTTTTCTGCCAGCGTCTTTTGCCCAGGATCGTGGCGTAACGGAGACCATCATCCGCAACGCGACAGTACTTACGATCACTCGTGGCACGCTCACCAACACTGACGTTTTGATTCGGAACGGGAAGATCGCCGGAGTGGCCAGGAATCTTAAGGCTGCCGCAAATGCCCGCGTGATCGATGGAACCGGTAAATACATCATGCCGGGAATCGTCGATTGCCACTCCCATTCGATGCTCGATACGATTAATGAAGGAAGTCTCTCCGTCACTTCGATGGCCCGCACGCGCGACGTGCTCAACCCGAACGATATCGATCTCTATCGGGGACTGGCGGGCGGAGTAACCACCCTAAATCTTCTGCACGGTTCAGCAAACGCGATTGGCGGTTTGAATACCGTGGTGAAGATGAAATTTGGCAGGCCAGTCGAAGAGTTTTTGTTTCCGGGAGCTATGCCGGGGATCAAATTCGCTTTGGGGGAAAATCCAAAGCGTTCCAGCTTTCAACCGCAGCCAGGCCAGACGCGACGATATCCGGCCACGCGCATGGGAGTCGAGGAAGTGATTCGCGATGCCTTCACCCGCGCTCGCGACTACCAGCGGACCTGGGCCGAGCATCGCGCTGCAGTTTCGCGCCGCGAGAAAAACCTGGTGACGCCGCGCCGCGATCTACAGCTCGAACCACTCGTCGAAGTTTTGGAAGGCAAACGTCTCGTCCATGCACATTGCTACCGCGCTGACGAGATCCTGATGCTCATAAACGTGGCGAACGAGTTTGGGTTCAAGATCAAAACTTTCCAGCACACACTCGAGGGCTACAAGGTGGCGAAGGAGATCGCGCAGCACGGAGCGGGCGCGTCGATTTTTGCCGACAACTGGAGTTACAAGATTGAGGCCTACGACGCTATTCCTTACAACGCTGCGATCATGACCCGGGCCGGCGTTAATGTGTCGATGAATTCCGATTCCGACGAGCGCGCTCGCCGGTTGAATATCGAAGCCGCGAAAGCGATGCGCTATGGCGATCTGAGCGAGGAAGAAGCGCTCAAACTGATCACCTGGAATCCGGCGTGGCAACTCGGCATCCAGGACCGAGTGGGCTCAATCGAAGTAGGCAAGGATGCAGACCTCGCGATTTGGAATGGTCACCCGCTCAGCGTTTACTCGCGCGTTGATACGACGTTTATTGACGGCCAAATCTTTTTTGATCGGCAACAGGACTTAGCGAAGCGCGCAGACTTTGAGCGTGAACGTGCCGTCCTGGAAGCTGCCGAACCAAATCGTCCCCCCGCAGGCGGCACATCACCTCGCACACCGCGAGGAAGACGTCCAACTCATGACGACGATCTCGGCAAGGGAGAGACGGGGGAGGTGGACCACCGATGAAGGCAGAATTCGGAATGCAGAATGCAGAATGCGGAATGCGGGGAGCCCCGGAGGGGCGGAAGAAGGTAGCCAGTGGCAAGCGCAGCGCAGCCACTGGATCGCAATTACCACAGGCGCCGCGCCCTGAAGGGGCGCGAGGTCTCCGGACAATGACGCTGATGGCGTTCTTAGTGATCGCCTCCTTCTGCATTTCCGCCGCAGCACAGCAGCCGGGCAATCCCACGACACAGTCAGGCGTCACTCCTCCGCGCGGTGTTTATGTGATCGCAAACGCGCGCATCGTAACCGTCAGTGGTCCCGAAATCGAAAACGGCAGCATTGTTATTCGCGATGGCAAGATCGTCGCAGTGGGCATGAGTGTGACTACTCCAGCCGGCGCCGTCACCATCAACGCACGCGGCCTTTCAGTTTATCCGGGGATGATTGATGCAGGCACCGCGTTGGGCCTGGTTGAAGTGGGCCAGGGCGCTTCGGGAACGGTTGACACGTCGGAAGTAGGCGACCTGAATCCGAATGCGAAAGCGATTGTTGCGGTGAATCCGCACAGCGCGCACATTGCCGTCACCCGCGTTGACGGAGTGACCAGCGCAGTCTCACTTCCGTCCGGCGGTTTGATTTCGGGGCAAGGTGCGCTCATCAATCTGGTGGGAACAAGTCCGGCGGAGATGGCGGTCGTTCCTTACGCGGCACTCGTGATCAACTACCCGCGAACCAGTGCGGGAGGCGGTCCTTTCGGCGGCGCCCAGGTACAAACGGATCTCACCGAGGCCCTCGCAGCGGCCAACCGGCAGTTGGAACAAATTCGTAAAATGCTCCGCGAGGCCGAAGCGTACGGCCGCGCCCAGGATGCGTATGCGAAAGACAAGGGCTTGCCGCGCCCCGCGCAGAATATTGTGCTCGAGTCGCTCGTGCCTTACGTGCGCGGCGAGCGGCCGGTAATCTTTCGTGCGGATCGTGAAACTGACATGCGCGGTGCAATCAAATTCGCCGAAGAGATGAAGCTTAAGCCCATCATCCTTGGTGGTGACGACTCCTGGAAGATCGTCGGTTTCCTGAAAGAGAAGAACGTACCCGTGATCCTGACCGGTATTTGGGACCTGCCGGTTCGCGAAGACGACTTTTACGATACGCTCTACGAAAACGCCGCGAAGTTGCAGCAGGGTGGAGTGCGCTTTGCGATCTCCACCGGCGATACTGGACCAAACGTGCGCAACCTCCCCTTCTATGCCGGCATGGCCGCCGCCTTTGGTCTCCCCAAAGCTGAGGCCCTAAAAGCCGTCACGCTTTATCCGGCACAGATCATGAACGTGGCCGACCGAATGGGTTCCATCGAGATTGGCAAGATGGCGAATCTCGTTGTCACTGACGGCGACCTGCTCGAAACGCGCACGCACATACGACATCTTTTTATCGACGGCAGGCCAGTACCTTTGACCAGCCGTCACACGGAACTAAACGACGCCTTCAAGAACCGGCGTTAAGTATCTCTGTGCTCCTTTGAGAGGTTACACAGAGAAAGACTCAAAATTAGAGATAGATTTTTCCACGGAGGGTTTTCTCTTGTCTAAACAGTATTTTCCAAACGCGCTGCGCGCAGTAGTCATCATCATCGGCGCGTTCATCTTTGCTTCGACCGCCGCGGCCCAAACCAAACTGCTTCGCTTTCCCGACATCCACGGCGACCGCGTAGTCTTCACCTATGGTGGCGACCTCTGGACCGCGTCCTCTTCAGGCGGCGCCGCGATTCGACTTACCTCGCATCCGGGCATCGAAGTGTTTGGCAAGTTTTCGCCTGACGGCAAGTGGATCGCCTTCACCGGACAGTATGACGGCGACGAGCAGGTCTTTGTCGTTCCTGCAATGGGCGGCGCGCCGCGCCAGTTAACTTTCTATCCCGCTAAAGGGCCATTGACCCCGCGCTGGGGCTGGGACAATCACGTGCACGGTTGGACCCGCGATGGCAAGCGCATCCTCTTCCGCGCCCAGCGCGACTCGTGGGCGTTGCCCATAGCGAAGCTCTACAGCGTCTCCGTCGAGGGTGGCCCAGCGGAGGCGCTCCCGATGCCAACCGCCGGCTCCGGAGACTATTCGCCTGACGGCGCCCAAATCGCCTATTCACCGCAGTCGCGCGATTTCCGTTCCGAGAAACGGTACGGCGGTGGCCAGGCAAACGCGCTCTACATTTTTGATCTCAAGACCTACGCTGCAAAGAAGATTACTGAAGGACCGAGGCCTTCACGCGATCCGATGTGGGTGGGCAACGCGGTCTATTTCAATTCCGATCGCGACGGGCATTTTAATCTCTATTCTTACAACACCTCCGACGGCAAGACGACACAGGTAACCAACAACAAAACCTGGGACGTGCGCTGGCCCAGTTCTGACAATGACGGCCGCGTGGTTTATGAACTCAATGGCGAGCTGCAGGTGTTGGACGCTCGCAGCGGCCGCAGCACCGGCATCTCGATTTCCGTGCCGGATGAAGGTCTGGCACTGCGACCGAGTCGTATTCCGGTGGCTGGTTTCATGGAATCCGTGGGCCTGAGTCCGAAAGGTGAACGTGCTCTTTTCAATGCTCGCGGCGACATCTTCACCGCGCCGATTGAGAAAGGCCCGACGCGCAACCTGACGCATTCTTCCGGCGCGCACGACAAGTGGCCTACCTGGTCGCCGGACGGTTCGCGCATCGCGTTCATCTCCGACATCAGCGGCGAAGAAGAGCTCTACATCATGCCGCAAGACGGATTGAAGCCCGCCGAACAGATCACGCGCGGTGGCACCGCCATGCGTTATCAGCCTGAGTGGGCGCCCGACGGCAAGCGCATCGCTTTTAGTGACAAAGACGGCAAGCTTTATGTGGTGACGCTCGCCGACAAGAAAATTTCCGAGATCGCCGATTCGAAGTACAACCAGATCCGCGATTACTCCTGGTCGCCGCGAGGTAATTTCATCGCCTTCAGTATGCCCGCGAACCCGAATCGCAATTCCTCGATACATATTTGGAGTTTGGCAGATGGTCGCGTGCGGCGCGTTACCGACGACATGTTCAATGCGCAGAGTCCTGCCTGGGATCCTGCGGGAAACTACATCTACTACCTGAGCGACCGTGAGTTTCAGCCGCAGATTTCTCAGGTCGAGTTTAACTACGCCACCAATCGCACCGGCTACATTTATGCGATGGCCCTGCGCAAAGACGTGAAGCATCCTTTCCCGCCTGAGAGCGATGAAGTCACCGTTGCTAAAGACGAAGCACCGAAGCCGAAAGGGGAACCCGGTGAAGTGCCCGGGTCGCCGACGAAAGATATCAACAGGGAACTGAAAGATCCGGCGAAGTCGCCGACTCCCGCCGCTTCGCCTTCTGCGTCTCCGGCCGCAGCGCCAACACCGGAAGCCGCCGCTGCCGGTCCCGCAGGTGCACCGAAGCCTCCTGCAAACATGACCATCGATTTCGACGGCATCATGGGCCGCGCGGCGCGCGTTCCCGTCGGCGCTGACAATTATGGTGGCCTAACGGCGAAGACCGGCCACTTGATGTACGCCTCAGGTTCGGCTTTTTTCTACGGTCGCGCCGGCGACCGTCCGACCAACCTGAAGATCTTTGCCTTCAAGGACCGCAAAGAGACCACCATCGCCGAAGACATCCGCGGCTATGTAATCTCCGACGACGGCAACAAACTGCTGGTAGCTCAGGGCCCCGGTTACAGTCTTTACGATGCCACCCCGCAGGGCGATAAGACGCGCAAGCCGGTCTCAACCGCCGGGCTCTTTGTCGATCGGATCCCATCCGAGGAATGGAACCAGATCTTTAACGAGGTGTGGCGCCGCTATCGCGATTGGTTCTACGTGCCCAACATGCACGGCTACGACTGGGTCGCAATTCGCGAACAATACAAACCACTGCTCCAGCATGTGGCGCACCGTTCTGATCTCAACTATGTAATCGCTGAAATGATTTCCGAGTTGACCATTCAGCACGCCTACATCGAAGGTGGCGATTTCACGATTCCGCCGCGTCCGCGCAGTGGGCTCGCCGGCGCGCGCTTTGAAGTCGCTAATGGCCGCTATCGCATTTCAAAGATCTTCCAGGGACAAAACGAGGAAGACATTTATCGCTCGCCGTTAACCGAAATCGGCGTTGACCTGAAGGTAGGCGATTATGTTTTGGCTATCGACGGTGAGGAAGTGAAGGCGACCGACGATATCTACCGGCTGCTGAGGAATAAGGCCGACAATCGCGTCAGCCTGACCATCAATTCAACTCCGTCAATGACGGGGGCACGAATCGTTTCATATCGTCCGGTGACCAGCGAAGAGCAGCTTATCTATCTCGACTGGATCGCCAACAATCGTCGCAAGGTGGACCAGGCTAGCGGCGGGCGCGTCGGCTACATACACATTCCCGACATGGGGAACAATGGCATCCGCGAGTTTATCAAGTGGTACTACCCGCAGATTCGCAAGGAAGGTTTGGTGGTTGACGTGCGCGCCAATGGCGGCGGCAACGTTTCGCGCATGCTGATCGAACGGCTGCGGCGGAAAATGCTGGGCACAAACTACGCGCGCACGGACGACGAAGCCAACACCTATCCCGATCAGGTTTTCATCGGACCAATGGTCACGCTGCTTGATCAGAATTCGTCGTCAGACGGCGACATCTTCCCCTACATGTTTCGAGAAGCCGGTCTGGGACCATTGATTGGCAAACGCTCGTGGGGCGGTGTGGTAGGCATTCAGGGTCGTGGACCATTAATCGACGGCGGCACGGTCTTCGTCCCCGGCTCGGGTCTGGCCAGCAAGGAAGGACAGTGGATCATCGAAGGCTACGGTGTCGATCCTGACATTGAAGTGGAGAACGATCCGAAGTCTGAGATCGAAGGACGCGACCCGCAACTCGAACGCGGGATTGCTGAAGTGATGGCGAAACTAAGGACGCCGGTGAAGCTGCCGGCGAAGCCTGCCGGACCAGTGAAGACGATCCGGTAGTTAGGACTTGCATTACTGGGAGCGCGGGCGTCCCGCCCGCTCTGGAGGAATCTGGCCAACAATAAAGCGCGTAGGAGTCAATGCCTCCTACGCGCTTTGTTTATTCTGCATGAGCAAGGATGGCCCTATGTCCTGGCGAATCGCACTCGGGTCTCTGTTACTACGACAAATTGATTTGGTAGTTTGTCCGCGTAGATTTTTAGCAGGCGGCTAAGGACGTCAATTTTGTTAGCGGCGCGTTCATCGCCTAACCTGAGAAGGATCACGCCATGATGAGGATGTCCTTCGCGATAGATCTTTTCACCGAAGTCTTTGTCGTTGGTAATCAGTATCGAGGTTTCCTCATAGGCCTTCTGGATGATCCGGAGGTCGTCTATCCCTCGCGCCTCGTCGAACACCGAAAAAATGTCGTGGCCCTGGTCGCGTAACCATCGTGCCACTCTCGGACCCGTGCATTCATCGACCAGAAAGCGCACGTCATGCCGCCTCGCCGGTTAAAGGCATGAAGTCAGTGTCGCGTAAAGACTTTGTAGCAAACAGGAAGCACGCTTGCACATCTTCCGCTGTCAGGCCCGTATACTCCTCCAGGATTTCGGCTGTAGTTGCACCGTGTGCAAACAAGTTAAGAATGAAGTCCACGGTCAAGCGCGTACCTTTGATGACGGGTTTGCCGGCCATAACCTTGGGGTCAAGGGTAATTCTCTCTAATAGCAGCATTTCGTTCATAGGTTGATGGCCTCCGTCGCGATTCTCGCACAGATGCGTATTGGATTAGAAGGTGTTGAGAAGGTAAGGGCCCGGGGGAATGCTGAGGTAGATCTTCGGGCACGGTCTTCGTCCCCGGCTATCACGGAGGACATCCTCATCTGGCCTCGCGAGCAAGAAAGAGCAGTGGATCATCGCAGGCTACGGTGTCGATCCCGACATTGAGGTGAAGAATGATCCGAAGTCGGAGATTGAAGGGCGCGATCCGCAAGTCGAACGCGGCATTGCTGAAGTGATGGCGAACCTAAAGACGCCGGTGAAGCTGCCGGCGAAGCCTGCCGGACCACTGAAGACGATCCGGTAGGGATAAAAAACCGATCCACGAAATGATACGAAGTAACACGAACAAATTAGTGTTATTTCGTGTTGTTTCGTGGATGGTTTGATACGAACCCGCGAAGCGGGTGAAAGCATAAAGCCTGGGGTGATGCGAAGCGAACCCCAGGGAATCGGTAGGAGAACAAGCTGAGCGCGCGGAGCGCGCGGCAGAACAGCGGATCTGGTTTGATTTAACCTGACCGCTGCCGCCCCGCTTCGCGGGCTCTTTTTGTTTCTCCTCACGATCCTGGGGTTCCGCTGCGCTCCACCCCAGGCTTTATGCTGTCGCCCGCTTCGCGGGCTCTTTCTCATCTTCGGTTCAAACTCAACCCCATAGTTATTCTGGATAGCCGCTGCTGGAATCTTTTCCTTGAGATCCAGAGTTATACAAACGAGCTTGTTCTCGTTGAATACCAGCAGTGCACGCCGTGCTAAGAGCATCGGCAGTCGTGCTAAGACCATCGGATGCGATGCTCAGGGTCTTAGCGCATGCGCTCAGACTCTAAGCTCACGGGCTTACGTCGTTAGCACTGATGAGTAGAATCATGAGGCGCTAGCAGAGAAACATAGAGCGCCTGCTTAGTTCGGAAGGACGTGCGCTGAATGAGTTAACGCTGAAAAAGCGTTGGCTAGTGTCAGCCCAGGGTTTGCTTTGAAACCCGGGTTCACAAATGCTGAGGACATTGATCGCAACCCTGAAGGGGTTGCGCCGCTTCCGTGTTAACAACGTCCACGCAACTCCTTGAGTTGCGTCTTCATAATGAGATGCATTTTCCCAGGGTTGCCAAAGCGCAACCCTGGGCTGGAACTGGCGAACGCTTTCAGGGTTATGGATTTTCTTAAGAAGGATCTTCAGGCTTTGACCTCTCTGCAAAGCCTCAACTAATCCACCATACGGAAGAAGGTGCGCCAAACAATATCCCCTTCCATCAGAACATCGAAACGATAGATTCCCGCCGGAAGTGCGGCGAAGTCCAGGTCCCAAAGTGAATACTTAATCTGATTGGGACTCACGGTAATCTTCTTCTTGTTCTGAAGTTCACTGATCAGGCGATTGTCCAGATCATACATCCGCAAGGATGGCCTGCCTTTACGCTTTTCCCTTGGCAGCCAGGTTAGAAAAAGCACTCCCTTATTGTCGGCCCGCGAAAATTCAGTTTTATCGTCGATCGTCAGCGGCGGGTTTACTTTTGTATTAACTCGACCCGCGAGTGTGCCATGCAAGATGCTCTGGCTGCTTACAAGGGCCGGCATGAACTGGCCCGCACCAGCAAGTCCGGCAATTGTTGTGGCCGCCCCGGATGGTTGATCTATTAGATCAATTGGCACTGCATGTGTGCCACGCGTCGTTCCCAGAGCGCCGCTGGGGGCGCCGAACGCGAAGTCTTCGAGGAAAGCCGCGCCGGGAAGCAAATTGCCCCCAACCAAACCAATCACTTCTCCATACTCGTTGAGCAGCGGCGACCCAAGGGCTCGCCGGCTGACACCTTCAGCAATGCTAAGCCGATCACCCGCAGCACCCTGGCTCTGTTTTCCGGTGAGTGATGTTTCGACTAACACCCGGTTGCCCTCCGCGGGCACATCAAGAAAGTAAGTGCGATCGCCAACCGCCCAGGAGCCTGCAGGCGCGCGCATCAGAGTGGGCGCGGCATCAAGCGAAACTTTCAAAATCACCCAATCCTGGCGTCGATTCCACGCCAGCACCTCTTCCGTCTCTATCAGCAGATTGCCTGGCCCAACAATCCGCACTTTTGCCGCGCCGTCGATCACTTGAAACGCGGTCAACAAGCGACCGGGACTGATGAAGAAGCCGGTCCCCACATTACGGCGTACGGCCTTATCGTTGATGTTCTCGACGACCACGCTGGCGGCAGCAGTCCGGCTGTAAATTTCAGCCGGACTCAACACTCGTCGGTTCGGAGTGGTGACTGCACTCTCCGGACGCGGCGCGATCGTTATTTGAAAGGTATGAGTGCCAGCGGTCTCACCATCGATGCGAGCTTCGAGCGTCCAAACGCCGGCAGCAGGCGTGTCGCCCAGGAGCATTTTGAAATAGCCGCTATATCGCGTTTGGTCAGACGCGTAATCGAAATCAGAAGTCATTGCCACTTTCCCGGACGGATTTTTCCAGAGACCTTCGAAGCGATGCGGTCCTCTTGGGCCCTCCCAGGTGAAATACACGATTACTTCTTTGTCGGCCGGGGCATAAAATACTGTACGCGGATCTTCGACTGTAAAACGTCCGCCCTGATCGAGAATCTTTGTTCCGGAAACTGATCGGACCACTCGAAAAGTGGGATCGGACGCGCGACCGCCACCGCCTGTGGTCGACGGTCTATCCGGTGGTTTTTGTTCCTGCGCGTAGACAGGATGATAGGAAAGCACAGCTACGATCAGCACGATCAAAAGTCGATTGGTTTTCATAAAGACTTGCCGGTTGCGGGGAGTAGGGATTTCGGTCACGAGGACGGGAGGGATAGTAAAACTTGAATGGTTAAGAAGTAAACAGTAGACAGCAAACAGTAAACAGTAAACAGCAGACAGCAGACAGCAGACAGCAGACAGTAAACAGCCGGCGCCTGCGAGGCGATGTTTTGGTTCGGCTGTCTGCTGTTTGCTGTTTACTGTCTGCTCTAAAAGGCAACCGTTTTGACTCGCGCCTGCAACCTAGCGACGGACTGCAATCATCCTTTTCTCCAAACGGGACAAAACCGCCCACAAGATGGGTAACCAGATGTCGATAAATAGCCACTCGCGATTCCACAGTGTTCTCAGGCGAACAGGCACCGCCTTGTTCCTGGTTTTGACGGCGACACTGTCCGTCCAGCACGTTTGGGCACATCGATTGATCTGGTGGTCTGAGTTTCCGAATAAGCCTGCAGACTCGCCCTCTCTACTCGCAGATGTGGACGCTTTTCGAAACAGTCGTCATTTCGAGGCTGCTGTCTCGGCCTACCTGGAAACAATTCGCCTTTGGAAGCTAGCGAAAAGCAATATTCCTGAGGATGAATGGCTCAGAGACCTTTGGACGAAGCTTTCGAACCTCTATTCGCATCGCGCACGGGTACTGGCCGGAATCGCCGATACCGGCAGAACGATGAGTGACCTGCAACTAATCTGGAACGACTTCGATCAGGCAGTGGAATATCGAAAGCAATCTATTGACGCTCTCACCGTAGTGGACGTCACGGAGATCTATATCGACAAAGCAAAGGCTGCTTACGCGCTGGGGGAATACGAAATCGCGCTCGGCGCGTGTCAAGCTGCCGATGATTACATTGTCCAAAATTGGAAGCGCCATTGTGAATACCATGGCGCCTCCAACTGCGAGAATTGGAAGAAGAGTTATGTAAGCCGCACTGGCGTGCTGAGGGCGCGCGTCCAGCCAAAGGAATCAAAGTGATCAGTGGGCAGTGGGCAGTGGGCAGTGGTTCCCCTCCACCGTTACTGTCAGTCGGGCCTACGTGCCACTTTGAGTTAAGTTTCTGACTCCTGACTTCTGATCTTCTGTCTCCTGTCTTCTGCCTTTTGACTTCTAGGCCGGAACCGTTTTGGTCGGCGTCCTCCTGCGAGCCAGGACATCGGGCGGAATGCCGTTGCCAATGTTTTTACTAAGAATGACCTCAGCATAAATCTCATCAGGCCCGATCCTGTCCTCATTCAGCTCGCTCAACTTCTTGTCTCTGTTGAAGCGAAACACCGGACCAGTATCGTTGCCAAGGGTCAGCCGGTTGAAGCTGAAGATTTTATTGTCGACGATCGGATCATCCCCGAACACGATGCAGTCGCAGTTTATGTCGCCCTCGGCGGGATCCAACACCAGCAGTCCGCTGACGTCGATGTTCGCGGTCCCGTCGCCATTACTATTCACCTTAAATTGAATTGACTGAATGGTAGCCATAGCGTTCTCCTTAATAAAAATCGTTTTGTTGCTGAGCGAAGTCCACACGCGCGAGGCCCGGGACCGTTGATGGACCAGGTATAAACGAAAGGCGCCGCGGTAGTCGTTAGGTGCTTATGAAACTTTCCTGAAAGAGATGTGAAGGGGCAGTGAGCAGTGGGCAGTCAGCAGTGGGCAGTGAGCAGTAGGCAGTGACCACTGATCACTGACCGGCTTGCCGAAACGCGATGGTGTGATTGTCAGACTTGTTGATCTCATCGAAGAGCAGTTTGAGTTGAGGATAATTTGCGACTGGGAAAAGCAGGATGGTGTGGCCACCAAAGGAGAAGCTCCTTTGGTAAGTAAGACTTGATCCATCTTTCGCCATTCCCATGTTGACGGCGTACCGGCTGATCGCCCCTGCATTGATCGGCCCGGGGGAGTCTGGGTTATCGGGATTGAAGCCTTTGGGAATTTTGATGGTGACCTTGTCTTGTTCGGACCAGGCGTAGGGGAAATAGACTGGATATCGCCGCGCGCTCAACTCAAATAAAGCGCTGATGCCTTTCTGGAAAAACGCCGGCTGGAGGAAGAGTCGCTTGCCCGTGCGCTGAGCGTAGCCCGGCACGCGCACGTGATACTTGTAAACGAAAGGCCTGGTGGGCTCGGTCAGATTCTCGATCGTAATGTTCGTGAGTTCCGCAGTGCTCAAACGCTTCTTGACCGCTTCCTTCAGATTCTCTTCGCGTTGCGCCGGCGAATCGTCGTCGTTCAAGAGTCGGCGCTCAACGGCCAGATGACCGGTATATTCGACACTGACGTCGCCTTCGAGCGTTCCGTCCTCGTTGAGTTCCAGATTTGCGACGCTTGTTTGTTTCGACTTCTGAGGCGGCGAGAGCGGGGTCATCAACCACTCCGGCGAATCATCAGCCAACAGCGCCGCAACACCCTCCTCCTGCCAGCGCAACATTCCGGGCGGACTATGAGGGAATCCGGGACTAAAGAATTTCCAGGTCGTGCCCACACGCACGCCCACGCTTGATGGGCGCAACGCGCCGGGAATTACTACCGTGGCGTCGAAGAACCTCGTGCTGCGATCCGGGAGCAGGGCCACGCGTGCCTCGAGGCCGGCGGCGTTGGCCAGCGCGGCAAACAAAAGATTGATATCGATCCACCGGCCCACGCCACGCTTGAGAGTGTCAGCCGGCTTCTTGTTGTCTTTCAACTTTTCGATGGCGTCGGCGGTAAGACCAGAACTTTTGTCGCTCGTGTTCTTGATGTTAGTGCGGCAGAAAGCAAAAATTCTTTCCAGCTTCTCCTCAGGCGAAGTGGCCCCGGCCACTATCTCAGCAGACTTCCGCGTGATCTCGTCGTCGACTTTTAAAAACGGCTGAAAGCCGAAGTGGACCTGCATCGCCGCCGCCGAGTAACCAAGCAAGGCACGGAAGACGTTGTAGTATTCCACCATTACCCACGACACCACATTATCTTTCGGAGGCATCAGCGGCTCTTCGCGAAACGCGGACATCCAGGTGATGGTGGCCGCTTGAAACCCGTTTTTCTCTTTCTGAAAGTTTGGACGAGCCATGTTGAAAGGGATCACGTTAAACGACGAGGACGAACTCGATGGTTTGATGTGATAGGTAATATTCTGGACAGGAATGTCACGTTGAAAATAGAGGCGCAGGAGGTTAGCGGAGGCGTCGGAGATTACCTCACGCCACTTGTATTCAATTATTGAACCAGGTTCGATCGCCGGAAAGGTGAAATTCTTTGATCTTAATTTGCGCCCGCTTATCTGAATGATAGTTTTCTCGATGAAGTCCTGCTTTGCTAACTCAATTATTGAACCGTCGGGCTTGATGGTGCGAGCGGCTACATCTTTGATTTTGGTGCCGGTAAAAAAGGGGATTTCGATCTTGCTCTGTTTCTCACGTCCCCGATCCGTGAAAATCTTGATGCGGATGTAATGCGAAAGCACGAGGTCGTTGTCGCCGCCATCGTCCACCCGAATGTCCCAGAAGATCGCTTCCGCATCCGCATCGGGATCAACCATGGGAGTTTTCAGCGCGAGGTCAGAAGCTTCAATGGGACGCCACTCTTCGCTGCCGGCACGGGTGTTTATGCCGCCGCCAGCGGCTCCCAGTAATAGGCCGAGCAGCAGAGCGCAACTGATTAGGCACCGGCTTCGATGAATGTATGCGTGAGATCTCATCGGATTGAAAACAGGTGTCAGTAGGCGATCATTTTCATGGTTAAGTTCAGCCCTGGTCTACAAGCTCATCCCGTATTTGTTGTCGGCGATCTGGCGGGCTTTGAGGTTGGCGTTGGGAGTCTTCACGTCGATCTTCTCATCGATGTGTTCAAAGCCCTCGAGCCCTTTGACGACGAGAAATTCGCCGGTCACTTTTCCGTTAGTGGCGCAGAGATCGTCGCCGGCATATTTGTATACACGAATGATCACGGCAAAGGGTACGAGCTTGGCGTTAGTCGAGGCCTGAGCCATACGCCACTCGACGTTTTTTTGATTCCAGTTAACTGCCTGCGATGCAAGCTGAAAAGTTTCCGCGCCCTTCTGTGCTTGAATCTCGGAAGTGCAGGCTGAGTAGAAAATGAAGATGTCGTAGCCACCGTAACCCTTGCACCTGGTCGGTATGTCGCTGCCTTGTTTCTCGGCGTCACGCTCTTGCTGTTTGGTCATGCCGCTGCCGCAACCGCGGCCGGTTAATGACGTGTAACGACTGGAGAAGACTGGTTTGCTCTGGACCGCCGCGGCTTCGTTTGGCGTTGCGGACTCAGTGGCTGAAGACATTGAAACTTCGCCGGAGAAGGGGAAGACCAGCGCGATGAACATGATGCACAGGATAAGAGATTGGATTCGCAACTTTCGCTTCCTTCAAATCAGATTGTTGAGAGCGGGCCCCTTGGTCACGCGCGGACTTCTGCTGACTGGCGTCCGGGTTTTATCACGATCGACGGCAGCGTGTCGATGTCCGCTAGAATTCAAAAGAAACGAGACTAGAGCTACTTCGTTGGCTCTGGCACCTTCGGCAGCCCGCGCAGCGGGCGAAAGCATAAAGCCTGGGGCGTAAGCCCCAGGATCCTGAGCCAAGGCGCCCTAGCCCGTGGAACGGGCGGCAGCTGATCATAAATAGCGTTCATCGTATTCAATTCCGTTGGCTTTTAAGAATTGAATGAACTCGTCACGGAAGGAAAGTGTCTGATGATGCTCCTTCTGCTGCGCGATGTAACGTCGTACGTCCTCAACATTCGACTGGCTGACAGAAAATGCGCCATAACCCCGTTGCCAGGAGAAATTGCTCAAGTGGGGAAAGACATCATGCATCCATCCGCTGGCATTCGCTTTCAGATCACGTAACACACTAGACAGCGCCTTGTCGGGTCGGAGCTTGGCTGGTAAGTGAACATGATCTTCAGTTCCGTTAAGTGCCAACGAAAGGCCACCGGCTCGGCGAATCGTGCCCCCAATATAATCATAGAGGCGCGGTTGATAAACTTCAGTTATCAATGGACGACGATCCTTAGTTGAAAAGATTATGTGATAAAGAAGATTTGTGTAGGAATTAGACATATGAGCTGCCGCCCGCTGCGCGGGCTTGTGCGCGTGGATGCTTCCGATCCTGGGGTTACGCTTCGCTACACCCCAGGCTTTATGCTGACGCCTGCTCCGCATGCTGAACGGTTCCGCAGGCTGAACTGCACCGCAGGCTGAACTGCGAACGAACCGAAATGCGCACGCGGCGGAATGAGGTTCGCTCTGACTATCCCTTAACCAGCAGCTTCTCCTGTGGCAACATCGCAGGCATCCCTTTGTGTTGCCAGCAGCGGCGTGGCGCCTGCACCCGTCTCAAGCAGGGTGTGCCCTTTTTGGTTCGGGCTCCGCACAAATAAACCTCTTCCTCAATCGACGGCGCCGGTGCAGAGTCTCCTGCTGAGCCTTGTCGAGATTGGATGGCGGTCGCTGAGGTTGAATTCCGGTTAGCCGGAGAATCGCTCAGCGGCGAGTCACTTCTCCGAACGATTGTCAGCGGGGGAGGAGCAGCGCGCCGGCTGCGGCCAACGACATACCCCGAAGCAATCAAAGCGAGACTGGTGAACAAAGGCACGGTCAAGCGCATCTTCCGCAGATTCCGCGCGCAGTCGCCGCAAAACTTGCGGCTGGTCCAGATATGCCAGCGCAAGCGCAGGATCTTCGTTCCGCATTGCGCGCAGAAGTTTGGTTTATACATGGCGCTTCGGGTCAGGGCCGCGGGGTTAGCGGGCGGAATCACACGGGCAACCTTGCACCCCAGGGCTGGAGGAGCTATCCCGCCCGCTGACGCAGGCGGTTCTGACAATTTAAAGCAACTCAAATGATGCCGGGCGCGTCCGAAAACAGCTAACATTTGCGAGCGAGGGCAAATCGCGCATAATTGCAAAAAGTCTTGCGTGCCGGGATACTCCATACACAGGTGAAACCAGTTTTCGTATGAATCAACTTTATTTTAGATCTCTATTTCAAGCTCGATTACCGCGGCGTTTTGTCAGTTTGCTGATGCAGTCGATGCTCGTCGGCGTGTTGACCATCGGCGCAAGTGTTTCCGCTCAGGAGCAGGATCCGGAAGATGTGGTGCGGGTCGACACGGCGCTGGTGCAGTTAAACGTGGGCGTGGTTGACCCGCGTGGACAGGTAATCAGGTCGCTTTCGAAGAATGATTTCACCGTCTACGAAAATGGCGTCAAGCAGCCGATCCTGAACTTCGAACCAACGGAGGCGCCCTTCAGCCTCGTACTGTTACTGGATATGTCAGGCTCGACGGTTAATTTTCGACCGCAACTGAAACAGGCAGTCGGACGTTTTCTCGATGCGCTTTCGCCCGAGGACCGGGTCGCGGTAGTTCAGTTTAACAAGAAGGTGAAGAAGCTAAACGGATTCACGACTGACATGAAGAAGACGGCCTACGCAATTCAAATCGCCGAGGGCGCGGGGGAAACATATTTCTACGACGCCCTTCGCTATGCGTTGAAAGAACTGGAGAATGAAGGCAAACGCCGAAAAGCGATCGTAGTGTTGACTGACGGATTGGATACCGAAATGCGGAATTCCGATCGCGCCCAGGCCTCGAAAGCAGATACTGACGAGGCTGCGGTTGCGTCGATCGATCCCAAGGCAAGCAGCCAGCTCAATTCGGTGTTGACCGCAGCAGACAGATTGGGCGTCACGATCTATCCGCTTGCCCTTCCTTCAGGCGATCCTAAGCGACTTCCTCTCCAGTCTCCGGTAATCACGGCAATCTATGCGGCAGCGCGCACGCGTTTGCAGAGTTTGGCCGATCGCACAGGTGGAAGGTTGAACGAGATTCAGCGTCTCGACCAAATGGCGCGGCTGTATGCTGAGGTGGCAGCTGATCTGCGTTCGTTATATTCGGTGGCCTACCGCGGTGCGCCGGGGCGCGATGGCAAATGGCGTGAGGTCCGAATTGAAGTGACCCGCCCTGAGTTGATCGCGCGTACGCGGCCTGGATATTTCGCGCGTTAACGATTTGTAACTCCCCAGGTTCAGCGGTCCCCGGAAAGCGACAAACTGAAGGCGTGTCGACCTCTCAATAATTTGCTTGACAGCCTCACGCAATTCATTTATTAATCCCGCATTCTCATTGTCCAGTTGCACGCTTTCTCAACAGCCCCGCGGCTTTTAACTCAACACCTGGAGACTAGAATGCCAACTCGAAAAACGACTACTTCAACAAAAAAGAAATCGGCAGCTCGCAAACCAGCAAAGTCCGCATCTGCGGCTCTTCGTGGGCCAGTGCCTCCTTATGGCGTTGCCATTCGGGAAGCGATCGCTCGCGGTAAGCCGCAAGAGATGAAAGCAGTTGCTGCATCCGCACGTAAGTACCTAACCAGTGTTCAGTCTGCTCTTGATGCGCTTGAGAAGTCATTGACGACAAAACGTTAATGATTCCAAAGACTGAGCTTCACTCAACGTTTATCACCCACTTGAAGGAGGATCGTCATGCCAGCTAAGAAAGCAGCCAAGAAATCAGCTCTTAAGACTCCGATTAAAGTGCCTACAACGAAACCAAAGTTTCCTGTCCAACCGCTGTACGGAATGCCAATCCGCGACGCAATTAAACGCGGTAACCTGGCCGAGATGAAGAAACTCTCAACCCAGGCGCGCAAACACGTCGCCGATGTCACTTCCGCTCTGGCCTCGCTTGATAAAGCGTTAGGCGCTAAGAGGTAAGGCCGCAAAGGACCACTTCAATGGCTGAGCCAACGCGGTATCTATCTACCGAGGATCGCTCGGCGCTAATACCTGTGCACGCAGTTTGGGAGATCACGCTCGCGTGTGATCTGAAATGCCAGCACTGTGGCTCGCGTGCAGGTAGTCGTCGCCCGCAAGAGCTCTCCACGGCGGAGTGCCTGGATCTCGTCCGCCAATTAGCGCGTCTCGGCACACGCGAGGTGACGCTGATTGGCGGCGAGGTCTACTTGCGTCGCGACTGGCTCGACATCATTCGCGAGATCCGCGCCCAGGGGATGGAGTGTGGCATACAATCGGGCGGTCTTCATTTGACTGAGGAGCGCATACGCCTGGCTGCCGAGGCCGGGTTGCAGGCGGCCGGCGTTTCGATTGACGGACTCCGGGAAGTGCACGACGAGTTGCGGGGGGTGAAAGGTTCGTTTGATGCTGCCTTCAACGCGCTGCGATCGTTTAAGAAGTATGGGCTCACCGCCAGCGTTAACACGCAAATCACTTCACTTGTTATCCCCCAACTTCGCGAACTGATGGAGCTTTACCTCGAAGCCGGCGCGAAGAATTGGCAAATTCAACTAACGGTGGCGATGGGGCGGGCGGCCGATCATCCGGAACTTTTGCTCCAGCCTTACGAACTGCTGGAGTTGATGCCGTTGCTCGCCGAGCTTTATCAGGAGGCTGCGGATCGCGGTCTATTGATTCAACCCGGAAATAATATCGGCTACTTCGGTCCTTACGAAGCAGTATGGCGTGGGAGCGGCGATGACCGGGTCCACTGGACCAGCTGTAACGCCGGCCAGAACACTATCGGGATCGAAGCCGATGGCACAATCAAAGGTTGTCCGTCGTTGCCGACAAGTCCTTATTCCGGCGGCAACATCCGCGACCTGACTCTGGAACATATCTGGCAGCAGACCGATGAGCTGAGTTTCACCCGCACGCGCACCGTGAACGATCTGTGGGGTTACTGTCGCAGTTGTTACTATGCAGATGTTTGTCGCGCGGGATGCACCTGGACCACTCACGTGTTGTTTGGTCGCGCCGGCAACAATCCATACTGTCATCATCGCGCCCTGGAATTATCGCGACAGGGCATGCGCGAGCGCATTGTGCAGATCGAGCGAGCTCCCGGGAAGCCTTTCGACCATGGGCGCTTCGAGCTTTTGTTGGAAAGCACCGATGGACAACCGCTTCCGGCCGAAGCCGCGCTTCCCGCGGGGGGAACCGCGCAGCACCTGACTCTGATAAGCACTTCCGCGAAATCAATTCCTCTTGGTGGAAATAGTTTAGTGCAGATTCTTCCGCCGAAGCGGGCGCGGGCGAAGTCAGTAGCGAAGGAGCAGGCTTCCGAGCCAATCGAGTTGATAATCTGCCGGGGCTGCAATCGTCATGTGACGACGGGCACGAAGACTTGCCCACATTGTGACGGCAACGTAAAAGCATTTGCCAGGGCTCATGAGAAGGAGCAACGCGCTACGCACAAGGCTTACCTGCATTTGCTCAAACTCATGGAACCGATCTAGCGGGCAATCGATCGATCCACGAAATCACACGAACCTACACGACACTCCTGTTCGTGATACTTCGTGTTATTTAGTGGATCGTCTTGATCGCTGTCTCCGCATTTTGGCAGCGACGAAATTACTGCTGAAACTCGCTCGCTTGACACTCCAAAACCCCACCCTTATATTCAAATTTCGCTTCAGAGGCACCCGTAGCTCAGTTGGATAGAGTACCTGACTACGAATCAGGGGGTCGCATGTTCGAATCATGCCGGGTGCACCATTTAGATTCAGCAAGTTAGGGTGTCGCCATTGGACGCCCTTTTTGGTTTTGTGTGCCTATAGTGTGCCGAGTCTTGAAAAGCAGCTCATCCATAGAGCAATTGTTCGAGACAGATCGCTGCCTCTGACTGCATGCCTGGAGCTATGTGAGAGTAAATATCAAGTGTGAGTTTAGTTGAACTGTGGCCGAGCCGTTCAGCAACAACTTTAGGGTGTACTCCGGCTTGAAGCAGTAGACTCGCGCACGTATGGCGCAAGCAGTAGAGCGAGAGCGAGGTAGATAGCTTGGCCTTTGCCAAAGCTGGCTTAAAGTGTCTTCGCGCTAAATTCCTGCGCAGCAAGGGCGCGCCTTCTGTGTTTGAGAATACCAAGTCGCTGCGAACACCTATCTTAAGCAATTTCTCAGCTTGGGTTCGGCGATGCTCTTTGATGCGTCGGGTCATACTCGCGCTTAGCGGGATTGTTCTGCGTGAACCCTTTGTCTTTGTCTCGCCGAAGTAGAAGCCGCCCGTTGAATGCCATTGAAGGGTTCTCTGGATGGTTACGTTACCTTTAGCAAAGTCAATGTCCGTCCACTTCAAGCCCAGCGCCTCTGATGGCCTGGAGCCAGTATCAAGCAAGAAGGCAAATAAACATGCGTACTTGCTATCGACTGCCAGAAAGCGTCCGGCTTCTTCTTTAGTGAGCCATTCAGTCTCGCGCGCCTGATGGCGTGGCAACTCTACCGAGTCACAAGGGTTTGCAAAGATCAAATGCCACTTGACCGCTTGTGCGAGTGCGCTTCTTAACGGCGCATGGATATGCCGAGCGGTCGAAGCCGGAAGAGATCCAAACGCCTTCTGAATATCTTCGGCGCGCAATTGGGACAGCCGTACCTTGCCGAGTTTTGGAGTGATTCGGCCCAACAACCACTCATAACTGTTAAAGGTCTGCTCGCTCACTCGCGGCTTAGCAACAGTTTTAAGCCAAGTGGCCAAATAGTCATCAAGGAATAACTTGGTTTGAAAGGTGGGGATGCCAAGATCTTTTTTGGTGAGGGCATCATTCAGCCACCTTTGAGCGTCCTGCTTGACTCCATGAATAGTATGGTTTTGAAATTGTCGCGTACCATTTGCCCCGAGTCCCAAATAGATTCGCACCATCCAAGTTCGGTCGCCTCGTTTGATTATTTGTCCGGCCATTACTTTTGTGCTCCGTTTCTTTTTTCCCGTTTTCAGTATTCCGAATCATCATATACACGCAATAGGAGCGTTACGCTTAATCGCTTAAGCTGAGAGCTGAAATACCAGCCCTGACAACATCACTGTACCTCCTTTGCCGAGACTGCGACGGTAGCCGGAGGAATGTTCACTGCCTCCCTGGGGGAACCGCCAGCAGCAATCCATTCTCGAAGTGCGCCTTCTTCAAAGCGTACCTGACGCTGGCCCACGGTTAAGGCCGGCAGCATTCCTTGTCGCGCCAACTCGTACACGCGACCCTTAGAGACGCGCAGCATTTGAGCTACATCAGTAGCCGTAAGTAGGTTCATAATCTCCTCATTTCAGTGGACATACTTCTGAGTTCGGTTTCGCACTGAGATCGACTCCGTTGTGGTTATTGTTTTTACGCTGCTAACGGGGGCTGTCAGCAGAGATTAAGACTAAGCTAAATGCTTGGTCGCGTCTCTATGTAGTGCTTACTTATTTCGCTCAGCGAGACAGTAAGAAAGATAGAGCAAATTAGAGGCAGACGGTATATGTTGCTCGGGTTTATTTTGGCGCAAACTTGCCTGAGTGGGACATTGACGAGGATTTGGTAGCGGATTATCGTAGTATCCTTCGGGCACTTGAGCAAACAACCGGCGAACAGGTTTTTGAGGATTTCAATATCCCCGATGGACGGCTTGAGAGACAAATCGCAAGCACAATCTCGGCTAACCGTGGTAGTCGTTTTCAGCGCCAGACACAATACGCGTTAAACGCTCTTGCGATCATAACTGCTTCTTGATGCGCCTGGACGCGGCTATCAATTACCTCAAAAGTCTCGCGCCAGCCAAGCACGAAGATCCGATAGGTTCTAACGGTCAGGGAAATATGATCCGGCAGCTTAGCCTCTATTATTGGCTCGCGCCGTTGCTGATACTTGCGCTCGTTGCGGGTTTCACAACTTCATCACGCGGTAGTGTATTCAACAGGGCGGCGGGGCAAATAGTAAACGGCGTGCTGGTATGGATCATGTTGGCGCTGATCGTTTCTGTATTCCTCTTTCATGGTTGGAAGTCGGGCTCGGTCTCGGTACTGGCCGCGTTCGTTGTTGCTGCTATCGGGCAGAGTTTGTTTAATGCGTCGGCATCAAGGATGTGAGGGAGTGTCTTACATAAACTTCCGGCGCTTGAATGCGTTCAAGTCCGCGCCGTCAAGCTCAAACCACTCGCCATTCTTTCTCTTGCTGTCAAAACGCCGGTGCCAGTACGCCTCTATGCCGGTTGGATCGTCGGTCTTGATAACGTGCACCGTGTTAGCCTTTTCGGGGAGTTGGATCGATAACTCACGCTCACGCCTACCGGCTGCGTTAGTCTTGCCGATCTTGTAGTAGCGCCCTGATTTCAGGAGATATACATAGCCGAATTGTTCCGCCTCGTTTCGCCTGGCTACGTCGCTCCCCTTACGATCCTCTGCCCCCACTTTCGCCGTGCAAACTTGAAGGACATCATCAAAGCCGGGGGCATGATCGAGGATCGTCGGCCTGGGCCTTCCGTCCCGAGATCGACAGTATTCGATGATGCTCGCTGCCTTAAAAGACCGGTTACTTCGATCGGCTAAAGTGCAATCTCTTAGCCTCGCGCGCTCTGTGACACAACCATTGTGCTCCTGGGATACGCTGTTATCATTGATCTATGCCGATGATGTTTGGGCTTGCAGTCTCAACCAAGCACTTCGGCAGAAGGTTCGACAGAGATTGGAAGTTCTGACACGTCGGCATTTCTGTTTTGAACATGCTCACTAAAGCCAAGGCCATGTGAGCCGTGCGAGGGTAAGGCCATGCCTCAGCTACAGTAAGGCACTTGAAACATAGCGTAAGCCGCCGTTGTTCGCTCAGGGGCGCAATCATCAAGTTACTGTAGTCCGGTTCCAACGGAACGCACGTTAATCTACCCGCTGCCGAAAGGCGGTAAAAACTGTTGGAGGATGGCGCTCAACCGCTCATCTGAGGAGTTGACTTTACCGAGGGTAAGGTTAACTCTGCCCAACTCTCTGAGATATATTGAAGCGATGGTAGCGAATAGCGTGGCATCGCAGGTGAAAGCAGATCAAACCAAGCAAGACAGATCCCCTTCACTCTCATTCCGAGACTCTGAGGCTTCCTCGGCTAAACTCGCCAAAGGCGATAGCTTGATAACTTGATTGCCCATTGGGCCGAGGATAGCAAGCAGCGGCGGTAAGCAGAATGCAGACCAAAACTAATTATCAAACGTTAGATGATGTTAGGCCATGAGATGCGAGCCAACGGAGCTGAACATTGATTCTGATAATGCATGCAGTTCGAGTCTATGGCTCTGACAGCCAGTATGGCAGAGAACCGGGACAAAACCGGCAAGCAGAAGCCATAACGTTGGATAATTTCCCTTCGCCAGGAGAAGTCGCGGAGATTCTGTTAGGCGAGCTTCCCGTAAACTACTTTGAGGCACAAAGGCGAAAGACTGCGCTGGCTAACCTCGTACTGGACTCTTTCTTGGGACGAGGCATTGAATTTTCCGAACCGTGGACGATGGATAACGAAATCCGGAGTCAGTTGGAAAACAAGATTGCGGTTCCCGTCCCAAAGGCTTACGCATGGTATGTAACCATATCAGTTCGCCGCGCAATTGAAATACAAGATGACTTAGTAACGGAAACCGCTTTTCGTTTGGTTATGCTGCCGGCTGAGCAACTTCGAAAATTTCACAAATACGCCACTCCTTACGTTGATCATCTTACTGCTGCGGCTTCGACCGTTATAGGAATCGGGTTTTTTGAAAATGTCATACTTGATGAGATTTTGTTATCTGGCCCGAACGGAATCGTTACCCGTCTGCCCGAGCGTCACGACTTCAAAATGTCTGCTCGTGCGAGCGTAGGCAAGCCCATCGACGCATTAGATCTAGCCGGACTTCTGAGTCTACTGTCGTCCAGGCAGTTGGAGCTTTATGCAAAAAACAGATGGCTGGAAAGCGCCGTTCATTGGTACACAGCAATGTTGAATGAAGCCGACCGCTGGAAAGCCTTTCAATACGCCTTCTTGTCACTCGAAATATTGATTAACAAGGTAAGTGGGAAACTGATGAACGCCGTTACGGACTCGTTCGCTTTCAAGAAATCTGATGGAGAACTTTTGTCTGGGATATCGATGGCTGAACTCTTGGAAAGTCGCTCGTTACTTTCAAGATTTTCCGTAGTCGCCTTGAGGTTATGTCCTAACACAGCACAAGCCGATGTTCACACATTTAAGGCTGTAAAAAAAGCAAGAAACAGATTCTCTCATGGCGACATACGCGACGGGAGCGAGTTGCCTCTTCATTCACTCAAAGAGTTATGTTCGCGCTACCTTGAGGCTGCATTTCGGACAACTTCTCTTTGGTAGAGTTGGCCCGAGCCCAGCACTAATCAGTGTTTTGCGAGATGCTTATATCAGTTTTAGGTGATCTCGGGATAGCATCGGCTGCGACGCAAAAAAGTCTGGTAAGTACTTGAAAGTATACTCTCACGCTCCGGCATGTGATCGCGGACTAAGCGAATATATCTAAGAGATGTTACAGGCTTCTCCCAAACGGAAGAGTGTCACACCTTGGCGAGGACGCACCTTTGCTTAAAGGATACAATCCAGATCGCCGCCATGTGACAGATAGCACGGCTACACGATCAGTAGGGAAATCGAGGTGGCTTTCCGGTGTTAGATCCCAGTGAAGAAAAACAACTCGAAGAGCTAATCACAGCGATACACGATGGCTGTTGTGTAGGCGAGTTCTCAATTACCGGTGAGATTCACGCGGACGAGCAAATGTTATGGAGCCGGCTCGGAGCCTCCAGCCAGGCAGTGCGAACCGCGTTGTTAGATCAGTTGGTTAGCGATCACCTTGTGTCGTTTAGCGAGGAAGCGCACTCTTTCAACTTGGGAGAGCGCCGGCGAGTTTATTACGTCCGCTCGACGCTTAAGGAGCGAACGCGACCGGAGAAATAATGATCAGATCTTCGCGGAGCGGTTTGCGGATTTCATTTGGCGCTTACCCTTCCCAATAGTAGGTAACCTCGTAGGTAATTCCAGCGCATCGTCTATCAGCAAATCTGTTGAGACTTTAGCCAACCGTGCATACTTCAACAAGATTGGCAACGGCGGTTCGCGGTTGCCGCGCTCATATTCTGAGATATTCGCTTGATAGATTACGTCAAACAGGCCCATCGCATTGATCAACTCATTCTGCGACAAACCAAGCGCCTTTCTGATTTGACATAACTTAACTGCGAGGCATTTTGTCCTTAAGCGTTTCGCTCTTCCCATCAGGATGTACCTCCTGATGAAAGAGCTTTCGCGTTCTTGCTAATCCTATTCTGGATTAGTATGCTGTTGGCTCTGGAGATCGCCGGAAGCTTCCTCTCATGCTTCCGAACGACAGTCATTTAATAGACCTGCCGGATCCAAAGTTTCATAGAACAGAAACGCTACGGACGAACGATAAGGCGCGCGAGGGTTATGAATAGCGCACAAAGGATTGTACTCGGGTTGGGAGTGATAGTAATAGCTGTCATGGCGCTCTTTCCGCCATGGAATTACGTGTATGAGTATCCAGGCGATCCCAGGCCCTACAACTACCGACCTGCTTCAAGAATTGAAAGGTTCGCTGGCTATCATGCGATCTGGAAAGATCATACTCCCTCAGATCGAACTTACCTGGCTGGTGCTTTTTCACTGCGACTCGATGATCGCTCCTCGCTTCAATTCTTTTCCGTGAGTTTGAATACCTCGCGGCTGGGTTTGCAGATAGGAATTGCACTGGTGATTACGATCATGCTGACCGCTTTAGCAAGTTCGCGTCGAAAAGAAAACCGGCGAGGATTGTGAAGTGACAAGTAGCGAGAAAAAGATCACCCTCGGAGAAATGCGGGCCATTGAGAGGGAACTTGAGGCTTTCGCGGGCAAGCCTAAAAAGCGTGGATGTCCAATTTGCCGAAATGAAGATCAAGCTTTGGTTCAGGTCGCCCGCGACAAGGGGTACACGGCCCAAAAAGTTGCAGACTTTCTTATCACGATCAGGAACTACGATAAGGGAATGGACGAGAGCGCCGTCTACCGGCATTGGTATCGGTGCAAGAAGGAGGTTGTCGAAGAATGAACACGGGTGTAGGTTCCATCCTTAGTTTCATGGGAGAAGTACGAAGGGTGGATCACTTAACAAACTTGGTTGTTGGCGCAATCATGCCGGGCTGGCGTAGCCGCTCATCTTCATTGCTATTCAAGAACGAATCTCTGCAAGAATCTTACAGTTCTGAGTAGCGCGGACACACCTATACTCTGCTGCGACGAGGCAGTTTTCTTTCACTTGAAAGTGGGCGAACCCTTACTTGCTTACGACACTAATGATCGCCAGGACAATCGCTACTACTACCGGGCTTGATGCTTGTGGCGCTGGCGCGTCAGTAGAGTGTTGATCTCCAGCCAAGGCAGTTCCTGACAGGACACACGCGAGCGTGACCGCTATTACAAACCGTTTCATTTGATTTTCTCCTTTGGGATTGAGGATACAAGACTTCTGTTAACGAAAACAGAATACTGTAGGATGCTAGACTTCTTGCATGGTGCGGCTGCTGTCAGTAATATCCGCCCGTAATTTGCACTTGTTCTCCTGCACCCGCTGAGAAGGGTTTATTTCTTGAAGATAGCCTCACAAAAACTCGACACGTCCAACCTGACCGCCAACGATGCGGCGCTGCTCAGGTGTAAGACTGCTTTAGAACTAAAAGACAAAGGCGACTATGAGGGCGCTCAAACGGCAATGCTTCCGCTCTGGCAAGGTGTAGCCGAACACCCGGAGATTCAAGGACTCCACGTCTCTGTTGCTGCCGAAGTCTTGTTATGTGTTGGTATTCTGACTGGATGGATCGGCAGTAAGAATCAGATCCAAGGCGCTCAGGAAACCGCCAAGAATCTGATCACCGAAAGCATCACTTACTTTGAATCGGTGGGCGACCTCATGAAGATCGCAGCCGCACGTACCGAGATAGCTTACTGCTACTGGCGAAACGGCGAATTGAACGAAGCGCGGACTATGCTGCGTGAGGCTTTGAGCAAACTGACAACAGAAGGAAATACCAGGGCTAGAGCACTCTTGAAATTGACTACGGTTGAGTGTTCAGCCGGACAGTACCACAAGGCGTTAAAAATTCTCACCGATAACGCGACTCTCTTCAAGAGGCTTCCTAATAACGCGACAAAAGGCGTCTACCATAGCGAGATGGCAATTATTCTTCGCAACCTCGCTAAATCTGAAAAGAGAGATGAATATCTTCGGCGGGCCATTGTTGAATTCGAGAAGGCCGATCATGAATTCAAGCGGGCGCGGAATGTTGTCTTTCGTGCCGATGTGAAAAACAATATCGGCCTGATCCTTTTCAACCTATCTCGCTTCAACGAAGCACACAAATATATTAGCGAAGCGCGGCGACTCTCAGTTACTTTCAAAGACAAAGCCCGTACCGCTCAATTCGATGAGTCAGCGGCCCAAGTGTTGATCGCGCAAGGAAAACTGAAAGAAGCGGAAGCAACTGCCCGCAAGGCAGTATCCGCACGAGAGAAGAGCGGACACTATTGCATGATGGCTGAGGCCCTAATCACTCAGGGGATAGCATTGGCGCGATCACGTCGTAAAGACCGTGCTCAGTTAATCTTTCAGCGAGCTATCGAAGTTGCTTGCCGGGTAAATGCCTTTAGCACAGCGGGCCTTGCAGCACTCACGTTAATTGAAGAAATTGATCCACTATCTCCGGCCACCTTAAACGCAGCCTATCGGCAGGCGCGTGAATGGCTGGCAAATACTCAGGGTCAGGAGATAAGAATAAGGTTAGGTGATGCGGCTGGAAAACTCGCCGCCGGTGTGCAAGTAGAATTGAGTTCAGAGGAAGCTACAGAAATTCTCTTAACTAGACCTTGCGCCTTGCAGGACAAGGTATTGAAGTACGAAAAGGCATTGATTAAGCAAGCATTGGCGCAGTCCAACGGTCGCATAACTCACGCGGCTTCCTTGCTGAGCATGAAGTATCAGGCGCTTATTTATGCCATCGAAGCAAGACACCCAGACTTACTCAAAGAACGCTCGCCAGTTCACCGCCGCCGCGCGAAACGCTTCAAGAAATAACGGCCAACCTGTTAGAAGCGCGCTCGGTGTGTTGACTGAGTTGTTGTATTGGAAATCATGGCGCAATAGAGCGGCTGCCCTTGCAGCTTTTCTACGCCGGGTAGATATTCTGCTCGAACTAGCTTGCAACTTTTTTACCTGGGATCGCGACCGTATTGTTCGCGTCAGTGCTGCTTCATTGGACTAAAGGTCAACGCAGTCCCACTCACCGTTCCTAAGTCTTAGGAGATGCCGCATGTCGCCTCGACCCTTCGCAACTCGCATGATTCGGAAATCCATAACAGCACTGATTTGTTCCTCCTTGCTCATGGCGATGCTCGCACCATTTGCGATTGCGGGCGGAGGACGATCTCCGCTACCGGGTGGCTCGGTTCAGGATGGAGCGAGGCCGAGGAGTGGGGCACCGGAAGGCGTGTTTCCGAATCTCGACGAAGTAAAGAGTCGTCCGTCTGTACGACCACGCGCACCACAGGCCGTACCTTCAACGGCGCGCTCGCGGCGTAAACCGCTCGTCCCGAGGAATGGAAGACGTGTTGGCGATCCCTTGCCAATACCGTCGCCAATTCCATCGCCCCGCACTTCGCCTCTACCCTCGCCGCTTCCGTCACCTCTTCCATCTCCACCGCGAGTGGGCGCAGCAAAAGGGGTGGAGTGGCTTATGAAGAGTAATCTGCTTGCCTGGAACGTATCTCCCACACTTGAGTTATTCGGTGGTCAGCCATCCATGCGGAGCATCCCTGATCTACCTGTCTCGCATTCGACGCTTTCTGGGTCAGATGTTTCTGCCAATCCAGGTTTCGATTTCTTCGCCATGCCAGTGCCGCAAGCGGGCAGCTCAAAAATAGTCTTCACCAGCAATCGGGATGGCAACGCCGAAATCTATTCCATGAATGCCGATGGCAGCAGTCTTAGTCGTCTAACCGTCAACGACTTCAATGACGACCACCCGCGCTGGTCGCCTGACGGCACAAAGATACTATTTCAAAGCGATCGGGATAACCCCGAGACTGGCAACGCGGACATCTACATAATGAATGCAAATGGCTCAGGCCAAACACGCCTTACCACTGATGCTGCCGACGACAGTGCAGCGGTGTGGTCGCCTGATGGCACTAAGCTTGTGTTTCAGAGCCTCCGCAACGGCCTCTATTATCAAGTCTATGTAATGAACGCTGACGGCACGAACCAGCTCAACAAGAGCAATGGTATAGCGGCTGACTATCAGCCCTCATGGTCGCCCGACGGCGCGAAGATCGCTTTTGCCAGCGAACGGGATCATGCCGGACGCCCCAGTGTTTATGTTATGAACGCCAATGGGTTGAACCAAACCAGATTGACCTTCACTAGCGAGCCATTCAGAGATGAACAGCCCGCATGGTCGCGGGATGCAACCAAATTAGCATTCGTCTCAACGCGTGATAGCGTGATTGAAACGTGGCAGGAAACAGATGACGAGGGAGGAATACTAAACAGGAGCCGTGTACTCACCAATAAAGAAGTCTATAAGATGAATGCTGACGGCAGTAATCAGATACGGCTTACCAACACTTTGGAAAACGACGATTCACCTTCCTGGTCTCCTGACGGTATTCAGATCATCTTTCGCAGCGAGCGCGAACGTGATGCTTATGACCCGGCACAACAGCTCTGGACGATGAACTCGGATGGCATGAATCAAGCAATCATAAGCAGCAATGAGTTTGGGGATTACAGTCCCAGTTGGAACACTAGCGCAGCCAACCAATCGCCGGTCGCCAATCCGGGTGGGCCATATAGCGGCAGCGTTGCGCAAAACATTCCGTTCAATGGTTCGGCGTCTTTCGATCCGGACGGCAACATAAGCAGCTATTCATGGAGCTTCGGGGACGGCGGCACAGGTTCGGGCGCTGTACCTACTCACGCTTACACTTCCACCGGCACCTACACAGTAACGCTAACCGTTACGGACAATCAGGGCGCACAGGCAACCGCAAATACCAGTATCACGATAACCGCCGCCGGCAGCGAGCAGTATCTGGCAAACTTCAACCTATCGGCCCTGGCTCGACCGCCTTACGAGAACGAATCTGCGTACTGGCTTGACATCCTGCGGGCCGCCCATGCTAACGGCCAGAACTCGAAGTTGCTGGCTATGCGGGAGTTGGGCAAGACTCTGTTTGAATCTGCCGACTACGCCGCTCGCAATCGCAACAATCACTGGTACGTCTACGATCTTTACAAGACCTACCTGATGCGGGAGCCCGATGCGCCGGGTTGGGCATGGTGGAAAAATGAGTGCAATAACTATGGTCGTGATAATGTGCGCCGCGCTTTTGATGAGAGTATTGAGTTTGGGAATATTGTGGCGACTTTGACGCCCAGCGGCTCGCCATCAAGTTCCGTATCGTCGTTCGCCTCGGCCCGTGTCGATCCATTCAATCAGCCGGGGAATGGTCTAACCTCCCGAGATACGGATTGGAGCGTACCGCTCTTAAGTCTACCAGGTCGCGCCGGTCTTGATCTCGGCTTGAGTCTGTCTTACTCGTCAATGGTCTGGACGCGTTCCGGCCCCTACATCTATTTCGACGAAGACAATGGTTGGCCGAGTCCCGGCTTCCGGCTCGGCTTCCCCACGATTCAGGAGAAAGTGTTTGATGCGCAAGCGGGCGATAATGTGTATCTGCTGATTGCAGGTGGCCGGGTCTCACTCAGACAGGTGGGAACATCAAATGTTTATGAGGCAGCCGACTCCTCTTATTTGCAGCTTATTGATAACGGCGGCAGTCTCCTTGTTCGTTCAACCGATGGCACACAGCTCAGTTATTTGAAGTTCAATAACGAGTGGCACTGTACTCAAATCAAAGATCGCAACGGCAATTACATCACGGTCAACTACGACTGGCTTGGGCATATCACGACGATTACCGACACGCTCGCCCGCGTGATCACGTTCAACTACGACAGCAACGCCAATCTGACTTCGATTACTCAAAGTTGGACGGTGAACGGTGTTCCCACAACTCACACCTGGGCCACGTTCGGCTGGGCCACAAAAACGCTGTCGCCGAGCTTTTCAAACGTGTTAGTTGTCGGAGCGCCTAATGGCTCTATTCCCGTGCTCAGTCAGGTTGGGTTAGGCGACGGCTCGCGTCACACTTTTGAATACAACGCGACGGGACAGGTGAACCCCATTAGAAGTTACGGCTCCGATAATGTTGAGCGCACCTATACGGCCTACGACTATGACTTTCCCGCAGGGGATTGTCCGCGTCTGGTAGAGACACACGTTTGGGCGCGAAACTGGACGGGTATCAACGGCGTACCTCAGGAAGTGGCGACGGTATATGGCGATCCTGGTGATGGGTCTCATACGGTGACGGCACCGGACGGCACACTATACAAGGAGTTTTACGGCACCGGCTGGCAGCGAGGATTAACAATTCAAACTGAGGTGTGGTCTGCGGGAGTAAAGCAGAAGTGGACTAGCAACATCTGGACGCAGGACAACACTGGCGTCAACTATCAAACAAACCCGCGCGTAACTGAAACAAATGTCCACGATGCGAGCAATCATCGCCGCACGACTATTGATTACCAGACCTTCACATTACCGAGCGGCGCGAGTTGCAGTCTGCCTAGCGACATGCGCGAGTACGCCGGCTCCGCGAGTACGGCCTTGCGGCGCTCGCACATAGCCTACCGCACCGACGCGGTTGACGATGTGGCTTACCTATCTCGTCACATCATCGGCTTGATAAAGGAGCAAACCCTCTTTGAGGTCAGCACCAGCGGTGAAACACCTATGTCCAAGGTTGGTTTGCAGTATGACGAGATAGACTCGATTCAGGGCACGGATGCGCCTGTCGGACATGACAACTCCTACGACGGCAGCTTTGTGGTAGGCCGCGCGAATCTCAGCAGCGTGAAGCGTTACGATGTCGAGAACAGTGGGCAGTGGACTGTCAGCAGTGTGCGATACAACACGGCGGGGGCGGTCGTCGCGCAGGTCGATCCGCTCGGGCATCAAACGTCCATTAGCTATGCTGACTCATTCTCGGCTAACGGCATAGATCCCGATGCGCCGCGCTCGTTTTCAACCTTCGCCTTCCCGACTACCATTACTGACGCCGATGGTTTCAGCTCCAAAGTGCGCCACCACTATGACCACGGGGCGAAGACTCGCGTGGAAGGCCCGCCGCCCCTAGGCCCCGAGGGAGTGCAACCTCAGGGCGCGATTCAAATATTTGCTTACGACGACGCCGCCCGCATCAAGCGCGTGACAACCGCGAACAATGGCGCGTACGAGCGCTTCGTTTACGGGCCAAATTATTTAGAGACCTGGGCGACAGTGAACAATGTCGCAGACGAAGCTTATTCGAACACAGTCTTTGACGGTGTGGGCCGAGCCGTCGCCGCCGCCAAAAATCATCCGGGCAGTGCGAGTGGCTACAGCGCGGTGATCACCGTCTACGATCGGATGGGCCGCGCAGTCAAACAATCCAACCCCACCGAAACAACCGCCAGCGGCGTAACCTGGCCCGCCACCGGCGACGACGGTTACAATGCTCAAACTGGCGAAGGCGATTGGCGCTACAGTGAACAGACCTACGACTGGCAAGGCCGCCCACGAGTAACCACTAACACTGACGGCACCAGCAGAGAAGCGAGCTATAGCGGCTGCGGTTGCGCTGGGGGCGCGGTGGTCACGCTTACGGATGAAGTCGGCAGACGGCAGAAACTTTACAGTGATATTTTGGGCCGCCAATGGAAGACGGAAGTCCTGAATTGGGACGCGAGCGTGTATTCCACCGGCGTGAGTGTCTTCAATGCCCGCGACCAGGTTAAGATTGGTAACCAATATGCCGGCTCTGCACCCGCTGAAGCATCATCCACAAATGAGAATGTTTCATGTCCGGATGGAACTTGTCAGAAGACCGCTCTGACATACGACGGCTACGGGCGATTGGAGACCAAACATGTTCCCGAGCAGGACGCCGGCACGGCCACCGTCTTCGCCTACAAGCCCGACGACACAATTGAATCAGTAACAGATGCTCGCGGCGCTTCTGCCACTTATGGCTATAACAATAGTCGCCATCTCGTAAACACCATCACCTACTCTGCACCCTCAGGCATCACGCCGACATCGAATGTTTCGTTCGCCTATGACGCTAGCGGCAACCGCACCTCGATGACGGACGGCAGCGGCGGCATCACCTATCGCTACGATCAACTCTCGCGGCTGGATTGGGAGGAACGAACTTTTACGGGTCTCTCCGGTGCCTACCGTCTCGACTACGATTACAATCTGGCGCACCAACTGACCAGCATCACCGATCCTTTCGGCGCGCAAGTTGGCTACGTCCACGACACCGCAGGCCGGCTCAATAATGTCGCCGGTGCTGGCTACGCGAATGTTTCAACTTATGCATCAAACCTCCAGTATCGGGCTTGGGGTGGTTTGAAAGGTCTGAGCTACGGGAATAGTTTCACCTTGGCAGTGAGTTACAACTCTCGCGCGCAAGGAACCCAGTTTGAGGTCGCGGGAAGGAACCCGCAATATGGCCCATCGACCGTGATGAAAACACAGTTTGGTTACCACACGGATGGCGCAATGAAGTACGCCCACGACGTACTTGATGAACGCTTTGACCGGGCGTTCAGCTACGATCACGCCGCCATGTTGAAGGAAGCTTATTCGGGATCTGAATCTCGAGACTACGTAAATGGAACCAACAGCGGAACGCAGACTGGCCCTTACCGGCAGAGTTATCAACATGATCCCTTCGGCAACATGACGCAGCGCGACAATCGTTTCTGGAGTCAAACCGATACCTTGTCGGCGGGTTACACAAATCACCGCAGACAGGGATTTTTCTACGACGCGACTGGAAACCTGCTAGCGGATGCGGATCTCGTGTACGCGTATGACGCAGTGGGGCGCAACGTGTCGATATTCAATGGTGCCGCAAACAATCGCACGATTTCAGTTGCGCATGATGGCGATGGCAGTGTGGTTAAACGGAGTGAAATTCAGCAGAACACGCTGACGAGCTTAACCTATTACATCCGCTCCAGCGTGTTAGAGGGCAAAGTAATCACGGAAGTAAGTCAGAGTGGGCAAAAACAGAAAGGTTATGTATTTGCCGGCGGCGAACTGCTGGCCTCGCAACAGAATAATCAGGTCACTTGGCGGCACGAGAATCCACTGACAGGAAGCAGCGGGACTTCGGGCACTGAGGGTTGGTTCTCTCCTGAGTCAGAACCCGACCCGATGGGAGTCAACGTTGGTCTTGAAGACCCCTTTAGCAACTGCTGCCTCCTCCCAGAACCCAACGACCAAATTATGCCTGCGTTGCTGGGCGGTTTCGCCTCCGGTAGATGCAGAGTAGATGGCATGGCTATCGACTGTGGCTGGGCGATGCAGATGCTGGAAAGTGGTTCAGCAGTCCAATGTCCCAACAATGATTGCGGGCCGCGCACATTGAGGGCTTACGATGCCAACGGCAACTTCGTTGGCAGGGTCTTGTCTCAGCCTTTTCAAGCATTTGCTGACGGCCATTCGGGTTTCTTGCCGCCCGGGGCTAGATATCAAGGTAACGGCTACTGGGATTTGCCTGGAACTAGGAGGCCGTCCAGAAGCGGCCCACCTACTTTGAGAACCGCCGACCCGTCCAGATCGCGAGGCTCAGACGACGGCACCAACGAAGGCAGAAGCTACAGGCTTGGCGTTACTCCTCAGAGACTATTTAATCACCAGCAGAAAACTTTAACGATTGAGCACTTCACTGCTGCACAGGAATCCTGGATTAGATATGAGATGCGGTTCATTCTCACTCCTAAATGCGATCGTGCCTACGAGGCTGAGAAGCTAAAGAGTCCATCGAGTATTATCTCGGGTCGAGGCGTCGTAATAAGGCACGCCAAAGATCTCAGAGAACGGTCAGCGGCGGATCTGGGCCTAGACCCGCGAACGTACCGAGATGCCCAGACAAAAGTCAATTATGGTCAAGGTGGAACTGTTTTTGGGGTCGATGGAACCCTACAGATCTATCTCAACTCATATGCGTTCGTAGGGCCGAATTTGGACGGCAGATATCTTTCCCTTGCAGAGGTCCTCAAGCACGAATTCATCCATGAGGGAATAAGGGAATGGCCAAGCCCTTGGCATCCATTTTCTCACGATTTAAGGGGCTTTCCGGGGTATTACCGCATCATGGAGGGGTGCAAGTAGATGCCAAGAGCGATACACGAAAGCAAGAAGGTCGTGCTGTTTGGATGGCCCATCGTTACGCTAGGGGTAATTCTACACGCCTATCAATTGGTTGTGGAATTTCGAATCATGAGAGACGCCTCACCATTCGAGGCTGATGTTTTTCCGGCTCGACTACAGATGTTTCTGCTGTTGTCTTTGCTGTTGGCTGCTGCGGGTTTGGCACTTGGCCGACGCTGGGGTCTCGCGGCTTCGAGCCTAGGTCTTTTGGGTGTGCTGCTCGGCTATACCTACTGGTTCTACGGTTCCCATCGCTCCTTCCAGATCCTCGCTCAAGAGCCTTTTAATACCAAGCATCCAGAGTTTATGCCTCCAAGCTTATTTGGCCTGATTGGTGCGAGGTGGTGGGATCCAGTGCTTCTGATACTGTTCATGGCTCTCCTCATATGGCAGATCAGGGTGCTTGTCAAAATGAGTGGCAAACACAACAGCAGAAGCGCGCAATGACAAAGGTCTCTCCTAACAGATTTACAATTATGCGAATCACAAAAGTTGAGCCTTTGGCTTCATCACTGTATTCATAAGAGTGATCGAACTCGACCCATGCATCCTCCTTCGAACTCTGGCATTCGGATGCGTAAAGCGCCTGGTTTTCTTGACCGAATAAAACTGTCCTCATATCTCTCGGTTTTCAATCATGCGCTTAGAGCAAGGCGAAGAGGCTGAACTTAAGACTGGCAAGCCCGAGTGAGCTGGTTGCATGTTCGCCACATGGCGAAAGTGGCGGACAGCCCACTAAAACTCCCAACAATATCAGCCGTGGTGACGAGCTGGTGGCGAAGAATGGCGAAGGTTTTCACCCAGGAGCTAAGACCAACGTTGGGAAAGCATGCCAATACCTTGAGGAATCTCAGCTATCCGGGCTCTCCTGCTCAGCCCGTGCGAGTGCTTCGCCACTAAAGGCAGCTACTCCAAACAAGGTCAACAACTGCCACAGTTGGACGCCCTTGGATCGTCTGCCTAAAGTCTCAGCCCGAGATGATCGCAGGGCGCGTTCGTCAGATCCTGCTGAACTCCAAGATACCGCTCAGTAGTCTGTATCGATCCATGTCCGAGACTTAGCTGGATTTGATCGATCCCGGATCCCCCTTTGTGTGCCAGCTTGGCAAAGGATCTGCGGAGGTCGTGTGGTGCAATGCTCGCGAGGCCCAGGGCTTCTGCATAGTGTCCAACCAAGTTATAGATCGCTTGTTCACTCATTCGTCCGCCCGCCATGCGTCCGCCCTTGTTGACCGGGCGGAATAGGATCCCTTCTCCAAAGTTCGCAGCGATCGCGTATTCGTCGATGGCTTGTTTAGTCCAATTTGGCATCGGTACGGATCTGATCTTGTTCCGCTTTCCAATGAGATCAACGAGCACCCATCGCCCATCTCTCTGTTGAATGTGACTAAAAGTTACGCCGGCAGTTTCCGCACGGCGCAAGCCACAGCCGATCAGCAGCCCGAGGATAGCTCGATCCCTTAGTCCCTTGAGCGTTCGCGTATCTGGCGCACACAGCATCTCTTGTGCTTGCTTTTTGGTCAGCCAATTTCCTGTGCGCGTACCTTCTTGGCGGATCCCTTTGATTGCGCGGATCCCGTTTGCTAACTGAGCGTCTAACGCGCCGTTGTCCGCAGCTTCCGCTGCCAACTTCCTGATTGCAGAAAGCCGTTGATTGATCGTTGATGCCGATAGGCCCGACTCGCGCAGCTCTGCCGCATAACGTTGCACGATGGCTTTATTAAACACGGGATGGCCGCTGGCTCGGTGCCAGGCAATAAACTGGCGGCGCTCGTAAGCTCGTCTACTGTGCGGGCTGTCGAGGCTATCGAGCACGGTCTGGATGGCGATCTCAGTGGCTGCATTCTGTCTAATCAGTTCGCTCATATTTGCTCCGTTCGCTTGGGAATGAAATCCGGCAGCCCGTTGGAGGACTGCCGGCTTCCTGTCAGTTAGTGGTTCCAGCTTTAAGGATTTGATCAGCGGTACGGAGGATCTTCTGTGCACTCTTTTCAGGTATAGCTGTGTCGCCTCCTCGCTTAAGCCACTCCTGAACGTACCCTCGACAATATTCAGCGCCCCCCAAATCGAGAGCTTCACAGCAGAGCATCGCTACTGACTCCGCCTCGACTTCGCGCAAACTCTTTGCTGTGCGTTCCGTATCGTTGAAATCGGCTTCTGAGGTATGGCCCAACATTACGTGGGCGATTTCGTGGAAGAGTGTTTTGTGCGGTAGTTGGGCCACTGGATTGATCGCTATCGATCGTTTCGTCGCGTAACCCTGACAGTTACCATCTAAACCTTTGAACGCAATCCGCTGAATATCAAGAGCGCGTAGTGCTTTGTCGGGATCCCAACAGGGGCTTGCGTCTGATTCAATCGCTGGCCCTTCCGTTTGTGCCAGCACAAACCAACGCGGCTTGTAGACAAACGTTGTAAACGTCCTATCGCTGTCTTCTCCGCTGTCTGCACTCTCTTTTCGTTTCACGGTGATGGGCATGCAGAGCGTGATCGCTTTCGCTCCCTTCTTAACGTGCCGGCCCAAGTTTTTCCAGGCAGGGAAGGTGTTGATCGGGCCTGGCTCAATTCCTCGCGCGTTGCACTCAAACAGCGCAAGAAGTTGATTGCCGAGTGAGTAGTTATGGAATGCCGTGTAAGCCTTCATAATACTTCCGGGCTTGTTGACGGCTTCGAGTAGTAAAGTGGTAAAGTTCGGGTTGGACATGATTCGATATTCTCCTTAACCGTTGAATCGAGTTGTGTTCTTAGAAGCCCGTGAGAGTTCGTAGCTCTTGCGGGCTTCGCTGTTTGCGGGATGATGAAAGATTGATAGTCGATAGGTTTCCAGAATGCTTATTATCAAAAGCTATCTGAGGCCTCCCGGCTGACGAATAGAGACTGCGGTCAAGCTTCGATTGGACAAGCTAATAAGACAATGCTGCTGGAATGCGCATCGGCGCACGGCGGAATCTGGCATTCATTCGACGTGCTGAGTAAGTACAAGCACGGACGACGTGAAGGAAATCCGTCGAAACACAACGCCGCCTTGCAAGGCTCAGCATTGTCAGCCTTGGGGACTTGATCGAATATGTGCAGGACAAGAGATTTAAGGGCGGATTGAGGGAAGCAGGGGGCGGGGGCCGTTGATGCTGAGGGGGGGGCGGGGGCAAGCCCGAAAGACCGGTACTTTATTTTGGTTAAAGGTTGAATTTATTAAGCTTCTCCGGCTCGCTTACTAGAAATATTTTCCCTTCAAAGGCGATGACCAATGCGAGAGGAGTAGGCCAAAACAGGCAAAGAAACTGCTTCCAACAGGCAAATCGTTAGACGCGCGTCACGGCTCTTCTTGCGACAGTGGAAATACTTTCGGGAGAGTGCAGCGCCAACATATTCGACCTAGCGGCTCGCGTCAGGAGGCTGATGTCTTAGGGGTTCTAAGGCCGTTTTCCACATGGAAGGATCCCGCGCCTTTAGTGCTTTCAGCACACAAAAATGTCTTACCGCATCCTCTTCGGGCGTAATGGTATGGAATGGACGCTCTACTGCGCGAGCGTTAGCTTCGCACTCATCCTCTCGCATGTGACCCACAGTCCACTCGACTTGCTCGGCTCTGGAGGAGAAGGTGCGGGGGCGCTCATCGCCGGTTGGCATACCGCTGAACACTACGATGAAGAGAGCGACAATACATAGAATCACAACAGCGGCTACAACACCGATGACTTTCATCAAGACGCTGGTTTCTTTTATGAGTGTTTGTGGTGCGAAAACCCTACCGCAGTTAGGGCACGTTTCTGCTTGCCTTGATACTTGATGCGCGCAATCAGGACACGCTGTAAGGTTTGATTTTTTCCCAAGCCCAACCTTGTGGTCTTGCGATGTATCAGATTTCGGGAGTGCCGTCCCGCAGCGCTTACATGACTCAGCGGTTGCGAAGCTCACAAAACCGCATTGAGAGCATTTCACTCTCATTAGCAAGCCTCTCCGCAGCGCGAACAATAGTAGTAATCGCCGGCGCAGCCCGCGATTAGGATCCCCCAAACTATGACCCACAGGCCGCACGTAAACACGGAAATTAGCAAGTGCAGGATATGATTGGGAATTGGCTTTTGTGCAAGCGTAGGGCCGCACTTACGGCAATGTCGTTGCGCGATCTTTGTACTCATTTTGAAGAACTTTCCTGTGACGAAGCGTAGAGAGAAGAGAGAGAGAGAGGGAGCCCCGAGGGTCGAATTTGAGCTAAGAGGAAATTGCCTAGCCCCGCACCTAAACATCAAACCAACAAGATGAGTCACCAAAAGGACGGTCGCTCGACATTACGCCTACCTGATTTATCTCAGCCTGCTGCAACCTAATACGATTTGCGAAAACCCACTGATCGATGATGTGCGCCTGCCGCCCGGCGCTAAACGTATAACGCCCGAAAAACTCGTGTGTGGCCCATAGCCCATATCCGCGTTTGGTCTTAGTTGTTTTTGACCCTACGGCGTTGAGATGTGAATATTGCTCAGCAATCAGGGTGTGATACTCCGCGCTCAATGTCTCGCGTAATTGCGTCGGGGTTTGCTTCGTGACTCTTGGTTGTGTAGTAGCCAAGTTGGGCGGGGGCTTAGGCCTGGCTCGCTCTGCCCCGGCCTCAGCGAAGCTTTGCAAAGCTGGTAAGACGTAGTCAGCCAAAACGAACATACACGTAAGCACGAGCATACAGGCAAGTGCAATTTTCAGTGTTTTCACTTCGGAATCCCTTTGTCTGATGAGGTTTTGAGGCGGCAGTAGTGAACGTCGCGGGCGGCAGGTAATAACGCTTGGGCGAACAAAGTCCGCAGATACATACTAAATCAATATTTGGTTTGCGGCAACGGAAATCTAGCAGTACCGACCTATCGGCGGATTGTCGCCTGATGGGTCGCGATCTCCCGCTAACCGTTGCGAACTAACAACCGCGTCGGATATAAGCAGCAACACTTGCGATTGAGATTCTGACACTGAACGCCGTTCTTATCAGGTGCCATAGCATGATAACCTTTGGAAGCAATTATGCGTGTTATCTACATCCTTATTGGTATTCTCCTCGTCAGATTTATCCTCAACTTATCGAAGTACCTCCGCACAAACAAGTATCACCACCTCTATGTAGAGTGGTTGGCCCTCGAAAGAAGCTCTAAGGCTGTCGAAATGCGGGCACAGGTCGTAGCACTACTTAAGGATGCGGGTGTAAGGGATAGCTATGTCGGAACGGTCCAGCCCATGGGATATGGATATACAGCGACGGGAAACGCATCCGTTATGGATAATTTCCCTAACGCGAGACAAGACATTGCTACCCTCACCAACGCCATGTTTCTTCAAGCGCTCGGCACCTATCGATCCCGAATGATTGACACTTTCAATCCTTTGCGCTGGATTGAGTGGTTGATAAATCTTCCGCGCTACGCACTGCGTTATCTTGGGGTCTCAGCCGATGGGGCGGTAATAAAGTTGGCCCAAATTCTCTGGTGGATCGTGTGCGGAATTGCTGGATTTTCTTATGCGCTATATAAACCTGAGCTTGTAACATTGATAAAGGGTTGGATCAGAATGCAGTGAGCCGTCAGACCGGAATGATCAGCAAGCAGCACATCCTTGACGAAATCAAGCGGACAGCCGAAGCGAATAACGGCGTAGCGCCCGGCATGGGCCACTTCTTGCGAGAGACTGGAATCAAGCGATCAGACTGGGAAGGCAAATTTTGGCCGCGATGGAATGACGCAGTAAGGGATGCCGGCTTTGCGCCGAATTCGCCGCAAGAGGCTTACTCGGATGAGTTTCTGATTGAGAAGCTGATCGCGCTCATTCGGGAGCTTGGGCATTTTCCACTCAGGGCAGAGCAAGCCATTAAGTCGCGGAATGACTCTCAGTTTCCTTCGCCCCAAACTCTCCAGAAACGCTTTGGCACAAGACACCAAATTGCAGCTCCCTGGCTACCTACTTCATCTTTCAAAAGAATTGATGATGACCCAGGAGCGAATCAAGAACAGTGCTTGTTGCTTGTGTGCCGGGAGTGTGCCAACTCAAGCGAGCGTACGATCTCAGAGGCGCACTGAGCCGAACGGTAAGCTTGGGGATGCTAACCAATCAGCACCAAAGACAACCTATCAAAACCCACCGGAACTGCTGCATTAAGACTACGAATCAGGGGGTCGCATGTTCGAATCATGCCGGGTGCACCAACACTTTATCTAGCGCGTTTTCAGTAGCTTACGAGCGATTGAAAGCGCGCTTTTTTTGCGTCGTTTTGTGCTCAACTACACATCGCAACTACACATCGACTTGAATTGTGTAGTTACGCGACTGCTGCTTATATTGATTCTCGCGCTTTATGAGCTTGAAGCGAGTTAAGGCTGCTGATTGTATTAGACGAGCTTCAGTACAACGTTAGTGATTAAGTCAATAATATACTCTTCGGCGGTGTGAGGGGCGATTACTACTGTCGAGGGATGAGCGGCAGTGTTTCGTTTGTCTAGCTTCTCTTTAAGAATCTTAAAGACATCGTTCGTTATGATGTTTGCCGAGCGACATACTTGCAGCACTTCCGATTCTTTGAGTTCGGCAAAGTCATCTCGTTTATTGACGGCTGAGATGCGAGCTGCCCTAAATGACCTGGGAAGTTGTGCGTTGAAGTCGGCCAAACGCGTTGCGTCATTCAGGACGTATTCGCAGAGATGGTCATAAGCTAAGTTCCAAGTCATCACGATGGCTGCGCGGAACGCTTTATAACGAAAGCAAATCACTGCTTCGTCGAGAAAGCTGCGTTCAGCTATGTTGGGCATCTTAGCTGAAAGCTCAAGCAGTAGTTTGTCTGCTTTCGCTGTTGCATCCCGCTGACCATACTTGGCCTCTAGCGAATCCTTAACACGCTTTTCTAGTGCATAGCCGCGACTGTCGCGAAGCACACCTTTTGGCTTTCGCTTCTCCATCGCGGCTAAGAAGGGTTGAATGGCTGAAGGCTCCTGCATCCCCAGCTCCGCATAACACGCCTTTATGTCCGCTGGCATGAAGCGTTCGCGATTCTTCTTAGAGTGAAGATACCACGCAAAGAAACTAATCGTGTCTGCGTGCGACCAGCTAGCAAAGCCGGGGATGTCGTTGACTATCTGTTCAATACTCACGATGACCTATCAGGCTTGGCCCATGTCATTAACCACACCTTCGCCGATGTGATTGATGGCGTATGTGCCTTTGCCGGCGCCCTTCTTCATCCATCCATTAGACTTCGCATTGCGAAGAGCCACGGCTGCATCACTAGCTACATTCCATCCCATAGAGCGGTAACATGTATAGACATGGTCCATCGTAATCTCATCTATGTTGAGATAGGTCTTAAGCCACTGAGCGATTGCTAGATAGCGCTTAGTATCTCCGGTTGGCTTTTTCTGTTCCATGAACGTCTTCAAAGGAACATCAGCCGATGTTAAATCAAGGTCGAGCGGCTGCGGCGTTCTGAGCTGCCGATTCGCGTTCTTTTTACCTTTCGACTTAGCTGAAGTCGAGGTGTCGAAGTCCGCGTCAATGGCATCCACAAAGTCTTCGCCATCCTGCGTTGTCTCTGGGCTCGCGCCGTTGCCTGAGTTGAGTTGCGCAGGTGCATGCACTATGCGCGTTTGTGTCGGTGTTAATGCTCGGCTAAGCGTCTGTGCAATCGACCGGATGTTCTCTCGTAGAGTTTCGTTGTCTGATTCGGTTTCAAAGTGAATTACAGTCATCTTCACTTTGCCTTTGTCTTCTTTTGTCAATTTCTCATACCTCCATCGGAATTACTGTGAGTGCTCAAAGGCGGGATAGTGCATATCCGTTGGTTGAGGGCGATAACTCACGTACGAAACAGTATACCATCAATGAAGCTACACGCTTACGTGGGCCGTCAAGTGCGTGTGTTTTATTTTCACAGGTGCAACCTAATATCATAGGGCGTGCCTGAGTCAGAAGTCTGGTAACAAGGTTGCGGTGCAATGATTAAAATCTATCTGGATAAGAATGTTCTCAGCCATATCATTAGCAGCCAACGCGGTGCAGCTGAAACCAACGGCGTTACTGTGGATGATTTGAAGGCTCTGCTAAAAGCTGTTGCGGAAGATAAGATTACTTTCCTTCTCAGTTTCATGCATCTTCAAGAAGCTGCATACGCTCTAAGGGCATCATCACCTGACGTGGCTAAGAGTGAACTACAACTAATAAGGGATTTGACGGACACCAAGCAGGTAATAAACTTCCCCCGCGACTTGTTAATAAACGACGTTATTAGCTATGCGAAAGGTGAAGACACCCAGTCACCGTTTATTCCGAATACTCTAGACTTAGAGCAATTGTTCAGCACAACCGGGGACATTGAAGAGCGCAGGAGACTCTTGGATGAAACCGATAATGACAATGCGAACTTTCTCGCTGTAACGACTGACGCTAAGGACAACGATAAAGCTTACGCGCTTCAGGAGTTCGACGGTAAAAAGCCAAGCTTTGAAGAATTCTACAAAAAGAAAGTTGAGGAGCGCATTGTTGCGACGGTGAAACGCGTTGAAGAGGAAACTAAGAGTGAAGGATTGCTAGACGCCTGCAAAGAAAAAGGCATCGGAGGAATGATTGACATCAAGAGCATAGCTCTGGCTGAAGGCGCAAGTCTTTCCTACCAATATGCTCGCGTCTTTAACGAGCTTTCAGAAAAGCAAAAAAAAAGAGTCGGCGACGCGAGTGACTTACGACACGCCCTGTTAGCTTCAGCCGCTGACATTCTTATCACTCACGATAAGGATTTCGCGTTTTGGATTGAGCGCATCCCTCATAATGGGCTCGAAGTGTTAGACCACGTTCACAAGTTAGTTGAGCGCCTATAAAAGCCTCACCTTGCTCTAAGCGCATGCGCTATTGCAAACTGTGACGGTAATTCTCAGTGAACTAGCCGTGTTGTAATCCTCTTCGTAAAGGTCAAACGGCTTGTGAGTCCCGACGAAGTGACGCCCGATTTGCTTCGTAGTATCAAGAGCGACTGCTAACTCGTAATACGATAAATCATGAGTGAGAAGTTAAGCATTGTTAAAGTACAGCAGGAATTAGAAAAGGGCAGCACCGGCGCTGAAATAGTTGGTGCCTTCGCAAGCGCACTCGCCAACTATGTACCAAAGGTCGGGCCTATCCTCGCAGAAGCCATCAGTGTGAGCATTCCACAGCAAAAGCTTGACCGCCTGATTATCTTCACCCAGGTATTAGGGGACCGAGTGAAGTACCTTGAAAGTGACTTGTCAGTCCAGAAATCGAAGACAGAAGAGTTTGCTGATTTGTTTGAAGATGCTTTGCATCAAGCATCACGAGCGCTTACTGATGAACGCAGACGGCATATCGCTTCGATACTGACGAACAGTCTAACGAGCGACGAATTAGCTCACGTTGAACAGAAGAAGCTGCTCGCACTGTTAGGCGCACTGAATGATGCAGAGATTCAGTTACTAAAGTTCTATGCGTTGGTGGGAACTGAACAACGCAACTTCGCTGAAGAACACACCGAGCTTTTTACGCCGATATCAAGAACGTTTGGTGCGCCGCAGATTAATATTGACAAGGGCGCGGTTCGAGATAGCTATCGCAACAAATTACTGGAAGTCGGTTTAGTTGAACCTACCTTTAAGAATTCATTTAAGGCTACGCCACTTGGCAAGCTCTTGCTACGCTACATCGACGAAATTGCAGTCGCAAAAGCTGAAACTGAAAGGAAGGGAGATTGATATCCAATGGGCGAACAAGAACAGAGAGACATCGCACGAAAGATATTAGTTACTTTGTACACCAGTTGGGCTCATCACGGTCATTCAAGTCTGAACGCATTAATTGCTGAAGAGAAGTGGGAGAAGCGACTCTTTGATGAGGTAATAGATAAGCTTGAAGAGGAACACGGATTAATAAAGCATGTTGCTAACCCTAACGTATTTGATTTAACACCTGAAGGCGTGCTCTATGTCGAAGATAACGGCATTGTTTCCGAGGACGAGGCGAATAAGCATCGGCAAATACGAGCGCATGTTCTTTCATATCTCGCTGATTTCTATGATAAGGAAGGTAGTCGCGCTCATGCGCTCTGGCAAGACATCGCGAAGGGTGCACCCGTTGAACATGAGATGAAGATATTGGTAGACCTTTCGCTGCTGAACGACCTCGGCTACACATAGAGTGCCTCAACTTCCTCTTTTCGAATTACGTCGGATGGATTGCGTTTCCATCGTGGCACCGGGTATGAAGAGATTATTTGAGCGAGTGTTTATCGCGTTGCTTGTTCTTACTTGCTGCTGTATGAGTGTGTCCGTGGCCCATCCGATTTCTCGCCAAAATGCGTTTCGCAACAACGCGCGGCCAAACGAAAACATTATCTCTCGGCCTAGCGCCCGTTTCCGACTATTGACTGTAGTTTTACCACACTTTATACTGCCTCGATTCAATTGTCTGAAGTACATCAGAAAATTTATGGAACGCGTATATCCCAAAATAGCTTTGCGTGGGTTTAAGCCGGGAGCCCGAGGCACTGGTCAGGTACTCGGTGACCTGGAATCCGCAGTGATGGAGGTCCTCTGGGCTGACGCAGAGCAAACAGTTAACGACGTAGAGCAGCGGCTGCGGGGTAAGCGGGACATCGCTCACACAACAGTTTTGACGACGCTCGACCGAATGCATCGCAAAGGCTATTTAGTACGAGAGAAGCAAGCCAAAGCCTTTGTCTATTCTCCGCGGTACACCCGCGAAGAATTTGAGCGAACGATGGCACAAGAAGTATTGGGCGCATTGATAGGGCACTCGACCGAGACTGCTCTCTCAACGTTTGTGGATCTCATTGGCAATGACCCAGGGGCGCTGGATCAATTGGAAGCGAAGATTCGAGAGAAGCGACGGCGCATACCTAAATAGAGGATCAGAACTACTTGTTCGGCACTTCAATACTCTTTGCGGCTATGGAAAACTTCGTGCTTTTCAGCACGATTTTCGCGGTGGCGATGTTTGCGATCGCTCTGATCGTCAGACAAATTACGATCAGGGAAATATGGCAACCTAAAGCCGCAAGCCTCGCCCGATATTACGGTGCCGCGGTGTTGGTACCGCCTGCTGCGTCTCTCTGGCTGGTCGCGGCTGCATTGCTTCCTCGGCTGTGGTTGACGCCTGAAGGTTTTGCTGCAGAACATTCGACACCTCACCAGTTCCATCTGTTCGGGGAATTGGCGATCGCGGTGGAACCTGCGCTTGCTTATGCAATGGCCGGCTTTCTCATCGTAACTGCGGCCACTGTGGTCTGGTTTAACGTTCGCGCTTCATGGCGCATACGCAATGTTGTTGAAAAATTAGACATGCACGCTGCCGCTCCACCCACAGGACAGGTGGCGCTCGTGAACGAAGTCGCGGCCAGAGCTGGTCTCTCTGTTGGCTTGGTGATGAGCAATTATCCGCTTTCCTTTGTCTGGGGCTTCCGCCATTCAAAGTTAATTCTCTCGTCCGGGCTGTTGCGAACACTAACCGGCGCTGAATTGACTGGCGTGTTGGAGCATGAAGCGGCGCATCATGAGCGCCGAGACAATCTAATCAAGTTAATGCTGTCGCTGTGCAGCTATAGTTCTTTGGCTTTTCCTCTGTCTCGCCTAATCGTCAGGTGGCGAGCAACCGAAGTTGAGATCCTCTGCGACGAAGTCGCGGCCGCGCGGACCTCAGAGCCGTTGGAGATTGCGGAGGCCTTAGTAAAGTTGCGGCGTCAAACAATGGCGGCTTCGCTTATTTCCGAGCCCATTCCCACACATGCCATTGCATCCAACTTTGCATCAGACAGTGCACTAACTTTTCAACGGCGTGTCACTCGACTCCTCACGCTCGTAGACGCTCCCGCCCTCATGCCGAGTGGCCGTCAGTCAAATTTGGCCCGATTAAGCGCACTTCTCTTTGCAGCCAGCATCGTGACGCTGTCTGGCATTCTTCTTTTCGCTCCGCTTTCCGTACATCACGCTGCCGAAGCTCTCATCGGAATCGCAAAATAAGTAGGACTCTGGTCAGAAAATGCGCATATCTATTCTCTCCTTAAAAACTACCGCCGGTCGTCGGAACTCCTTGGTTCTTGGTCTGGCGATCTCTGTGCTGATACTTGCGGCCTGCGGCTCGGCAACAAAGCCGGAGGTCGAGCACGAAGAGGAAGCTTTATCACGCACTGAATTCACTGACCGAATTGAGAATTTCTTTGAATATGATCCTTTGAAAGCGGGGCAGCCTAGCCAGTTTCTAATTCACCTGACGGATCTCGCTGATGGCACTCCCATCGAGAAAGCAGAGGTGGTTTTGATTACTCGTGCGAAGGGCGGGGCAGAGATTATGCAAACCAAAGCGCGGGTCGGGAAGGTTACGGGCATTTACGTCGCGGATGTGGGCATTCCTAATAAGGGGGATTACGACATCGAGTTTCACGTCAAGAACGCGAAGATCGACGAGCGCATGGCGTTAACAGATTTTAAGGTGGAGTAGAGGCACTGTGAATATCCTTCGAGCAACTACTGCTTTGGTGTTGATGCTGTCTTTGGCAGTAAGTGTCTGCGCCCAAGCTCCTACAGCGGTGAGCCCACCTATCCCTGCTTCCCTGACTCCTGACTACGTTTCGCTGGAGTCGGCGATGGAACTGTTTCTACGAAAGAATCTAACCCTAGAAGCAGCACGGCTTGAGGTGGGTGTTGCGGAAGCGGAAAGGGTCGGCGCGCGACTCCGCCCACGTCCAGGGTTAACCGTCAGCGCCGAGAACTTGCGACTCTCCGGAGAAACACCCGGGAGCAGGCTCCATGAATACGGTCTAGCTGTGGTTCAGCCGATCGAGTTGGGCAATCGGATGGCTCTGCGCATGGAAGTAGCGGACCGAACTGTTTTGGTTTCCGAAGCGCGCTTGACCAACGTGTTAAGGCGCCAACTGTTCGATCTTAAGCGAACCTACTACGAAGCCGTACTCGCGCGAGTTCTCCTCAGTATTGAACAGGAAAACCGCGACAACTTTGAAGGGCTCGTGAAGTTCAATACGGCCCGTTTCGAGGAAGGATTCATCGCTGAGGGAGATCTACTCAAGGTTCGATTAGAACGGATTAAATTTGACTTCGCGGTGGCCAATGCGGAGCTGGCGTTCAGGAAAACAAAGATCCGCCTTCTCGAATTGATCGGCGAGCCAGACTTCGAGCGTGCCGCCAAAGTAGAAGTTAGCAACCGTTTACAGGTGCCAATCATAAATCTCGATCTGGCACAGCTTAGGGAGATCGCCTTAGCCAATCGTCCAGAAGCAAAGGTGGCTGAAGCCGAAGTGGCACTGGCGGAGTCAGCTATCAAATTGGAACGCTCGCGTGGGAAAGGCGAGGTCACTCCATACGTAGGATACAAAAGAGTCGGCATTGATAACACGGTCCTCGCGGGAGTCACAGTGCCGCTACCTTTTGGAAATCGTAATCAATCCGGGATCGCGCGCGCTGAGGCGGAGCAAAAAGTAACAGAGACAAATCTGCGGTTGGTCCGCAATCGAGCGCTCGCCGAAGTAGAAGCGGCTTATCGAGCCTACGAAACGGCGCGTGAGCAGGTGAGAGCTTATGAAGCAGGTCTCTTGAGGCAGGCTGATGAGTCGCGTGATATTCAACTCGGCGCCTACCAGGAAGGCGCGGCGGAACTAATTAATCTTATTGAAGCGCAGAAAACAAGAACGGAAATCCGCGCCAGTTACTACAGAGCAATTTTCGATTACTACACGAGCATCTTTCAACTGGAGTTGGCAACAGGCATCGACATCAAACTATGAGTACACCGCACGATCCCAACGAAGAGCGCGCAGAAGAAACGAAGCAGGTGCGCGTCACTCGTGAAGAGACTTTGAACATTGAGTCCAATGCCAGTGCTTCACGCCGCAATTTGGTGATGATTATTGCCGCAGTAGCGACATTAGCAATAGTTGTCATTCTGGTCGCCTTCTTTTGGTTGCGCCCTACCAAACAAGCGACGACTGAAGCGCCGGCGGCAGCGGCCAACACAGGAACTGTGAAGTTTCTGATGGAGCAACAGTGGCTGATTCGGATGAAACTGGCGCTCGTCGAGGAACAAACAGTGGCGCGTCAGATCACTGCTACCGGTCGGGTCATTCCGTCCGCCAACAGCCAGGCACTCGTCGCTCCGCCAGTCAGCGGCATCCTTTCAGGGAGTAATCTGCCGCGGTTGGGCCAGCGCGTGGCGCAAGGTCAAACCATCGCTGTTATTCAACAGACCGCCACATCTGCTGAACAAGCTCAGGTGCGGGCGGCAGCATCATCTCTTAACTTAGAGAGAGCGCGTTTGGAAGCAGACCGGCGCACGGCATCGGGCGAAGTGGAAGGGTCGCGAGTTCGTCTGGATCTGGCGACAAAGGAAGCAGCTCGCGCGCAGCGTCTGCATGAACGCAAGGCATTTTCCGAACGACAATTGCAGGCGGCTGAAGCCGATCTAAAAGCTGCGAAAGCCGGTTATGACGCTGCGGTCAAACGTCTCGACGCGTTGACTTCTTCGCCAGCCATAGCTGATGCGCGGCGCGGCGTAGGAAGTGCGAATGCCAGCTTCACGGTTCGTGCCCCTCAAAGCGGTTACGTCACCAAGGTAAATAAGTCGATCGGGGAACAAGTTCAACCAGGTGAAGCAATACTGGAGATTAGCAACCTGGACACCGTTTGGGTGGAAGCGCCAATCTTTGAGCGGGACCTCAGTCGCCTGGGCGGAAATGTTTCGGCCACCTTTACTACGCCGGCGTATCCTGATCAGGAATTCAAAGGGGTGGTGCTCGACATAGGCGCCGTAATCGACGAGCAAACCCGAGCCAGTAAAGTGATATTCCAATTGGCAAACGGCGGTCGCGCGTTGCGGCTCGGGATGCAAGCCAATGTACGTCTGGATGCGGGTGAACAAGTAACCGCGATGATAATTCCCACAGAGGCGGTGCTCGAACACGAAGGCAAGAAGATCGTGTATGTGCTGCTATCGGGCGAAGAGTTTGAACGCCGCGAAGTAACCATCGGAGACGAGATGGGCAATAAAGTCGCCGTGCTCTCCGGCCTCAGCAAAGGCGATCGCGTAGTGACGCAAGGCGCTTATCAACTAAGACTACAGGAGCTCAAACCGGCAGAGGCCGGAGCCCATACTCATGAAACGTAGGAACAGATTGGGACAATGCGAGGCGCGGAAACCGCAACGCTTCAAACGTAAGACTCATGCTTAATAAGATTATCCAGTGGTCATTACACAACCGGCTGCTGGTGATGATTGCCGCAAGCGCATTGCTCATCTACGGCGGCATCGTCACCCTGCGCTCGCCAATAGATGTTTTTCCGGACCTGACCGCACCCGCAGTCACCATTGTTACGGAGTCTCACGGGCTTGCTCCCGAAGAGGTCGAATCCCTCGTCACGCTGCCGATTGAATCCGCTATGAACGGCACCGCGGGCGTACACCGCGTTCGGTCGAACTCCGCAATCGGCATCTCGCTCGTCTTCGTGGAGTTCGATTTCGACACCGACATTTTTCGGGCCCGCCAGCTGGTCACCGAAAAGTTACAACAGGTGCGAATGCCCGAAGGGGTATCGCCTCCGCTGCTGGGACCAATCTCATCAACGATGGGCGAGATCATGATGCTCTCGATGACCGGAAAGGCGACGTCTTCTATGGACGTGCGCAGCCTCGCTGACTGGGTGGTGCGGCCGCGCCTGCTTGGAGTGCCCGGCGTCTCACAGGTTGTGATCATTGGAGGAGAAAAGAAGCAATTTCAGGTGTTGGTGGACCCGGCGAAGCTCGCAGACTATGGATTGACACTTGAGCAGGTGACGGAGGCGGTTACCGCTTCAAACGCCAACGCTTCCGGTGGCTTTCTCGAGCGCCCCAATGAAGAGTTTCTAATCCGCGGCCGGGCGCGGGTCAACTCACCAGAAGACATTGCCAACTCAGTTATTGCGGTGCGCGACAAGACTCCCGTTCTCGTTGGAAACGTCGCGACAGTCCAAGTTGGTCCCGCCCAGCGGCGAGGCGACGGAGGCTTTAACACGCAGCCTGCGGTCGTCGCAACGATTCAGAAGCAGCCCAACGCCAACACGCTGGAAGTCACTGAGGCTATTGAAAAGACGCTCGGGGACTTAAAGGCCAGTCTGCCGCCCGACGTAGTAATTGACACCAAGGCGTTTCAGCAGGCCGATTTCATCAGACGCGCTATCGGCAACGTCAAGCTGTCTTTGATAGAGGGCGGCATAATGGTGACTGTGGTGTTGTTCCTTTTCCTTTGGAACTTCCGCACGACCTTTGTAAGCCTGACCGCCATTCCGTTATCACTGGTGACGGCTGTACTCGTAATGAGCTACTTCGGCATCACGGTCAACACGATGACTCTGGGCGGCCTGGCCATCGCTATCGGCGCTTTAGTGGACGACGCGATCATCGACGTCGAGAATGTCTTTCGCCGTCTTAAACAGAATGAACACTCGGCCTCCAAAGAGTCTGTGTTAACAGTGGTCTATAAAGCCTCCAGCGAGATTAGAAACTCCATACTGTTTGCAACGCTTATCATAGTGCTCGTTTTCCTGCCGCTATTCAGCCTCGGTGGGTTCGAAGGGCGCATGTTTGCGCCGCTTGCGTTTGCCTACATCATTTCGATTACGGCATCGCTCATTGTGGCCCTGACCGTCACACCCGTACTTTGTTATTACCTCCTGGGCCGCTCAAAGCTGCTGCATGATGAGAAAGACTCACGGCTTGTGGCTTGGCTGAAACGCCATTACGCGCACATATTGAACTGGACGCTGCGCCATCCGTACAAAATCATTGGGGCCTCAGCTACGATGCTCCTGATTGCGGTGCTGCTATTTCCTTTTATGGGACGCGAGTTCCTGCCACCCTTTAACGAAGGGTCCTATAACGTCCTTGCTACGCTGCCTCCAGGAACATCACTTCAGGAATCCGTGCGCATCGGTAATGTCGTAGACAGGACATTACACGAGGTTCCGGAAGTTTTTTCGACAACCCGCCGGACGGGACGTGCTGAGGCTGACGAGCACGCGGCGGGAGTAAACGCGAACGAACTAGAAGTTGTTTTGAAAGAAAGCGACCGTTCCCACGAAGAAGTGACGGCAGACGTCAGAGAAAAGCTCTCTCGCATTCCCGGAATTGACGTGGAAGTAGGCCAGCCGATTTCGCATCGCATCGATCACCTGCTCTCGGGCACGCGCGCGCAGATTGCCATCAAGTTGTTTGGACCCGACCTCGCCACGCTCCGTGCCAAGGCAGGAGAGATTCGCGAGGCGATGGAGGAAGTTAACGGGATCGTCGATCTACTGGTTGAGCCGCAGGTCGGAGTGCCGCAGGTACAGGTCAACATGAATCGCCAAGCCGCAGCGGCCGTCGGTTTACGCGCCGAACACCTGGCCGATACTGTGGACGGCGCCTTTAACGGTCACGTTGCCACGCAGGTGCTGGAAGAGCAGAAGACCTACGATGTGCTCGTGCGCTTCGACGACTCGGCGCGAAAGTCCGTTGAATCAATCGCCGGGACCCTAATAGACACGCCAACGGGGACGAAGGTGCCGATCGGTCAAGTCGCCGAGGTGAAGTTGGACCAGGGACCTAACACTATCAATCGTGAAAATGTCCAGCGGCGCATCATCGTTCAGGCCAACGTCGCGGATCGCGACCTGGGAAGCGTCATTGAAGATGTGCGAACAGCAATCGCACAGAAAGTGAAGTTGCCGCAAGGATACTTTGTGCAGTACGGCGGACAATTCGAGTCCCAAGAAAAAGCGTCGCGGCAAATCATGCTGCTTTCACTTGTCGCTATTGCCGGTATATTCCTGTTGCTTTATATCGCCCTCAAATCTGTTCGCTCCGCGTTCCTGGTGATGGCGAATCTACCGCTGGCGTTGATCGGAGGGGTGGTTGTGGTCTTTCTCTCCGGTGGGACACTGTCAATCGCTTCGCTGGTGGGCTTCATTACACTTTTCGGCATCGCCACACGCAATGGCATTATGCTCATCAGTCACTATTCGCACTTGATGACAGAGGAAGGTGTTGGTTTCCGTGACGCGATCGTGCAGGGTTCGATGGAGCGGCTAAGTCCAATCCTGATGACGGCGCTCGTAACTGGCGTTGGCCTCATTCCGCTTGCACTCGGCGTCGGTGAGCCAGGCAAGGAGATTCAGCAGCCAATGGCGGTCGTGATTCTTGGCGGGATCTTTACTTCGACTTTTCTAAACATGATCGTAATCCCCGCGCTCTATCTGAAGTATGGCCGCGCCGAAGCGCCTGCGTCGGCCCGCGACTATGTGCAACGGCCGGATCTTGCGGTAGCTCAGGACTAGGACCGTGGACATTATAAGTTGCCGGTATCACGAGGTGGCTCATCACCCCTCTAAGATGTTGAAAACGTTACTCGTCGTCGCTAGAGCAGATTTCGTGTCGCATAGTGGACAAAATAACTGCTCGTCGCGGCTGGTCCAAGGCAGAAGCCACAGTCCGAAATCTCGGAGATTTTTATGCATTCACTGACCGCAATGAGACGGAGCTCCTCCTGTCCGCCGCAACGCCATTGGGTAGGGTCCGGTTGCGTCGCTCTCTTGTTCTTTTTCCTACTCAGCGGGACCGCTTACGCGCACGGAGTTGCCGAAGGTGATAAGGGATACATTCAGGAGGTCAGCGGCGTAAATATCATGCCCTTCGTGTATCTGGGCGCGAAGCACATGTTCACCGGCTACGACCACATCCTTTTCCTGTTGGGTGTGATCTTCTTCCTTTATAAACTCAAGCACATTGGGGTGTACGTCAGCCTCTTCGCCGTGGGCCATTCTTCGACGATGTTGCTGGGAGTTTATTTCGGCACAGACATCAGCAGTTATTTAATCGACGCCATTATCGGATTATCAGTCGTCTACAAAGCGCTCGACAATATTGGAGCCTTTCAACGTTGGTTTGGCTTTCAACCCAATACCAAGGCTGCGACCTTAATCTTTGGGCTTTTCCACGGGTTTGGCCTGGCGACCAAGATTCAGGAATACGAACTTTCTCGAGACGGCCTGATACCAAATATGCTTGCCTTTAACGTAGGCGTGGAAATCGGACAGCTACTCGCGCTCGCCACCATTTTGATCGTGATGGGCTATTGGCGCCGGACAGATAGCTTCCTGCGTCATGCGTACACGGCGAATGTCATCATGATGATCGCCGGCTTCATGCTTATCGGCTATCAAATGACAGGATATTTTGTCTCATAAACTCCGGGGGAACTTTTGATGTATAACAACGATCTTCCAACGCGCGCCGAATTACCCAGCAGCAAACAACTTCTCCGTTCGACGCTCATTGCCATCGTGGTGGCCGCCGTGCTGCTGGTAACAGTAGTGTGCCCAGCGAATACGGTATCGATCCAACGCGCATCGGCCGCCTGCTCGGCCTCACTAAAATGGGCGAGATAAAAACCCAACTAGCAGAAGAGGCCGCGAGGGATAGGGCGGTGGACGTCGCGCAACCGGCAACGGGCAAACCAGAGGCCACCTCTACTACTCCCGCTGGCGAGCCAAAGAACGCAGGCGCGCCGAAATCAGATGAATTGAGTGTCACGCTAAAGCCGGGAGAAGGAGCGGAAATCAAACTGGCAATGGCGAAGGGAGCCAAGGCTCGCTATGAATGGAGAAGTGCAGGCGGCCGCGTTAATCATGACACTCACGCTGATGGTCCGGGCGGCGCTAATCACAGCTATAGCAAAGGCAGGGAAGTCGAAGCTGACTCAGGTGAACTGACCGCGCCATTTGACGGTAAGCACGGATGGTTCTGGCGCAATCGATCGGCCGGCGACGTCACCGTGACGTTGAAGGTGTCTGGTCAGTACAGCAGCGTAAAAAGAGTGGCTTAGGCTCACCTTGGCTTGCGTGGATCATCCGCAGGATTAACGTAGGTAATCATCCACGGACCCGTTCCATGAAGTTGCAGCACCGTCTCGCCTTTGGCCCATGCAAAATGTTTCATATCAGCCGGCCAGAAACCAAAGGTGCCAGCGGGCATCTCGCGAGTCGCTGTTTGATCAAACTTATCCCCCATGCCGACATTGAAGGTTCCGGAGATGACAGTCACATGCTCCACTTTCGGATGCCAATGCGGTGGAATCTTGAAGCCATCCGGCAGCAAGAGGCGCATCGTAAAGAAGCCTTCTTTTGATGGATCACCTTCCAGGATGGCAACCTTCGCTCCGGCAGGGAGAGATGATGGACCACTCTTCCACTGAATCTCACCACTTGGGTAAAGTTTCATTGCTGCCGCATCGAACATCTCGTGCTTTTGGGGTTGCGTTGCCTGACCCAGTGCCATTGAAGAAAGGGTGACAGTTAGCGCCAAAGCTAAAAGTATTTTCATAGTGTTGCTTCTCCAGTTTGGGATATTAATGTGACCCTGGTGCGACTTGTTAAGCTTCTTTCCTGGCAACAGCCTGAACTACCGCACCAACCCCAGTGTGATAAACACCTTCGATTACCTCGCGCTCAAGCTCAGCCAAGTGGATGAATTTTAGACCCGCTAACTCAAGACTCAACGACTCCCTGGTCTGCAGTACATCAACTGAATCTCCCCCGCCAGTCCCATGTTTCAACTGATCGGGAGTATACGCCTCTAGCAGAAACACTCCGTTTGTTTTTAGCGCCGGTATGACATTTTTGTACAGCGCCCTTCTTAGCGACGAGGGTATGGGACAAAATATTGAAACGATTCCGTCCCACTTACTTTTGCCTAAATCATAATCCGCTAGATCGGCCTGAATCAATTCAACGAAAACATCATTTTCGGCAGCCAACTTTCGAGCCTTGTTCAAACCAAATAGCGAAGCATCTACAGCGGTTACAGAGTATCCTTGTTTCGCAAGGAAAACGGCATTCCTTCCTTCTCCTTCAGCCAGGCTAAGAACCTTGCCTTTGGGAATACAGCTGACTTTCTCAACCAGGAATTCGTTCGGAGTAGTGCCATACGCATATTCTTCCGCACTATATCTGTCATCCCACTTTTTATTCTCCACTCGCAAACCTCCACTGAGTGACAAATATCAACTTAGCTATCGCCTAAAGAGAACCACTAAATCCGATTTCAATCTGTCGAATTCGTCCAGGACGGTGACGCCGGTACTCACGAGGGGCTCAGGCTTTGCGAGCCACTGGGCTTCGGGCGCGTAAAGATAGTAGGCGTCCCAAACAACGTCTGGATCGTCACTCTCCGGGTCTTTGTCAGCGAAGAAGCGGCCAACCTTTTTCTTTTCGTCCCAGTAGTGCACCACGCGAGGGTCGTCAAGAATGCCACCCGTCCAGCTCCATGTGGACCGGGCATCAGTAGGAATCATCGAAAACCAAACCACATATACGCGCAGGTTTGGGGAGGGATTCGCATTCAGAATTTCCTTTTGTACCCGCCGGGCACCGCCAAGGCATGCTGGTCAGGTAGGGGACAGCAACAGCAGGATACGCGCGTTGCCCATATCCTGGTTGAAGCGGACGCGCAGTTCTTCAACGTCGTTAAGATTGGTAAGCGGCACGCTTGCGCTGGGCCTAAACGAAGTAAGGACAGACGCGATGATCGCGACGGCGAAAACGGCCACGACAATCACCAATCGCCAACGTGAATTCATAAGGCTCAATAGAAAACACTTTCTCTCTTGGAGTTTACCTAAGCTGATCCAGCATCAATGCTAAACGAATTGTGTTGTCCGACTCCGCAGATTCTTCCAAGTTCCAAACCGCAGATAGAACGGCATGACAAAACGCCCAACGGACCAGGCGTTCCCGGCCGACACGTAACTCATCTGAGAAGACTGACAGCCTCTCGTTTAGACGTTCCATTGTCGCTGACTCCGATAAATGGCTCGGTAATTGATTCAGCATAAACGGGCCGACATCGTAACCCGGATCACCCACAATTCGTCGCAGCTTCAGCTTTGATCCTGCCTGATGGTCAACAATTGCTAAAAGACCCCTATATTCGCCACGGAAAAACGCGCGCGCGTGAGTAATGTGAAGAGTTTGCGCATTATTCGCGAGGCGCAAGTTTCGACACTTTCTGCTAACTGACAATACATGCACCACAGCTAGTTTCAACTAAATTCCAGCTCTGCCTGCTTAATTGTGACCCGTTAAGACCGGGAGCCACAATCACATGACGTTCAATTATCGGACAATGAACATCATCGGTGAAGTTGTTGTCCTAACTGTCTTTAAACGCTTAAGTTGCTCGTTGATGTTCATACTGTAATTAGTGAACATCATCGCCGCCGTCTTGAACGGCATCGCCCGGTAGTGCCCAGTAGAACCTTTGCTTGGTATTTGGCGCGCCTTCTCGCCTGGGGCGTATCTTCAAGAGTTCGCGCGCACGACGTAAAGTTTGGTCAGCGATCCCGCACCGCTTTGCTTCCGCTCTAACTTCATCCACTTCGCGTTCACCCGGAGCCAGTGCCTCTCGCAGGAACTCCATAGCCTCATTCAATCTGCTTACGTCGCTTTGATCTACGGCGTGAGAAAGAATGCCTTGCGCGGTCATTTCGCTTTCTCCCGTCCAATAAAATCGACCGCCTTCAAGAGTAAAGCCGACCGCTTTCCCCTAGGCACAACTAACACCGCGCACCGACATGATCAACCGGTCTAAGTCAGCTTCGTGGTCACAATCGAGCACCAGCAACGACAGCTCCCGAACATTGCGGTTTAATCGTTGTAACGGATCGAACGTTGCCGGTGAGAACAGCAAACCGTCTTTCTCAGCTCGAACCTGCGGCTTTGAAATGCGGGCGCAGATGTCAGCCCAAGAGCGAGTGACGAGCTGAGGGGTAACCTCCCGCTTGTTGCCGAAAAGTGAGATATTGAAGTTCATATCCACCTTTCATCACACCTCAGTTGGCTTCAGTTGTGTTTCGTGTTTGACGTTCCCGCCTCGGGCTTTCCAATCCCGAAGCACTTCTGGGTCATACCTTAGTTGTCGAGTACCTAGCTTTAGGCAAGGAATTAGGCCCTGTCGGGTCAACTCGTAAACGCGCGCTAATGGAATCTGCCACTCAGTTGCGACCTCTTTCGCTGTTAATAACATGCAAATCACCTCCGGCGCACATATGAACACACCGCGGTGTAAATCAAATTTGCATTGGAGCAGAAAGTTTTGAGGGGTAATGCAAAGGCAGGACTAAATCAAAGCTATCGACCTAAAGTCCTAAGAATTCCCGGCTTCTTATTCTTGGAGCCCGGGCTTCTCCCGGGTTTAGAATCAGCCCGTTTTTGAAGCCCAATCAAGGACAGCACCTCCTCGAGCGCTCGTGACACCGTGCTGGGCTCACACTCTCCGAACCCAGAACGGTTGATCCAATCTGGCTCAGATTTTGGCTGGCGACTTGATACCTCACACACCACTCGATATGTTGAAGTAACTTCAGCCTCTCGTTGACTTCCACTAAGTCGTGGCGGGATTTTGCGACTTTTCTCATCATGTTCAGGCGTAGGAGATAATCTCGTAGGCTGCTATTGAATTTAGAAAGCGCACCGTTTCGCCAAGCCAACCTTCTTCCTACCTCCATCGGTGTGAGTTCATCTAATTCAACGTCTTCCCTAAGCGAACCGATCTTTTCGAGCTCCATTTCAGAAAGCCAGATACTAAATCTTACTCTTGTCCGGCGTCGCCACTCTGCTTCTTTGTTTTTCAAGTAATCCCAACCACGTGTTTCAAACCTGGAGCCTCGCCATCTGAACTCAAACGGATTCAGATTCTCAAAGATCATTAGAGCATCACGCACACGTGACCATTGAAGATTCCAGAGGGTCCCTGAAACAGCGCGTTGCCAACCTCTTCGTTCGAGCTGAGAATTCATACTTGGCGACAGGAAAGCCCACCTCAAAGTCTCGTCGGCGAGCCATTCACGCAATACATTGAGGGCATGATTTCGACACCATTCGGAATCTAAGTTCCATTGAAGCGACCAGTCTTCAATGCTCTTCCTCACGCTCACTGCTTCTTCCGAGCTCGTCAATGAAGCCCAGTCTGGAAAGGCACCTTCGAGCCGACCAGAATTGATCGTTCTGAAGCGGCCGAATGTGAAACCTATAGCTCTTTCCTCATTCATCTGCGAAAGTTCGTCCGCTTCGAATTTACGCATTCCTTCGAGAAACAATTGAGACAAGACCCCTTGACCCGAGTTTGCGGTCTGCGTCCCCTCCGGCAAGAGCTCTCTTTCGAAGATTTTGGCAACCGCGAAACTGAATACGACGAACGCCCTAGTCCACAGATCCGCGGCCACTTGAGGCTGGAGTTCTAGGATGGAGGAGAGGAAAGCCGCTCGGGCCTCAACGACCGAATCCGATTGATCACTTTTCTTCCTTTCTAAAACGTGCCGATCAAGTTTCCAAGTCACCTTCAGGCATCTCCCATTACATAGACCAAGGATAGAACTGTGTGCCGGTTGTGTGCCAACAGGGACAACCTTAGCTAAACTTGGCCACACTGAAAGATTATAAAACAGGCGAGAACGCGAAGGAATCAGCACTAATCAGATCGGAAAGAAACTTGAAGAAACAGATGTTTTAAGACTACGAATCAGGGGGTCGCATGTTCGAATCATGCCGGGTGCACCACGTTTTCAATCGAATTACAGATAGTCGAATGTTTTCAAGACCGGGTCCTCCATTCTTTCCCCTAGCCCGCGTTCCCAGTGACCTCCGTTTCCTGCCAGTTGTGATTAGGCTGCGGACAAGGTTGAGTAACAAGGAGTCATGTCGGCCACTTCCTCCTGCAATGCGTTGACTAACACATCAACAGCCCTGCGTCCCTGCACTGCCAGTCGCAGATACTGCTCACTCGAACCGATCTTATTGCTGCATTCGCGAACCATTACGCCATGGTTCTTCAACAGGCGATCGCGAAGCGTGCGCCCCGATACACCATTCACCAACTCCACAAACACGAAGTTTGCTTTTGACGGATAGATGACCACGCCCGGCAGACTTTTGAGCCGTTCGGTCATATAAATTCGATCCTGCGCTACGAGGGGGAAGCTCGCCTCATACTCGCTTTTAAATTTGGTGACGGTCTTCAGAATGTAGGCAGCCAGGCCGTTGATATTCCAGAAGGGAAGTCGCGCGCGCATAGCCTGCGCTCGAGTTGGATCCGCGACGGCGTATCCCAGACGCACGCCATGCCAGCCGAGCGACTTGCCCATGCTTTTCACCACGACCAGATTCGGAGTGTCTGCGGCGTGAAGCCCGGCACTTTCGAGATCCGAGAAGTCTATGAACGATTCGTCAATGATGACGGCATCGAGATCTTCGAGTGACCGCGCCAGAGTCTTAACTTCATCGAGCGTCAACCATGCGCCCGTGGGGTTATTCGGATTTGAAATAACCATGGTGCGGCCGCCGACTTCGCGAACCCGATTCACTATCTCATCCACCTCGAGCTTGAAGCACCGCTCTCTTCGTCGCTTGAGCGTGTACAGCGGAACACTTAGCTCCTCGGGCAGGTCAGTCCACCGGCTGAAGGTCGGCACCGAAGTAACAATCGGACCAGTCGCGCGTTGGCAGAGTGCGGTGATGATTTCGGTTGAGCCATTGCACGGAACAATGGTTTCCGGCGCCAGCCCGGTCATCTCCCCGATGTATTGTTGATGGACGTCGGCGTAGTCGGGGTAGTAACGAAGAATCTCCCCAAGGTTGCTGCGGATCATTTCGACTAGCGCCGCGGGCGGGAAATGCAAATTTACCGGTATACAGAAGTCCAAAAGCTGGCCCTGGTAAGCCGCGCTTTCTTTGACAGCGAAGAATGATGGATTGTGCGAGCGCACATTGAAAAGGTTCGCGATTTCGTCGTTGCTCATGTCACTCCTCTTCATGGTCTGGTAAGTAGTTACCGGCCATGTTCATTGGACGCAACTGCGTCAGATTTTCTTCCCATGCACACGAAGAGGAAGAGCTGTGCGTTGTTAAGCCACGGGGGAAGAGCAGCTTGGGAGAACACCGAGGAGACTGTTAGCTTTCAATCGAGAGCGGTTAACTTGAAGTGGAACGCGCGACGCGACGGGGACTTGCACCGGTGTGAGTAATATTGCTGCTATTCGTGTGATTTCGTGGAATATCCTGGGTTTGGAGCAATACGATCCACGAAACCACACTATGTGACATGAAAAACTTTAAAGAAAAGCCGCGGGATCTGGAAAATCCCGCGGCTCATTGCGTTTGTGGTCTCGCCTAAGTTCAGACGAGAGTTATGGTTTCTTGAATCTCAGAGACTTGAACGATAGATCCGTTCCGTCATAGGCGGCGAAGGAGCCAAGAAACCGCTCATACCTGGTTCCCACCGCCGAGAGATTGTTAGTGTTTGACAGATCGGTCGGCCCCGGATCCGCGGCCCCGCCTCCCTGTGTTACACCGACGATCGCATCGCTGCGATTGGTGGCCAAATAGTTCATGTTGATCTCGCCCTTCTTGTCGAGGATCACCGTGAAGTAGTTCGTGCCCGTGCCGATAAATTCAGACACGCTCACGAAGTGGACATGAAGTTCCTGGTTCTTCTCCTCCGCGATCACCAGACCATTCCCGGGGAACAGATCGTCCCAGAGTGGGGCAATGCGCGGCGGTCCATTAAGAAATTCCGGCACGGTTTCCGAGAAATCTCCGTTACCAACGCCGAATGTCAGATTGCCGTTGGCGTTTACGAACACGCTCGATCGGTTTACTCCCTGATATGGGAAAGCAAACGTATTGAAGTTTACCAGGGCCGACTCGTCGTCGGTAAGAGGCAAAACCGTCCCCCGGTAGGAACTGATGTTTAGCACGTAGCGGCCGAAGTCTGTTCCGTCTCCGTTGAAGTCGAAATCGTCGAAGGTGGAAACAGCCACGGAATACGTGCCGGCCACATTAAATTGGACCAGCAAACGCGAGAGCAGACCCGCTCCGCCATCGTCGTCAGCGAGCAGCAGGTTGCCGCCCGAGTCAAACAATCCAATTATCGTGTCCATCGTTTGGAGTCCGGGCACGGTTTCGATTGCGACGATGTCGCCGGCGTTGACGTTAAAGCGATAAAAGTCTACGTCGTTGCCAAGCGGTCTGATTTCGGAGAATTTGCCCGAAGTATTGAATGGCAAACTCACTGCCTGGGCGGAGCCAGCCGTGTTGTTACCTTCAAACTCATCGATAAAAAGTTTCGTTCCGAGGAAGGTAAACGACCGGTTGTCGAGATCATTGTCGTTGGTCGAGAAGTTCTCGAAGATCGCCGTGTCGTGGTGACCGTTGATGTTGCCCGACTTTGCGCTCAGATCCTGTTCGAGCTCAAAGCCAGATGTGATCCGCCCGCCACAACTGTAGCCCGCCAAGCCGTCAGTAGCGCTCAGATTGCCATAACCGAGCGTAAAGCGACCGGTGTTGCCGTTTCCATTACCGTTCCCATTCGGTTTCTCGATCGTGATAGAAAACGAATTCGAGCCAGTGTTGATAAATTCAGGAACGTTGGTGAATGTGACGGTGACCGAATTAGAGTTCTCAGACCAACTCACCGTGCCTCCGGCTGAGGCGTTCAGGTCGTCCCATAGTCCCGCGATCCTGGGTGGGCCAGTAAGGTGTTCTGCAGTTGTTTCACTGAAGTCCGGATCGCCCGCGCCAAAGGTAACGCTGCCGTTTGAATTCACAAAGAATGAGTTAAACGTCTGGCCGCACATCTTCAGCGGAAACGACGGGAAGATTTCGTGCGTGGAGTCGTCGCCCGCCGGAATCGGCCCGGGCGCCAGCCGGTTGAAGACAATGTTGATACCCATAACATTGGATCCTGCGCCGGGTACTACCGCAGTGAACACACTCGGGTCGTCCGTGGCGCCGTTGTTCGACTCAAGTGCTCCGTTGTAAAACTCCTCCGGACCAGGTAGCGGTATGAGAGGCGGAGTGCTGAATCCTCCCTGAATGATCTCATCCACAAAGACCGCGTAGCTGGCACCCGGTGTCAGCCCACGTAAAGAGTAGGCACCAACGAAGGGTTGCCCCGGCGTGTAGTCCGTAGCGAAGTCGCTTGAGATAGCCGAGACCGCATCCAGATAAGGATTGGCCACGTTGCGCGCGATCACGTTTACCCCCGTGGCCGGAGTAGTGTTGTTGGGAAGCAGTATGGTCCCCGAAATGGCACCGGTGCTGGAAGCGAATGTCGGCGCGGGATACAGGTGCGAGAAGATCGCAATGTCGTCAGCGTGAACTGTCGCTGCTCCGCCGGCGTCGTTGTTGAACAGGAAAGGATACATCGTTTCCACGTTGCCCAGAGCGGCGCCTGGCCCACCGGGAAAAGTATCGTTAGGCGTCGGGCCGCTGTTATCGCCAAAGGCGAGCATCTGCCCGTTTACCACACTGTGCGCGAGGTTTTGGTAGTGTCCATACTCATGCACCTGAACTGCGAGCATTACCGGGATGTCAGCCGGCACGGCAACGGTGGCGCCGTTTAAAAAGGAGACGCCTTCGAGAATGTCGCCAGTGCTCGTATTGACCCACTCCGGACCGGCAAGCCCAGGACACCAGAGTTTGCGCCAAACAGCTCGTCGAAGATGGCCCCGTCTTCGTCATAAACGATGGCGCTCAAACCATCCGGCGCCACTGGATTAAGGAAAGGGAGATAATTTGTTTCGTCAACATCGAATGCAAGCTGTCCTGCATTCACGTGAGTCGCCGTCGCGGAAGGAATCGCCTGCCACACGGCAAAAGCGGAAGTTGTTTGCCCCACTGCCGCGGCGTTGTTCAATATTCCGAGTCCGCCCTGATCCGGATTAAAAGGAATGTTTACTCCCCCACCGGGCCAGAGATAAGGGGCGCCGGCTGCGCGGAGAGCCAGCGGGCCGCCGGCATAACCGCGGAAAGACGCCATCAACACGAAGGCCACACAGCTTAGAGCGAGCGTGGCACACGATCTTGCTGGGCCTCTCGATTGATTTTCGCACTTCGCGCTCATTGCGGCCGGGACGCCCGCGCTCCCAGTGAGGTGAGCGAAAAAATCCCCGGTCGGAGCAGTCCGGCCGGGGGTGGAAAAAGCGGTGGCTAAAAATTACTCTGCGGGAATTACTCGCCCGTTTTCTTCTCTGCTGGTTTTTGCAACTCAGCCAGGGTGGCTAAGACTTCGTCGCTATGGCCCGCAACGCCGACCTTGATGAACACCTTTGCGATCTTTCCAGTCGGGTCAATGATGAATGTGTTGCGCGCCGAATACTTCGCGCCCTGATAGTCCATCACTGAACCATACTGTTCAGAGACCTTCGCTTCCGGGTCAGAAAGAAGTTTGAAGGTCAGGCCCTCTTTGGCGCAGAAGCTCTTATGCGATTCAGCGGTATCAATGCTGACACCGAGAATGACTGCCTTGGCTAGTTCATATTTCGCCAGGTCTCTTTGGAAATTGCGAGCTTGCAAAGTGCAACCGCTGGTGAAGTCTTTCGGGTAAAAATAGAGGACCACCCATTGGCCTTTGAAATCCGTAAGGCTGGCTTCCTTGCCTTCGTTGGTGACTAATTTGAACCCCGGCGCGGCAGTGCCCGGAGCGGGAACTTCGCCCGGCGAGTTAAATGCGTTGGCGGCCAGGGCGGTGGTGATAACTAATGCAAAAAGTAAAGCTAACTTTCTCATGCGTGCGATCTCCTCATAAGTAGGGCAGACATTCCGTCTGTCTGTGGAAAATAAAACACCGACAGCAGGAATGCTGTTCTTACTGTTCTATAGTTGATTGCTCAGGGTGGATTCTTTATTCGATTCTGCGTCCAGCGCGGCCTGCGCGGCGGCCAGGCGGGCGACGGGAACACGGAAAGGCGAACAGCTCACGTAGTTTAGTCCAATCTCGTTGCAGAAGGCGATCGAGCTGGGGTCGCCCCCGTGCTCACCGCAAATTCCGACTTTTAGATCCGGCTTCACGCTGCGTCCACGCTCTGTGCCGATCCGTACGAGTTGGCCCACTCCTTCGCGATCGAGCACCTGGAAAGGATCGTCGGGCAGAATTTTATGCTCCACGTAGTTTGGCAGGAACCGGCTCGAGTCGTCGCGGCTTAGCCCGAAGGTTGTTTGCGTCAGATCGTTTGTGCCAAACGAAAAGAAATCGGCGTGCATGGCGATGCTATCGGCAATCAAGGCGGCGCGCGGCAGTTCAATCATGGTGCCGACGCGATATTCGATGGTCATGCCCTGTTCACCCATCACCTGTTGCGCTACCTGATCGATAAGTTCACGTTGCTGCCTGAGTTCCTCGCTAAGGGAGACCAGCGGGACCATGATTTCCAGTTCGGTCTTTTTCTTTTCGCCATGGACCTGGCAGGCCGCTTCGAAGATTGCGCGACACTGCATGCGCGTCACTTCAGGAAAGAGCAAGCCAAGACGACACCCGCGAAAGCCCAGCATAGGATTCGCTTCACGGATACGAACGACTTGTTTCAGCAACCGGCGTTTCTCGTCAATCTCGTCAAGCAGATTGTCCATATCACCGAGCGTGGTGGCGAGACGCACGGCCATCTTCAATTCACTCAGCTCGTTCATCAACTCTTCAGCGTTTGGCAGAAACTCATGCAACGGCGGATCCAGCAACCGGATGGTGACTGGCAGCCCGGCCATCTCGCGGAAGATGCCGACAAAGTCGCCGCGTTGGAGCGGCAGGAGTTTGTCGAGGGCTTTCTCGCGAGCGCCCACACCGTCAGCAAGAATCATTTCGCGCATGGCCGCGAGCCGCTGATCGCCGAAGAACATATGCTCAGTACGACAAAGGCCAATGCCTTCGGCGCCGAAACCACGCGCCACTTTTGCATCGCGAGGCGTGTCTGCGTTTGCGCGCACGCGCAGCCGGCGAAACTTGTCCGCCCAGATCATCAACTCATGAAACTCCGGACCGAGTGATGGCTGGGCAGTCGGCACCTGACCGAGAAAGACGCGGCCCGTCGATCCATCCACAGTTATCCACTCGCCCTTTGTGACCACGGTGCCTTCAACGGTGAATTGCTGTTGGCCGTAATCAATCTCGAGAGAATTAGCGCCGCTCACGCAGGGCTTACCCATGCCCCGTGCGACAACCGCCGCATGACTGGTCATGCCGCCCCGGGCTGTAACGATCGCCTGAGCCGCGACCATTCCATGAAAATCGTCGGGACTTGTTTCCTGGCGAACCAAAATCACCTTGGCGTTTTCCCGCGCCAGTTCTTCTGCCTCATCCGGACTGAAAACCACCTGACCCTGCGCTGCGCCGGGACTCGCCGGTAGCCCTGTCGCCAAAACCGTCGCCTTCGTCTTTGGATCAACTGTTGGGTGCAGGAGCTGGTCCAGTTGATCCGGCGTGACGCGCTGCACGGCGGTGGCGCGATCGATTAGTTTCTCGCCAACCATTTCAACCGCCACGCGTACTGCTGCCGCCCCGGTTCGTTTGCCGGTGCGCGTTTGCAGCATCCAGAGTTTGCCGCGCTCGATCGTAAACTCGCAGTCCTGCATGTCGCGATAGTGTGTTTCCAGCAGTCCGGTGATAGAGGCAAACTCTTCGTAGACTTTGGGCAGCTCCTTTTTTAGTTGGCTGATCGGGTTGGGCGTGCGCGTGCCGGCAACGACGTCTTCGCCCTGCGCGTTCAACAGGTATTCGCCATACAGTTCCTTCTTGCCTGTTGAAGGATTGCGTGTGAAGGCCACCCCGGTGCCGCTGCCTTCGCCCATGTTTCCAAAGACCATCGCCTGCACGTTTACGGCGGTGCCGAGCGAGTCAGGAATTCGATTCACGCGTCGATAATCAATCGCGCGTCGTCCCATCCACGAATTAAATACGGCGGCGATCGCCACACGCAGTTGTTCATAAGGATCTTCGGGAATCGCATGCTGTTCGGCGAGGATGATCTGTTTTTCGGCCGCGATGATTTCGCGCAGGTGATCGGGCTTCAGATCCGTATCGCGACCACCTGAGGTTTGGGCCTTGTAGCGGTCCATGACGCGTTCAAACTTTTCATGGGCCACGCCCATTACTATTTCGCCAAACAAAGATGCAAATCGCCGGTAAGCGTCGAGGGCGAAACGCAGATCACCAGTTTGCGAAGCGAGTCCCTGCACAGTTTCTTCATTCAGTCCGAGGTTCAGCACAGTGTCCATCATGCCTGGCATTGAAAAAGCCGCGCCCGATCGAACTGAAACGAGGAGGGGATTGCCTGGGTCGCCAAACTTCTTGCCAACCTGTTCCTCGATCCTTTGCAGGCCCTCCTTAACCTGTTCCCACATCCCCTCAGGAAAGGTCTTGTGGTTGTCGTAAAACGCATTACAGGCTTCAGTGGTGACAATCAGGCCGGGCGGAACCGGCAGGCCAGCGCGTGTCATTTCACACAGGCCGGCGCCTTTGCCGCCGAGAAGCGACTTATCCTCTCCGCTTCCTTCGGCGAAGAGGTAAACCCATTTGTTGGCGGTTTGCTCGGGAACGTCCTGAGTTTCTTCGATTGCAGTGCTCATATCAGGGGAACTCTTTCTGCGGCTGTGGACCACGCGGTTGGGAAAACGGTGTCGGGCTGTTTGAGGATTATCGCACTTTTGTGGCCGCGGGGGAAAAAGGTGGCTCGCAGTCGGAGTCAGTTCGCCATGTTCGCGCAGCCTTTACTGGGAGCGCGGGCGTCCCGCCCGCAACGCGCCGCAGGCGCGGAGTTTCATGAATCGCTGCTCAATACCATTTCGCGTTGGCGCTCGTTGCGGGCTAGCCGCCCGCGCTCCCAGTAAACCGATGATTGGCTTAATCAAACTTAATCTTAATGCTTTTAGTTAGTTAACGGTGCCCATCAACTTCTTAACCCGCGGAGTCAAAATCGCCAAAATGCCGCAGGAGATGAGCAGGCCCACGGCGATAATCCCGTAGAGCTTAACCAGCGGTCCCGACTCGGGTACGTAAAACTTCGACAGTTCGCCGGCAAGTTTGCTGCCGAATGACGCCGCCAGGAACCAAACGCCCATCATGATACCAACCAGTTTCACGGGAGCGAGTTTCGTAACCGTGCTCAGGCCCACCGGACTCAAACACATCTCCCCTACCACTTCGAGGAAGTAGAGACCGACGAGCCAGAGTGGGCTAATGCGGCCATAAGCAGTCAACCATGCGGCCGGCACGATGAGACAGTAGGCCAGGCCTATGAACAGCAGACCCAGAGTGAACTTAACCGGACTGGATGGTTGTCGTTTTCCCAGACGAACCCAAAGCATGGAAAATATCGGTGCAAGAATAATCACGAAGAGCGGAGTGCACGACTGCAACCAGCTGGAAGGAAACGCCATTCCGAAAGCTTCCGTGCGCACGAGATCCTTGGCGAAGAGATTCAGGCTCGCACCTTTCTGCTCATAGGCCGCCCAGAAAAGAATAGTGAAGAGAAAGAAAACGAAAATCGCACCGACCCTTTTCCATTCTCCAGCGGACAACTGAGTAGTGGCGGAAGATTTTCGCACGACCGAGATCGCGCACGCGATTACCAATCCAACGATGATAACTGCGAGGATGGTTCCGCCGCCGAAGAAAAACCAGAACCAGGCCAGCGCATAAGCGATCAGCCACGATAGGCCGGCGCCGACTTGTCCCTTGTATAAGTGGCCCATGCCCGGAAGAATCAGACTGAGTATGAACGCGATGATTGGGTTGCGTGGCCGTGAATCTGAGACCGCCGAAGCCGCAGCTGCAGACACTGATTCATCAGCTTTCTCTTCATCGCTGACTTCGTCGCTACTGCCCGGTGGAATATCAGGAAGCTGTTTGTGCTTCATTAGAAAGACTATCAACCCAACGCACATACCGACGCCCGCGGCGCCGAAGGCCCAATGCCAGCTCGTGGAAACATCGAATCCCATGCTGGCCATAAATGCTTTGAAACTTTCACCCTGCGCGAGGTAACCGCATACGAGTGGTGCGAAGAAGGCGCCGATATTGATTCCCATGTAAAAGATCGAGAAGCCGCTATCGCGCCGCGGATCATCCTTGCTGTAGAGATTGCCGATCATCGCGCTGATGTTTGGCTTGAGAAGTCCGGTGCCGACAGCAATCAGGACCATGCCGATGTAAAAGAATGCAATGTTGTGAAAGACCATCGCGAAATGGCCACAGGCGATCACAATACCGCCGAGCAAGACAGCGAGCCTCGTGCCGAGCCAGCGGTCGGCTACCATTCCACCTGGAAGCGCCGTGAGATAAACCGACATGGTGTAAGTGCCGTAGATCGACGCTGCAGTCTTCACATCAAACCCGAGTCCACCTGAGCTCACCGGGGCCACCATGTAGAGGACCAGGATGGCGCGCATGCCGTAATAGCTGAAACGCTCCCAGAGTTCCGTGAAGAACAAAGTTCCCAGGCCGACCGGGTGACCAAACATTCCGGATGTATCGCCAGCTTCTATTTTGCTGCTCATAAGTTGTCGTCTCGCTCCATCAAGAGTGGAATCGCAGTTACCCGAGATTTAAACCTGAAAGTTGGGAGAATTTAGTGAAGGCTTTTAACTGAAATCCGCGCGGCTGTAAAGGAATATCTAATCGGGGTGGTCGTCCTGATGGACTAATCTCTGTGCCAGCTGTGTTCTCTGTGTCTCTGTGGTGAATCCTGGTCAGCAATCGTTCACCACAAACAGAGAACGCTGAGGTGACGCAGAGTTGAAATTTGCTCGTCGCTCCCGTTACCTGTTCGGGAAAGGCTACCCGCCGATCGCACGCGCGATTGCGAAAGCCGCGCCTGCCGCCGCACTGCCGATGAGTGCAGTTTGCAAAGCACTGCGCAAAGGCCGCATGCCGGTGAAGCGTCCCTTAACGAAACCAAAAATCAGCAGCGCCGCCAGCGTCACCACGATAGAAACCAAAAGCGCGCGCGATGGATCACCGGTCAACATGTATGGAGCGAGCGGCACAAAACCTCCCACGGCATAAGCACCGCCGATTGTCAGCGCACTGGTCATGGCGCGCTTCGGCTCCGGCTTTTCCAGCCCGAGCTCAAACCGCATCATGAAGTCGATCCACTTCTTCGGTTGTTTACGCAGGGCCTCGACAATAGGCCGCGTCTCTTCCTCGGTCAGTCCATATTCCTGAAAGACCTCAGAAACTTCGCGCATCTCTTCGTGGGGAATTTCCGCGACCTCGCGCTTCTCCCGCTCGCGTTCCTTGGCATAGTGTTCCGCATCGCTTTTCGCGGCCAGATAACCGCCGAGGCCCATGGCGATCGAGCCTGCCGCAATTTCAGCGAGCCCTGCGGTGACGATGATGGCGTTGTGATTTACTGCACCCGCAAGTCCGCCGGTAAGCCCGGCCGCCAGCGCGAAGGGAACTGTCAGCCCGTCCGACATTCCAATGACAACGTCGCGCACAACGTCGCTGGCTGTGAAATGGCGTTCGATGTGTGGAGTTTGGGGCATGTGGGAGACTGTAACAGAAGCCCGACCGTTAGGGAGGGGCCCCTCTCGCTGTTGATGAGCCCTCCCTCACGGTCGGGCTTCAGCTGGGTTCTTCTAAAACTTCCCGGCCAGAATCAACACTCCGATTACGATGAATGCGACGGCCGAAACGCGCTTGATCCAAATCAGCGGAAGATACTCACCCAGCAAACCCCCAGCCACTACCCCAATCGCCGACACAGCCGTTAGCGCCAGGGCCGCGGCAAAGAATACTGCCCAGGGCTTCTTGGTCTGAGCTGACATCGTCATGGCAGCCAGCTGCGTCTTGTCGCCCATCTCCGCCAGAAAGATAATCCCAAAAGTTGTTAGCAACACGCGCCAGTCCATTTAGATCTCCTTGCGATGATTACGGTTCATAAAATCTCTGGCAATAGTAGACGAATCGGGGCAGTATATCCCTGTCTTGACTACGATCTCGATTTCAGTTCTCACCGATTTCGCTTTGCGTTCACTGCAACGATGAGCCAACACTCCCACGACTTTCTTGGCACCACGCGTTTCCGAATCCGGCGCCGGCTTGGATCCGGCGGAATGGGCGTCGTCTATGAAGCTCACGATCTGGAGACCGACAAGGTGGTCGCGCTCAAGACTCTCACGCGCGCGGAGGCCTCGCACATTTCACGTTTCAAGAATGAATTTCGTTCGCTGGCCGATGTGTCCCATCCCAATCTCGCCGCTCTGTACGAACTCATGGCTGACGGCCAGTATTGGTTCTTCACAATGGAACTGGTGCTGGGAGGAAATTTTCTTGAATACGTTCGTCCAGGTTACGCAGCCAGGAAAGTGCAGTCGTCAAGAACGCCAACCCTCAGAAAGAGTTCGGGCGAACCCGGCGGTGAGCGTTTAGCTGATCATGAAGCGGAAACGATTGAACTAGATTTGATCCGCATTAACCAGGAGCGGGATGAATCCGATCGTCGTAGCTTTGCCGGTGGACTCGCCGGAGCGAAGCTCGACTTAACTCGTTTGCGAATGGCGATGCGACAATTGTCTGAAGGGCTCCACGCTCTGCATGAAACAGGGAAGTTGCATCGCGACATAAAGCCTTCAAATGTGCTGGTCACCAAAGAAGGTCGCGTGGTAATTCTGGATTTTGGACTCGTGGCTGAAGTTGCCGGAGGCCGATTCAACGACAGTTTTACTCTCGCCGGCACGCCTGACTACATGTCGCCGGAGCAGGGCGCCCAACTTCCTATCTCCCGCGCGAGCGACTGGTACAGCGTAGGCGTCATCCTCTATCAAGCCCTAACCGGGCGGCTGCCATTCTCCGGAAAGTTTTTCGAAGTGATGATGAACAAGCAGAACTTCGATCCGCCTGCGCCTGCAGAGCTAGTGAAGAATATTCCACCTGATCTCAACGAACTTTGCATAAGGCTGCTCCGCCGTGAGCCTGAGCAACGTCCCTCTGGCAGGGACATTCTTGCGGCGCTCGGTTATGGAGAAACTGGTCCATTGGTGGCGCCCATCATGTTGCCGCCCGCCATGTCCTCGATTCAGACCTCGCGCTTGATTGGCCGTGAACGCGAACTCAGCGAGCTAAACGAAGCCTTCACTTTTACTCGCCGTGGCCTGACGGTGACGGTCTATCTTCACGGCAGCTCAGGAATGGGAAAGAGCGCTCTGGCCCAGCGCTTTCTCGATAAATTGCGTAGCGCTGAATCGGATGTAGTAATCCTCGAGGGCCGTTGCTATGAACGTGAGTCGGTTCCCTACAAGGCGCTGGATGGGGTTGTGGACAGCCTGACCAGGTATCTGATGTCGCTGCCGGAAGGTAAAGCCGAAGCTTTGCTGCCCCGGGAGATTCATGCGCTTGCTCGTCTCTTTCCAGTGATGTTGCAGGTGGACAGCGTCTTTAATGCTCCTCATGTGGAACAGGAAATCCCTGACCCGGTCACACTTCGGCGAAAGGCCTTCGCAGCCTTACGTGAACTGCTCGGTCGCATCGCCAATAGTAAACCCCTCGTTCTCTACATAGATGATCTGCAATGGTCCGACGCTGACAGTTCATCCTTGCTTGAAGATCTGTTAAGTCCCCCCGACGCGCCAGCCCTTCTGCTGCTTTCAAGTTTTCGTAGCGAGGATGTTCAGGCGAAACCGTTTCTGAAGTCACTGCTGGAAAAGTCGGGCACTGAAACTTGCCGCGAAGTGCTTATGTCGGCGTTGTCAAAAACTGAGGCGCGCGCTCTTGTGCGGGAGGTGCTTGGCGACAAGGCGGTACTCGAGCCCTTCAGCGACGCGATTCTGCAGGAAGCCGGTGGAAACCCCTTCCTGCTGGAGCAACTTGCACGCTACGCCTCGACCAGCGATCAAACTGCGACCACGGGCATCAGCCTCGCGATGATGCTCGACGCCCGGTTGAATCATCTCCCAACTGGTGCGCGCGCATTTGTGGACGCTCTGGCGGTGGCCGGCCGGCCCATCAATCCCGAATTGGCCTACCAGGCCGCTGAACTTTCCGGCGATGAAGCTCCGCTGGTGAGCTCTTTGCGTGCCGCGCAGTTTTTACGCACCGGTAGCACGGAGCACACTCTTGAGCTCTATCATGATCGAATTCGCCAGACACTAACCAGTCAACTTGATCCGAAGAAAGTGATTCAGATTCACCGGCGGCTGGCCCAGGCAATCGAAATCCGCGGGATGGATGATCCGGAAGCTCTGTTTGAGCACTACCTCGGAGCGGGTGAACGAGTTCGCGCCGCCATGCATGCGGCTGCGGCTGCGAGAAGGGCTGCCAGTGCTCTTGCATTCGATCGTGCCAGTGCGTTCTATCGCCGGGCCCTCGAGCTGGCCCCTTCGCGTGGAGTTGAGCTGGTCGAGCTCACCCGCGGTTTAGCCGAAGCGTTGGTCAACGCCGGCAGGCCCGCGGAGGCGGCGCAGGCTTATCTCGAACTGGCCCAGATAAGTCCCGCTGGTCAAAGTCTGGACTTCAAACGCAGGGCCGCGCAGCAATTGCTGATGGGTGGCCACATCCGCGAGGGGCTCGAACTGATTCGTTCAGTTTTGACGGCGGTAGGTTTTGCTTTTCCGACCGGGCCAAAGCGCGCACTGCTTTCGCTATTGCTGAAACGTATCCAGATTCGTTTGCGAGGCCTCAAGTTTACTGAACACGAGGCGAGCGAAGTGGCTGAGTCTGATCTGGTTCGCATAGATACCTGTTGGGCCGTAGCAGCCGGACTCGGCGCCGTAGACCTGATTCGCGGGGCCGACTTTCAAAGTCGCCACCTGCTGCTCGCGCTGCGGGCCGGCGAGCCTTATCGCGTAGCTCGAGCCATGGCTTTCGAGGCTGCGCAGATTGCTTCACGCGGAGGTCCAGCTCGCAAACGCGCCGCCGACATTGCCCGACGCGCCGAGGAACTCTCGCTGCGTGTGAACCACCCACATGCTATCGGCCTTTCGACGTGGGCCAGCGGAGTGAGCGCATATCTCGCCGGCGATTGGAAACGATCCGGTGAACTTTGCGAGCGCGCGGCGGAAATATTGCGCGACCAGTGCACGGGCGTGCCCTGGGAGGTAACCATAGCGCACCGGTTTATGTTGAGCGCCCTGCTGCATCAGGGTGAGATCGCCGAAGTTTCGCGCCGCGTGCCCCGGTTGCTTTCCGCGGCGCTGGACCAGGGAAACCTTTTTGCGGCAACCGATCTGCGCACGCGCTTGAATTTGATCTGGCTGGCCCAGGATGATCCGGACAAGGCCCGAGCTGAAGTGATTGAAGCACTGAAAGCGTGGCCCCATGAGGGGTTTCATTTGCAGCATTACAGTTCGTTGCACGCCCTGGTTCAGAATGAGCTTTACACGGGTGACGTTGAGGTGGCCTGGAAACATGTTGAGGGACAATGGCCGGATCTGAAGCACTCGATGTTGTTACGCTTCCAGGTGCTGCGTATCGAGGCCCTGCACTTGCGGGCCAGGGCCGCGTTGGCGTCGGGCGTGGCGGCCGGCGATGTTGAACGACTTCACTTTGCGGAGAAGCTCGCGCGAAAGATCGAAAAAGAAAAGATGGACTGGGCGATGCCACTGGCCGCCCTGGTGCGCGGCGCCGTTGCGCATCAGCGATCTCAGACGGACAATGCGGCGAGGTTGCTGGCCGAGGCAATTCGAGGGTTCGAGACTGCTGATATGCGACTCTTCGCCGCGGTGGCACGGAGGCGATTGGGAGAGATGAAGGGTGATAAAGGACGCGGGCAGATAGCTGAGGCCGATGCGTGGATGGCGAACCAGGGCTTCAAGAAACCGTCGCTGATCACAAGTATGCTGGCGCCGGGATATTGAAAAGGAACTATCCGCAGACTATACAAATGTCAGAACCACCTGCGTGAGCGGGTGGCCCAATCAGTCACTCCGGCTAGCCAGCCCACCCGCTCACGCAGGTGGTTCTGACAAAACGCGAGTCAACGGAATCTGCGGATAGTGCAACACTATGGACACACTGAAGACCTTGACTTACGACGTGACCGGGCGCATTGCCCGCATCGCGCTCAATCGTCCCGAACGCGGCAACGGCATCACGTTTGAAATGCCCGCCGAGTTAGCCGCGTGCGTCGAGCGTGCCAACCTTGATCCGAAGGTCCACGTAATCGCCTTGTCGGGAAATGGCAAGGGCTTTTGCGGTGGCTACGATCTGGTGATGACTGCGGAGCAAAGGCCTGGCAGCGAAGGCGAGTTGATGGGTTGGCCGGCAGGATCGCCAATGGACCCGAAAGTGCAGATGGGCAATCACGACCCGCGCGAGATTTGGGATCCCATTCTCGATTACCAGATGATGAGCCGCAACCTGCGCGGCTTCATGAGCCTTTTTCATAGTGACAAGCCCGTCATTTGCAAGGTGCATGGATTCTGCGTCGCCGGCGGCACGGACATGGCGCTGTGTTCGGACCTGCTAATTATTGAGGACACGGCTTCGATCGGTTATCCGCCGGCGCGCGCCTGGGGCGTGCCCACAACCGCGCTGTGGGCCCATCGCATCGGTGCGGAGAAAGCGAAGAGACTCTTGTTCACTGGCGACTGTCTTACCGGCAAGCAGGCGGCGGAATGGGGACTCGCCAGTGAAGCTGCGAGCGGGGACAAACTCGATGCCCGATTTGAAAGCTTGCTCGAGCGAGTGGCCCAGCTTCCAATTAGCCAGTTGGTAATGATGAAGCTTCTGGTCAACCAAACTTTGGCCGGTCAGAATTTGCAGACGTCGCAATTGCTGGGGACTCTTTTCGACGGGATCGCCCGTCACACCAAGGAAGGCTACGCGTTTCAACAGCGGGCGGGCGAAGTTGGCTTCAAACAGGCGGTCAAAGAACGCGACGAACCGTTTGATGATGATGTGTAACGCAAACTGTGGTTTGCGTCCGGTGTAAAGAACCAGGAAGGCCAAGACCGCAAACTAACAGTTTGCGTTACAGCTAACAGTTTGCGTTACAAACTCGGAGAGCGATATCCATGATCTTCAAGAGTCCTCACGCACCCGTCGAAATTCCCGAGGTGAGCATCACCGACTTCGTCATGGGCCGCGCCCTGGAGTTGGGCGATAAGCCGGCGCTGATTGACGGTCCAACTGGACGCACCTACACCTATGGTCAGCTTCCCACGCTCATTAAAAAACTTGCCGGCGGACTTTCGTCGCACGGACTTAGCAAAGGCGATGTCTTCGCTATCTACGCGCCAAATCTTCCTGAGTATGTGCTGGCATTTCACGCGGTTGCGAGCCTCGGCGCGATCACTACCATGGCGCCGCCGCTCTTTACGGCCGAGGAGCTAACCCGGCAGCTACTCGACTCCGACGCAAAGTTTTTACTGACGATCCCGCAGTTGATGTCTGCCGCTCTGACGGCGGCTGAGGCTTCGGGCATTCAGAAAATATTCGTGATTGGTGACGCGGAAGGCGCGATCTCGTTTAATTCGCTTCTGGACCATGATGGGCCGGAGGTCGCAACGGAGATTGACCCGCACATTGACGTGGCGGTGCTTCCTTATTCCAGCGGAACAACCGGATTTCCAAAGGGTGTGATGCTTACCCACCGGAACCTGGTCGCGATGCTGTCCCAATTGCGAGCCACCGAATCGTCAACTCCGGGTGACACGATGGTTTGCGTCGTGCCGATGTATCACCTTTATGGTCTGCACGTCGTGGTCAACCAGGGCGTGGCCCAGGGTGCGACGATCGTGACCCTGCCGCGTTATGAGCTTGAACATTTTTTACAAACTTTGGAGCGGTACAAAGTGACGATTGCGCCTCTAGTGCCGCCGCTCGTGCTGGCGCTCGCGCGTGCGCCGGAGATCGATGCTCACCGTCTGGCCGCGTTGCGGTTAATCCATTGCGGCGCGGCGACGCTCGCGGACGATATTGCTCGGGATTGCACGGCGCGACTCAGCTGCGAGATCAGATATGGTTACGGACTTACAGAAGTCAGTCCATTGTCACACGCAAGTTTAGCGAATCCTCGAAAGCAGAAGGCCGGTTCTGTCGGTTACTGTTTGCCCAACACCGAATGCAAGATCGTGGACCACATCAGCGGCGGCGAACTTGGCGCGGATCAACAGGGTGAAATTTGCGTGCGTGGACCGCAGGTGATGAAGGGCTACTGGCGAAATCCGACGGCGACGGCAGAAATGATTGACTCGGAAGGCTGGCTGCGGACCGGCGATATCGGATATTGCGATGCTAAAGGTCAGCTGTTTGTAGTGGACAGGATCAAGGAACTGATAAAGACCAATGGGCGACAGGTGGCGCCGGCGGAGCTTGAGGCGATATTGCTTTCACACGCCGCTGTGGCAGACGTTGCGGTGATTCCGTCGCCGGATGCAGCGGCGGGTGAAGTGCCGAAGGCATTTGTAGTTCGCAGGCAAGATCAGGAAAATTCTACCGCCGAAGAGATAATGGAGTTTGTTGCCGCTCAGGTCGCCCCTTACAAGCGAATCCGCATCGTGGAATTTGTTGACCAGATTCCCAAGAGCCCGGCAGGCAAAATCCTCAGGCGGGTATTGGTCGAACGCGAGCGCGCCAGGTAGGACAGACATTCCTGTCTGTCCATCTACCTATCGATCAAGAAAATCGACAGCCCGGAGTTTCCTTCCGTCCTACTCTCATTAGCACTGGGGTCGCGGTTACGGAGCGTTTTCGGTTAGCCACTCCGATGTCGCAAGGGTGGCAAGCTATATCGCCCGCCAGGAAGAACATCATCGCAAAAGGCATTCAATGAGGAATTCGACCTGTTTGTTAGAAAGTATGGTCTGGAATGGCACGAGTGAAACCGTTGAAAACGGTTTCATGTCATTAATATGACCGGGGTCACCTGGCTGAAGCCAGGTGCTAATGAGATCAAGGGTCGCTCGGGGTTTGTTTACAAAGTAGGCAATAATTTCGCATCAGATGATCCAAACGAGGTGATCTACTCTCCCTATCCCGCCTGGGCGACTGCGAATTCGGGTACGGGTCTGGTCTTGAGCAGTCCGGAGTTAACAATGTCTTCATGGAGCGCACCGAGCTTGTCTGTCACCATCGTCGGTTTGAAGTAATCCTCAAAACGCGAATCAACTCGAAACGCCGGACTATACATGTGGTCCAACGGTTCCGTGCTGCTCACGTAGGTGCGCGGCCGCGGTCGCTTTCTCATCCAGCCAAAACTCGAGAACGACGTCGTTAATGGTTGGGCGCAAACCAGCAAACCGGCGCCGACCGCCAGGATCATCTGCATCTTCGTCAGCTTGCGGTGATAGAGCCGCGAAAAGCCGATTGCGTGTTTCACCACCCGCGATTGAAAACCCCGCATGCTTTGCAGGTCATCAACGAATTTTACGACCTCGTCCATCGGGTCAACCGGATGCTGAAGAATAGTGGTGCCGTCCATGTCTCGGAGCTTGGTATCAGGAAGAATTGTTCCGTTCTTAAGGCACTCGTAAAAATAAGGCGTGCCCAGAAGAGGGATGGAAAGGGTGACGAATGAAGGTACTGTGATCTCCGGGGTGCCGGTGATGAAGTTTAGTTCGCGCCGCAGGTCGGCAATGCTCCGAGTGGAAACGTCGACCATTAAGCCGTAGGAAAAAACCACCCCGGCATTCAATGATTTCGCGATCATCTCCACCTGGGGAGCCTTGGTGTTTTGCAGTTTGTTGAAGGTCTTCAACCAGTCGTTATCAAACGATTCCAGCCCGCTGAACAACAGTTCGCAGCCTGCTTCTTTAATCAGGTGAAGGTTCTCCTCCTTCGCGTAAAAGTCGTTGGTGACGAGTGCGCCCCATTGATTAAACTGTCCCTGGGCACGCATTTCATTAATCAAATTCAGTCGGGCTTTGAAGTGCCCTCGATCGCTGCCATAGAAATTGTTATCGAGAAAAAACATCCGGCCACGTTTGCCCGAAGCGATGATCTGCCGGCGGATGTAATCGAGTTCGTAGGTCTGGTAACCATGACCTTCCGCGGTTAACGCACAGAAGGAACAGCGGAAGTTGCAGTAACGCGTTGTTTCAACATATCCGATGCGGCCCAGCCAGTAAGCCAGGTCGTAACGCGGGATCATCGTTTCGGCTACATACTCAGGCCCGAATGATTCGCGGATTACATCGCACAGCTCCTCGATATCGCCGAGACAACTGTAGTCAAAAACTTTCCTGGAAAGTATTGGAAGAGACCTGACCGGTGGTCCACCAGCCACGACAATCACTTTCGGGTTTTTTGTGCGCGCATAAGCCGTGAGATGCAGCATGCGATCGAAGCTGTTTGTCAGACCAGTCAACACGAGCATGTCAGGCCACGAAAGCAACGCCTCATCTTCAAGCGGGCCGCTGGCTACTTCGGTGTAGCAACGAACGTCGCATAGTTCGCGATCAAAGGCTCCGGCGAGATAGATTGGGCCGACCGCCTGAGGAATCTTGGTCGTGCGGCGCAGAGGTAAACGAGAGTCGTCAAAATAACAATTCACGACTAGCACCCGCTTGCGTGGCGAGGCGCTTGTCGAGTTGGGGGCGGGGGCTATCTTTCGCAGCATTCAAGATCTCCTCAAAGCGACAATCCCATCATCCGTGATCTGCCATTGATCGAGTTTGACTATGGCCGGTTGGAAGCCTCGGAAAGTGAATTCAAGCGAGGCGCGTCGGTCGGAAACCAGCGAATCCAAAAGAATGCGCGCTACTCTACCCGTTCAGTCGCATTCAAGGCAATGGACGATTTCGGAGAACCAGCCGAATTTGCAGTTATTACGCAGTTAATACAATGATTTCGGATTATTGCGCCAGTTCTGGCTGGGTATTGGAATCGGAAATGAGTTGTTTGAAAGCGTCGCGAACCCGAACTGAGACGCTGCCGGGCGCAATCGAATAGCGGCGGAAGTCGAAGGTGGTGACAGGGGCTACGCTGTAACTGGCCGATGTCAGAAAAATCTCTTCGGCTTCAACGAGATCCGAGAGCTCATAAACGCCTTCAATCACGGGTATGAAAAGTTTGGTCGCTAAATCTATGACGGCTGCGCGCGTTACACCGGGAAGGGTGCCCGTGCTCAGGTTCGGCGTGTGCAGCGTTCCCTCGCGCATCCAAAAAATACTCGCCATCGTTGCTGAAACAATCTCGCCACGTTCATTAAGCATGACCGCTTCATCAAACTCACGCGCCTGCGCTTCTTCCCAGGCCATCACTTCGTCGAGGTAATTTAGACTCTTAATCCCAGCCAGCGGCGAGAGCGTGTTATGACGGTACGGCGAAACCGCGAGAGAAAGTCCGGCGGAGGAAATCTTCTGTGGCTCCCCGGTCATGATCAGCAAATCTGTTTTTCGCTCACCGACCTTCTTTGTTTTCCAAACGTCGCGTCCGCTACGCGCCAGCAGGATCACGCGCGCACGACCTTGCTTCACTCGATTGACCGCGATGAGTTTTCGTAACGCATCACCAACATTGCGTTCGTTTGCTTCGGTACAGTCGATGCTCAACTTCGAGGCATCTTCCTTGAGACGCCGCCAATGTTCCGGCCAAAGAAACGGCTGGCCGTGATAAATGGCCACGGTGGTGAAGACGCCGCGGCCATACAACATGGCTGACGACACTGGCGCTACGCGCGCCTTGGTCGCTTCCAGCATTACTTTGTTGAGATAAATTACCGGGTGCATTGATTCGACGCGCCGCACTCCAGGGAGTTGAGTCCAGCCGAAAGTGTCCCCTATTCCATGCCGGCGGCCATCACTTCGGCCTCGAGTTTTTTCGCAAGGGAACCGCGCCAAACGTTCTCCAGATCGTGAATGTCAGCGGCGATAGCTTCAGCCGCGCCGACCGCAATACGAAGATTGTGGCCGCCCACATTCCCGATTAACGTCAATGGACAATTCTTCTGTGTGGCAATATTTTCGACGGCGTTCCGGGCTGCTGCGGGAAAGGTAATGATGATTCGCGAGGGTGACTCGCTGAAGAGGGTGGTCGCAATTGATAAAGGCGCCCCAAATGCTGTCTCGGGCAAGTTAATCTCAGCGCCAATCGCCTCGTGGTTGAGCGAAGAAAAACAACACTCCGCAAGTGCCACAGCAATTCCGCCATCCGAACAGTCATGCGCAGACCTGAGCAAACCCGCTTCGGCAGCTTCGAGGCAAGCGGCCTGTACGGCTTGTTCAGTTTCTAGATTCAGTGCTGGAACGACGCCGGCGACAATCATCGAATCAGTAGAAACGCCATCGATAGTCGCAGCATACTCGCTGAGTGAAAGATCGTCTGCGGTAGTGCCGAGAAAAGCAATAAGATCGCCTTCCTGTTTAAACCCGGGTTGGACCACGCGCCGCACATCATCAACGAGACCAATCATTCCAATAACGGGTGTGGGGAGAATGCCGCGGCCTTCGGTCTCGTTATAGAATGACACATTGCCAGAAACCACGGGGGTGTTGAAAGCGCGACACGCCTCGGCGATTCCGTCAACCACTTCGGAGAACGACCACATTACTTCCGGGCGCTCGGGCGACGCGAAATTGAGACAATTGGTGATCGCTATCGGACGCGCGCCGACGCAGACCACGTTGCGGGCCGCCTCGGCAACGATCAACTTCGCGCCTTCGCGCGGGTTTGCGGCGCAGTAGCGGCCATTGCCATCCAGTGACATAGCCAGGGCTCGCCGAGTTTCTTTGATTCGCACCACCGCGGCGTCAGCTCCAGGCAATACTGCGGTGTTGGTCCTGACCATGTGATCGTATTGACGATAGACCCAATGCTTGGAAGCGATGTTTGGGGAAGCGAGAAGTTTGAATAGCGCGTCGCTATGATCCTCGGCTTTGGCCTTTGGACTTTGGACTTTGGACTCTGGGATTCCGGCTTTGGACTTTGGACTCACCATGGCTCGTTCGTAGAGCGGCGCTTCATCAGTGAGAAAGGCAACTGGAATATCCGCGACGGTCTCTCCCTCGTGAGTGACCACCATATTCGAGCCCTCACGCACGCGACCAATCACCACCGCATCAAGATCCCACTTCTTGAAAATGTCGATCACTTCGCGTTCACGTCCTGAGTGGGCTACGATCAGCATGCGCTCCTGCGATTCCGAGAGCAGCATCTCGTAAGCAGTCATTGCACGCTCGCGTTGCGGAACCAGAGACAAGTTGATCTCGATGCCGGTACCGGCACGTGCTGCCATTTCGCACGACGACGATGTCAGGCCGGCCGCGCCCATATCCTGAATTCCTGCCACGGCCCCACTGCGCATCGCCTCAAGGCAAGCTTCCAAAAGCAGTTTCTCAAGGAATGGATCGCCTACCTGCACGGTCGGTCGTTTTGCCAGAGCCTCATCGTCAAATTCCGCTGACGCCATGGTGGCGCCGTGGATGCCGTCGCGTCCCGTCTTGGCGCCGACGTAAAGAATTGGGTTACCGATCCCCGTGGCCTTGCCAAAGAAGATCTGATCGTGACGAACCAGGCCCAGGGCGAATGCATTCACTAATGGATTCAGCGAGTAAGCATCGTCGAATGCGACCTCTCCGCCGACAGTCGCAACACCAAAGGCATTTCCGTAGTGTGCAATTCCGCCGACCACGCCCGCCAGCAACGAGCGGTTGCGCCGGCCATGCTTTGGATGATCCAGCGAACCGAAGCGCAAGCTGTTCATCGAAGCGATCGGCCGGGCACCCATCGTGAACACGTCCCGGAGAATTCCACCCACACCCGTTGCCGCGCCCTGGAATGGTTCGATAAAGGAAGGATGATTGTGCGATTCGATCTTGAAAGCGATGCACCAACCATCACCAACGTCTACCACCCCGGCGTTTTCGCCCGGTGGAACGATGACGCGTTCCCCAGTGGTAGGGAGCCGGCGCAGATGGATACGCGACGATTTGTAGGAGCAGTGTTCAGACCACATCACTGAAAAGATGCCCAGCTCCGCAAACGATGGTTCGCGGCCCATCAGTGACTGGATGCGTTGAAATTCTTCGAGAGTAAGATTGTGGGTAGCGATTACTTCTGGAGTGATCATGATTAGTGATGAGTGATGAGTGAAAGGGGATGAGTGATGAGTGATGAGTGATGAGTGTCAAGCAGAGAACAGAACCCAAAGTGTTCTGCTCATTACTCATCACCCATTACTCATCACTTTTCACCCCGCACTTCTCACTAATCACTTTGGCTATCGCGGTTCGAAGTTCGGCCGTATCGAAGCGTCCGAATTTCTTGTAGACGATCTCGCCCCGGCCGTCGTAAAGAAATGTCGCCGGCAGCGCGCCGCCCCAGGCTAGATCTACCATCTTTATCGAAGGCTCGGGATCGGCCACATTCAGAAGGTAGACGGGCATCCGCACTTTCATCGACTGAAGAAATTTGGGTACTTCAGTCTTGAGCTCTGTCAGATCGTCAAGCGAGATCGCGATCGTGTCCAATCCCTTCGTGCGATAGTCAGTATCAATCTTGACGAGGTCGGGAAACTCCTCGCGACAAGGATCGCACCAGGTGGCCCAATAGTTAACCAGTAGCGGACGACCTTTGCCCGGCTTCAGCAGCGGTCCCAGCTCGTCTGCAGTAATCACGCGAACCGCGGGCGCCGGTTTAACAGCGGCCCGCTTGCCTCGAGGCTTGCGGGCCGTTTGAGATTCTCCACAGTCTCGACCTGGTGCCGAAACGTTGAAGGTCAGCAGTAGACCAACGACGACCAGTACGAGCGTCAAAGATCGAGTGAAAGACGACATCGAATCAGGCCCGCTTGATTGAACATCCAAACGCAGCTGCGATCGCCTTTGCTACCGGTTTCCCGGCCAGACTGGCCTCGAGAGCGTCGCGTAGTTCAGTCCCGGTAATCTGATCGCCGTGACGGCTGTTATCAATGCGCCCTCGGTAGATCAGTTTGTTGCTGGCATCAAGAAAATATGCTTCCGGGGTAACCGTAGCGCCAAGCTGGTCGGCAATCTTGTTACCTGGGTCTTTGAGAATCGTGAACGTTAGCTTATTGGTTGCGGCATGGGCTTTCACCGCTTCAGCCGGTTCAGCAACGTTTGAATTGATTCCCACAAGATTAATCCCGCGGGCCTTGTAATCCTGGGCCAACTTTTCCATACGCTCATTGTAAGCATTGGAAACGGGGCATTGGACCGCGACGAAGATGAAAACCGTGCCGTGTTTGCCTTTCAAAGCAGAAAGGGATTGGGTCTTCCCGTCTGCGTCAGGCAGGCTGAATTCCGCAACAGTTGCACCGATGGCGAGCGCTGCCGGAACCTCCGCTGAGTTTGCGCGCGTGCTGTGGTGGGCGAAACTCGCTACTGCGGCAACTGCGAAAGCGGCCACTAACATGAGCGAAATAACAGATTGCTTCCTCATAAAATGAAACTCCTGTGCAAGATGTGTAAGAGAAGGGAAACGATTTGAAAGATTAGCAGCGTCGTCATGGAGTGGCAAGCGTGGGTTTGGAGTCAACTCTTGGAAATCTCGGGGTCGAGTATTGTTCGTGTAGTTTCAAGTGATTTCGTGGATAGTAAATGCTCCCCATCTGAAGTGACAATCCACGAAATCACACTAACTACACGAAGAAAACACCAGAGTTGTGGTCTGAACCAATAGGCTTACCGGGAAATTATTGCTTGCGAAGGGTGATCGCGAAGACGAGGCCGGTCAGGATGAAGGTCACCAGCGCGGATAGCAGACAAAACTGGCAGAAGGCTTTGATCACGAATGCTTGCAGGTAGATCAACCAGAGACTGGTGAGCAACATCAATCCCACCAGGGGCATAAGCAACTTGCCGGCGACTTTGTATCCAAAAGCCGCTAGCGTAGCCAGGCTGAAGACGGTGAAATAAGCGGCTGCACCGATCAGTGCCAACGGAATTCCGCGTACCGAAGCATACTGGCTGCTCAACACTTCAGAGCATCCTGATACGAGCGTGCACTGAACACTACGCCCCGCAACGTGCTCAACCGCGAGATAGATCGCATCGCCCAGGCCAACTAAAGCAACGATGGCGGCGCAAGCATAAAGAAACATGGACCGGCGCGGGACTGAATTATTTATTGGATGTTGAGTGGCAGCCACAGCGTGTTCGATGTTCGACAAGCTTTAGCTTGTCGCTAGCATAAGGACCAGGACTTTCGACAAACTGAAGTTTGTCGAACAGCTATTTTCGTCGGCGGGCGATCTCGGCCTCGATAAGCGGTCGCAGTTGTGTAGGTTCGAGGGATGGGAACGGAAGCTCTCGTCCGTTCAGGAAAACTGTCGGTGTCCCTTTAACTCCCAGCGCGCGGGCGCGCTTGCCATCGAGGAAGATGCGATTCTGCACGGTTTCGCTCGTGAGATCCTGGCGATAGCGCTCGAGATTCAACCCAATCGTCTTCGCATACTCCTCGAAGATCGGGCGCACATCGAAGGCGGTTTTCCAGGCGTTCTGGTTTGTGTAGATGAGGTCATGCATCTGCCAGAATTTCCCTTGCATGCCCGCAGCCTCGGCTGAACGGGCAGCAGACAAAGCGTGTTCATGCGCGGGAACGAGGGGAAACTCGCGAAAGACCACTCGCAAATTCGAGCCGAATTCCTTTTCCATGCTCTTCAGGATTGGGTGCAACATCGCACAGGGCGGACACTGGAAGTCGCCAAATTCTTCAATTGTTACCAGAGCGTCCGCTGGTCCTTCCGCATGAGGAGGATCGGCGCCCCGCTCAACAGTGGCCGGCGGGTTTGGCGCGACCGGCGTGTCGGGCGAAGTGGACGGGGCATTTTGTGAAACTGCCGGCGGTTGAGAAGGCGGCGTTGGAACTTCGGTGCCGGACCGCATCAAGGACCATGCGATTACCACCGCGATGGCCAATACCGCCACAATGATCAGAAAGGGAAGGGCGCGTTTCATTTCGTGGAGAACCTTGGAATCGATGTAAGTAAATCAAGCGCCGGCGGGCGGCGCCGGATTCATTTAGTCGACGGTGTAATAAACCGTCTTGTCGAGATCGCCATTAACGTAGACCTGGGCCTTGTATTTTCCTCTGGGCCAGTCGTTAGGCGCGGTCAGGTGGCCGTGGATGATATTTTCCATCGTTCGGGTTGAATAGTCGATGTCTTTGATCTTCCTGTTTTTGGTTCCGTCTGCGTCTACTATCCACCACGAGAACCTCATCTCGGTACCTGACTTCGACTCTTTCAGCGTGGCCACGCAATGGATCGTTCGGTCGCCGGGCTCGAAGGAACTGGCTTCTCGCCCAGGCTTTCCATCGTCGTCCCTGGCCATGTGAATCTCTTTGATGAAAATTCCCGGGCCGGCATCCTCAGCTTCACTGGTGCGGCTGGTGTTCGAGTTTGAATTCGATTCCTGATTGGTGTTTTTACCGGCACTGCACGCGAGCACAACAAACAATACGAGGCCAGCGGCGAGCCATGCGGGGTGATGTTTCATCTCGATGTTCTCCCTGAATGCAGTTGGAAAAATAGAAATTGTTTATGCCACCGCAGCCAGAGTGGCGGCGAGTGAGCGAAAGATATCACGACCATCGCTTGAACCCAACAAGTCTTCGCAGGCCCGTTCGGGATGGGGCATCAGGCCCAGTACGTTACGCTTACGATTGCAAATTCCGGCAATGTTATCCCGGGCGCCATTTGGGTTTGCCGCCTTAGTGATCTCGCCATTGCGGTCACAGTAACGGACGACGATCCGATCGTCCTGCTGGAGCGTCGCCAGGGTTTGATCGTCACAAACGTAGTTTCCTTCCGCGTGGGCAATGGGAAGTTGCAGCACAGATCCCCGTTCCATTTCATTAGTGAAAGGCGTATCCGAGGTTTCCACTCGGACGAAGACATGCTCGCAAATAAAATGCAGATCGCGATTCCTAATCAGGGCGCCCGGCAGGAGCCCCGCCTCGCAGAGAATTTGAAATCCGTTGCAAATGCCGAGGACGAAACGGCCCGAAGCCGCAAATTTTTTAACTGAATCCATCACTGGAGAAAATCGCGCGAGCGCGCCGGCGCGCAGATAGTCACCATAGGAAAAGCCTCCCGGAATAATCAGGGCGTCGTATAAGTCGAGATTCGTATCCCGGTGCCAAATAAAGTCGACCGGCTGGCCCACATGTTTGGAGATCACGTGATACGCATCGTGATCGCAGTTTGAGCCCGGAAAAACAATAACTCCGAATTTCACGCTTCAATCTCCACGCGATAATCTTCGATAATCGGGTTGGACAGCACCTCGCGGGCCATGCGGCTAACGGATTCACGAGCTGCTTCCGGCTCCCCAGTGTCAGCCAGGGAAATCTCAAAATATTTGCCCTGGCGCACATCGGAAATTCCGTCGAAGCCAAGCAATTCCACTGAATGCTGAATTGCTTTACCCTGCGGATCGAGAATTCCTGGTTTGAGACTTACGTAAACTTTCGCTTTCATTTTGATTCGCTTTCGGACGCTTTCATACTAGGACATACGTTGCTACTTGTGTAGCCATTAGCATAGTATCCTCGCCCACAACTTCCGTTATTGGTTCATACCTTCATCGACACATAAGTCAGGAGAAACTTTTTCGAATGCAAAATCCGTCCCCCGGCCAACAGAGCTATGCGCAGCCTGCCGCTCCGCCTCCCGCAGGAACGCCCGCATCCGGTTCCGGCGTTGATCCTAAAGTTGCAGCAGCTCTCTCGTATATCTGGATCGTGGGAGTAATCTTTTTCTTCCTCGAAAAGGAAAACAAGTTCGTGCGGTTCCACGCGATGCAGTCAATCCTGTTTGGAATTGCCAATACCGTGATCCTCGTGGCGCTTATGGTCGTCGGGTTCGTGCTGACCTTTGCCTTTGGGATTGGCGGAGCCATCGTTGGCGGCGTGGCCGGCACCCTCGTAAGCATGCTTATCTGGGTCATTTGGCTGCTTTTCTGGCTCATCGCAATGGCGCTTTTCCTGGGCCTGATCTTCGCTGCCGTCAAGGCTTTTCAGGGTCACAAACTCAAGCTGCCTATCATCGGTAACATCGCGGAAGGAATCGTCGAGAAACAATAACTTGTCAGAACCACCTGTGTTAGGGGCGCGCCCAGCTCGGCAACTCGCTACCGGGTTGGACGGCTATTCCGAGTCGCTGAACACTCTGTCAAAAATCTTGCCGACATTCCTTAAATAGGTGTCGAGCTGAAACGCCTCACCAATCTCCGCCACAGACAAATGCGCGGTGATATCCGCGTCGTTTCTCAACAGCTCCTCAAAATTTTCATTCTTGTCCCAAACGCGCATCGCATTGCGTTGCACCCATTCATAGGCAGTCTCCCGTGACACACCTTTTTGCGTGAGGGCCAGCAACAGTTGTCCGCTAAAAACGAGGCCGCGGGTCGCCTGCAGATTTTGCCGCATGCGATCGGGATGGACGACGAGACCGTCAATTAGCGATGTCGTCTTGTGCAGTATGTAATCCACAGCGATGCTCGAATCGGGCAGGACCACGCGCTCAGCGGAAGAGTGTGATATGTCTCGCTCGTGCCAGAGCGCAACATTTTCGAGGCCGACCAAACTGTTTGCCCTGACAACTCGCGCCATTCCGCAGATGCGTTCAGAAATGATCGGATTACGCTTATGCGGCATCGCGCTCGAACCCTTCTGGCCCACAGTAAATCGTTCCTGAGCTTCGCCGACTTCAGTTCGCTGCCAGTGGCGAACGTTGAGCGCAAACTTGTCGAGCGAAGATGCGATGATTGCGAGGGTACACAAGAATTCCGCATAGGTATCGCGCTGAATTATCTGGGTGGAAACCGCTGCGTATCTCAGTCCGAGGCGTTCGCACACTTTTTCTTCCACCACCGGATCGAGCAGCGCGAAGGCGCCGACGGCGCCGCTAATTTTTCCCACCGCCACAGCCTTGCGCGCGCGCTTGAGGCGTTTGCGATTCCGGCGCATCTCGTCGTACCAGAGCGCGAAGGTCAATCCGAACGAAGTAGGCTCAGCGTGGATGCCGTGGGTGCGGCCGATTTGCGGAGTGTTTTTGAACTCATGCGCCCGACGTTGCAACACTTCCATGAGCGCTTCGACTTTTGCCTGGAGCAGGCCACAGGCATCTCTCAAGAGCAGCGCATTGGCAGTGTCAACTACATCCGAAGAGGTTAGGCCGTAGTGAACGAAGCGAGCGGCTTCGCCGATATTCTCCGCGAGGTTGGTGGTGAAAGCGATTACGTCGTGGTTGGTAGTCTTCTCAATTTCATTGATCCGGTTGACTGAAAACTTCGCGCCGGACTTGATTTGTTCGAGAGCCTCGCCGGGAATAGTTCCCATCTCCGCATGCACTTCGCAGACGGCGATCTCCACGTCGAGCCACTTTTGGAATCGGTTCTGTTCGCTCCAGAGCGCGCCCATCTCGGGCAATGTGTATCTGTCGATCATTTCTTAGTTCCGAGTTCCGAGTTCCGAGTTCCGAGTTCCGAGTTTCAAGTTTCAAGTTCCGAGTTTCAAGTTCCGAGTTTCATGTTCCGAGTTTCACGTTCTATGAGCGCTTGAGGCCAAACTCGAAACTCGAAACCCGAAACTTATTTCAGTGCTGTTGAATTAACGAAATAACGCGCGAGCTTCCATTGGCGTTCGCGTTCCACGAGGGTAAAAGTTTCCATTCCTTCGCCATTTTGAAACCGGGTGCGATAGGTAACGATGAAGGCCCGGCCTTTCAAGGGACCGCCGGAATTTTGCTGCTCAGTTGCCGACTGCATCACCCTGCTCTCAACCGCGCCGAGTTTCGTTCGCAAGGTCTTGAAGGTCGCCACCGACTGCTCGGGCGTCGCATCCTGTCGCCAGAGTTCCGACGCCTCGTTGTAAATCTTTTCGTAACGCTCGGCGGCGACGTCGTCCGCCACGGCATTGATGGCCGATTCAACTTCCGGCGGAATGGTGCGGCGTTCGGACTGCGACGCGCACGCAAAGCTTAGGACCGTGACGATCAGAACAACTACTGCTTTCATCCCTCCGCCTTCATCCCTCATCCTTCCGTTAAACCTCAATCCAGGGAGTCGGATCCTTTGGCAGCGACAGGCTGATTTGCGTGTCAGCGTGGAAAAGCGGAAAGCGCTCCTGCAAAGCGACTTCGGCGTTGATCTGGGCCAGATAGGGATTGTTCGCCCGGGCCGACAGATGTGCCAGGACCAGATGCCGCGCCACGCCATCGAAACCGTCGCGAATCCAGTCTGCCACGTCTTCATTAGAGAGATGGCCCAGTCGCGAAAGAATTCGCTGCTTTAGTTCCCATGGGTAAGCGTCGCAAGCCTTGAGCATGTCGCGGCTGTGGTTCGACTCAATCACGATCGCAGCGCAACCACGCAGACGCTCGCTGACGAGGGTGGTGATGTGGCCGAAGTCCATCAGCGTCGCAATCTTTACACCCTGGTGCGTGGCCGTGAAACCGAAATTGTCCACAGCATCGTGAGGAATAGTGAAAGGATGAAAGTCGATCTCGCCGATACGGAAATCGCGACTGGATTCTATCTGTTCTACGCGGTCCTTGAGCGCCTTGACGCGTTTTTGCGGCTCGTCGTTGTTGATGTTGCTGAAACCGTTGACACGCTCACTGACGTAAGCATCGTGAGTTTTCGCTGAAATATAGACAGGACAATCCACCGCTCGCAGCAGCACGCGCAGCCCACCCGCATGATCGCCGTGCTCATGTGTGACCAGGACCGCATCGAGCCGTCGCACGTCTTCGCCGACGAGGGCGAGCCGGCGCGCGATCTCTTTGGCACTGAGGCCGGCGTCAACGAGAACACGAGTATCGCCTGCAACGATCAAGACTGCATTGCCGGTTGATCCGCTGCCGAGAACGGTAAGTTTCATCTTTGGAAATTAATGACTAACAAACAGCTTTTTCTAAGAAGGTGTAGAAGAAAAATTTTAGCATCGAATGTGAGAATCGGCTACCGCGCTATCGGTGAAGTGCTGGTCGAGTTTGGAGCAAGACTGCTCAGAATGTACGCGCCGAGATCTTGTTCGTGTTGGTTCGTGTGATTTCGTGGATCGCCGGCTTGGTCTTGGGACGAACACGATCCACGAAATCACACTAAGTTACCCGAAAGGACAGTTGCAGCCGACCAAAGCGGTGACAGGTCACCGCACTCCACGGAGGAGACTGTTTCACACTTCTGTTTCGAGGCTAGAGTTTTCCGCTGATACCCGCTGAGTCTTTCCCATTTCTGCCGCCGATAAAAGCTTTCGCTTCCGCGATCTCCGGTCTGACGCTGTCAGCGTGGCGCGACAGTTCGATCAGCTTGCCATAGTAGAGCCTCGCTTTTTTCGGATCTACTGCGCTCCTGGCGGCACGCGCTGCTCCGTAGAGCCCGTTGAATCGATTCGGAGATATCTGAAGCGACGCTTCAAACTCAGGAACGGCCGCCGCCGGTTGCTTGAGCTCAATCAGCAGCTCGCCGAGTTGTTCGCGGGCTGGAAGAATTGCTCCGGGCGTGACGGGATGTTTGTCAGTTGCGTCGTCCAGGTCCGCCGCAGCGCGCATGAGCTTGACCGACTCTTCATGATTTCCTTCTGCATAAGCCACCCAGGCAGACGCCACCTGCCGTTCGATCTCAACCTGTTTGGCCCAATCGTATCCGCCTTTCACTTCAACCAGCGCTTTTTGGATGGCTGACAGTTTCTCGACATCCTGACGCGCCGATGCCACGTCGCCACTGCGTGCGGCGCCGATAGCGCGAGCATAGTGAACGTGGGCTACGGCCCAGGGAAAACGTTGCCAGGGAAACGACTTCAAGGGGAAATTTGCGGGCGAGGCCGACGCATCGACGCTTTGAGGGAGTGCAAGTTTGGCTGCCTCATCCCATCGTCGTCGTTCAAGCGCATACCGAGCAGGAATAGCCGTGGCGGAATAGGCTACCGCAAAACTCTGTGGCTCAACGCTCTGAATTTTCATCAACTCATCGAAAACTCCCAAAGCTTCCTTATCCCGCGCGCCTTGTAGATAGGCATACGTCAGATAGTCCATCGCATGAAGCTGCTGATCAAAAGCGCCGGGCAAGCGATGTTTGACGGCATGGGCCTTGGCCGATGATCTGGCATCCAGGTTGGAACGTATCGCTTCATTCCATAAACCCAGTCGCGTAAAAATATGAGACGGCATGTGCTGCGCGTGTGACGACGCGGGCGCGAACTTCGCGTAACTCCGCGCGGCGGGAAGCGCCAGTTTGGCCAACGCCGGGTAATCGAAGCTGTGAATGATGTAGTGAGCAACTCCAGGATGCTGCGGCTCAAGTCTCTGAACGCGAGTCAATATCTGGACGGCTTCCTTCTCCCTCAGGTAGAGCTTGTCGTTAGACATCATTCCCGTCGCGACGAGCGTCAACGCATAAAACACACCGGCTTCACGATCTGTCGGACGAAGCCGGTAGAGTTGCTTCATCGCATCGCTGTAAGCAAAGGCGCGCTTACGGTGATCGAGGGTCTCGGCATTCTTGTAAAAAACTGCGATGGCCGCGATGTAATCTCGCTCGCGCTGAGTTTGTGCTCCCGTGGCGTTCGCCTTTTCCATGGCGCTCGTGCCCCTCTGCAACTCGTCCGCAGTCGGGGGCGCCCAGAGTGGATGGTAGTTGCTCATCGCGATGCCCCAGTAACCCATGCCGCATCGCGGGTCGAGCTCAGGCACTTTTGTAAACGCCTTTTCCGCCTCCTGGTATTCGAAAGAATGTAGCCAGGCGACCGCGCGATTGAATTGCCGCTGAGCTTCGGGTTTGCATGAGACTCGGAAGTTAACCCGACCGGCTTCTTCGGCCGGAACGTGTTCATGCTGATGTGGATGTTGGGCCCGGACACTCGGCGTGTAGCAAAGAAATGCAATCAGGGCTGCGCTTAACAAAAAAGCGGATGGAAATACGCGTTTCATCGGTTCTCCTTTTTCGGGGACAGAAACGTCGGGGACGGTGTCGGGCAACTCTGTCAGGCAGATGTGCTTTTTATGCCAAGCAGAACGCCTTGTCAACTCCTGGAAGGTAGTGGTTCAGTTTGGTTAAAGAAACTTTTTGCTGGGAGCGCGGGCATCCCGCCCGCAGTGCGCTAGGCGCACAATCTTGCATTCCGCCTTTCGTATGTCTTTCGCGCTTCGCGCTCGTTGCGGGCGGGACGCCCGCGCTCCCAGTTAGGAAGTTGTGCAAAATCTCCAAACCGATCCAATACCCTCTGGAACTGCGCACGACGCAATGGCGACGCTTAACGGGTCTATTTGATCTCGAAACTCACTCGCTGAGCGCTATTGGATTTAGCAAGCCGATCCTGGACCGAAACAAGCAACGCATATTTTCCGGCTGGCAAAGTGTTGAGAGAAATTTCCGCGGCGTATGGCAAGCGCGACGGATCTTGTCCTGCAGTTGAAATTTGACTGGCCAGATTCGTCACCACTACCTGGTTACCGCGAAGAACTTGCGTCTGCACCGTGACGTCGGGTGGAACCGTCCCGGTTTTACCCTGGGACGCGTTGTAGACAAACATCATGTATTGCAAGTGCGACGTTCGGGAGATGCGCCGGTCAACCAGCGCGCGCACTCTTACTCCTCCGGTGTTGGCCTGATTGATTTCCTGGTTTGTCTTGTCGTCATCTAATCGTTCACCGAGGATCAGACTGCTGAGGGCCATACGTTTCGTTGTTAGATCCGGTATTTCCACCCACTGAACCGCACTTCCCACTCTGCCGCTTTTTACATCTCTTGCCGCTACGCGCACCTGATATAACCCCGGTGTCAGTTTTGTTTGATAGTCGTGGTAAATGTCCTGTCTTTCCGCCTTGGATAAGGCGGCGACTGACGTCTCCACCGTCAAGAGCTGTCTGAAAAATCCTTTGCGGATCCCCTTCGAATCATGAATGACACCCAGAAGGTCGATGCTTGCTGTCGCCTTCTCGCCCTTCTCCGGTGTGAATTCAACCGCATCCGGCTTTATCTGCAGGGCGACCGCCACCACCATTTCTTTCTCAGTCACATTCAGGTAGTTCACTGTCAGCGAGGTAGGCAGCATACGCCTGGGTGTTAATGCGCCAACGGCCGCGTCCAACTCTCGATCTGGAACTGACAAGGGAATGTTCTTGCCGTCCTTATTCTTCGTGGCACTATTCTTCGTGGCACTTGTTTCCTCAGAGCTTGCAGTGGCTTTCTTGTCGAAATAACCGCCATGCACACGAACCTTGAGTTCGGGACGACCCTTGATGCGCACTTCAATCTTCCGAAATTTTTGAGAACCTTCGTTCTCGGAAACAGGCTGCCATGCAAGTAGATAATGTTGGTAGGCTTCATCGATGGACTTTTTCAAACCGGCTTGAAGGTCGTTCGTGTTTTTCACGAAACGGCCGCCAGTTTCGTCGGCTAGTGAACTGAGTCCATCCTGCGCTTCAAAACGCTCTCCCGATTGAACTCGATAGCCGATCAGCGTCCCACCGGTGGTGCCTTCAGGGAAGCCCGCTGTAAGTCCCTTGGCGTCGAAGGAATAGATGACTGCGTTTGTGCGTGCCGCCGCGTCGGTGATTTGTCGCATCCGTTCCGGTGCGTTGCTATTTGTCGGGTCGAGCAGAAAACCATCCGAGATGAAGAAGACAGCTTTACGTCCCGGCAGTTGAGCCGAGCTACGAATGGCTTGCTCCAGCGTCGAATAAGTTGCGCGATTAATGGATGCCGCTCGCGCCAAAACAGTCCTGGCCCGTCCGCGAACAGTTTCCCGTTTTACTTCCAGGTCTGAACCGACCTCCATTTCGGCAAAAATATCGGTCACTTGTCGATCTAGTTGGCTGATAAGCAACGCTTCATACTCCGTCATCGGAGGGGGAGTCTTATCATTTCCCGACCAATCGCGGTTGTAAAGAAGCCGTCCGGCAGCGGCTCGCAAAACCATCTTGTCGTTGGTGAATTGCTGCAGGAAACCGATCTTGCCGGTTGATGAAACTATGGCGACGGTATCATCGGCCATCATTTCTTCGTCGATGAACTTGAGGATACTTTTTCTTACGCGGTTATGACTCTCGTGAGAGAGGTGAATATCATCGACAACGAAGAGGATGTTTCTGGCGGCCGGACTGGGAGCAGCAGCAGTTGCGGTCGTGCCAGATTCTATTCGGGGCCGTTCAGCTTCATTGCTTCCGATTGATCTGTTAGCACTTGGCTCGAATATCGAAATGGAAACCGGCTTACCGTTGACTGATAATTCGAAGTCTTCCCGGTTGAGATTGTGGACGAATTGCCCTTTCTTATCGAAAACAGCAACTCCCGTCTGAATCAAATCCGTGTTGATTCTTATTACATCGTCGGTCTGGTCCCGAGGAGTTTTGATTTCGCTTTGCGCGAGCGTCAGAGACAGGCAGCCGCAAAATAGCACCGCCAGCATTAGCAGTCTGATTGGTACTGGTTCAGTTTGCTTTGCGCTCTTTGCGAAAACCTTTGCGTACTTTGCGGTAAAGGTCTGAAGAACGAGCAGAAACCGCAAAGGTCGCAAAGGCAAACGCAAAGTTCCGCAAAGAAATGCGTCTGATCGAGTCGAACTGCACAAGTACCGTCTGATTGATAAACTTGACATAGGGACTATCGAACTACGTTTTGCTCAGCGAGGTTAGTACCGTTAGGCGCCTCAAGGGGCTTTGTTTCGCTCCCGAAAGATGACGCTGATGTCGCCGTTACGTTCCAGATGAGCCGACTTAACGTTGTTCACATCCGGTGTTTTTCCGTGGTTACGCAGGGCCTCATTCAAGTCGTGTTCACTGATATGCGTCTTTCTCAACGCATCCCAATTAATCTCGCCATTGCGAACAAGGAGATGTTCATCGCCTTTGATGAACTTGCCAAAGCTATGTGATCGGAAGCAGATGGCAGCCAGGATCCAATGCAAGAGGACTAAGACCAGACCGGCCGCCAGCGTAGGAAATAAGGGCGCGTTGCCTGTAATGGCCCGGCTCATCAGCGCGCCGTAGATTAACCCGAGCATCACGTCCAGTGCAGTGCTTCGTCCCAAAAACCGCTGATTGCCGAGCCTCAACATCGCGATGGAGATAACAAAGACAATCGCGGCCCTGAGAGACATCTGGGCCGCGTTGATATCTTTGCTTTGAAGTCCCAGACCCAGTGCCCAGCTAATAGTTGACCAAGTTTCTTGTAACATTCCTGGAACCCCTCTGTTAATTGTGCGTTTTGAAGCCGAAAACCCTGGATGTTTATTCTAGAATTATTAAACGTTCAGCCAACTCCAAGCAATCTAGCCGGAGGATTATGCCGCGGGATCGCGGCGAGAATGAAATCGAACGTGATCATGAGAATAATCTACATCAGGTAATCGCCCATCCGACGATCCTGCGCCGCAAGAGCATCGACGAATGAAGTCCCTGAAGGACACCCTTGATACTCAGGGATGCATTTGGATAACATGAAGGTGTGATCAAACCAATCATCACCGCAGAGCCTGACGTGATGGGCGGAACACCGGTTTTCGCGGGAACCAGAGTGCCCGTCCAAACGCTCATGGATTATCTCAAGGGCGGAGAATCAATCGACGATTTCCTGGAGGGTTTCCCCACCGTCTCGAGGGAGCAAGTTGTAGCATTCCTACAGGATGCCGAGGACCGGATCGCCAATCTGATGGGCGTAACATGAGGTCAAGCTCAAGGGTGTTCATTGTCCCCGGACGCCAGGGCTTAGGCTCGGAGAAACTCACTTAGCCGTCGCAATAAGCGTCGATGCCGCTCCGATGAAATCGAACCAATTGAACCAGCAATTCGGGAACGCGGAACCACCACCAGAAAACCAAGCCTGATTAAGGACTCATCTATTAAGCCGCTTGATTGAAAGTCCGAGTCGCTCGGAGAAATCACCTCGTCGAAGTCTGCGGCTTGGCGAAGCTGCGTGCTGACACCGCAAACAAGCACATCTTGGAAAGGAGGCATCTCACGCAAAATAACGGCTGGGCGATTCTTGAACTTGCCATCAGCTTGCGGCATTGGCAAGATAACTACATCACCTTCCTTCATATGCGGGATTCGCCTCTGTTATTCGATCCAGTGAATACTCAGGCTCGTCGTTGCTGTAAGCCCGAGCCAAACTCTCCAGCGAAAGCCGCGCCCATTCTTCGCGCTCCCTATCTGAAGGAGAGACGGTTTCCTCTTTTTCAATTAAGATTGCCTCCCACTGCCACTCGTCACCTCTGACATTTTGAGCTTCTCCCCTTAATCGCTCACCTTCGATCACACCTTTGTATTGAGCGTAATTACTATTGAAACTCATGTAGACAACGTTGCCACTTTGTGTCCAGGTGCCCGTAGCCTGATACTTACCCCGCTTATTCTGTTCAACCGTGCCATCAGTACTGAGGATGAAATTCCACTGCTTCGATCCATACGTCTTACTGAATTGCCATTTTGTACCAGATAAATCTCGAGCTAGGACTTGTGCGGGAACAAATGAAAAAACCTTATCAAGCCGTCGCAAACCCGCTTCCCAGTCAGGCAAAAGGTCCACCCACTGAAGCTCCCTCAAGCGATCATGCTGAGGCTCACAATCTCCAATCCGGACAGGAATAAGAAAGACTTGAGAATCGGGAATTCTATCAAGCATATCTAACCCTTCCCGAAGTTCTTTCTGAACATACCCTCTCTTTTCAATTGAATGGGGGGAAAGAAGAGCTATGAAAAAATTGCTTTCGCGTATTGCGGATTGAATTGCAATCTCCCATTTTTGACCGGGGATAAGATTTTCTATATCAAGCCAGGGTTCCTGGTCATGAGATCTTAGGTAGTCATAGAGCCGCCTGGCAATCTCCCGATCCTCTCTCGCATAACTAATGAATATTTTAGCCATCTAGCTGGTCACTTTACGTATTGTACCTCGGACCCATCCAATCCGAGTCGGTGCTATCGGATGTCACCTCTTCAAATCCGCAGCCGGTCGCGATCGACGCTGAAGCCGTTGAGGTTTCCAAGCGCGCCGACAGCCATCGAATCCGTGGTGAAAAACTCGCGGGCGAGTCGTTGCAAGTCGTCAGGCGTGACGGCCTCGAGTTTTTGCACAATTTCGGCTGGGGAGAGATAACGACCGTGGACGATTTCCTGACGGGCGAGGGCGCCGGCGCGAACGCTCGACGATTCAAGGCCCAGGAGTATGGAGGATATGGCCTGGTCTTTCGCCAACTGCAATTCATCTTCAGGCACAGTTTCGTTCACGATAAGGCGCAATGCAGCCAGCGAGAGGTCAAATACTTCATCAACGTGTTCTGGCGAAGTGCCGGCGTAAATCGTGAACACCCCCACGTCAGAAAATGTATTGCCGCCGGAACCGACCGAATATGCAAGTCCACGTTCCTCACGAATCGTCTGCCAGAGCCTGCTTGAAGTTCCGCCGCCAATCACTGAAGCAAGGAGGCTCGCCGCATATCGATCGTCGCTGCGGGCGTCAGGCCAGGGAGCGGCTATAACGAGATGCGCCTGCTCGAGTTCCTTCTTTTGTTCGATGAGAATGGGTGTGGCCGGCACGGGTTTTTGGCTGGAATGCCCGTTTGTTGCGGGCGCCCCGTTTGAAGTGGCGACCGAATTGGATGACGCTCCAAATGCCCGCTCAACCATGGCTACCAGTTGATCGTGTTCGACATTTCCTGCTGCCGCCACTAACAGATTCGCCGGCGCAAATTCTCGAGCGTGAAATCCTGCAATGATTTGATGGTCAATCAAAGAGACGGTTTCCCGCGTTCCCTCGATAGGGCGGCCGAGGGGTTGATCCGGGAAGTAAGCTGCATTGAAGAGCTCGCCGAGTAGTTCGTCCGGCGTGTCTTCAACCATCTTCATCTCTTCGAGAATTACTTTCTGTTCGCGATCCAGGTCAATCTGGTCAAACCGGGGATTGGCGAGGAGGTCGGCTAAAAGGTCAAACGCTTCCGGCAAACTTCTGTCCGCAACCTTTACGGCGAAGCCGGTCATCTCATGAGTCGTATAAGCATCAAGGTTTCCCCCGAGGCGATCAGATTCAACGGCTATGTCGCGGGCGCTTCGGCGCCTGGTGCCTTTGAAAACTGCATGCTCGATAAAGTGGCAGATGCCATTTAGCTCGGCTGATTCGTGGCGCGATCCGCGGCGGACCCAGATACCGGTGGTTACGGATCGGAGCCCGGGCATGTGCTCGGACAAAATTGTGATGCCATTCGGAAGGCGGGTTGAGAGAACCTGGTCAGTCATTAATTGCACCGCTGAAAACGCTAAAACGTGTTACTGCCATGAATCCTAGCATGCCCGAAACTGGCGGCAAAACGCAGCCCAGCCTGGGCAAGTTGGGTGTTCTGGCCGCCGACGAATTATGGGGTTCTTTGAGGCCAGATGGGTAAAATCCCAAGCAAAACCGCTAAAGGAAGTCGCCAAGGGGGCATTCTCCCCCAATTGTTGAAGTTCTGAGCTCAACGATGCAGTTCCGAGGCGAAATGGTGCGGTTCCAAGGTGCAACGGTGCGGTTCTAAGGTGCAACGGTGCAGTTCCAAGGTGCAGCGGTGCGGTTCCAAGGTGCAGCGGTGCGGTTCCAAGGCGCAAGGGTGCGGTTCTAAGGTGGAACGGTGCAGTTCCAAGGCGCAACGGTGCAGTTCCGAGGCGAAATGGTGCGGTTCCAAGGTGCAACGGTGCAGTTCAGCAGGTGCAACGATGCCGTTAACGAGCCCGAACGATTTGGTAGATTCGGCGCTGAGTTGCTTGACAGCGTTTAGATTTGGGCGGAAAATGCCCGATATCCAGCGGTTACGGTAAGTCTTCCCAGCCCAGAACTTTTTCGCCCGTACGAAAACATCCGATTTTCAAAAGGGCACGACTTTTGACAGGCACATCCCCGATTTTGCGCAGACTACAGTCATATTCGATTTCCAGCGTTTCATGTTTCATCGTGAAGCGCAGTGAGGTTGCGTTTATGAAAAAAGTATTGGGCCTCTTCCTGCTGGTTTTTACGGCTGGAGGCTATCTCCCCGCTCCTGCCGCAACCGCAAGCAAAGGAAACCTGGCGACAATTACCGGCGCCGTTCTCGACAACAAAGGAAACCCGGT
>Ga0190272_10000028_pt1 | contig 125152 bp, 94 predicted proteins | sample Popmic504T_FD_133746 | JGI IMG/M metagenome (GOLD analysis project Ga0190272, IMG submission 133746) | Populus adjacent soil microbial communities from riparian zone of Shoshone River, Wyoming, USA - 504 T | ecosystem: Environmental > Terrestrial > Soil > Riparian zone | place: USA: Wyoming... | reverse complement strand
TTCCGACCACAGGCGATTGACATCTGAGCTTCGAAGGCTCTCAATCCATTTGCCACTCTTCGCAATCCGCTCAGCTTGGCGTTTTGCGCGGGCTGGTGGAAGTCCTTCACCTATGGCTCTGGGCTCGGCTTCTTTTGCGACTTGGTTTAGGGATTTCACAGGGATTATGGGTAGGCGGTTGGATGAAACTCGTGTTTCGGTGGGACTTCAGGAGGCGATCTCGGTCACCTCAAAATGAAGCAATTTAGAAAAATCTAATGGTGTTCAGTGAAAGCGAAAGCCCGAGTAAGGCGATTAATGGGGGTTTTTTGTCAATTGGATTTGCCCGGCTGATCCTGGAGAAAACAGGTGGGCTGCCCTGGAATGAGCGTCAAAGAGCAGGAGCTCTCTGACTTGACGCAGGCATCTTAGCAACATTCCCCAGATTGAGCAACATGTTTTTACACTTCCGGCAAGTTATTGATTCCAGACTACAAAAGACAGGTGAGGGGCAAGAGAATTGTGGAAGTGTCACACAATTAACTCTATTAAGTTGATGAACAAGTTGGATGTTTGCTGGTTCTTAAATTGAGGATAACAAGCAATGCTTGCCCCCTTGCTATTTCTCAATCTCCCCGGCACGAGTGTATTCAGAAATCTAATCGAAAAGCCTAGTTGCCGTTAGCAAACTAGGGGGCAAATAGATGAAAGCATCGATCGCGAAATCGTTTAGCAAGAAACTGTCCTGCCCCTCTTCAAACCTTCTTCTCTCCTTCCGGCTCCAGGTGTTGGCTCCCGAGATAAATTTTTTGGTGAAACATCATTTGGGTGGCTGTGACTTTTGCTACTGTGAGCTTTCCTTACTCACCTGGTACAGCTCCCCCGTTAAGGGTGAATGTCGCACACCAGAACTCCCAATCAACCTCAGGGTCTTAGCCGAGTCTATCCTGGGCAAATCGGAAAGATTTACGGGAGAAAACTCTGATGGCCCAAAAGGGCTGAGCTTTATTGACGTGTGAGAGTTCCAGAGACTGGTGATAGTAACTACGTGCGCATCACGCCTGTCGAATCAAGCGTAAAGATCCTCGATGACATGTCCAAATTTCTGATCTATCACTCGCCGCTTAACCTTGAGCGTAGGCGTCAACTCTCCATTGTCGATCGTAAATTCGTTTGGCAACAACGCAATCCGACGAATTCTTTCGTAGTCAGCCAATTCCTTTGTGAGTAAAGCAACATCGCTCTGCACCAGTTTAATAGCCGCTGCGAACTTTGCCAGCGATGTTCGATCGCGCGGGAATTCTTCCCCTTTTTCAATCAGAGCCGCCCTCACTGCTTCCCACTCCGGCACGATCAATGCCGTTGGCTGTTTACGGCCAACACCTACAACTACAACCTGACTCACAAACTCGCTTTGTTTCAAAAGACTTTCAATCTGTTGCGGCGCGATATATTTTCCATTGGAAAGCTTGAACAGATCCTTTTTCCGATCGGTGATGTACAGGCGACCTTTCTTATCCAGGTGGCCTACGTCTCCGGTGGCAAACCATTCATCCTTTAGCACGGACGCTGTTTCTTCCGGATGTCCGTAGTAGCCCCTCATCACGTTAGGTCCGCGCAACAGTATCTCACCATCACCGGCGATTGAAATCTCAATCCCCGCAAAGGGCAAGCCTACGGATCCCACCTGGTTGTCGTCGGGGCGATTGGCAGTCACGATACAAGTTTCAGTGGCGCCGTATCCCTGAAGGATTGGGATGCCGGCTGCAAGAAATGCGTAAGAGAGTGCCGGCGAGAGCGGTGCACCTCCGGAAACAAAATACCTCAAACGTCCACCAACTCCTTCGCGCCACTTGGAAAAGACCAGCTTGTCAGCCACTTTCTGCTGGAGACGAAGCTTGGGTCCGATAAATTTTCCTTTGTCTTTCAGTTCTGCATAACGATGGCCCACTTCCAGCGACTCCACGAAGATCCGTCGTTTCCAACCTTTTTGTGAGAAGCCCTTTTTGACGATGCGGTGGTAGACCTTCTCAAAGAGCCTGGGCACGGCCGTCATCACGGTCGGCTTTACTTCGCGCAGGTTGTCACCAACCTGATCAAATGAGGCGGTGTAATAGACTGAAACGCCGTTGTAGCAAAAAATGTAGAAGCCGGTGCGTTCAAAAATGTGTGAAAGCGGCAAGACAGAAAGCGCTATGTCCGTCGGCCCGATGGGTAGTCCGGCCGTAATCGTAAGGACATTTGAAACAAAGTTAGAGTGCGTCAACATCACGCCCTTTGGTTCGCCGGTGGTTCCCGAAGTGTAGATTATGGTTGCGAGATCGGTGAGGCGAACGGCTTGTAAGTATGCATCGAAAGCTGCCGGATGGTTGCGTGCACGCTCGCCACCGCTCAATTCCAGTGCATCGAGCGTTGTTGATCGGTCGGCTCCGTCGCTGATTTCATCTTCGAAGAAGATAATCTTCTCCAGAAAATCGAGGCCCACCAAAGCGTCCTCAGCATGCTTAAAGAGCTTGCGATTGGAGACAAAAAGAGCGCGAGCTCCCGAATCAGTCAGAATATAGCGTACTTGATCGACAGCTTGCGTCGTGTAGATGGGAACATTAACGGCGCCGAGACTCAGAATTGCCAGATCTACAATTGACCACTCCGGACGGTTTTCCGACAACAATGCAACGCGGTCGCCCGGCTTGATCCCCAGATCCGCAAGTCCTAGGGCCACATTGCGAACGCGCTCAACCACTTCTTCCGCCGGCATGTTGATCCATTCGTCACCGATCTTGTGATTGAGCGCATCCCGTTTCGCATGTTTTAGAGCGGCGGCGAGACAGAGACCAGGCACGGAAGTGGGTTCAGAAGTTTCTGCCGGTTTGCTGATTTTCATTCTTGTGCTGGACGCCAAATCGATGAGCCTCCTGATGGGATACATGAGACGGTCGGAGATAATACTACGGTTGCACCCGCTGGATTACGTCAAGGAAGGGCTAAACCACTTTCCGCTGCTGCCGTGGAGTCACTTCTACTACGCTTTCGCTTACGCGACTGAACTTCTTCGACCCGCCCATTGACTGTCGCTAGGGCGGCCAAAATCAGGAATAGTAGGGCATTCGATGGAGTATGGAGCGTGAAGTCGAAGAAACTGTGCACCAGTACGGCAAAACATCCCGCTAGTGCACCGGTCGCAACTCCTCGCCGATAGTCGTCTCGAGAATCTCTCCGAGCGAAACCCATTCGAAACAGGCTGACTATGAAGAACAAGCCGATGACGGCGCCTACAATGCCAGCGTCCGACAAAACCTGGAGGTAATCGTTGTGTGCCTGCTCAAGCCGGTATAGACCATTTCGAGAGTCGTAGCCTGTATACACGGCGCTGAATGCTCCAAGTCCTGTTCCGATGACCGGATGGTTCTTGATGATATCTACCGTGACACTCCAAAAGTGCGCTCTTCCCGTTGTCGGATCTTCTACGTTGACCGAGCCAACGAGTCTACTCAAAGTCTCTTCGCCACCGAGCAACACCACGCCGCCAAAGAGCGCAATAATCAGGGCCAGCGCCAATCCTGCTTTGGTCGCCGCGCTCTTAATTCGAGGTTTACTTTTCCTGGAATCACCCTTCTTCTTATGATGACGTCTGAAGCCCATTGTTGCGGCTAGAAAAAGGATTTCCGCCACGAGACTAATGATACCGCCGCGCGAATTAGTCATCATCAGTGCAACGCCCATCAAGCCTGCCACGAACAAATAGATAAACCGCTTCTCCTTAACTACCGCTCCGGAGAAAAGCAAACCGAGCGGCAGTGCCAGAGTGAGTTCCATATAACCCGCGAAGTGGTGACGGTTAATAAACGGCCCGAAGGCTGTGCTTTGGGCCAACTCTCGAAACCAGTAGACCTTGTTAGGGCTGATTATTGACTGCGTTAGTCCGAAGATGGCCAGGAAAAAGCCAAAGATAGTAATCGTTCTGACGAGCAGTCGGAGCCGCTTCGGAGTGTCCAGAAGTATGAGGGCGACGAAGAAATAAATCAGCAAAGCGGTTAGCTGAACCACTACGAGTCTCGTCGCATAGGGATCAAACGACAAGCTTTTGGTCAGCGGGATCGGAAGAGTGCCAGCGCTTTGGGGAGTTCGTAAGGGAAGAAGTTGAACCAGACCGACGACCAACATGCCTAGCAATGCTAACTGCAGCACGTTTTTACTTATACGAAAAGAGCCGAGGATCCAACTGTCAGCCAACCACAGTGTCAAAACTGCGACTGCGCCAAGAAAAAAAATGGCCTGCGCCCAATAGTGCACCGTGCCAAAAGCCAGCGCCGAAAGAATGATCGCGCTACAGAGAATTAGGAACGCGAACCTGCTCGGCAGCGTGTGCTTAATGCGATAGGAAGTGTACCCGGCATTCTTGACTGGCTGAACTTCAGCAGTCTCGACGACAGGCGCGCTATTTTCGGGGCTTAAGATCGAAGTCGTCATACCAAACAGTTCCAAAGATGGGACAGACGGCGTTCTCAGCGCAGGGATCGCGCATGATTCTAATTCTCACCGCTTCGGTTTTCGCGCCCGTTTTGAAAGACAACGAGATACGCTGCCAGTTGTTGTTTCCAATCGAAGCTGTTGCTGAACTCGCCAGGATAGCGTCACCAGGTGCATCGACAATTCGAACGAACGGAGTTGACCCGCTCTCGAGTCGCTCAGTCATCACGTAGCATTCGAAGTCATACTCCTTGTTCGGCTCCACCGGCACCAGTTGCGACACCTTGAGTCCATCCAAACGCGCACGAACCTGGAAAAATAAGCGCAGACTCCGCGCCCCCTGGTGACCGACACCAGCATCAATTCCGATCTGAACCTGAGACTGCGATTCCACCTGCCACCCAAACACTGCGTCGGGCCCATGAGCAACGTTGTCTTCAAATGCGCGGTCAACAATATGACCAAAGGCGGCGCGGTAAGCCATCCCTGGCGCCACGTCGTTCCAGACCGCCATCGCGGTATGAAACTGATTTTTCGCCAGCAGGTTGGCGATGATTGGATCCGCAGCATATCGACGGGCACGCTTTTCACTTTCAGTCAAACTATTCCATAGTCGGAGGCCATTATCGAACCGGCTGCGCTCAAGCAAGTATCGGGCAAACTGTGCCCGAGCGTCAGGAGTGTTGCCAATTGCAGACTTGAGGGCTTCGAAGTCGTCTTTGTTAACTTGCCAGGCGAGGTTAAACATCTGCGACTGAAGTTCAGGATTTGCGCCGCTCGCCTGTTGCAACTCCTGAAATGCTTCCGCGTAACGATCACTGCGAATCAGCAGGTTTCCCAGATGCCATCGAGGATAGGCATATGCCGGTGCTAGTCTGACTGCTTCTCGCAATGCTTTCTCCGCCTTCTCCATCTCGCCTGACTGCTCGAGTGCCTGGCCCAAACTCATCCAGAATCTGTAATCGTTGGGCGCCAGCGTAACAGCCTTTTCGTAGGCCGCCACACTTTGGGTGATCTGGTCCGGCGGCATCTCACTCTCAATGAGATGGCCGATTCGCCAAAACGGCAGCGGATCGTTTGGCGCCCATGAAGCCGCCAAACGCGCAGCTTCGAGCCGTTGGTCTTCAAGCACAAAATGTTCTGCGATTGTGTTTCCCACGTACCAGCGAACTACGAACCACGAAGCCAGAAACGCCAGGGCAACAACGAACAGCATAAGCAACTTCGTCGGGAGGCTGGCCTTTAGGTGAATTACTTGGTCGGGCATAGAGTTACTGAGTTACTGCGTTGGGAAACTTTGGGGAATTGTCAGTCTGAGAGATCTTCAATCGTAATCCGCATTCTTTTGACTGCGATGTTTTGGTTGCGACAAATGTCCTTAATCTCCAGCAGGCGCTCATCTGACATCATCGAACTGGAAATCAATAACTCGTCCACGTCGACTTTGCGGCACACTGCATTCAGATCGCCATTTCCGTTGTAAACCTTGAGACCGTGAATGAGTTTGCCATGCTTGCCCGGATCGTCATCGAGAAATCCCACCGGAGCATACTTGAGCGAGCGATTGTTCAGCAGTTCTCGCAACAGCAACTCCCCTCCATCGCCTGCCCCATAAATAAGCACCCGCCTGCCTTCCCGGCTTCCGGCCACCGGAAGGACCTGGCGAAACAAGCGGAAGGCCATCCGACTTCCCGCCAGGAACATAAACATCAGCAACGCGTCGATGATGAAAACTGTCCGCGAGAAGCCTTCAAAGCGAAAAGCGAAGAGCACTGCCAGCACACTCAGAACAGAACTGAGTATGACCGCCTTAACAAACACAATCAGATCATCAAGACTTGTGTAACGCCAAATGCCGCGATAAACGCCCATCACCAAAAACGAGGCCATCTTCACGAAGACCAGTACCGGCAGCGTACGCAGAAACAAGTTCCACGCACCGCTTCCTGACAGCGCGCCAAACTTCACTGCGTAAGCACACCAGTAAGCAAGCAGAATCAAAACTACGTCCAGCAAGACCTCGAAGATCCGCCGCTTGTATGAGAGGTCAACCAGAAACGCATATGGGGAATTATCTCGCTGGGCAAGGGCCTCGTCCGTGTCGTCATAAACTTTCACGCCAGCCAGATAAACCCCCAGCAGCGTCAACAAGATCGTGAAGCCGGCTATCGCCGCCAAACTAACGTCGAGATTCACACGCTGGACCAGGAGCGCTAAGACGCCGGAGAGAGCGGCGAAGCCATAAAGCATCCAAACCGCGTGACGTTCGGACATGCCGAGAGCGACCAGTCGATGCGATGTGTGATCACGGCCGCCGAGAGAAACCGATCGACCCGAAATCTTGCGCAGGATAGTTACAAAAGTAGTGTCGAAGATAGGAATGAACAGCACCAGGATGGGCACCGCCAGCACGGGCAACAGACTTCGCGATCTACCTCCGGCGACATTTACCAGTGCGGCGCTCGCCAGGAAAAAGCCGATAAACATTGATCCCGAATCGCCCATGAAGATGGTCGCGGGATTTGAGTTGAAGACCAAAAACCCGATCAGCGCCGCGGCAAAGGCGAACATCATCATCGCCTCGATCGGCTGATTCGCGCTCATGAAGCTGATGGCCAGAAACGCAGAGGCGATCGCCGCTATCCCGGCAGCAAGCCCGTCCATGTTGTCGAGCAGATTTACGGCGTTGGTAATTCCAATCAACCAGAAGATTGTGATCGCCATGTTGACCGGACGAGAGCTAGTCCATGGCAGGCTGAGCCCGTAATAGATTACAAAGGCTGATCCCATTATCTGTCCGATAAGTTTCTGGTAAGGCTTTGAGTGAAGCAGGTCGTCGGCCAGGCCAATCAGAAACAAAAAAGTACTGGCGAGAATGACAGCATCCAGATGAGACGCCGGGAAGCCGCCCCATCCCTGCACAGTTTGCGGGCGGGCAAAAATAAAATAACTAAGAACTACTGCTAACCAAATTGCGACCCCGCCCATCATGGCCGTGGGAGCCTTGTGCCAGCGGTCGGTCTTGGGCTTGGCCACCATGCCGAAGTGCCTCGCCAATGCCCGCACAATCGGCGTCAGCAGGACCGCGAGTCCCGCGGACGCGGCAACAGCCAGAAAATTAATCGAGCTAAAGGGCATATCTGTTAGCGATATTGGAACGGTTAGGACAGGCCAGTGTAAGAGGCAAGCTAATCGATAGGCGGAAGCAAATCAAGTCAGCATGGCAGTAAACCGAGGTATAACCGCGCTATGGGTGGTTCCCATCACGTTCCGACACTGCCGAACTATTTACCTGGGACCGCGGGCGTCCCGCCCGCAACGAGCGCGGAGCGCGAAAATGTAATTTAGGACAACAAGGGACCCTTGGCGCCTGCAACGGGCTGCGCGGGACGCCCGCGCTCCCAGCATCGCTCGAGCGAGTGCCGCGTGAATCACTAAAGGAGCAGCTAATCTGCGGCGGGCGATGTCGGATCACCAAGATATTTCTTTAACCAGGCATGAACTTCCTGATAAAAGAATTTGCTGTTCTCGCCTTTCAGAATCCAGTGGTTCTCGTCGGGCCACACAATCAGCTTACTGGGAATGCGCAGGCGTTGCAGCACGCTCCAATTCTCGAGGGTCTGATTTAGCGGTACGCGAAAATCATTCTCACCAACCGACAGCAGAATTGGCGTGCGGAAGTTTTTAGCCAGCCGAATCGGATTCTGTTCGCGCCAGATCGCCGCCTGCTCCCAGACGGGGCCTCCATTACTAACCTCGCGCGAATAAATCGTGTCGCTGGTTCCCCATTGCGACTCGAGATTGATCAGTCCCGCATGGCTGATGAGCGTCTTGTAACGAGCGGTAGTAGCCTGCAACCAGTTTGCGAGATGGCCGCCATAGCTGGCTCCGGCTGCCGCCTGGCGCGTGCCGTCGACAAATGGGAAAAGGCGAATCGCCTCATCGGCTCCTTCGTTAATCTCCTCAGCCGGCCCTTTTAGTGGATCGCCCTGAATCCCATGTGCAAACGCTTCGCCGAATCCTGTCGAACCGGAGTAGTTGGTAAGCAAAACTACGAAGCCGGGCCGCGCCAGCAGGTAATAGTTCCAACGCAATCCCCAGTTGTCACGCCACATGCTGTAAGGGCCGCCGTGCATCAAGACCAAAAGCGGATACTTTTTCTTCTCGTCAAAATTCGGCGGCAGCGCGATCATATTGTGGACGCGCTTGCCGGCTTTGCTTGTGAACCAGAAATGACGCACAGGTTTCCAGTCGATTTGGGCCGAGCGCTCCGAGTTGAAAGTAGTTAGGGCTTGCTGCGTCTTGTCGTTCAGGTTGAGACGAAAAATCTCGGGCGGGTTCATCGCCGTTTCCCAGCTCACAAAGACGATCGGGGCCGCGGCTTTCTTCGGAATCTTAAGATTCGTGTAAACGCCGCGCGTCATGTCCATCGCCAACCGGACCTCGCCGCCACTTGCCGGAAGAGTAAACAGTTTTTCGTTGCCGGCTTCTTCCGCCAGCAGATAGATCGATTTACTGTCAGGGGTTATTGCATAACTTCCAACGGAGCGATCAAACGCTGAAGTTAGAATGGCGGGCGCCCCCATGTCGGGCCAGGAGAACCGGGTTAAACGATCCAGGTTGTAGACCTTGCCGTTGCCACCTTCGAGATTCGAAATCGCGTAGAGCGTACGTCCGTCAGGGCTGAATGCAGGTCGACTAAAACTCTGAGTTCCCTGTGTCAACCTAACTGGCTCGCCGCCAGTTGCAGCAACTTTGAACAACGCGGAATTAACGTTTGCATACGCAGCAGTATTTCTCGTCGTGGTTGCAACAAAGACAACATCGGCGCCATTCGGCGTCCAGACCGCGTCAAATTCTTCGCCTGAATCGGTAACCCGCCCGGCAAACCCAGCCTCGCTCAGTAGTTTCGCGCCGGCCAATAGGTCTGTCGCTCTTGCCCCGGGCTCAAGGCTTTGAACGAACAGATGCGCCTGCGTATCCTCAAGCCACTTGTCCCAGTTCCGGATTGGAAAGCGCTCATACACACGCGCCTTGTACTTCAGCGCTTTGCGTTCGGCAGCGATTCGCTTGTTTGCTTCCTCGTCGGCAGCACCGTGAAAAACTGTACTCGTGAAAAGCAGTGCCTTGCCGTCCGGCCGCCACTCGGGTGACCGCGCGCCGGTAGACAGGGTCGTAACGCGAACCGCTTCGCCGCCTCCGATTACGTCCAGCACATAAATTTGTGCGACTTCGTCACCTTCGCGTTTCGCGGAAAACGCCAGACGCCTGCTATCCGGACTCCAGGTTGCCCCCGATTCTCCCGCTTTGCTAAACGTCAGACGACGTGGCTGCGCGCTTCCATCCGCCGGGACAATCCATAAATCCGATACCTGGTCCTTTTCATCGTAAGCGGGCTCCACCAGGGAAAAGGCGACCCACTTGCCGTCGGGACTCGGGATGGGTGCGCCCACGCGTTTCATCATCCACATCGCCTCGTGCGTTAGCGGAACCTTGCCTGGGCCGACTTGCGCGCTGGCTACGGGCGCTAGACTGACGGCGAAGATGGAAATGATAGCGAAGGCCACAAAACCTTTAAGAGTTCGAGCGCGACGGTAGCTCTGATTGTTAGCGGGCATTATTGTTCTCCTGCGGGACGGCTAGATGGTTGCGAAAATGATAACGTAACAACAAACGACACGAAAAGGTTCGATTACCAGGTTGATCGTCAGCACAAGCTCTTCACTGGGAGCGCGGGCGTCCCGCCCGCCCACCAACAGTTCCGCGAAGTTTATTCGCTTAATAGGTTTGGTTCGCGCTTCGCGCTCATTGCGGGCGGGACGTCCGCGGGCCCAGTGAAGGGCTTGAATGAGCACCACGGTACTTCAACGGTAGAACAAAGTGAGCGGATGAAATGTTTGTTAGTAGTTCGTTAGAATTTCATTCGGGGCAAATCCCATTTGGATCAGTCGACCGCGGCTCTGCTCAATCATTTCCGGTGAACCACAGATCAAAGCAACCGGAGACTTCAATTCCGGGAGAACATGATCCAGGAGCGACTGCACATAGCCTGTCGGACCCGACCAATCGTGCCCATCAGGTTTTGAAATCACCTGGCGCAGCTCAACGCCCGCCTCTTTCCAACCGTCGGTCTCGTCTCGAAAACAAAAATCATCGGGAGTGCGCGCACCATAGAGCACAACAAACCGTCCATACTCATCCCCGCGTTGCAACACGTGACGCAACGCAGATCGCAGCGGCGCCACGCCCGTCCCCATCGCGACAAAGACGAGGTCCCTCCCGCGCTGTTGGTCGAGCGCGAAACCGTGGCCCGCTACGTCCAGCAGACTGATTCGGGAGCCTGGCTGCAGATCGAAGATTATATTGCTGGCTCCCATTTTTTGTTTTATCAGCACTTCCAGCTCGGGATCTTCCGGCGCACTTGCAAACGCAAAATAGGCGGGAGCCTCGCCTGCCACCTCCAGCACGGCAACCTGACCGGGGACAAACGCAACGCCGTGTGTTCCAGTCGCGCCCTCCGGCATGAGGTCAAATGAGCGTACGGCTCGCGCTTGCTCGCGAACGTTGGTAATGATGAGTGGACGCACTTTACTTATCTCCCGGTCGGCATGATGACGCTTGCTGGGTCAGTCTACCAAACATGGTCTTTGAATCCGCAGCCAGTGTTACAATTCGATCGCTCCCAAATCACGAAGACCAAAGATTACTTTTTGCTAAGACGAAAGGACCCGCATGGCAGGCAAGTTGAAACCACTGCTTAACTTTGCAGTCAGCTTCGCTATCCTCGTGAGCCTGAGCTCCCTCGCGCCCACGCTCGGTCAATCAGGCAGGCGGTCACCCAAACCGAAAACGGTCATTGCGCCGATTCCCGTACCGGATCCGACACCTTCCCCGTCCCCTTCCATGCAAAAATCGGAACCAGCCCTCAGATTTATTCTTGGCGTGGACGAGTACGATAGTTTCTCGAGTGTCTCGATGCATACGCTCAGTGGCATCAAAAGGAATTGCGTGCAAAGGATGGAAGAACGCTCATGGATCAGAGTTACCGTGACCCAGCGTTCTATGCGGCGCAGCGATGCGATCAAACTCGCGAAAGCTGAAAAGGAGTCTTACGTGGTGTGGCTGCAAATCCGGGAGGACACCATGAGCCAGCGACAAACCGGAACCAGAAACAATGTCTATATTGAGTTCATAGTTTTCGCTCCCGAGACGGCAAAGATTATGGCCTCAGGTTCGACTTACCCCGGAAGTCGAAATAACGTAATCCTGGATCGCCGTACTTCGGATATGGATGGGGACTACTATTTGAACAGGGCCGCGCGTGAGACTGCCGACAAGATCCTTTCGAAGTTTAGTCTGATAACTCCGAGACGAATTCCTTAATCCTTAAGAGTTTCAGATTTCGGTGTCCGCATAGAGCCTATCGATAACGTCGCGATATTTTTCGTCAACTATACGACGCTTCACCTTCAGCGTCGGAGTCATCTCCCCGCCGTCAATCGTAAGCTCATTCTCCAGCAGCGCCACCTTCTTTACCCGCTCGTATTGCGCCACGTCGGGCATCAACCCGGCAACCTGTCGTTCGAAGAGATCGATAATGCGCGGGTGCTTGCATAGTTCTCCACGGCTCGCAGTTTTGATCCCCTTCATCTGCGCATACGACTCGACGCGTTCCCAGTCAGGCACAATCAGCGCCGCCGGAAACTTGCGGCCATTACCGATTAATACAACCTGGTTCACAAAACGTGAGCCCTTGATCAACTGTTCGAGCGGTTGAGGAGCAATATATTTGCCGCCGGAGGTCTTGAATAGTTCCTTCTTTCGATCCGTGATACGGAGAAAGCCATCTTCGTCAAGCGTGCCTATGTCGCCCGTTTTAAACCAACCATCGTCGGTGAACACTGCTTTGGTTTCCTGCGGCTTGTTGTAGTATCCCTGCATCACGTTTGGACCACGCGTTTCGATCTCGCCATCGCTTGCAATGCGCACTTCGACATTGCTGATTGGCTTGCCGACGGTACCAACCCGATTCTGTTCCACAATGCCCGCCGTAATTACAGGGGAAGTTTCCGTCAGGCCGTAACCCTGTACGATGGGCAGCCCCGCGCCTATATAAATGAGCGCGAGTTCCTCCGGCAGGGCCGCGCCACCCGAGACGAGGAGGCGAATTCTTCCGCCCAGGGCGGCGCGCATCTTTGAAAAGATTAGTTTGTCCGCCAGCTTGTGCTTTAAAGCAAGGACGGCGGGAATCTTCTGATTACGAATGCTGAGTTTGGCAAATTCCTTGCCCACATCCACTGCCCAATTCAATATCGAAACGTTCAGCCGGCCCTTTTCGGCGGTCTTTTCCTTCACCCTGGCGAAAATTTTCTCGAAGATGCGCGGCACACCGACAAAGATTGTGGGCCTCACTTCGCGCAGGTTGTTGCCAATTGCCTCCAGAGACTCGCCAAAGTAAGTGGCCATGCCATGGTAGAGATACATGTACATAGCCATGCGCTCGAGCACGTGCGATAGAGGCAAAACCGAGAGCGCGCTGTCCGTTTTTCCAAAAGCAAGATGGCCAGATGAATCGACCAGATTTGAAACCAGATTGGCGTGGGTGAGCATAACGCCCTTCGGTTCGCCGGTCGTTCCAGAAGTGTAGATGATTGTGGCTAAGTCGTCGGGTTTGATTTCATCGGTGATCTTGCTGAGGAGGTCTGGTTGCTGCCTCTTAAGTTGCCGCCCGCGCTCCTCCAGTTCCGCCAGGGAAATTCCGTTTTCGCCGGCGTCCGTTTTATCAAAGATTATCAAGTGCTCGAGAGACGGGCATTCAGCGAGTATTTCCTTAATCTGAAAAAACTTCTCCTCATTAGCCAATACCAAAACGCGCGCGCCGGAGTCTTTCAGAATGTATCGAACCTGCGCTGGGGTCAGCGTCGGATAGATGGGTACATCAATAGCGGCGGCAAACATGCAACCTGCATCCGTCAACGTCCATTCAGGTCTGCTTTCAGAAAGAATCGCCACGCGGTCCCCGCGACGAACACCGAGAGAATACAAGCCACTCGCGATGTCGCGGGCGCGATTGAGCACTTCGTCCGAAGAGATTGGCAACCAACGACCATCGCGCTTGTAATTTATCGCGTCCGCGCGCTGGTGCACTCGGGCCAGATATTCAAACGCCTCAGCCAGGTTGGCGGGCTCGTCAGCGCTAAGCGGAACTCGGTTGGGGGTTCTTGCTTTCAGTTCATCCGGGGTTATCGCCGAAAGGTTCGGCGCCATATTTTCAGCATCAGCGAAGTTTGTTGCGAGAGGATTCACTTGGCCGTCACTCCGTTCAAGAATATGTCGAGCACCTGGTCGGCCATAGGGGCTAACTTGTAGCGACGTTTTGAAAGAATCCAATTCGTCGCCATTTCATCCAACGCGCCAAAGAGTACTTTAGCCACAATCTTCGCATTGAGCTCTGCCCGAAACACTCCGGCGTTTTGTCCGTCCTCGATAGTGGTGCGAATCAACTTTAGATATTCCGCGAACCCAGCCGCGGAAAATTCTTCCATAAACTTTGTCGAACCACGCAACTCGACCTGAAACACGATCGCGAGTTCGCGATTTGCGCCAAGCCGATCGAGGTGCATGTGGGCGATGGTTCGCAGCCGTTCGCGCGGGTCAACCACGTTTGCCATCCGTTTCCGTCCATCTGCAATAGCTTCTTCCATGCTGCGATCGAAGATTGAATGCAGAATGTCTTCTTTGCTTTTAAAGTAAAGATAGACAGTGCCGTCGGCGACCCCGGCTTCGCGTGCAATGTCGGCAACCTTCGAGTTGAAGTATCCATTATGAGCAAAGATGCGGATGCCCGCGCGCAAGATGGCTTCGCGCTTATCGGTTACCACGGGCCGGTCAGGACTTAACGAGCGAGCAGTTCTCATTTGAAGGGATCGACGTCAACACTCGGTCTGACTGATGCTGCTGAATGACTCTGCTGAATGATTCTACTGAATGAACAGCCACTCAGCGTGAGCGGGGTTAGCCTACCGTTTGTCTGACCGTTCTGCAATCAAATCTTGAGCTGATGTCTTCTTCCAGCCCGAGTCAGCGAGTTCTATTCGATGGGTCTTTCTCACCAGTGGCCGGATTGGCGGGTTCGGGACGCATACGAAACTCGGTCGTTGGGTAGGGAATTTCGATTCCGCGTTCTCGGAACAGCGACCAGATGCGGAAGTTGATGTCACTTTTGATTTCAAGGTGACGGCGAGGCTGAATACTCCAAACCAGCAAACGAAAGTCCAGCGACGAGTCGCCAAACTTCAAAAACTGCACCCGCGGCGCCGGATCCGTCAAAACATTCTCCACGCCTTCAGCCGCGAGGATCAAAGTTTCCGTCACCATGTCAACGTCTGAATCGTAAGCGACCCCGACCGGAATCGCGATGCGCGCTCGCGGATCACCGTATGACCAGTTGATCACGCGCTGGCTGACCAACTTCGAGTTGGGCACGATGATTGAAATGTTATCGTTGGTCGTCACCAGGGTCGTGCGTAGATTAATGCTCCTGACATCGCCCTCGTCTTCCGCGATGGTAATTCGATCACCGATCCGAATGGGCCGCTCAAAAAGAAGGATGAAACCGGAAGCGATGTCGGCGGCGATATACTGCAGGCCAAAACCAATACCCACGGAAAGAGCTGTGAAGAGGATTGCAATTGAAGTCAGATCGAGGCTGAAGGCCTGTCGCAGAACCAGCATGATTCCCACAATCACCAGCACATAGCGTAACAACCTTGCGATGGTGTAACGCAGACCGGGATCGATGTAGGCGCGCTTGGAGATTCGCTGATCTAAAATAGAGCTTATTTTTCCTGACAGGTAAATTACCAGGACCAGCAAAGTGATCCCGATAATTAATCTCGCAGGAGAGACTTTCAACGTGTCAGAATCGATAAACCGAAATGTGAGGTAGTACCAGACGCGCCGGAAAGGGCCGGCGAAATTCTGAAATAATGCAAAGGATGCAGCCAGGTGTCGGTTGTCGAAAGTAAATTGGTCCAAGTCAGATCTCCGCAGTGCCGAAAGCGTAGTTTCTACCACAAGACTCGGGTATCGTCATTCCCACATCCGATGGTTCGGCTTTCTTAACCATTGTGGCACGCACCACCCGCACGTGAAACCATAGCCGACCGTGGGCTTTCTGTGGTATTTTCTGGCGCCTAATTCTTGAAGGACCGCTCGCGCGGAGCAGTTCCCCCGCACAGATCCTTTTGCACCGTCCCAACGTCCTATCTTCAAAAGGAGATTCTCATGAAATTAAAGCGCACTCCGCAACGCATCGCTCAAGCATTTCCAACTCGATTCTCCCAAGTCCCTCGGCGACTGGCCCTAACCTCCATCGTCGCAGTTGCCCTGATGGTTGTGACTACCTCGGCACTGGCCAGCCTCGCCTTCATCTCGAAATGGGGCACAACCGGCAATGGCGATGGACAGTTCACCACTCCCAACGGCATCAATACTGATAGCGCTGGTAATGTTTACGTGGCTGAAGGAAATGGGAATCGGGTCCAAAAGTTTGATAACAACGGCAACTTCCTCCTCAAGTTTGGCATACCCGGCGATGTTCCAGGCGGGTTCGTCTCCCCGTCCGGTGTGGCGATAGATTCTTTGGGGAATATCTACGTCAGTGATGCCTTCACTGACAAAATTTCGAAGTTCGATTCCACCGGCGCATTTGTCGTGCGTTGGGGAAGTTCAGGGAGCGGCGCCGGACAGTTTCTCGGAGCCTCCGGGGTAGCGGTCGATTCAGCAAACAACATCTACGCTTCGGATACAAACAATCATCGCATTCAAAAGTTTACTTCGGCGGGCGTCTTCATCAGCTCGTGGGGCAGTAGCGGTGCAGGTGACGGACAATTTAACACTCCGCAGGGTTTGGCGATCGATTCGGCCGATAACGTCTATGTGGCAGATACGGGCAATAATCGCATACAGAAATTTACTTCGGCGGGCGGCTTCATCACGAAATGGGGAACCGCCGGCAGCAGCAATGGTCAGTTCACCGGCCCCGGCGGCGTTAGCGCTGACCTCTCCGGCAACGTGTTTGTCGCTGACTCAGGAAACAGCCGGATCCAAACCTTCACCGCGGCCGGTGTCTTCGTCGAAGCATTTGGCACTAACGGAACCGCTGATGGTGAGTTCAGCGGTCCTCAAGATGTGGCGGCCGACGCGTTTGGAAATGTTTTCGTCGCTGACACTGGTAACGATCGGGTGCAAAAGCTTGGTACTGCTGCAGCACCCGTAGTCGCTGATGCAGGGCCAGACCAGATTGTTGAGTGTGCCGGAGCCCTTACACCCGTGACGCTCGACGGCACCGGATCCACCGGAGGCGGAACCCTGACTTACACATGGACAGAAGGAGCTACCACGCTTGGGACCGGGGCCACACTGATGGTCTCGTTACCTGCTGGGCCACACACTATTACCCTGACTGTCGAATCTTCAGAAGGCGGCTCTGATGACGACACCGTCAGCATAAATATTGTAGACACAGACGCACCTACCATTACCTTGAACGGTCCAAATCCAATGACTGTTGAATGCCCAGCAGGTTTCGTTGATCCGGGTGCATCCGCGAGTGACGACTGCGCCGGGGACCTGACCAGTGCCATCATCGTCACCGGCAGTGTCGACACGAGTGTCGTCGGTAGTTATGTGCTTACCTATTCGGTTAGCGATGGAACGCACACGGTGTCAGTTGATCGGACCGTAAATGTGGTTGACACTACCGATCCGGTGATCACACTCAACGGCCAGGCACCCTCGATGTGGCCGCCCAACCACAAGTATGAGACGTTCCAGGTGACTGATTTCGTCACCAGCGTTACCGATTCTTGTGGCACCAGCCTCGGGGTCGGCGACGTGATTATTTCGAAGGTGACCAGTGATGAGTTTGAGAACGGCGAAGGGGATGGCAGCACGCTAAATGACATGGTCATTGCCGCGGACTGTCGCTCAGTTCAGTTACGCGCGGAGCGCGTTGGCGGCGGCAACGGACGGGTTTATACAATTACGTTCGGTGTCGTCGACGCTTCCGGTAACAGCGCAACGGCTACGGCTAAAGTGACTGTGCGCAAAAGTCAGGGGAGCGGGCCCGCGATAGATGATGGCCCAAGCTACACAGTCCTGGGCAGCTGTCCGTAACGTCACATCTGCGATAGACGCAGTCAAACTAATGCCTGCCTCGACGTTCCGGTCGGGGCAGGCATTAAAGCGAAGGGTAGGATGTTTGGAAAAGAATTGGCGGAGGGGACAGGACTCGAACCTGCATGACCTTTCGGTCGGCGGTTTTCAAGACCGCTGCACTACCAATTATGCGACCCCTCCACTCGGGAGAACTATAACGTAGGCTCACAAACCGCTCAACCCCGCCGATCATTTGCGTAAGTTCGAGCGCGGCACGCGCATCTTGCGCGTGATTCATGGGCGGGACGCCCGTGCTGCTTTTGAAACTAACCCACCACTGATCATTTGCAGGTCGCCGACTCACGGTCTAAGATCGCATCCATCCATGCGCGTCACTATCGGACAAATAAATACAACCAACGGCGACTACGAAAGCAACACTGCCGGCATCATTCGCGCCATCGAACACGCACGCAACGACGCCGCGGATATCGTCGTGTTGCCCGAAGCCGCCATTCAGGGTTACACCTCGCTCGACTGGTTTCTTGATCGCGATGTTGCGCGTTGCGCTCTGCAACCGCTGGAAAAGATCATTCAAGCCACTAGTGGATTGACAGCGATCGTGGGCACGATCAGGCCCAGTGATCTTCCCACCGGCCGCCGGCTCTACAACTCGGCTGCAATTATTCACGATCAGAAACTCATCGGCTTTGCTGATAAGACTCTGCTGCCCGAGTATGACGTTTTTGACGACCCGCGCTATTTCGAACCCGCGCGCGAACGCCGTTTGTTTACGGCAGGCGACTGTAAACTCGGAGTAGCAGTTTGCGAAGACTTCTGGAACGACAAGACGTTTTGGAAGGAGCGACTTTATCACCAGGATCCGGCCGACGAACTAATCGCGATGGGCGCGGAGATACTTCTCTCCATCAATGCCTCGCCTTTCAACAAAGGGAAGATGGGCCAGCGCTGCGCGATGGTGTCTCACCGAGCCAGGACTTCGAAGCTTCCCATCGTCTTCGTTAACCTGGTTGGCGGTAATGACGGCATCATCTTCGATGGTGCGAGCATAGTGGCCGACTGCGAAGGAAACATCATTCTACAGGCGCCTCCCTTCGAAGAGTTCTTCGGTACAGTTGACCTTGAGTGTGGCGTTGCTGACGATCGATGTCTGCCGGGCGACGACATGGAAACCGTCCGCAGCGCCCTGGTGCTTGGCATTCACGACTACGCCCGCAAGAACCGATTTACGAAAGCGGTCCTGGGACTATCTGGCGGGTTGGATTCGGCGGTTGTCGCAGCTTTAGCGTGTGAAGCATTGGGCGCGGAAAATGTTTTGTCCGTAATGATGCCCTCGCCGTATTCTTCGCGTTCAAGCATTGACGACAGCGTTGAGCTTGGACAGCGATTGGGAATGAAAGTGATCGAGCATCCCATCACGAAGCCTTTTGAAGTGTTGTTGGACGAACTAAAAATCTCGCCACCGACGGCTGGAAATGGTTCACACGCCGCCGAGAACCTGCAGTCACGATTGCGCGGAAACATCCTGATGACCATTTCTAATAACGAGGGACGTTTGCTGCTGTCTACGGGAAACAAATCGGAATTGGCTCTGGGGTATTGCACTCTCTACGGCGACACGAACGGCGGGTTAGCGGTAATCGGCGACGTTCTAAAAACGGAAGTGTATTCTCTCGCGCGTCATCTGAATAAAGAGAAGGAAATTATTCCGCGTTCGATCATCGAAAAACGTCCCTCGGCCGAACTAGCGCCCGGCCAGTTTGATGATCAATCGTTGCCCGCTTACGACATACTCGATCCCATCCTGCGAATGTACTTCGAAGATAAGGCGACTCCGGATGAGATTATTGTTGCGGGAAATGATTCCGATCTCGTTTACGACGTCCTGAATCGGGCCGAGTCGCCCGCGAATGAATTCAAGCGGAGACAGTTGCCGCCCACGTTGATCATTTCGCGCAATGCAATTGGCATTGGCCGGCGTCGCCCGGTGACGCATCACTACCGGCGCGATCCCGCTATAAAGTGTTAAGACGGATCAGACTGGGCTGACAGGATTGACTGGATGTTAAGGAGCAATTCTGAATTTCTTATCTTGTAATTCGTGTCAATCCTGGCCAAAACATTTCTTACGTCGCATAACGCGCGTAGACTGATTTCACCTTCTCGAGAAAATCCGTCCGGTCGACGATGTAATACACGGTAACGTTTCCCGACCCTCCCGAGATCGATTCGATCAACTTCTCAAAAATTTCAAATTGGTCGCCCTGCGAAATTCCCTTCGATTCGAGATAGCCGGCATAACGCAATCGGCGAAGCAGATCCTGCAAAGTAAGACGGCCCTCAAGAGTATGCCCGCCATGAACATGGGAGCGGCTGACCAGGTACTGCACGATCAGAACCTCGTTGTAGATAGCCGGCGAAAGGAATAGACGCGTGCCATCTTTCTCCCAGCCTTCCTCCAGGCGATGTGAACGACGAACCGAGCGCACGCCATTGAAAATATCCGGCCAATCAGTTTTCGGCTCAACTCGCGCGAGGTAGGCGCGGGTAGTTGCCAACAACCACGTGTCATCCAGTTCGAGCTTTTGGTCAAGGGTGTCGAGCCAGTTGAAAAGGACAGAGCGCTTGTCAGTCTTGGCTTCAATTACCTGAAACTGGTTGTCCTTCTGCGGGAGTGCCTTGATCAGTTTTCTCCGGGCCGCATCGCTGGCCTTTCCGCCATCGATTCGATAGGTGTCGAGACGTGCATGCCAGCGTTTAGCCGCGTTGCAGTAAGGACAGTGCGGATTCTTTTCCTCTGAATCGAAGAATGGAGGGGAGGCTTGTGGCGCGGTCAACTCCGCGACTGTGGGAACATATTTTTTGATTTCCGAATAGGCTGTGCGCGGCGCCAGCTTTAACTGACCAGTAAAAATGTCGAAGGTGCAGGCAAGGCAAACGACCGTCGAATATTCCGTGATCGTGCCCGGCGGAAAGGCGCTGAGGTCAAGTTCGCGTTTCTTTTTCGCGGTTGGCATTATGACTCTAGCAACCAACAGATCAGGATGTTTCCTCTGTGGGAACTCGGTGCCTCTGTGTCTCTGTGGTGAACAACGCTCGGAGGATTTACTACAGAGACACAGAGGGACACTGAGTTCCCACAGAGTCTTTTACAGAATCGAGACTAGTGTGGGTTGTAAACCCTCATCCGTGTGGCCCAACGCCAAATCCAGTTCTGATTCAACGCTGCCGGTAGCTGCTCCGAGATTTCGAAAATCGAATAGTTTGTGATCGAGAAGGTGCGATGGAATTGTGTTGCCCAAAGCCGTGAGCATGGAACTGCGAATATTAGGAATGTCCTTTTCTAAATCTGTCACCAAACGGTTGATACGCGCGCGCTGAAGGTTTGGCTGCGATCCGCATAGATCACACGGGATAATCGGAAACTGTTGCAACTCCGCAAAGGCGGTGATCTCCGACTCGCGACAATATGCGAGTGGCCTGATCACTGTGTTCCGGCCGTCTGAAGAACGTAGTACGGGCGGCATTGCCTTAAGTGTTCCGACGAAGAATAGGTTTAGTAAGAACGTCGTGATGATGTCGTCGGCATGATGGCCAAGAGCGATCTTGTTACAACTTTCCTCTACCGCCACGTTATACAGAATGCCACGGCGCAATCGGGAACAAACTGAACAGGACGTTTTGCCTTCGGGAACCAAACGCTTGACTATCGAATAGGTGTCGCGCTCGACGATCCGAAACGGCACCCCGCGCTTCTCGAGATAATTCGGCAGCACCTCTGCCGGAAATCCAGGTTGCTTCTGATCGAGGTTGACGGCCAACAGATCGAATCTCACCGGCGCGCGGGGCTGCAGGTCCAGCAGCAGGTCAAGCAACGTGTAACTGTCCTTGCCACCCGAGAGACAGACCATAATCCGATCGCCGTCTTCGATCATTCCGAAGTCGTCGATAGCCTTGCCCACACCGCGAAGCAGCTTGGTTTTCTGTTTTGTTTCCGCAGTCATAGAATTGCCAGAATTGGAAAATGCATTCTAGCATCCTCACGGTTTGCGGCTGAATCCTTGATGAGGACCGCTGCCTGTGATAACGTGCGCGCATTCAAGGTTTAAGCTTTTAAGCTTTCAGGGTCCTGTATTACTCGTATTCGCCTGTTTTTCAACTCCCACAGCAATCGCTCCAAAAGCCGGTAAAGATGAATGGGGGAAGTGTATGCTCGAAACCGAGGGCCCCGCGCTATCCAAACAACATTTCTCAGAGTCGCACGGTCGACATGCTGATGCTACCAAACTTGCAGGGCAGGACGCTGCCTTTAATCCGGAGGTTTACTTCGATCGCTGGCTCGCGGACTTGAACGGAATGTCTCAGCGAGCAACCGCCGATGGCGGGTTTGACGAGGAGATTTATCTCGAGTCAGTTCGAGGTTCAAGAGGTGAAGTTACATTTGAGGGCGTCTTACATTTTGATGGGTACACCGTCGGGAACATTAAATCTCCGGAAGGGACCCTGGTTCTGGCTAAAGCCGGACGAGTCGACGCGGATATAGACGTCGGTAAAGCCGTGATTAGTGGTTCCGTTACGGGAAATATCAACGCACCGGAGGGTGTCATCCTCGATAGCGACGCGCGGGTTGCCGGCCGAATACATACACGCATGCTTTCAGTAAGAGTAGGCGCGATGTTTGAGGGCGACTGCCTCTTTACCGCCGACGCCGAAGCGATGGGCAACGAAAAATCAGCGGGCGTAGAGTGGCTCTAGAAGCGCTGATGCTCCGGTCGCAGTTCTCCAAAGGACTGAGGACGACGTCGTGGAAGATCGAGCAGAGGGTGGGGCACAGTTACATTTTCGTTACAAGGCTAGACACCAGCGCGCTGGCTGTCTATTATGGCTCCCCCATTTCGAGATAGTAACCCTTCTCCGAAGTGGCCAAGTCAGAGTTTTAAACCAATAACACAAAGGTACGCGCGTCGTTTTGTTACTACCGTCTCGAAGGCATCTGTGACTTAATCCCGCGTCCCCCAACCATGGAGGCTACTATGCTGAGGATCGGAAAAAACCCAAAAGATTCGGTAGAAAATGAACTTTCCACCGAAAAACAGGACGCTCCCTACGTCACCCCCAAACCGTTCTCTCCGTACCAGGGAACGGCAACTGAGACAAAGGCGTCGCAGCCGGAGCCCAACACGGCACCGCGGGCAATGACGGAAAATGAAACGATTACGCGTGAATTCAAGGATGGAAATCTAAGCGGCTTCGTTGGCAGCGGCACGGTAGTCACCGGCGAGGCTAATTTTAAGGCGCTGATGCGCGTCGATGGACATCTATCGGGTCGGATCTCCTCAACCAGCGGAACACTCATTGTGGGTGCCAACGGGAAAGTGGACGCCAATATCGAAGTTGCTATCGCCACGATTCAGGGCACAGTGAATGGCGACATCATTGCTTCGCAGCGTCTCGAGATTGGTCGCGCCGGCAAGGTGAATGGAAACATTCAGACCCCTATTCTGGTGATTGAACAAGGCGCGCAGTTTGAAGGTAGCTGTAAAATGGTCAAGATGAGTGCTGAAGCCGCCAAGGGCAAAAGTAATGGGCGGGACGAGCAACCGCTCGATACGACCAGCATGAAACCGGTGAAAACGGATATGGATAAAGTGCCAGCCGCGGTCGCCGGAGTTTCCAGCGTCGCAAGCTAACAATTTTTCCAACTATAATTTTTTTGGCGCTTGCCTTCCCGGGCGGCGCCAATCTTTTTTTGATCCGGACTTCTCAGCTAACCTTGAGAAAAAGTCGTTCTCGCTCGGGTTCCTCCCTAAACGCCTTCTCACGATGAACGCCCAGTGCACTGGAAGTTGCCTTGACAGAATCCCCGTGCCTCCCTAATACATATTGAGTATCCCCCAATCTGATCGTTAACCAGAGTCTTGCTCCAATCGACGCATGTCCAAAACCGACACCGTTTTATCGCAAGGTTTCTCACCTAATCGTCTACGCTTCGCTTTATCCGCATTAGTTGTTAGCGGCCTATTGATTGCGATGTCTGCGAGCGTATTCCCTCAGACGCGCTCAGCACGCCCGGCTCGCGAACCAGTTTCCAAAGATTTCCTTTTGCGAATCGTGCGAGCGGAAGATGAGCGTCGCTGGGATGAGGACTTGCGCAGCTTGCTGTCCCATCCCAACCCAAATGTTCGCAAGCGCGCCGCACTCGCCACCGGAAGAATTGGCAATGAAGCTTCAGTTGCTGATTTGGTTGTCCTCTTGCGCCAGGATCACGACTGGGACGTACGCGCTATGGCGGCGTTTGCGCTTGGTGAAATTGAGTCTGGTTTAGGAGCTGACGAGCTGCTGTCAACCTTGAAGAATTCCGACCCTTCAAACTTGCGAGCGCGAGCTATTGAAGCACTGGGCAAGATTGCCGCCGCTCTGCCAAAGGAACAGGATGCGCGCTCGCGCGAACTGGGCGGTGCGGTTCTTAAAGCCTTGAGACTCGAGGGGAGCCGGCGTTCCGCTCCTGACGAACTAACAACTCTGCTGGCATTGACGGCAGTATTGCGCGCTAAACCAGCAGACGCCGGACCGGTGGTAGGCCAGTTCGCCCGCATCAACGACCAGCGCATCGGCGCCACTGCCGGTAACACCCTCGCGCGTCTGAAGCTTAAAAACGAAAATGTTTTTCTGCGTAAATTGTTGATGACCGATCCGGATTCAATCGTCCGCGCTAATGCGGCCCGGGTCCTCGGTGCAACCGAAGATAAAGACTCTTATGAATCGCTCCTTGATCGAGCTTTGAAGGACGAGGATTCTCGGGTCCGCGTCAGCGCGATTAGAGCGTTGGCTGCATTGAAAGATCCGCGCGCCGCCCCGCCATTGATTGAACGCGGAACACCTTTGATCGTAATTAGCCTCGACCGAGCCCGCACTAAGACCAGGAGGATGAAACCCACCGTCGGAGCCAGCGAACTGATGGAAATCGCTACGACCGTTGGCGTTCTCAGGCGAGGGTCGAGAGACGAACCAGCGGTCAACTGGCTAAAAATGATCCGTCGCTCCAGCGGGCCCGCCCCCGAGGTAGAAATCGCAATGGCCCGAATTCATCCCGTGTCTTACGTTGAGGAATTCAATAAACAGAGAGTCCAGGAAGCGATCCTGTTGGATTGGCGGAGAGCTTCCAGTCTCGCGCAGGGCTTGGGTGAGATGGCCGCTGCGCCTGAAACCGCAGAGACCAAACCGCTTCGCGCGCAGGCAGTGGATCTGTTGCGAGCGATGCTCGATTACCGCAACTCCGGACTAACAATCAATACCCTCGTCGCAGTTCATTCGGAATACGCCGTCCCTGATGTGCTGCGGGCTTTCGCAGCCTTCAAGTCAGGCGATCGCGCTGAAGTTTTGCGGCTGCATCTTAAGGAATCCGACGTGGTGGTACGTGCGACTGCGGCGGAACTACTTGGCGAGTTGCCACTGGATTCGACGAACACGGATGCGCTTCGCGCCGCGTTGAAGGTAGCTTTGCAAGATAAAGAATTGAACGATGCTGCTCTGGCCATTATCGATGCGCTGGCGAAGCAGAAAAATCGAAACGCCAACCTTGCAATGATGCCGGCGCTTGATTCAACGGATCATCTGATCCGACGCAAGGTCGTCACCGCTTTGAAATCAACTGGCGCAGGGGATTTCGAGTCGCGCATCGGCACAGTGCAAACTCGTAACACCAACGCGGACTATCGACGAGCACTCGACCGATTTGAAAAAATTGTGACGGCGGTGGTAGCCACCAGCCGGGGCGCATTCACTATAGAGTTGCTTCCCGAAGATGCGCCTCTAACCGTTGATAATTTCGTCCAGCTTGCCCGCCGTGGTTACTTTAACGGCATCGCATTTCATCGCGTCGTGCCAAACTTCGTAATCCAGGGCGGCGATCCGCGCGGCGACGGAAACGGCGGTCCGGGTCACTCAATTCGTTGCGAGATAAACCAGGTGCCTTACGAACGCGGCGCGGTCGGCATGGCGCTTTCGGGAAAAGATACTGGCGGCTCCCAGTGGTTTGTCACTCATGCGCCGCAACCCCACCTCGATGGCGGTTACACGGTTTTCGGAAGAGTAGTTGCGGGAGTGGATGTCGTAGATAACATCGCTCGCGGCGATGTGATTCGCTCGGTTACGGTCAGGGAAACAACTCGCCGCGGTCAAACTCGGCGCGGGGTGCTGTGATACAAGGACCATCCACGAAAGGACACGAACCCACACGAAATCTTCCTCGTGTCGTTTCGTGCAGTTTCGTGGTTCGGTTTTTTGCGATTGCCTTATCAATAGGGTTGCTTGCAATATCTGCCGCAGCGCAAGCGCGACCGGCCCGAACCGTTGAGCGGCCCGTTGAGCGCAATCGTTACGAGATCAACCTCAAGCTCGATTTCGATGCACGGTCCTACACTGGTCATGAGCGAGTGCGCTGGGTCAATCGCAGCGACCAATCGATTTCCCTTCTTTATTTCCATCTCTATTCAAATCTCCGCGTCGATTCACCCGGGGTAACGCCAACCTCAAACACTGAATCACCAGACATCGAGGAGCCTCGGCTGCAGATAACTGAGGTTCGATCTGCCGGCAGCAACACTCCGCTTCCCTTCTTGATCGACGACCAGGGCACAACGCTGCGGGTTAGTTTGCGCGATCCGGTCGCCGCAGGTCAGGCGACTGAAGTCATCGTTGTCTTTAAAGGAACGGTGCCTGAAGTTGATCCTGATGAGACCAGTTTGACCGCGCACGTTTTTAAGCAAATCAGTGCTGCACTACGAGATGAACGCGAAATGAGGCGCGCGCGCGACATCAATTTTCGGTGTCGCGGCGTGATGCTCCTCGGCAGCTCCTACCCGGTCCTCGCTGTGCACGACGGCAATGAATGGCTACGCAAGGTTGATCCCGGAATCGGCGATCTGGGGTTTAGTGAAGTGGCTGACTACGAGGTAAAGGTGACGGTCGATCCTTCTGTGTCAGTCTTCACGTCGGCCGCTGCGGTAACCAGAAACGTCCGCGAACAGGATAACCACCCTGCCCAATTCTCAACGACCTTTTCAGCCAGTAATCTTCGAGACTTCGCGATTGTCGCGGGCCGCAGTTTACGTTCTGAGCAAATCCAGATTGGCGAGACTACCGTCAGATCGATCTTTATCCCTGAACATGAGCGCATGGGCAAACGTGTGCTGACGATGGCCGGCGATGCGCTGCGAATTTTCAGTGCCAGGTTTGGTCCCTTACCGCTGAAGACCATCAGTATCGCGGCGGCTCCGCTGACGGCTGGTTTGGGCAGCACAGAGTTTAGCGGCCTCGATATCATCGCCAGCGCGTTCTATGTCGACTTTGATTCGCCCTCGATGCGCAACCTGCCCGGACTGATCCGTGAGCAACGGCCCTCAGTCGAAGAAAGTTTGGAATGGAGCGTGGCCCACCTGATTGCTCATCAATGGTGGGGAGGCGCCGTCGGAAACGATCCCGCCCGCGACGCGGTGTTGGACGAGTCAATGGCGAGCTGGTCTGCCCTGCAATATTTCAACGAAGTCCACGGCGAGAAGAAAGCTGCCGCAGTGCTTGAGGATCAACTGCGCGGCGTTTATCGCGTCTATCGCACGCTTGGCGGAGTCGACATGGACGCCAACCGCCCGTCGCGCGATTACAAGAATTCCTTTCAATACACGGCGATCGTCACCACCAAGGGTGCGCTGATGTTTGTCCACTTGCAGCAGATCCTGGGCATTGAAAAATTGCTGGCTGCGCTTCGTAACTATTACGAGGCAAATCTCTTCGAAATAGCTTCGGTTGACGACCTGCGTGGCGCCTTGATTGCGGAAGCGCCTATTGAACAAAGAAGGCTGGTGGCACGTACTTTCGATCGGTGGCTGGCCAGCAGGAAGGGTGATGAAGATATAGCTAAACCCGACCAGGAACTTGCGATGACCCTCGGCCTGCCGTCAAAGCCGCCGTCGAAAAGTGGTGAACGCAACGCGTTAAATGCTTTTGCGCGCCTGGGTAAATTCTTCTGGCAACAAATGACGCGGATACGTTGAGGTTGGACAGACAACGAACTAATGGAACAACAACCAGGCCGCCAGCTACAAAAAGTTAAAGTCGACGAAAGTCTCGAGCGGCTAAGCTGGCTCATGGACGACTTGATCAAGATCCCGGGCCTCAACTGGCGGCTGGGTCTCGATGCAGTGGTCGGACTAGTCCCCGGCTTTGGCGACGCTGCCTCTTCGCTGGTGTCGTTTTACATTCTTGCTTCGGCGGTTCGTTATCGAGTGCCAAAGATCACTCTTTTGCGGATGGGGTTAAATCTCGGGATTGACTACATCGTCGGGTCGATTCCTTTAGTGGGAGATCTGTTTGATGCCTGGTGGAAATCCAATCAGCGCAATGTCACTCTGCTGAGCGAGCGCGCTACAGTGTCAGCCAGTGAAGCGCATGAGGGCAGGCTGAGCGATTGGCTTTTTGTCGGATTGATTATGTTGTTGTTGGCCGGACTGGCAATCGGCGCGGCTGCGGTGAGCTTGTATCTGCTACTGCTTATCACCACCCAGTTTGCCAAAGCTGTTGGATAGCCGCCGACGCGGGCTACGCCTATGTAGTTTGAGCCGCTGCGCTCTGAGACATCACCCGATCGAGTGTGGCCTTTAGTAGATCAAGTCCCCGCTCTCCTGCCGCAAAGCTGCGAAGCTTTCCTGTCGCGTCAAAAAGATAATAAGCGGGCACATACCCCTGTTCGTTTTGAAATGCGTCTTTCAGTTTGTGCTCATTATCAATCGCGCATGGCTCAGTCATTTTTAAGTCCGTAATGAGTCCGCGCACGCCCTCAACGTCGGTGTCCGCTTCATAACGTGGCATATGGACCGCGATCACTCGCAGGCCCTGCTCTTTGAGGCTCTCACGCCACTCGGTAATGCGTGGCATGTTTTCTTTGCAAATCCCACAGCTCATCGACCAAAAATGTACGAGCGTAGGATGCCCGGCGGCCAGGTTCTCCGCATTCGACTGCGTGCCGCCAAACCACTCGGTGGCGCCTTCAAGCGAAGGCATCTGTGTTCCAATTCTCATTCCCATAATTTTAAATCGACCGCCGATGGACGACTGGTGACCGCTGTTTGTTGCTGTCAGCCGTCGTCCGTCCCCGGTCGCCTGTCGTCATTACGCGTTCAACGTTTTCTGACCTGGTTTCCATTCCGCCTGGCAAAGTCCGCCAGTCTGTAAAGCCTGGATCACTCGCAGGGTCTCCTCAGCCGAGCGTCCGATGTTTAGATCGTGCACTACTTTGTAACGCAGGACGCCTTCAGGATCGATGATGAACAGGCCGCGCAAAGCAATGCCGCGATCTTCAATCAACACCCCGTAGTCGCGCGAAACAGTTTTCGTCGCATCAGCTGCGAGCGGGTAAACCAATCCTTCTACGCCGCCCTTGTCGCGTGGAGTCTTGATCCAGGCCCGATGCGAAAATACCGAGTCAGTCGAGACGCCGATAATATCTGCGCCAATGCCCTGAAATTCTTCGTAGCGATCGCTAAACGCCGTCAGTTCTGTGGGACAAACGAAGGTGAAGTCCAACGGATAGAACAAGAGAACTACCCATCGTCCCTTGTAATCCGCGAGCTTTACGCCCTGGTCCAGCTTCTCGATGTTCTTGGTTGAGGCCATATCAAAATCAGGCGCGGGCTGGCCCACCATCGCCTTCTCTACTGCTGTTGCTGTTGCTGCTGTCATGAATCCTCCGATTTAGTTAATGATTCTTACCGATTTATGGTCGTAGCTTTCTTAGCCTCGACCCGTTAATTTTTCACCTTTGTCTGCCGGCCCGAAGTCTTACTTTCAGTCTCACGACAATCAGGGCAAACTCCCCTGAGCGTCAGGTGGACTGAGGCCGGCTGAAACTTTGATTTCCTCGCGGCAGCCCGCATCAAATCGGCTGCCTGTGGCAAATGGAAATCGACGAGCTTGCCGCAACAATTACAGATCGCATGATCGTGCCGGCCAGTCTCTCGATCGTAACGGCTGGCACTGTCCCCAAATTGTATTTCGACGACAAGTCCCGCCTCTTTCAGAAAACGAAGCGAGTTGTAGACGGTCGCATAGCTGATCCCGGGCAAACTCAAACGCGCAGCCTGAAATATCTCATTCGCGGTGGGATGATCTTCCCGGTCCTGAATCACCATCAGGATCGCCTCACGCTGGGGCGTCAGGTTCACCTCGGATTTCACGTATTGGGAAATTGCCGTCCTTCTCATGGACTTAGACTAATTCTAATTCTAAGCACTGTCAAGCGGGGACAGCCGAATCATCAAGCGTTGCATTAGCACCGGCTCCGGGAGCAGTTGCACAAATGCGTAGGCGGTCCTAATAAGTGCTGCATTGGGTCATCTTCAATGAGCACCGGAGGTGCGGCAGAGGGTAGCCAGTGGCAAGCGCGCAGCGCGCGGCCACTGGTGGCTGCAAGTAAACGGCCGCGCCCCGCTCGGGGCCCGGGGAGTTGAACATCGCAGGACGGATTGTGTGAACGATACTCTTCGCAGGCTTCCGCGCCCTCTCGGGGGCGCGTTTTCTGTTTCCCCGGCCTCCAGTGGCTGTGCTCCGCTTGCCACTGGCTACCCTCTGCTGCACCTCCGGTGCGCGTTAAGTTCAGCTCCAGTGTGCGCGATGTCGGGGGATATTTCGGAGTCTCTTCTCTGTTTGGGTTGGCCCGCTGCTTATGAGGGACAGGCAGGAATGCCTGCCCTACAGCACCGGGTGGCGGGCTGCGTAGTCGACGATTGTCCCCACATAACTCGGGAAAGGTGGGCAAGCAATGCCATGTGGCGCGAGCAGCTCCGTCGCCTGCGCGGTGTCGTAGGTTTGCTTGAGGAAAAAGTACGGCACAGCTGAATGAGGTAGGCCACTCATCCGGGGAGAGACTGAAAGCATCAGCGACGATTCGACTAGATTTGCGGGGACGGTTGCGAATGCCTCTCGGCCGGCAAGCTGCCGCGCGATTTCATTAAATAGTTGCCGGGTGCTGAGCGGGTTCGGATCGGCAAGCTGAACTGTCTTGCCAATCGCCAGTGGATCCCTGGCCAGCGCCGACATTGCGTCTACCACAAAATCGACTGGCACCAGGTTCAAGCTAACCACACTGTTTCCGATGTTGAGAGCCGAGATCAAAGCCGGCCATTTCAGAATGTAGCGAATCAAATAATAGATCCCGTCATACTTCACCGTTTCCCCGGTCTTAGAGTCGCCGCAGACAACCGACGGACGGTGAATCGTAATGGGCATCTCAGACTTCAGTTGATCGACTTCAACTTCCGCCAGATACTTTGTTTCCTCGTAGAAATTTCGAAACTCCGCCGTATGCGCGAGTTCGTTCTCGTAGATAATGCCCGTGCGTTTACCGGCAACGTAGCAAGTAGAAACGTAGTGATAGTGACGCAGCCGCAACAATGAACGGGCAAACTGGTTAACGTTTCGGGTTCCCTCAACATTGACGCGCATGCCTGTCTCTTGAGCTACAGCGAGATCGTAAATGGCTGCGAGGTGAAATATCATCGTTGTTTCTGAGCGTGCGCGATCGAGATCGAGCGGTGATAACCCCAGATCTGGTTGGGTGATATCGCCCTCCAGCACAATAAAATCACTGGGGGACTTGCCGACCTCGGCGGCGATGCTCAGCAATTCATCGCGAGCCCGCTCGGCAAAAGCGGGCTGAACGAGCAGGAGGTAACGCCCACTCCCGCGCGCCAGTCGACGTAGCAGACGGCTGGCAATAAAACCCGGAAAACCGGTTACAAAAATTGTTTCATCTGACGACATACGTGCCGAGTATAATTCACTCCTCGAATGTCGCATATCAAGCGAAGTAAGCAAGCATTCTTGCCTGTCTCCCGTGATGATCGATGGAAGAGGCAGGAACGCTCGTTTCTACAACCGGAGAACCTATGAAACTTAAACGCTTCGCACCTCGCCTGGTGCTCGCGCTCGGTCTCGCACTTAGCCTTGTGCTGTTAGCCGTAGGCTACTCGTCTGCGCAGCAAAAGGACGATTGCCTCGTTCGCGTCACGCTGCTGCAGGTCAACGACGTATATCAGTTTGCTCCCGTCGATCTTGGCACTCGCGGCGGACTGGCCCGCGTCTTAACCATGAAAAAGGAAATAGAAAAAGACTCGCCAAACACTCTATTCCTCATGGCCGGCGACACGATTTCACCGTCAGTGGAATCCATCACCTACAAGGGCGCGCAGATGATCGATGCCTGGAACGTCGCCGGGCTCGACTACTCGGCCATTGGTAATCATGAGTTTGACTTCGGCCCTGACGAATTACGGAAGCGAATGAAGGAATCAAAGTTTAAATGGCTGGCAGCCAACGTCATCGATAAAAGCACCGGCAAGCCGTTTGGCGAGGCGCTGCCGTTTGTGATTCGCGAGTTTGATGGCGTGAAGGTCGGAATTTTTGGGTTAACTCTGGTCGAGACGGAAACGATGTCACGGCCCGGCGCGGGAGTTGAATTTCTCAATCCCTGTGAGACCGCAAAAAAGATGGTAACTGAGTTGCACTCGCGCGGCGCGAAGGCGGTGGTTGCGTTAACGCATCTCTCGATGAGCGAGGACAAAGAGGTGGCACGCTGCGCAGACGTGGATGTGATCATCGGCGGCCATGAACATACGCTGCTTGAGTCGTCTGCGGGGGGCGCGCCAATTTTCAAAATGACTGCGGACGCGAGAGACATGGGCCAGATCGAGCTAAACGTCTCCAAAGCAACCGGTGAGGTTGAAAGCATTGATTGGAAAGTGGTCCCGGTCACCGATCAGACGAAAGACCACCCAAGTTTTGCTGCGATCAATCGTAAATACGCCGCGCTCTTGAAAGATCTTGCAAAGGTGGTGGGTCGAACTACGGTAGAGCTCGACGCCCGCAGCGCCGTCGGCCGCACGCAGGAAACGAATGTGGGAAATTTCATTGCGGATGCATTTCGCGTCGCGACGGGCGCTGATGTGGGCTTAATGAATGGAGGTTCGATTCGGGCAGACGAGTTGATTCATCGGGGCGCGTTAACCAACAGAAACGTGCTGTCGATTCTCCCATTCAAGAACAAGGTAGTGAAGATTGAGTTGGACGGCGCCACCTTGCGGCAGGCGCTGGAACACGGTGTTGCCCGCAGCGCGGAAGACGCTGAGCCGGGCCGCTTTCCCCAAGTCTCCGGCGTCAATTTCTCGTTTGATGCGACACGGCCGGCGGGTTCGCGCATTGTGAATCTGACGGTGGCGGGCAAACCTCTGGAGCCGGCGAAAAAATATACCGTCGCTACCAGTGATTATTTGGCAATCGACGGTGGAGACGGATATGCGATCCTTAAAGGTGCGCGCTTGTTGATCCCTCGCGAGCAGGCTAAGTTCGATTCTGATGTGTTGCGAGCAGCAATCGCCTTGAAGAAGACGATCGCGCCAAAGGTTGAAGGCCGCATCAAACGAATCGATCCGGCGCGCAAGCAGCAGAGGGACTGCGACTAATTTGTCAGAACCCACTGAGTTAGCGGGGACGAGATTTCACTGCTAATGCATTAGCGTGCTGAGCCTGGGTGATGAGACTATTGCTACGATGAGCAACGAAGCATACGAGATCGACGCTTCCCCGGCTGCGAAGTACGAAGCGAAGCAGCTTTTTCATGAGGCCTATCAGGCCCAGCTTGCCCAGAACTTTGACGCAGCAATAGATCTCTACAAACGCTCAATCGAGACCTACCCTACCGCTGAAGCGCACACTTTCCTGGGCTGGGTTTACAGTTTCCAGAATCGTTACGATGAAGCGATTGAAGAATGCCTGGAGGCAATCCGGGTAGACGAGACGCTGGGAAATCCCTACAACGATATCGGCAGTTATCTTTTGGCCAAGGGTGATGCTTACAGCAGTGTGCGCTGGTTCAAACGCGCGCTCTACGCGCCCCGCTATGAGTCGTATGCGTTTCCTCATTTCAACCTGGGCCGCATTTACGAGAAACGTCACAAGTATCTCGAAGCCGCGAGGCACTATGGTCAAGCTCTGGACGAACAGCCAAACTTCACCGAAGCCGCCACTTCCCTGCACCGCATGCAAGCGCGCCTGAACTAGAGCGGACTCAGGATTTCGATCTTGGATTGGACTGGGAGCGCGGGCGACTACCGAATCTGCTTATAGATCACGCCATTCTTCATCACAAACACGGTCTTCCCCAGCGCTTGAATGTCCTTGAGCGGATCGCCTGAGACGGCGACGATGTCGGCCCACTTGCCGGCGGTCAATGAGCCCGCGTTCTTTTCCCAACCCAGCAAGGTAGCGGCGTTAATTGTTCCGGCCTTGATGGCGTCCATATTGCTCATGCCGCCCCATTCGACCAAAAGAAAAAACTCGCGAGCGTTTGTGCCGTGTGGAATCACACCCGCATCCGTTCCCAGGGCGACGAGCACCTTGTTTGCCACGACAATCTTGATCGCTTTACGCATCGCCGCTGCGGCTGCCAGCGCCTTTTCCGCGCGGTGACCCTTGATCACACCGGCCTTCGCGGCGCGTTCGACCGCCTCGCCCGCCATCAACGTCGGGACCATGAATGTGCCGCGCTCAGCCATCATTCGTGCGCCCTCCTCGTCGATAAACGAACCATGTTCAATCGAGGCGACGCCGGCTCGAGTCGCTATCTTGATCCCTTCAGTTCCGTGCGCATGTGCCGCCACCTTCCGTTCGTGCTGCGCCGCTTCATCCACCATCGCCTTCATCTCTTCAAAACTGTATTGGGTAGTTCCAACTGCATCGCCTTCCGACAGCACGCCCCCAGTGGCGCAAGTCTTAATCACATCAGCGCCATACTTCACCTGATAACGCACGCTGGCACGAATCTCGTCAGCGCCATTGGCGATCCCGTCAGCAATGGAACGGTCGATCACGCCCGGACGAAACCCATTGCTATCACAGTGGCCTCCGGTAATACCCAGCGAGTGGCCGGCGGTGACCATGCGCGGGCCCGGCGTCCAACCTTCGTTGATTGCTTTTCGCAGAGCGATGTCGTTGAAAGGTCCGCCGGCCCCCACGTTGCGAACGGTCGTGAATCCGGCCATCAAAGTATTCCGCGCGTGGCCCACCCCGAGTATCGCGCTAAACCCTTCATAGTCTCGAACGGCAGCCATGTCGCCGTCTGGATCGCCAAGCACGCGTCCGATCAGATGCGTGTGCGCATCGATGAACCCCGGTAGCAAGGTGACGTCGCCCAGATCGATGATCTTCGCGCCGGCAGGAATGCGCACCGTCGAAGCATCACCAACTGCGGAAATTCTTGTATCGGTGATGACGACAATTGCATTGCGTATGGGCGGCGCGCCCGTACCATCGACTAGCCGCGCGGCGCGGAGCGCCACCACGCCTTTGCCTTCCGGCGGTTCGGGGCGAACTCCTGACAGCTGGCCCTGCGGCAGTGCCTCAACGAAGCAACAAATGATCAGGATCAGACAGGAGAAAAGCGATTTAATTTTTTTCACGGCGCTCCTTGAGTGTCTCGTAGTGAATAGTTTGACTTATGGTAACTCAATGTTCCAGATTGAGTTTTCGTAAAATTTCATGGAACCGTGGGTCGTCTTTCAGGCCCACAAATCTGGGTTCGTCTTTGGTGGTCACAACTCGTTCCTCGCGCAGGTCGATACATTTTTGCAGGGCGGCAATGGCTTCGTCTTTTCGTCCGGTTTCACTGTCGTGAAGCGCCAGAAAGAAAAGCGACTTCGGATCTGTTTCTGACATTCGCTTAAGACGATCGCGCATTGTCCTCGCTTTTTCAGTTTGATCCAGACGGTGATACGCGGTCGCCAGCATGGAAGCCCAGGCGAAGTCGGCCGAATCAAGCGACGGAAATGCAGTCTTACCCAAGTCGACCACTTTGGCGTAGTCGCCTTTGAGCAAATGGGCGTTTGCAATGCCGCGCCGCGCAAAGTTTGAATCCGGATCCATCTCGAGGGTTGATTCCAAAACTCTGATCGCCTCGTCGAACGCACCGCGCTTTTCGAGAATGCCGGAGAGCGGCACTCCCAGGTCGGCTGAACGCGGATCGAGTTCCTGGGCCTTGTACATCTGGTTCAGAGCTTCATCGTACCTGCCCAGGGTTGTCAGCAGACGCGAGTAAAACTGGCGGGCGTTCACACTGTTAGGATTGAGATCGATTGCGCGTAGAAATGATTTCTCTGCCCCTTCCCAGTTCCAGTCGTGCCAGTGTTGAATACGTCCAAGTGAACTGTAGGCTTCTCCCAAATTCGGATCCAGCTTCAAGGCCTGATCGGTTGCCGTTTTGGCTTTAGCATAAAGTTCCTTATCGGCGTCACTCGTAAAACTTGCCTGCCAAATATAGGCATCGGCCAAACCCGCGTATGCGACCGCATAGTTTGAATCAAGATTGATCGCCTCCATAAACTGCTCAATGGCTTTTTCCGGATTTCGTTTCTCAAGGAAGAACCGGCCGCGCCAATAGACCTTGAACGCTTCACGGTTCTGAGTGTCTCGCCTGGTGAGCTGTTCTATTTCAGTGGCGTTGAGCCGGGCGCCGAGCGACTGTGTGAGCTGGAGCGATAGTGCGTCCTGAAGTTTAAAAAGATCCGTTTCGTTCTCGTCAAAACTGGCCGACCAGATCAGCGAACCATCTCCGACCCGGAGCAAACGCGCGTTAATGCGCAAGCGATGGTCTGTGCGCTGAAGAGTCGCTTCCAGCACGGCGTCAGCATTTATTCGTCGTCCAATCTCAATCGGATCGGGATTAGCGCCGGCATTAGAAATGGGACGAACAAGAATGAAAGGCAAGCCGCCAAGCTTCGTTACCAGCGTATCGGTTATGGCGAGCGAAAGCGTTCGGTCAACCTCCTCAACTTTCAAAGGCTTAATCGGAAGGACGGCAATTGTGCGAATTGTGGACGTGCCGGCCGGTGAAGGCGCGGCAGTCTGCGACCGTGGCCATAACAGCCACGCCGCAACTCCGGCCGCAAGCAAGACCGCCACGGCAATGGCTGCATAAACAATTCGCCTCTTGGAACGCTCATCAGCCGTTACCGGTTGGGTTTCTGCGGGGGCCGCCGCAATGCCGCTGGCCTCCCGAGCATCAACTTCCGCTCGCGCGCTTACGTGTCTCTCCACTACGAGCGACGGGAGCGACGGAATTTCTTCAGTTACCTCCCGCACCTGGGCGCTAAAGCGGTAACCCTGCCTCGGAAACGTCTTTATGTACTGCTCGCCCTCTTCATTCTTCCCCAGCGCTTTTCTGAGTACTGAGACGTTGAAGTTCAGATTGTTGTCTTCGACAAACGTGTCCGGCCAGACCGCATTCATCAGTTGTTCCCGCTCAACCAACTTGCCGCTTTGTTGCACCAGCACTACCAGAGTCTCCACGGCCTTGGGGGTGAGCGAAACGAGCTCGCCATCTCGCCAGAGGCAGGGCTTCTCGGGGTCAAGACGAAAGGGTCCAAACTCGTAGAGATGTCTGATTTGTCGGGACATTTGGGCTCTAAGAAATTCTCTAAGAATTTCTAAGGAAAGCTTAAAGGACTTTTGGCTGGCGGAAGGATAAAAGTCTGCCTACTGAAAGGCAAGAGCCATTTTGAAAAGCAACAACCGGGCGCTTGCAGGCGCCCAGGACTTTGCGAAAGAGGAGATCCCGATGAAGAAACTGACTTTGAGCCTGTTGAATTTAGCCATCCTTGTCACTTTGCTCGCCCCGCATGCCGCAGGCGGCCAAAAACGGCGCGTAGTAGTTCGACCAAACAAAGTTGTGGTGCGACCAAATAAAGTTGTCGTTCGCCGGCCCATCACCCATACAAAATTGGTGGTTCACCGGGCTCATCCAATCCGGCGCGTACTTCCCAACGCTGTCGTCGCCAGACCCGCACGTAGGGTCATAGCTGTCGGTGCCCCGCTAGTTTTCCTCCCGCGCATGCTTTGGGCTCCGACGGTGGTCACAGTTCCGCAATCTGATCGGCTTGTCTGGCAGGATACGGAAAGCATTGCCAGCGACGAGGGATGGGTGGATACGAATTTTGGCGTCGACGCCTCGGGTAATGCCCTCTTTCTCGACATCGACGGCAAGGCCGACCTAAATTTCGCTGAAGTCACTTTCGCCAACGGCAACGTGCAAGTGGTGGATTTCAATGAGCGCGCATACGGCACGGGCGTCTATAAGCTGATTGATTTTTCGGACGGACGGCACGTGAAGACTGTGCGCATGCTCGCCAGATCTGCGTCAGATGAAACCAAGCTGGCGGTCTACTTGAGCAAGTAGGAGTAGTTAGAACTGGGGGGAGAACTATTAAACGAACGGCGGTTGAAAAAGGAAGTGGAGGAAACATGATGAAAGGCATTTTAGCTTTTTGCGTCGCAATAGTGTGCTGCGTCCTGTCGTTGTTTACGAGCGCCACGGCACAAAACGGAATCAAACCATTTGCCGACAGCGGCATGATTACGCTCGGACCAAAAGAAGTGCTCCGGCTCACTGTCGTTGCCGGCAATAACAACGAAAATATTCGCCTCCGCTTTAGATTGATCGAATATACAGCGGGCATGTGCAACGGTCCGGAGTGTAAGCATGTCATCTTGTCTCAAACTACGTCAGCGCCAATCAGGCTTGACGCAGGCGAAGCTGCTTCATCATCCTTTCCGACAGCGGTAGGAGGCGAAGAGGTCAGATATGTTCGTGCCGTGGTCTTAAGCGATAACCCAAATGTGAGGGCACAGGGAATTGTTTTTGATACCTCTACGCAAAGGATCAATGCGATCTGCACATTTATCCCGGACTAACGGCCGAAATTGGACACGACCAGGGAACGATGATGAACAAACTTTCCATACTTTTGATTGCCGTCCTGATTACGGGATGTGGAGCCGTAAATCTGGGCGCGAGATCATCCAAACTCGAAGTGAAAGTTGGCGGCAGAAATTCCACGCTCAACCTGAAATCGGGCGCTACCTATTTGGGTAATGTGATCTCCACGGCGCCCGGTAAACCCAATGTTCAGACGTTTGCCCACACGATCTATCTGGCTAATTTCGAGATGGACACGTCTTACCCCGGCTGGGTGCGAAAGCCCCTGTCGTCGCCCGATCATATGCGCATCGACATCCAGATCACCGGCGAAGAAGGGACCAGAGAGGATTCGCCTTTCAAAGTTGGAACCTACAGCGCCAAAGCCGACAAATTTAATGCGGTGAGATCGGTAATCATCAATAGCCTCGTGGACGGCAAAGAAACGAAAACCAGCTTCGACACGTTTTCGTCGAGCAAGGTTGTCGATGGCGACTTGAAGATTACGGCGGTGACGGCAGAGAACGTGAGCGGTGAAGTGAATCTGAGCGAAGGTGACAAATCAATAAAGGGAACCTTCACTGCCAACTTGCCGAAGAAAAAATAGCGAAGTTTAAGTCATTCTTCGAATCTGAAAGTAGAGAACGTAAATGAAAAGAACGATCGTTATCGCTTACTTGATTGTGGTCAGCAGTTTCGCCGCCTTCGGCCAACTCAGATCGCGAATTCCCAGACCGCGACCGAACCCGACGGCTCAACCTTCTACCCCAACAGCGACGCCGGCTGCTGCCGAAGCTCCTCGCTTAACTGCCGATCAACCGTCAGTTTCGCAACAGTATCAGCCGGCCATCGAGTATCAATATCTGATGGAGATGCGATTCTACGAAAACCAGGGCGGCTTTCTGGTTGAAGATCTGGAAGTGGTTTTTCCACCCGCGGGTCTGAAGAAAGCGGCGTTTTTGATTTCTCGAGCCAATGGCGGCGTCGTCACCGAAGTGCCATTGCGATTGGAAACTCCGCTCGCAAGCTACACGGCATTTGGCATGTTCAAACCGAACGGAGTTTCGGGCCTGGCCCCGATTGGCGAGCCTGGCGATTACGTTCTGTCGGTGCAGATTGATGGCCAGCCGATCACCAGTTTGCCGTTCAGCATGAAGCGCGAAGCGAGCAATGATCCCTTCAATCCAAAGAACACTTTCGTGCGTGAAGGGCCATGGCGCGACCTTGCCCACTTTTCCGTTGAATCGGATCGGCCTGAGAGCCATCTCGAATTCAGCTGGTGGACCAGTCTGAGAGAATTGCCGCCGGGCACAAAGAATCCAATGGTCACTCTCCACGTGATGTATGGCGGCCAGGAGATCGCCAGCACTCGAAGCCCCGTGGTGCCGACGCAAACTGATTGGCAGTTTCTACGTCAGGAGTTTCATTTCCCCGCGGAGAAGCAGGTGCGCTGGATGACGCTGGCGGACATCACGAAGAAGGACGGTGACTATACGGTCGTCGCGAAGGTAAACGGAAAACCATTTAAGAGCTACAAAGCACAGGTGCGCGGTGGACAACTTCAGCGACACCCAAGAAACGCGATGAACACTGAGCCACACACCTCTTTCATTTCCCCGCGGCAGGTCGACACTTCGTCGCGCACTTCATCGCGCTACTCGATGCGTGACACTTACTGGGTGACGAAGAACTAATGAATAGTTATCCGCAGATTACGCAGAGAGAAGAATTACCGGGAGAGTCGGGCGAGGTCTCGGCTTGAGTTAATAAGATTGAATCTGCGAAATCGGCGTAATCTGTGGATAGTTCTTCCCGCTCATTGCAGCCAGGATGCCTGCTCACTGGTTAGGGTTTATTAATCGAAATCTTTTGCCGATTCTCATCAACGGCGACGTAAACCACTTCAGCCTCCGTCACGCGCACACTCTCAGTGCCCTCTCCCACGCGTTCAGCTTCAACTATCACTCGCACCGTAATTGAGGTGTTTCCGACCTTAACCGTTTCCGCATAAAAGCTGACCAGATCGCCAACAAACACTGGCTTGTGAAAAATCACTTCGCGCATCGCTACAGTGACGAACCTTTTCATGCGTGTCTGCCGATGCGCCTCAATCGCTCCGGCCATGTCGATATGACTTAGGATCACGCCGCCGAAGATAGTGCCGGCCGAGTTGGTGTCGCGTGGCAGAAGGGCGATGCGAATAGCAGGGTCAGTGTAAGAATTCATGGCGCTATGGTAGAGGTGCGTTCGCGAATCGCAAAGGGACCAGGCAAACGCTCCAAGGGAACAAACGTGCTGGGAGTCGTGTCTAAGTGACGGCTGGCCATCTAACTGACTGCCAAACGAAAGGCCACCAAATGCTATTCACCCTGATCTTCCTTTACAACTCGTATTTGTTTTTAATCCTCTTCGCGAACGAAACGCGAGCCACTGATTTCGACGATCTAGGCACGATGCTGTTGGGAGGTTTCGCTCTCGCAGTCGCCGTTGCAGTGTTCCTGGTGTTTGCAAAACTACGTTTTCGGGCGAAGAACCCACAGAAAGCCGAGTTCCTTTCGATTAGCTCCGACAAGAAATAGTTCGGACAGAATCAGGCTTGCACGCGATTCGCCCAATCTGTGATTGCCTGTTTCAATTCGTCAAGGTGGCCCTCAAAGAAATGACCTGAACTGCGGATGATATCCAGTTCAACTGCCGAATTGTGCTTTTTGATTTGAGCAACTAACTGCTCCAACTCAGAAACAGCGCCAAATTCGTCCTGGTCACCGTGCACGAATAGTATCGGCTTGCTGCACGCCTTCAGAAAACTAAAATCATACTTCTCGACGGGCGTACCGACGCTAATAAGGTTATTTACGCGCTCGTCTGCCATTCCTATTTCCGAACCCACCCGCGACCCAAACGAGAACCCGCAGATTGTGATGGGCTGGCCCGGATTATGCTCTGCCAGGTAATCCAGTCCTGTTCGCACGTCTTCGAGCTCGCCTCGTCCTTCATCATGTTCCCCTGTGCTTTGGCCCACGCCACGAAAATTTATCCGCAAGGTGATCAGGCCCGCGTCGTTTAGGGCGGCGGCGGCTCTGAAGACGACCTTGTTGTGCATCGTGCCGCCACCAAGTGGGTGCGGGTGCAGCACGAGCGCAACGCCGCGGGACGCCGCGCGCGGCTCCTTGATGATTGCTTCGAGTTGGCCGTGCGCGACCGGAATGAATAGATTGCCTGCCGGGTACATTGAAAAGGAGAATGACAGATTGGGGAACTAAAACTCAAACCCGCTAAACTTGAGGAATTGCCTCGGTGACGGTTCAGATGCATTCCTTCGCGGACTCTGCGTCCGCCTTTGCGACCTTTGCGGTTTGCTTTGTCTTCGAACTCTTACCGCAAAGTACGCAAAGCAATTCCCAAGTGCGAGGGCTGTCATCGGAGTGACCCTTTGTTTGACTTGGATTCTCCGAAAGATTAGCTTGACCCGACCACGTAAAAGGCTTTCGCGTGAAAAAGCGTCGCTCGAAATTTGATTAACGAATGTTAGAAGACAAGTCACTGACTGACGCCATCCCCTCCGCCAGCGACGGCTTTCGAGACTCTGTCGAAAGCTCGCGCATCATAGCTGAAACCGCTTCAGACGCGATCATCACGATCGATCGCAGTAGCCGTATAGTCTTTGTTAACCGTGCAGCCACAAAGATCTTCGGATACCTGACGGAAGAAATGATTGGCAACGACCTCACCATGTTGATGCCGGAATATTTGCGCCACGTTCATCGAGCCGGTCTGCAAAACTACATCGACACCGGAACGCGTCATATCGCGTGGGAGTCAGTAGAGTTACCCGGCCTTCACAAAAATGGTCAAGAAATCGCACTCGAACTCTCATTTGGTGAGTTTCAAAGTGACGGGCACAAATACTTCACTGGTATCGCGCGCGACATCACCATCCGGAAACGTGACGAGCACCGGCTCGCGCTTCAGCATGCGGTAACCGAAATTCTGGCGGAGTCACTGGGTCTAAAAGACGCAGCGCCGATGCTCCTAAAAGCAATCGGCACCCATCTGGGATGGCGGATCACAGCTCTATGGGAAGTTAACCCGGATGAAAACTCCATCTGCCAAGTGTCTTATTGGCATGACGCTGCGGCAACCGGAACAGAGTTTGAAGAGCAGAGCCGTGACCTCCGGTTTCCCCCGGGCCAGGGCTTCCCTGGAGAAGTGTGGGCGCAAAACAAACCAATTTGGATTAACGACTTTGGCTTGGACAACTTTCCCCGCTCTGCAAGTGCGGCGCGTGAAAACCTGCACTCAGCTTTCGGGTTTCCGATTGTTCTGCGCAAGGAAGTGGTGGGAGTCATCGAGCTTTTCAGCGATCAAATCAAAGAGAAAGATCTGGCTACTCTGGATACGCTCGCCGCTATGGGTAGCCAGATTGGCCAGTTCGTAGAGCGAAAGAATATTGAAGCTGAACGAGTCATAGCACTCGCGCGTGCTCACGAAGCGCGTCTCGAGGCGGAAGCTCTCACCCGCCGGTTGTCGGCTCTGCAAATGGTAACCGACGCCGCGCTCGCACACCTTTCGGTAGACGAAGTTATTGCCGAGTCGCTGCAGCGGACACGCGAAGCGCTCGCAGTAGACACGGCAAGCATCCTGTTGCTGGAAACCAGTGGTGACGAACTCGTGGCCTGGGCCGCACAGGGATTGGAAGAAGAGGTCGAACTCGGCGTTCGCATTCCGGTAGGAAAGGGTTTCGCCGGCCGGATCATTTCCGACATGCGACCATTGATTATTGCCGACCTGGACCACGCGGATGTTTTCAATCCGCTCTTGCGCGAGAAGGGCATTAAATCTTTGCTTGGCGTTCCGCTCGTTGTGGGAGGTCATCCGATTGGCGTGCTGCACGTCGGCATGTTGAAGCAGGCGCACTTTAGCGACGACGATGTAGGACTCTTGCAGCTCGCGGGAGATCGAATTGCTTTGGCGATCGAAAACGCGCGGCTCTACGAAGTAGAGACCACAGCGCGCGCCGCGGCCGAGGCTGCAAATCGCGCGAAGGACGAATTTTTGACGATTCTTTCACACGAGTTGCGCACGCCGCTTACCCCAATCATTGGCTGGGTTCACATGATGATGACCGGCATATTGCCCGAACCTGAGTTTCCCAAAGCTCTGGCGGTGGTGAATCGAAACGCCTACAACCTAAAGCGATTGATCAGCGACCTGCTGGACATGTCGGCCATTCTGAGTGGAAAGATGCTGTTTGAAGAAACTTCCGTTCCGCTCGCCGCGGTGCTGGAAGAAGCAGTGGAAACGATGCAGTCGTATGGAAACGACAGCAACGTCAAACTAACCCTGACAATTGATCCCGGAGCCACCGAGGTGCAAGTCAAGGGCGACCGAGTTCGTTTGAACCAATCGTTCTGCAACGTGATTCATAACGCCATAAAATTTTCAGCGGAAGGCGCATCGGTGGAGGTTTCATGCAAAGCGACGCCGTCCGAGGCAGTAGTTCAGGTCAGAGATCATGGGGGCGGAATTCCCCTGGAGTTTTTGCCCTTTGTCTTTGAGCGCTTTCGTCAGGCAGACGGCTCGCGCACGCGATCCTTTGGGGGACTTGGCCTGGGACTCGCCCTGGTGAAGAGCTTCATCACGTCGCATGGCGGCACGATTCAGGCCGAGAGTGGCGGTATCGGCAAAGGCAGCCTTTTTATCATCACCCTGCCCCGCGAAATCTCGAGTGACGCGGTGGCCGCGAAGAAGCAAGCGGAAGAGGGCTCGGCCGACGCAAAGCGCCTTCGCGTTTTGCTCGTCGAAGATGAGCCCGACACTCTGGAAATGTTAACCGCGCATTTCCAGGGGCGCGGCTTTGAAACTTTTGGTTGTGAAACAGCCGCGGCAGCACTCGCTGCGGCAGACCGCGAGAGTTTCGACATCATGATCTCCGATATTGCAATGCCGGAGATTGACGGGCTCCAATTGATCAGACTGCTGCGCCAGAGAGATGACCTTCGCACAACTCCGGCAATTGCCTTAACTGGCTATGCATCGCAGAAAGATGTAACGGAAGCACTCGAAGCGGGATTTAGTTTGCATCTGCCTAAGCCAATAGATCCCGCTGAACTGCTGCAGGCAGTGGACCGGCTTATCGCCGCTCGTGGACATCACGACAATTAGGGTCGCTGCCGTCGCTGAGTGTGGTCTCACTCCTTGGAGTGCGCCGACCTGTCGGCGCTTTAGTCCGCGCCGGCACTGCACCACGTTAAGGTGCATTTAAGCAGGCGAGTTAAATTACCGCAGCACGGGTGACCAAAGCGCCGACAGGTCGGCGCACTCCAAGGAGGTTGGCCATCACACAAACGGACACTGGTTCAGTTTCAAAAGTAGCACGGGCGTCCCGCCCGTGAATCACGCGCAAGATGCGCGTGCCACGCTCAAACTGAACCAGTACCCACAAACGGAATTCCTAGACACCGCACGGTATTTCGGCTACAGTACCCCTCTCCACTTTTGAAAATATTCGAGCACTGAGCACTTCGGGAACGTCTAATGATCGCGCCTTGCAACACGCCTGCTGACTTAGTAATCCCCTGCTTTCTCAGTCAAATTCCCACTGAATTTTCGCCATCGCAGCGAGAGTCAGAGCAATCCCCCCAACCGCAGGACGGTCCTGGAATTCAGCACTCGGGACGCGGCCGTTCGGTGCTGGTGATTGATGATGTTTCCGACGTCACCGAAATGCTTTCAGTGCTTTTGACCCACGCCGGATACCGCGTTTCGGCTGCCTCTTCCGCTTATGAGGCGATTGCGATGGCCCAGCGCCAGCATTTCGATATGATCATCTCCGATATCGGCATGCCCGAAATGAACGGCTATGAACTAGCCAAGGTCCTGAGAACACAGCCCGGATATGAATCAGTGCCCATGATCGCGGTGACTGGCTTTTCGATGTTTGACGATCGCAACCGGTCGATAATGGCGGGCTTCAATGCTCACGTTACCAAGCCGATTGACCCGCGCATTTTCCTCGACCTGATCGAACAACTGTGAGAAAAGGCCACGGCCCAATAGTGTGAATGCCTTTCGCAAGACAGTTGGCCGGTAGATGAACACCCTTCCCAAGCTTCCTAGACTTCGTCGCACTCTTCAATCGGATTCTGCGGTGCGTGCCGTACTGCTTTGCGCCGGAGCGATCGCCATCGGACTAATCTTCTGGAGACTTCAATACTCAACTCAGGCGATCTGTTGCGGCGACTTCGACGGTTACTATCACATCAAGTGGAGCCGCATGCTTTGGGATTCATTGCGGCAGGGAGGCTTTCCGCCAAAGTTTATTTGGTTACCTTTAACCACGCTCGATCCGAAAAACTATGTAGACCACCATCTCCTCTTCCACGTTTTCCAAATACCGTTTACCTGGTTTGGCGATTTGCGGGTGGGCGCAAAAGTTTCTGCCACAATTTTTGGCAGCCTCGCCGTGTTTTCGTGCTACTGGCTCCTGGTCCGCTATCGGATTCGTTATCCGTTAATTTGGCTGCTTGCGCTGCTCGCCTGTTCGGCGCCATTTCTTTATCGCCTCAGCATGGCCAAGGCGCCGCCATTCGCGATTATTTATCTCGTGATCGGAATTCACTGCCTGTTTAAGAAGAAATACTGGCCCCTCATTCCTCTCAGTTTTATTTTTGCGTTGACCTACGACATGTTTGTGTTGCTGATTGTGGCGAGCTTTATCTGGACCGCCGTGATCGCCTGGACCGAGCGTCGTTTCGAATGGCGGCCGATTGCCTGGGTACTGGTGGGATCAGTAGCGGGCCTGGTAATCAATCCCTACTTTCCTATCAACCTCCAACTTTTTTACGAACATCTCCGAACTAAAATTACCGCGTCAGACTTCTCAACCAAGGTTGGCAACGAATGGTATCCCTACGACTCATGGGAGTTTTTCGGCAACATGTTCCTGGCCTGCATTGCGATGGTAGTTGGCTACATTAGTTTCGATCCCGCCGACCGAAAGCGATCGCAACACTCATTGTTCTTCCTGGTTTTAGCGTCCGTGCTGATGCTGATGACAGCGCGTTGGCGACGAATCGCCGAATACTGGCCGCCTTTCGCCGTGATGTTTGCCGCGTTTTCGCTTCATCCGTGGCTCGAAGGCTCACGATCGGTGTTGACGAAGTTGTCTCCGGATATGCTTAGCGAGCTGGAGTCGTTCCTCGACCGCCCTCAAGCCGGCGCGCCCGCCAAAGACAGCGAACTGAAGCAACTTCTGCAAACGGTGGGAGTGGCCGTGGTCTCAGTTGTCATCGCATTGATCTTGTTTTTCAACATTCACGCCATGAGCAAAGATATTGCCTCAAGTGCAAGTCATGAAACTTACAAGGCGGGCGCCGAATGGATGAAGGCAAACGTTCCGGCAGGCGAGCGGGTGTTTAATACAGATTGGGATGATTTTCCGAGGCTGTTTTACTACGACCCGACGCATACCTATGTCTCGGGTCTTGATCCAACCTACCTTTATGACAGGGATAAACAACTTTCGTTACTCTACGACAACATAACGCTGGGAAAGGAGGAAGACCCTGGTCCATTGATTCGCGATCGTTTTGGCGCGCGCTATGTGTTTTCCGACAACTCGGCGCACGACGACTTCTTTCTTAATGCGCGTGAGAGCGGCTGGTTTGAAATTGTTTATGAAGACCGCGACTGCACGGTCTTCCATATCCTTGATCAAAAGCGGGAACCCGAGCCGGAGGAGATGGGAACTGAGGAGAACACTGAATCTCAACCAACGCCGCAACCCACGCGATGATCGACGCCATTGTTTATCCATGAGCCCTTCGTTCACTAAGAAGCTCTTTTACAGGAGACCGGCTCTTTCTGGGAGCTCTGAATACTAGGCTGAAAAAACGAAGACCGGCTCGACGATTATCCGACTGAACAAGTTTTGAATTAAAATCTGAATCACCATGAACAGAAAACTTTTCACTTTGAGCGTGACATTAGTGGTCACCGTAGCAGGGCTTGTACTCACCTCGTGTGGCAATAGCTCAAGCTCTTCTCCAAATTCCACCGCGCAGGCTTCTCCCGTTCCACCCAAGGTAGGCTTCGAAGCGGATCTTGAGTACGTCCGTAAGGGCCAGTACACCTACGTTTGGGTTTTTTCGCGAATGGACGGCAAGCCCTTAGATAAGGACGACGGCGCCTTCCTGAGGGCCAACGCTCACCAGGTGGTTGATTGGGTGACTACGGAACAGGGCAAGAAAGTGATAGCCGGGACTAATTTCGATCTTGCTGAGGGTAATCTTGATTTGATCAAGAAGCGTTTCGTTGTTGAAGACTACACGGCGAAGTGAGTCAGAACCACCTGCGTAAGCGGGTGGCGCTCTATAGGCTCTGCAATCTCCTCGCGAACAGGAGCCCGCCCGCTAACGCAGGCGTTTCTGACCTCAAGGCACCAGCACCAGCTTTCCAAACTGCGCCCGATCTTCCATCAACTCATGCGCCCCCCGCGCGTCAGCCAGAGGCAGCGTTTGGTCTACCACCGCGCGAATCTTTCCGCTCTCGACAAACTTCATCGCTTCCAGCAATTCTGCTTTTGAACCCATGAATGATCCGAGAATTGTCAGGTGCTTATAGAAAACTAATCGCAGGTCGGTTTGCGCTTCGAATCCGCTGGTGGCGCCGCAGGTGACGAGTCGTCCGTTACTCTTCAACGCGGCGATGGAGCCCGACCAGGTGGCCGCGCCGGTGTGCTCGAAAACTACGTCCACACCTTTCTTGCCGGTGAGGCGTTTCACTTCGTTGGGCCAGGCATCGTCGCTGTAATTCACCACCTCATCCGCGCCCAGTTCCTTCGCTTTCACGAGCTTCTCTTCCGAGCCGGCAGTAGCAATAACCCGCGCGCCGTGGAGTTTGGCGATCTGAATTCCTATAGAACCCACTCCGCTGCCGGCCGCATGAATCAAAACATCTTCGCCGGGTTGGACCATAGCGCGCGTTACAAGCATGTGCCAGGCAGTGACCGTTACTAAGGGCAGGGCAGCTGCTTCGGACCAACTGAGTTTCTTTGGTTTTGGAATGACGTTTACCGCAGGAGCAGCAACGAGCTGAGCATAACCACCATCTCGTCGGTATCCGAGGATGTCGTATTCGCGGCAGAGATTGTCGCGCCCGGCGAGGCATTCGGTGCAATGACCACAAGAGACGCCCGGATGAAGCATCACCTCGTCGCCCACCGTGACCCAGGAAACCAGGGAGCCTACTTCGCGAACGACACCCGCAATGTCATTGCCTAGTATGTGCGGCAGAGGAATCTTAATTCCGGGAAGGCCTCCGCGCGCCCAGATGTCTAAATGATTCAAAGCGCAGGCTCGCACTTCGACGAGCACGTCGTCAGCCTTGATCAACGGATCCGGCGCATCGGTGTATTGCAGCACCTCCGGCCCGCCGTGTTCATTGAAGGCTACGGCTTTCATGATTGAACCAGACTACTACAAGTTATCAATTCCCTAAAAAGTAAGGCCGCTCGAAAGCGGCCTATCTCGAGGTTGAACAGTTGAACATTCAATTAAACGGCGGGCACCTCCATTGCTATCAGCGGCTCGATGGCGAGGCTTATGTTGATGCTAGCGCGGTCTATGGAGCTCGGTATGTCCGGAATGCTAACGGATGAACTCTCCGCTGAAAATTCTCCGGAGTACTCAGATCCACCATGAACGAAGGAAAATGTGTAATTCTTGCCCGGAGTTAGTCCCGTGGCTGTACATGTTTGCGTCGGTCCACTACAAGCGGCAAGCACAGTCAGACCTAAAGCTACAGACCGAATCAGGGGAAATCTCTTCATTTTGCGCTCCTTTCGTGAATGCGGTCCAGCATTCGATTAACTGTCTGCTCATCGAGGACGAGGTTAAGAGGGGTCGAGACAAGATAACCGTTCACTCCGAACGCGTGGTGGCCCTGCGGTCCAGGAAAGTTTTCACCCCAACGTTTGATCCTTGCACGTTGAAGCTCAGCCATGTACTTGGTGAGATTTGCTTCCGAGTAGGTCATTAGATCGGAACTCGCGACCGAGTAGGCAATCAAAATTGACTGAAGCGGGGTGACCCCCAAGTCTCCATCGCTTTGGCCGGCAACGTCCCAGACGCCGGCAAACTTTTCCGGCACCGCCTCGCTGAAGTCTCCAATACGGCGGTGCAAAACGGTTTGGATTTCCCGGCGCGCTGCCGCCTTAAGCACCGGACCAAGAGGTGTGCTGGTCTGGTCTCGCATCGCCTTGAGCTGCTCGACAAACTTGTCCTTGGAAATGAAGACAATGCTACCCGGCAACAAGATCGCTCCGCGGTTGAGTCGACGTGGCAGATCAGGCGCGTTGAATCCCCGCAAGGTATCGTCGATGTGCAATATCTCTTCATCCGTGAGGGTTTCCAACCGCTCGAAAGCAGTTTCAGTCAGTATGTCAATCAGAGCGCTAGTCTTCAGACGCTTGCCAGCGCCGATCAGCACCTGCTGCTCCATCTCTGCCAGTCTGGTTTTTGTCTGACCGCTGAGCTTTATGCCTGACCGTCCAGAAATGAATTTGTCAACTGAGTTAACCGATGAGCGGACAGCTCCAGGCGAGTCTCCAGGCGAGGCAAACTGGACCTCGCGCCCAACCCCGTCACGAATCTGCGCGTGATACTGGCGTTTTCCCTCGGCCTCCTTGTCTGTTCTCAAGGCCGAAGAACGCCACGTGCTTACCGCGGCTATCGTAAGACCAAGGACTCCGAGCACGAAGAGAAAAGTGCGCGCTCGATGAAATATTCGAAGTAGATGTTTCACTGAGGTTCCTTTCGTTGAGGTAACAGTTAATCGCTGGCGGAGGGATAGGGAGTGGGGCGACAACCCACCGGCCGCTACAAAGAATCAGCAACGACGGGATTCTGAAACATCGCTTCGCTGAAAGTCAATGTTTCTAGTGACTGGTGGTGACGACTAAATTACAAGGTCGCTTGCAATTCCGTCGGAGGCGATTCAGTCTGTTGCCTCGCATGATAAGAGGACCTGGTGAGCGGGCTCGATTCCACGTGCTTGAATCCCATCTCCATTCCAATCTCGCGCCAACGGTCAAACTCTTCCGGAGTGACAAATCGCTCTACCGGCAAACGGCGCGCATGAGGCTGAAGATACTGTCCAATAGTCATGATGTCGCAGGAAACTGAGCGCAGGTCGCGCATCAACTCCACAACTTCGTCAAACGTCTCACCGAGTCCGACCATGATACCGCTCTTGGTTTTCATGCCGCGCTTTTCCAGATCGCGGCGTTTGGCTGCGCGCTCAAGCAGCGTCAGCGTTTGCTGGTAATCAGCATCCGGCCGCACGCGGCGATAGAGTCGGGCGATCGTCTCAGTATTGTGGTTGAGAACATCAGGCCGAGAGTCGAGCACGGTGTTGAGGGCCGCTTCGTCGCCATTGAAATCAGGAATCAAAACTTCAACTTTACAATCGGGGTTGAGTCTGCGCACTTCAAGAACAGTCTCGGCCCAATGCGCAGCACCACCGTCCGGTAGATCGTCACGATTAACTGATGTGATCACGGTGTGGGCCAGATCGAGTTGTCTGACAGCTTCGGCTACGTGCCGCGGCTCATCCGCATCAAGCGAGCCCGGTTGTCCTTTTCCAACTGCGCAAAAACCACAGTGACGTGTGCAGATGTCGCCGCCCAACATGAAGGTAGCGGTGCGATCCGACCAGCATTCGAAGATGTTTGGACAGCGCGCCTCCTGGCAGACTGTGTGCAGGTTGAGCCCCTCGATCAGTTTGAGTACATGATTCTGATTAACAGGATCGCCCAACCGAATCTTGAGCCATTCGGGTTTGGGTACTCGCGGTTTGGGATTACTGATTACGGTCAGTTCGCGGGCCAAGCTTTTCTCCTTGATCGAAGGAGCGATTCTAACATCGCGCAAAGGAATAAGGCACATTGCCCCAAATAAGGGTGTTCGGCGCTATGGATTTCTCTGTGCGACTTGTGTCCTCTGTGTCTCTGTGGTGAAAAAATCCCAACAAGAATTCACCGCAGAGGCACAGAGAACACAGAGGACGCGCAGAGGAAGCAGTAACAAGAGTCGGCCGCGAAAGCGCGCCCGGGTAAAAGTCGTCGGTTTGCCTACAAGATTTGCGATATACTTCGTTCCCAAAGTAATCAGTAAGACGGTCAAGTGCAAAACTTTTCGGAGGAAATCCAGATGAACCGAATCAAGCAAACCCTCGGAGCCTGCGGACTTTTTCTAACGTTGGCCGCCGTCACCCCTGTTTACGCAGATATCGCCAGACCCACCCCTCGGGAGAAACCTCGGGTCGTGATGCATACCAGCATGGTCGTCACTAGTGACACCAAGGCTTACGACGCGCGTTTACAAATCACGAAAGAGAGCCTTAAGGAACTGCGCGCCGCCCTCGGCGATCTGCCTGCGAACGAAACGGCCACGCAAAGTGGCGGTTCAATTACCCAGCGGCTACAGGGCAGTTCGACGCGCACACTCATGGCCGGTTTGATGATGTTCTTATCGCTCTCGCTCGGCGGAATTTGGCTGGCTCGTTCGGTTCAGTCGCGTGGTCAAAAAACGGTTGCCGCGTTTCTGGTTGGCACCGCAGTTATCGGCGCAGCTGCGATCATTACGCAGGCCAATGCCGGTCCACCACCATCGTGGCAATGGCGGAAACTCTCAACGAACCTGACGCAGGGACGACCGACTTACGCGAGTGTGAATATTGAGGTCGTAGACGAGCCGGGCCATGGCATTAAGCTGATCGTGCCGGTAACGCCAAACGCCAGCACCAAGGACGACTAGGGCACTTGTGGCACGCGCATCTTGCGCGTGTTAGCTCGCAACCGAGGAATATTTTTTGGGTGGTGGGTCAGCTTCCAAACGCGCGAAGTGGTTCCCTCGATCGAATCACGCAAAAGATGCGCGTGCCACTTTGGGATGAGTCAACCCGACACGAATGACTTCAGCTTGTTCAAGTTCTGCAGGTCGACACGCGGATCGTCGTAAGGTGTTTCCAAAATGAATGCGGCGTGGGCCAGCCTGGGGTGCTGGGCCACGCGCCTCAGGGCATCTTCCCCGATATGACCCTGGCCGATGTGCCAGTGGCGGTCCACCCGCGAATTGTAAACCGCGCGTGAATCGTTGAAATGAATCGCCCTCACGTTCTTCGTTTTTACCGTCCGCTCAATTTTTTGGATCAATGCATGGAGGCCGTCCTCCTCGCGAATGTCGTAGCCGGCGGTGAAGGCATGAGCCGTGTCGAAACAAACGCCCAGGTTAAGCTCAGGACAGGCATCCATGATTTCGCGTAAATGTTCGAAGCGGTGCCCAATGCATTCCCCCTGACCCGCCGTGTTCTCCAGAAGAATTCGAAGTTTGCCGAGCTCCAATCCGTGGCAAGCAATCTTCAGGCTCTCGCCGCAGGTGCTAATGCCGTCGGCTTCACAGGAACCACGCGAGCTGCCGGGATGGACCACCAGATAATCGATCCCCAACAGCAAAGAACGCTCCACTTCCTCACGAAAGGACGTGCGCGACTTGGCCAGCATAAACTCGTCAGCGGCAGCGAGATTGACGAGGTAATTGCAGTGGACCAGAACAGGTTTGATCCTGGTTCGCCGGCGGGTCTTGTGAAACAGCTCGATGTCGGCTTCAGTTAGAGGTTTTGCCAACCATCCGCGAGGATTGCGCGAGAAGATCTGCACCGTGTCGCAGCCGGTATCCTTTGCCACGATCAACGCCTCGTGAAGTCCACCTTTGATTGGCGCGTGGAAACCGACGCGAGGGGAGCGTTTCTTAGCAGGCACTTTCATCCTGGTATTTTCATCTTAGAAGCCCAACTCAACTTTCAGCGCCGCGGCAACTGCCTTTGGACATGCAGGAATGCCTGTCCTACTTTTCCGTCATCTCCATCACGCGCAACATGTTGCCACCGAGTATCTTTTCAACATCGCCGGCTGAGTAGCCGCGACGAAGCAACTCGCGCGTAAGGTTTGGCAGCTCAGATATGTCAGCCAAATCGCTCAAGGTTGACTGGACTCCGTCGAAGTCGGAACCGATACCCACATGGTCAACGCCTACCAGTTTCACCACGTGATCGATGTGGTCCACGAGGCGCGCAACACTTACCGGCGGAAGTCGCTTGGCAAATTCAACACTTCGCACTCGATCGCGCGCCAGTTTCTTCTGCGCTGCACCCCCTTGAGCTTCCTGAGACGCCTGCTGCACCTGCGGCGCGATTTGAGCGTCGACCGTTTTTTTCTTTTCGCTCCAGCCCGGCTCAAGATGCTCCGGATAGAAAATGACGTTGACCACGCCACCCGTCTTCGCGATTGCCTTGATCATTTCGTCAGTAAGATTGCGCGGCACGTTGGTTATTGCCCGACACCCCGAGTGCGTCGCGATCACAGGCTTCGATGAAATGTTCACGATGTCCCAAAACGTCTTGTCTGAAACGTGCGACACGTCAACCATCATCCCCAAACGGTTCATCTCGCGAATCACCTGCTTGCCGAAATCGTTCAGACCCCGCGCCTGTCCCGCCGCATCGCCAGATGAGCCGGCCCAGTTGGTGCTGACGCTCCAGGCCGGCGACATGTAGCGCACCCCCAGCTGGTAATAACGTTCGACGTTTGCCAGATTGTCGTCAATTGCGTAACCACCTTCGAGTCCGGTTAAAGCCGCCAGTTTGTTTTCGCCAACGATGCGGCGGATGTCAGAAGCCGAAGTGGCGAATTGCCAGGTGTCCGGGTGCTTCTCAGCCAGTGCCTTAACGGATGCGATTTGATCGTCGGCTCGTTTCATTGCTGTTGGGCCGCCCCCGCCAAATAGCTGCGGCTCAACCCAAATCGAAAAAAACTGCGCATCGAGTCCACCGGCACGTGCGCGCACGGTGTCAAAGTGGCCGTCGATCAAACGCTCCTGGAGGTTCACCTGCTCATCAAGCAACCGCTGCGGTGTGTCGGCGTGCATGTCAATTGCGATAGCTCGGCGATGAATAACATCCGGATCAGAGACGGCGTTGTTAACGCGATTCGAGTTGGTGTCGGTTTCGTTTGTCTTGTTCATACGGCAACTGGCAGGGATCATCAGAATCAGGACGAGGGTAGCCCAGGTTGCATATCGAATTGGCCCGCGTCGAGGGTGGTGCGGTGGAGACTCTTGATACTTCACCGGAAAGCGTAATGGATTGATAGTGTTTGCTCTTTGAAGACTTTTTGATGGTAACCGTGAGCCTTAATCGAATCAAGCGCGCTCCTTGCAAAGCAAAGTAAATCTACTGTATCGTGCGCTTTTCCAGAACCGTTCAGTTGCCCCTTTCAGCAAAGGACGCGAAGAGCAGTAGAATTGACGTTCTTCCGATATCAGATTGAATTTGTCTGGTTTCCTCGCCATCAGTTTCCCGAGAATGTTTTCCTAAGGAGTAGACCAATATGTTTTCAAAAGAAGGCAAATCGAGTGACGTGAAAACACCACGAATTTGCGACGTCGTCTGGCATGACGGTGAATTTATCAAGTGGAACGACGCGCGCGTGCACGTGATGTCTCACGTACTCCATTACGGATCCAGCGTATTTGAAGGTATTCGTTGTTATGCCACCGAACGCGGGCCGGCGGTCTTCCGTTTGAAAGAACATATGCAGCGGTTCCTGAACTCGGCGAAGATCTATCGGATGGAGCATGCCTTGAATCTGGATCAATTGTGTGAGGCGTCAGTTGAACTGGTTGAACGCAGCGGTTTGGACCAGTGCTACATCAGGCCGATTCTTTTCCGCAGTCTCGACGAAGAGCGCCCGGCCTTCGGCGTTAACCCGTTTCCGAATCCGCTGGCTTGCTACATCGGCGCCTGGGATTGGGGGAAATATCTGGGAGACGAGGCTATTGAAAAAGGTGTGGACGTCTGCGTCTCCACCTGGAACCGCCTGACGCCAAACTCGATGCCGGCAATGGCCAAGAGCGGTGCGAACTACATGAACTCGCAACTGATCAAAATGGAAGCGCTGCTCAACGGTTTTGCGGAAGGGATTGCACTCGACGATCGTGGCTACGTTTCAGAGGGTTCGGGAGAGAACATCTTTGTCGTAAACGGCGATACGGTGCTGACACCGCCGCTGTCATCGTCAATCCTGGCGGGCATCACCCGCGACAGTGTGATTCAGATTTGCCATGAACTGGGAATCACGGTGAAGGAACGAAGTATTCAACGCGCAGCGTTGTATGTTGCCGACGAAGCTTTCTTCTCGGGCACAGCCGCGGAGATCACTCCGATCAGTGCGGTGGATCGCATCACCGTCGGGGCCGGCGGACGTGGGCCAATAACAGAGAAAATTCAAAAGGCCTTCTTTGAAATCACCAAAGGCGAACGTAAAGCACCGGGCGACTGGTTGACCTACGTCAAGAAAGCGAGAGCTGCACAACCGGGCAGCAATGGCTCTCAACCGGAAGCCACGGATGTGAGCGTTCGCAATCAATCGTCGGAGCCGGTGATGAAATTTCAGGCGGCAGGAACTGCGCACGACTAAGTTCTAAACCAAATCCTGGCAACCGAAAGCAGTGAGCGAGTGCATAACTTGCTCGCTGCTTTTCTTTTTGCCCTGAGGCGTGAGCGGGGGTAAGCCTCGCCTTCCCAACCTGAAAGTCAGTTCGCTCCCACTTTCTTGCCCAAAAATAGGTACTGATGCAGTTTACGGAATCAGCTGCTTCCTTTGCGAAACTTTGCGTCTGGCTTTGCGACTTTTGCGGTTTTGCTTGGCCTTCTGGACTTAACCGCAAGGGACGCAAAGGGTCTCGCAAAGTGCGCAAAGCAAACTTTACTGCCCAAAAACGTGATCGTTGACGCTAATCGGCGGCAGAGGCTATTATCCAAGGGCGTCAACGGATTGCCCCAGTTGACGCGCCCCGCAAGTTTCCCGCGCCCCTTCCGGCGCAAGTAAATTAACCAAGCGTCCCCGATTTTGTTAACAGCTTCGAAAGGTCTGTCTTGCTATGTCCGTAAAGATTGACGATCTGCTTAGAATCGCGACTACTCATGCCGCATCCGACCTGCACTTAAAAGTTGGCGCGTTTCCGGTGATGCGCATTGGCGGCGAGCTCCGCCCCATCGCTGATGCGCCGCGCCTAAAGCCTGAAGATAATCTCGACATGGCGTTTGCGATGATGTCCAACCGGCAAAAGCAGCGCTTCAAAGAAGCGTCAGAAGTAGACATCGGATACAGCGTCTCCGGCCTCGGTAGATTCCGCGCGAATATCTTTCAGCAACGGGGAACGGTGAGCATGGTGCTGCGCGTTATCCCGGATCAAACCCGCAGTTTGGCTGAACTGGGAATGCCTCCGGTGATTGATCGTATCGCTGAAGAACGTCGCGGGCTAATCCTGGTAACCGGAGCCACCGGTTCAGGTAAATCCACAACCCTGGCAGCAATGATCGATCGGATAAATGCCCGGCGTAGCGGACACATCGTCACGATTGAAGACCCAATCGAGTTTCTGCATCGCGATAAGTTATCGTTTGTTACCCAGCGCGAAGTTGACGTTGATACACGTTCGTTTTCGGAAGCGCTGCGCGGTGCATTGCGCCAGGACCCTGACGTAATACTGGTTGGCGAAATGCGTGACCATGAAACTATTGAAACGGCGTTGACCGCCGCAGAAACTGGTCACCTCGTACTCTCCACCCTACATACCCTGGATGCCACCGAAACTATCATGCGTATAGTTTCGTCGTTTCCTTCGCATCAACAGAAGTCGGTACGCATTCAACTCGCCGGAATTCTCAAGGCGGTGATCTCGATGCGCCTTGTGCGCGCAGCCAAGGGCGCCGGACGCGTGGCCGCGGTGGAAGTAATGGTTTCGACCGCGCTAATCCGGGACCATATTATCTACGAAGAAAAGACGTCGCTGATTCGCGAGGCCATTGCAGCAGGAGCCTCGCAATATGGAATGCAAACCTTCGATCAGTCGCTCTTTAACCTATTTCAATCGGGCCTTATCTCAATGGAAGAGGCTTTGCACAACGCAACTAATCCCGATGAATTCAAGATGCGAACATCCGGCATTTTGTCGTCAGAGCACGCAATTGGCGGAGGCCAGAGAGACTCGGAAGAGGTCAGATCTTCTTCGCCCACTGACGAGCGATCGCTGATCGTGAAGCATTAGTAGCAGCACGGGCATTCCTGCCCGTCCGGCAGAATGGCTTTGGCTTAAAAGTATTTGCGAATGAATTGCGACGCGTAGCGTCGGGAGAAGTTAGCCCGGTCTTTCAAGGCCGGGGTGGGCATTTCACAATCAGTGTCCGTCGCGTAGGGACGGGAAGAATTGTTAGGCATCTTTTCATTGAGTCGCTGACGCGACGCCTGTACTGAGTGCTCGATTTGATCCCAGCCCTGAAAGGCTGGGCTAAAGTCATGTCGACGCTACGCGTCGAGACACTGCGTACAAATCTTGAGGCAAGCCTGCGCACGATGGGAGAGACGGGGACAGACAAGAATGTCTGTCCTACCTGGCAAAGGTGGAGAGTGCCGGCATTTGAATTCCAAACGCCTCGGGGTTCTCACCAACAATTGCAGCTGCAAAAAAACTCGGCACGTAGCCGGCGCTTTCTCGACGAAAGCCCTCATCCAGCTTGTCGCGATGCGCAAAGAGCATCCAAAAATTTCTCTGGTAATCTTCCGTTTGTCGTAGTTCCCTCAGAGTGCCTCTCACCCAGGTAGATCCCCGATTGTAACTAAGCAACACGAGCGTCATGCTCTCGGCGTCGTCTCCGAGCTCTGCCATGTGATCCGCAATATAGGCCGCAGCCGCCGGTGTCATCTTGTCCACGTTGCACATCTCACTGTGCGAAAGGCCGTAGTTACGAGCTGTTTCCGGCACAAACTGGTAGAGCCCTCGTGCTCCAGAACTGCTTTCGGCACAGGGTCGAAAAGCGGACTCAATCATCGCCAGGTAAAGTCCGATGATGACCGGCACTTTGCGAGCTTTGAACTCACGGGCAATTAAGGGCGCATGTGCACGCCCTCGCGTCAAAGTTTCCGAGACCGTATCCACGCCATCAGTTTTGTTTTGACTACGTGCGACATAATGATCGACGTAAGACTTAATCGATCTTAGGGCATCCTCATTAAGTTTGGCCGGCCGATCCCCCATCATTGCCGAGATGCGCTGCTCCTGCGCACTGATATACGCAAGCTGCTCAGTCTCAGTCATTTCCAGATAGCGTTTGTTAACCGCCGATGCCGTTGAGTTGGCCGGAGCGCGAGATGTCGAATCCTTGTACAAAAATACGACCGCAATCGCGGCGGCGAGAACCAGAGCCACGACAAACACTGGTAGTAGTCTGCGGAACGACGACGCTGCTGAAAGAGATTTGCGCGGCTCAATTGATGACCCAATAGAAGGCGCTCCTTTGAGTTCTTCCCTAACCAGGGTCAACTGCGCGAGCATTTCACCAGCGGTTTGATATCGCTCCTGCCGCTCCTTGCCCAGCGATTTATCGATCACTAGCTGGATCAACTGTAGTTCGCGCGATTCAGAGACGTGAGAATGAAGCGGTTCAGGATCGCGCTCCAAAATCGCCACCATAGTGTCCATTCTCGTTGCGCCTGAGAAGGGCGCGCGTCGTGAGACCATTTCATAGAGCACCACTCCCAGACTCCAGATGTCCGTGCGTTCGTCAACCACCAGACCCCGAGCCTGCTCTGGCGACATGTAACCCGCAGTGCCCATTACTTCGCCAAATTCGGTGTGTGATTGTGTGACATGCGCTGTTGCTCGCTCGAAATCATTTGCCGGTCGCTCCAGGAGTTTGACGATGCCGAAATCAAGAATCTTTACCAGGCCATCAGAGCGCTTCATGATGTTTTCGGGTTTGATGTCTCGGTGCACGATGCCGGCGGCGTGCGCCGTGGCTAGAGCTGAAGCGACCTGCTCGGCGATATCCAAAATCTCGGCTAACGGCAATGCCGCTTGTTCGATCAAGTCGCGCACCGTTTGTCCATCGATGAACTCGGTGGCGATGAACCAAACGCCCTCGTGCTCGCCAACTTCGTGGATGGTGAGAATGTTTGGATGATTCAGCGCCGACGCGGCCTGCGCTTCCCTTTGAAACCGCCGCAACCGCATATGGTCGGAGGCAAAAAGCGCGGGCAGAATCTTCAGAGCCACGCGACGGTTGAGCCGCCGATCTTGAGCGAGATAAACTTCGCCCATCCCGCCCGCGCCGAGTCGTTCAAGAATGGTATAGGCGCCGAGGTCACGACCGATGTTGTGATCAAGCGCATCAACCAGCACCCGCGCATCTTCAGTTACGGCTGGTTGCTCGATGAAGTCGCCCGCTTTGTCGTGAGCGCTAATCAAGGAATCCGCTTCCGATCTCAACGCTGCGTTGCCCTCACAGGCCTCGTCGAGAAACGACTCACGATCGTGTGGCGCGCGATCAAGCGCTCCCTGAAACACTTCGTCAACTTTTTGCCATTGCTCAGGCGTCATAACAACTGGGTGAATAGTAAATGGTGAATGGTAAAATAGGTCGTTGCTTAACTACTCTTAACCATTCACCATTTACTATTCACTATTCACCGATTTATACAGCCACGCTCTCGCGGCGCGCCAATCTCGTCTTACGGTCATTAACGAAACCTGCAAGACCTCCGCCGTCTCTTCAAGGGTCAATCCGCCGAAGTATCTCAGCTGAACGACGTCGCTCTTGCGCGGATCCATTTTCGCAAGTTCGTCGAGTGCCTCATCCAACGCAATGAGTTCGGCAGCTCGCGTCGGTGACATCAGCACTGCATCGATTGCCGCACCCTCAAGCGACACGCGTTGAAGTCCGCCACCGCGCTTGGCAAACTGGCTCCTCCGCGCATAGTCGATCAGAATATGGCGCATCACCTGGGCCGACACCGCAAAAAAATGCGAACGATTCTCCCAGGTAAACTTTTGAAAACCTGCCAGGCGCAGATAGGCTTCATTAACCAGTGCAGTGGTGGCCAGGGTGTGACCGTCGCGCTCACGCCGCACATAGCGATGCGCAATGCGTCGCAGTTCGTCATAAACTATCGGCGTCAGCTTATCCAGCGCAGATTTATCACCCTCGCGCCATTCGGTGAGCAGGCCCGTCAGATTGTTCTCATTCAACTTTGCCTGGGTCGTCATGCGCGATGATTCTAGCACCGCTCGTACGACAAAATTCAGTTTGTCCTGGTTCGTTTTTCTGTTCTCGACAAACTGAAGTTTGTCGACATTGAATGAACACTTTCACCGCTTTTTCTCGCTTGCCATGAGTTGTGAACAGTTCCTGCTATGCTTCTCGCTTTATTGATTGTGACGGGAATTCGTTTCGAGTACAGGGCATCTCTAACGGAAAACGCATTCTTAATTTCGCAAATATGAGGAGAATCAAAATGAAATTAACAAGACTTATGGTCGCAATGGCGGTCCTGACAATATTCAGCGCAAACGCAATTCAGGGAAGTGGTCAGACTCCCAAAGAGTATGTAGACATGTCTCGCACAGAACGCCTGGCATTTGTCGGCCAGGAAGCCCGCCGCATTGCGCGCGAGATCTCGGGTAACGAATATGAGTTTACGCCGGCTTTCGAAGAGGACATTCAAAAAGCGGTAATCCGGTGGGTACATCGCCAGAACAAAACCGACGAAGAGACCAAGCGCGATCTCCGTGCGGTCTTCGTGCGGGGGCAGGCAGAAGCGCCAAGGCTGAGCGCGGCTTTTAAAGCACGCAATGTGTCGCCGCTCATCGGTATCTACCTTCCCTGGATTGAATCGGCATTCGTAAATATTACGTCTGCAAATCCCATGGGCGCGGTAGGCATGTTCCAGTTTCTTCCGAAAACGGGAGAGCGTTATGGGTTGTCAGAAGCCGAACTGCTGGATGTTGAGAAATCGGCTGATGCGGCAGCACGCTACATTACTGATAGCGTGGCGGAGTTTAAAGATGATCCGATGAAAGAGGCGCTCGCGCTGCTGGCCTACAATCGCGGCGCTGGCAGGACAGCACACGATTTGAAAGTGTCGCTCAACGAGCAGAACCGGAAATGCAGCATCTGCGCCTTGAACGCTGACCGAAGCAAACTCGATGAGACTTTCCAAAAGGAAAGTGTGTACTACGTGCCGCTATTCTTTGCTGCCGCGATTATCGGTGAGAACCCGCAAGCGTTCGGACTGCCAGGGACACCGCTTTCCACTCTTGGAACTCGGCCCTAGTATTCGGGCGTTTCCACTGCATTGGGCTAATACGCGCGGCGAGCGTGGGCCATGGAGCCAAACGGTAGCGGCGACGATCACCCGCTAGCCAACAGAAGCCCGACCGTCAGGGAGAGCCCATGTCCGACAAGCTTTAGCTTGTCGTTGAGCTGCGGCAAAGGTGAACTACGACAGACTGAAGTTTGTCGGACATGGGCTCTCCCTTACGGTGGGGCTTCTGCTTGCTGCTTAGCACGCGAATCACTCTGGAAACCCAATGCGACGGACCAGGTTTGTGTAGCGAGAGTCGGAGCGAATGCTATTGAAATCCGGAGCGGCCTTCAGCATGACGAGGCCGGGGTCGCGTTCCTCGTAAGACTTTTCCAGCCAGAACATCGCCTCATCTTTGTCTCCGGCGCGGGCATAATGCGTGCCCACCACGCGCGCCGAAGTGAAATTCTGTTTTATCCGCTCCGCCATGATGGCGGCGGATTTTCGGTAGGCCGCTTTCGCACCTCCCGACCGAAATGCCGCCAGAGTCGGTGCCGTGGTTCTATCAAACTCTTTCAGGTCGCCGCCTGATAGAGCGGTCATTTTCCTGAAGGCGGCTGTTTGTTCGTCTATCTTCCCCCTCTCGCCCAGCGTAATAGCGAGAATGTAAAGTGCACGGGCAAAGTCAGGATCGATCTCGAGTGCTTTGTTCAATAGCGTGACCGCCTGATCGTGCTCGCCGGCAATGTAATAAACCCAACCCGATTCCGACCAGATGACTAACGAAAGCGGGTCGAGTTCGCGAGCGCGGCGGGCCTCAGCAAATGATTCGTCGCGTTTGCCCAGATGCGCCAGGTGTTGCGCATACCAGAGGCGCGCGAGCGCGTAGTTCGGATTTAGTTCAATTGAACGTTTGAACTCCTGTTCGGCCCCAGCGAAATCCCAATCGTACGCGTGTTTGATGACGCCCATTGAGGCATGAGCCTCGGCTAGATTGTCGTCGAGTTGCAAGGCTTTTTGCGCCGCCGTCCTGGCATTTGCGCGCGCATCGGGTGGAACGTTTCCGTAAGGCGGAAGTATCTGGTAACAGTCGGCCAACCCTGCGTAGGCAAGCGCATAAGTCGGATCGATGCTGATCGCCTGTCCGAAATATTCGATGGCTCTCTTGTAACCATCGGGGGTGCGCTTATTCCAAAAGTAACGGCCTTTCAAATACGCGTCGTAAGCCGATGTATTGTCAGTATAGCGCTTCGCCAGACGCTGGCGTTCTTCATTGGTCAACCTCAGCATGAGCGCTCCTGCCACCTGCTCAGAGATTGAATCCTGCATTGCGAATACATCGGTAAACTTCGCGTCAAACTTTTCCGCCCAGAGAGGCGTGCCGTCCTGGGCCCGCACTAGTTGGACGGTCAGCCTGAGGCGATCATCGGCGCGCTGAATAGTTCCCTCCAACACAGCTTCCACGCCAAGCTCTCGTCCCGCAGTAGCGGCGTTATGTTCACCGCTTTCGAATCTGCGCATCGCGCTCGTAGGACGCACGGTGATGTGCCGCGTATTGCTGAACTTTGTAATCAGCGCGTCTGCGATCCCCAACCCCAAATGTTCGTCGCCGCCGCCTCCACCCAGCAGTTTGAAAGGTAGCACTGCGAGGGTCTTCACTTCGGCACTTTGCGCAGGCGGCTGAGGACTGCCTGGGTATACCCACAGGTAAATAGCCGCGACGCCGGCCAGAATGGCCAACCCTCCGAGCACAAAAGCGATAGACCGCGGCCCACTGCTTCGCGCTTTACCGATTGCCCTCGCGCCCGGAACTTCGATAGCGCTGAATGATGAGCTTGCGAGGCTCCCGACCTCATCATCCTCGCCGATTTGTATCTCTTCGCGCGCGACCACTCGCTCCCTCACGTGGCGGCTCACGATCACGTCGTCGCCACCATGATCCGGCTTCAGCTCGCGGACGAGGTCGGCAAAACGGTAGCCGCGTTTCGGAATTGTTTCGATGTAAGGCCGCCCACCCTCAGCCTCACCCAGCGCCTTCCTAAGCAGCGAAACGTTCGACGACAAATTGCTCTCTTCCACGAAAGTGTCTGGCCATACCGCCTCGAGCAGCTCGCCCTTCTCAACGATGTGCCCGCTCCTCTCAACGAGTACGAGAAGTGTGTCGAAGAGCTTCGGCGTCAGCGTCATCGGCTCGGTACCACGCCGCAGGATGCGTTCGGTGACATCAAGGCGGAAAGGGCCGAACTCGTAGAAGGTGTTTGGAAGCCTATCTTTATTCGTCATCAGAACTTTTCAGGAATTATCCAAGAACTTTCAGAGCTTTTTCTCAGGACGCAAAGCCTTAGGGTCGCGGATGATGCGTGCCTTAGCGAGGACGGGATCGATTTCGGGTGGAATTTTAACGCCTGGGCAGTAAACCCGGCAAACCAAATGGGGGAGAAGATGGCGATGAAGAGAACCAGGACGACCGAGATAATCGTCGAGCGAGACGAATTTTACGTTGTCCAACACTCATCTGCGCCTGTCGCGCTCTGGTGTGAGGCGTGCGGTGGAGAAACTCAGTTCGCTTATCCGATAGCCGCGGCGCTCGCCACACAAACTCCGGCACGCACCCTCTTTCGGCAGGCCGAAGCAGGACTCATTCATTTCACCGAGACGCCTGAAGGGCTGCTGCTCTTCTGCCTGAAGTCGCTTGGCCAACGAAGCGAGCCTCTGGTTGCCGGCGAGGGCGGCCAGGAACTCTGAAGTGTCTCGATTGCGTAGTTGTCTATTCACCCGAAACTACGCCTTAAGCATAGGCATGCGGCGAGACTTGAGATCACCAGTAAGTTTTCTTCCGCGCGACAAGGCGCGGTCGGGAGTCAGAAAGGAACCTGAACCATGAATATCAAACGACATAGCCTTTTCATCATGTTCACAATTATCTGCGCCCTTTGCAGCAACGAAGCCGGCGCGCAGTCCACCAGCGTTTTTTCTACTGGTCTGAAAGCGCCCGCAAAGATGGTACTAACTGGGCGAGGCAATCTGCTCGTTGCCGAGTCTGGCGCGGGCGTGAATACAGGCCGCCTATCGCTCGTCGATAGGACGTCCGGCGCGCGCCGAACGATACTCGATGGTCTGCCTGCAGGCGCGAACCTCGAGGGAGGCACCTCCGGGCCCTCGGGACTGGCGTTGCGCGGCAACACTCTATTCGTGACGATCGGGCAGGGCGACGCGGTGCTGCGCGGCCCCGCGCAAGGTTCAGAAATGACGAATCCGAATCCCTCGTCGCCAATTTTCAGCTCTGTGCTGGCGATCACCGCCAGCCCTGGAGTCGAAACCTCGACCGAAGCTTTCCGCGCGCTCAACTCGGGAGACCACGCGAATCTAAAGACCGGCGGCCAGATAATCTTGATGAACGCCAGCGGCGACACGCTGACCATTAGGCTCGTCGCAGATTTCCCTGATTCTGTTCCAAACCCCCGTCCCGACTTCGCCGATAACGTGCGCGTCTCAAATCCTTTTGGCGTGGCCGTGTTGGGCAGCTTTCTCTACGTGGTTGACGCCAGCCTCAATCACGTCAAGACCGTCGGCGCGGATTCCGGCACGACGTCGGTGCTCTCTAACTTCGCGCCAATCCCGCGACCTAGCCCAGCGACACCCCCGGGCGGTCCGGTGGTTGAGGCCGTGCCCGACAGCGTTCGCCTTTTCGGCGAACAACTGCTCGTCACTTTCCTGACTGGCTTCCCGTTCCAGCAGGGGCTGGCCGAAGTCCGCACGGTCGATATCGTCTCGGGCAAACACGAATCGTTAATCACGGGACTGACTTCGGCGATTGACGTACAGCCAGTGAAAGTTCTGAACGGCAATGAATTCTTTACGCTCGAATTCAGCACCAACATGCTGGCCCAGCCAAGCGCCGCGCCGGGAAGGTTGTCGCTCTACGAAACGCCCACCGCCGCGCCGGTCATAATCGCCGCTCCTCTAATCTCGCCGACGTGCATCGCGGTTGACCGGTCGACCGGCGACATTTTCATTTCATCGATCTTCACCGGCCAGATCCTACGAGTGGACGCTGCACGACTGTTAGTGAGGCGCCACTACCGGGACTTCCTTCTTCGCGAGCCCGATGGCGAAGGTTGGAACTTCTGGCAAGGTCAGATTACACAGTGCGGAAACAACGCGGAGTGCAGGGAAAACAAGAGCGTTGACGTTTCGCGAGCCTTCTACTATTCAAGCGAGTTCATTGCGGCGCACCCGGAGCTTGCCGCGAACCTGCGCGGGACTGCCGACTACAATCGCGCCTTCGTCAAACAGGCATACTTCACCTACTTGCAAAGGACTTGCGACCCCGAGATTTGCGATGCCGAGGGATTCAATTTCTGGGTGAACAAAATCAACGGACGCCTGCCCTCTCTCGACGGTGACTACAATGAAATGATCCGTGCCTTCATCCGCTCAACCGAGTATCGGGCAAGGTTGGGACTCTCATAAGCTATGTCCAAACCAGGTAGTGTCCTAAGTTCATTTTTCTCTGCGTGTTCTCAGCGGCCTCTGCGTCTCGGCGGTTAAGGGTGCACAGCAAACAATCACCGCAGAGGCGCAGAGAACGCTGAGGTGTCGCAGAGAAATCTAAATTAGGACACTACCTCCAACTCGGCACCAGGGACGAAGCACCAGCGGCCGATAGTGGGACTCTAATTGTGGCACGCGCATCTTGCGCGTGTTCACGGGCGTGACGCCCGTGCCACTCTTGAATTGAAGACAGTCCAATACCAGCAGCCTTTTCAGTTGACGCGAATTCGTCGCATCACTCGAACACCTGCACGCCAATCGTCGTTGATGTCGAATCGATAGATTTCGATGTCGGCGGCGATTGTGCGCGCCAGCGTGGTGAATGAAGGATGAACTCTGAGCGTGGGCGCGACGAGGTAGATGAGTGGCGGTTCGTCTTTGATCTTCCGATCCCCAAAAAGTTTGGCGCGTGAAATGTGACCGCGTCGTCGATGGGCTTCAACCCGTTGCCAATAATCCACTCCTTGCAGCACATGCTCGCGCGCTTCTGAAACCTTCAATTCAATAACTACCAGGCGCCCGTCATGGCGCAACGCCAACAAGTCCACCGGTCGAACTCCTGTCACTCCGCCGCGGGCAGTCCTGAACTGCGCATGCACCGGCGCAATGATCAGCCCCGGATCCAGTCGGGTAATATCACGACGCAGGAGCGACTCAAGCCACGCTTCACCAGCATTTCGATAAAGTGCGTGGTAGTGGTCCGAGGCGCCGGCGGAACGGTGTTGGACCAGGCTGGAAAACAAACTTTGCCATTCGGCCTCGGTTGTTTCATCCAGCATGCGTCGCCGTGATCCCTCAACTCCAAACCACAGACGTTCAACTCCGAGCAACTGACGCACGCGCGCGAAAGGGAGTCCAAAATACCGGAGCGTCTGACCATGGCGCGCGCTTACTGTGTCGATAGCCTCAGGCGCGCCACCGACTATGGTGTTTGTTATCTCCGAAGGAATGTTCAGTGGAATGGGTGGAAACCGCGCCGTCCGTCTCTTCCATAACTCTTTGCGAGTTAAAGCTTCGGCTTTTTGCAAACGCGCAACTGGTTCAACAGCTTCTCCGACGTCTTCCTCCACATCTTCATAAACCGCGATTGTCTGGCCCAAACTTTCACGCAACAAAGCAATCCGTTGCAGCATTGGCTTCAGCACTGGGTTTTCAACCACCAGCCAGAGTTGCTGAATGTAAGGCGCACGGGTCCGCTCGCCGGCGCGCGTGAACCAGAGCAAGGCCGCCGAAAGAAATGCGTCCGCGTCACTCGCCCTGCTCGATGCGATGCATCCGGTGACGGCAATTCGCTGATGCTTTTGTCGCAGGATAATTCGTGCGTAACGTCCCGGCTGCCCGCGACGCGCTCCCGGGCTCAGTCGCGCGCGTTCCACTGTTGCTCCTGGCTGCAGCGAGCACACCGCTCTTGCCAGTTGATCACAACGCTTTTGTCGGGCCGTCTTGACTGTGAGTGCAATGGAGGTGGCCGAAGCTCGAGGAACCAATTCGATCAACAGGCGCTCAGCGCCCATTCGACGGGAGCATTGGAGTGTCAACTTTCCGCTGGTCCAACCCCAGGCAAATATTTTCCAGGCGCGACTTCCCTGCCGGATTCCCAACTCCGCCCAGGATGTGAGTATCAAACGCTGGTGAGCGATTGCGATATCGAGTTCACTTCGGTTGAGTGCCTCAGTGTTTCCGTCGAGTGTGAAAAACCATTCGACGTGTGCCTTCAGAAGCTCGGCGATCTCTGATCTGGCTGCTTCGAGGCGAGCGGGATTAACGCGTTCGAGCTTCGGTGGTTGCACCCGCTGTTCTATATCGCACGGCAAGGCCCAGCCGCTAACGCTTCGGCTGCTGCACTCTTCTACTCAAAATGAAAAGGTTCTTGCTTCACGAGGCAGATCAAATAGCGAACCCGGAGAATCGCAGATACGAAGTCGACGATTCTAATCAGATGTGCCGACGGGAATGAGGAATGCGCCCATGAAATGGCAGAAGAAAGTAGCCAGGGGTGGCGCGCTGAAACAGCGCTTACCCCTGGCTACTTTCCTCCACCCCTTGCGGGGTGAGTCCATTACCGCTTCCGCTACTGATAGTGCTACCCTTTTTGGCAAATAATTCTAAACACCGCTAACGAAAGATTCATGAAAAACGTCTATCTAACAGGATCCGTACGCACTCCGATTGGCCGATTTGGCCGAAGCCTTGCTGCTATGACCGCTGCCGATTTGGGTGTGGTCGCGGCGGAAGAAGCTATGCGGCGCGCGTCGGTCAGCGCCGCTGAAGTTGAACAATCCATCTGGGGTTGCGCGAGACAAGCGGGCGGTGGGCCAAACGTTGCACGGCAGATAACCTATCGCGCCGGTGTCCCTGAGCAGGCTCCGGCTTACACTGTCAATCAGGCGTGCGGCTCTGGCCTGCAAGCCATCATTCTTGCCGCGCAGCAGATCATGTTGTGCCACGCCGAGGTGGTCCTTGCGGGTGGCACGGAGAGCATGTCGCGCGTGCCTTACTTCGCCGAGGGTGCCAGATGGGGCATGCGAATGGGGAATACAGAACTCGTGGACGGCATGTACCGAGACGGCTTCAACGATCCGCTTTCGGGATTGGTGATGGGCGAAACCGCCGAGAACCTTGCGCGCAAACATGAAATCACGCGCGCCGAACAGGATGAATATGCGCTGCGTTCGCAACAACGAGCGGAAGCGGCGATCACTGCAGGACGATTTGACGCTGAGAAGACGTCAATCAAAATCACCGGACGAAAAGGCGAGACAAAAGTCTTTGTTGATGATGAACATCGTCGAAGCGGCGCGACGATTCAGGACATGTCCAAACTTCGTCCCGTGTTTTCGAAAGATGGAACAGTGACCGCGGGAAACTCTTCGGGCATTACTGACGGCGCCGCGGCAGTCCTGGTAATGAGTGAAGAGGCGCTCCGGAAAGCGGGCGCTGTTGCCGAGGCACGAATAGTTGACTACGAAATCACAGGCGTTTCTCCTGAGATCATGGGGATTGGTCCAGTGCCGGCAATCCGCGCTTTACTAGCGAGGCAAAAGCTAACTCTGGCCGAAATTGATTTGATAGAGCTCAATGAGGCATTTGCGGCGCAGGTGATCGCCTGCGACCGCGAGTTGAATTTCGACGCCGATCGCCTGAACGTCAATGGTGGCGCAATCGCTCTCGGGCATCCAATCGGATGCACCGGGGTAAGGATTACCACAACGTTGCTGCATGAAATGAAAAAGCGGGGCGCGCGATTGGGTCTCGCAACTCTGTGTATCAGCGGCGGTATGGGCATCGCGATGTTGTTGGAAAGTGTGTGAACAAAGCGCGGGCGCAACCTCGACTGAGGCCCACGCATCGGACAACAGCGCGACACCCCCCGATCGTACACTTTGGTTTATTCAAGTAATTATTAGCCGATATCGTCGGCATCGGATCAAGAAAGGGATGAAAGTGAAGAATAGTATTTTCAAATCGTTTGCATTAGCGCTCTGCTGTAGCGCGTTTTTTTCGGTAATTGCGCTCGCACAAGGCAATACCCCTCGCAGCAACCAGGCGACAAATCTGTTGGCTTCCTTGCCGCCGTCTGATGCTGTGGCATTGATCAAGGTGAAGCGGGTTATTGACGAAGCGATGCCGAGTCTGCTGGCGGGAAACCCGGCGAGAATTGCGGAAGTCAATGAAGAGATGGCGAAGTTTAAGACGCAAACGGGCATCGATGCCCGGTCGATTGATCAAATCGCGCTGGGAATGAGTTTCACGTACCCATCTGAAGCGATCACAAAGGTCAATACCATTGCAATCGCCAGCGGAACTTTCAATGCCGGAGCGATGGTTGCGGCCGGACGATTAGCCTCTAGCGGAAAATACTCCGAGCAGAAATTTCAGGGGAAGACGATTTATCTTTTCTCGCTCGACCGCGAAGTGAGACTGCTTGGCCTATGGAACTTGAGAATAAGTGATCTCGCAGTTACCTCGCTTACACCCAACACACTCGCGATGGGAAGTCTGGAAAGTGTTAAGGGCGCGATTGAAGCGGGCCGCACACGCAAATTTGCCAACCCTCAGTTGATTGCATTGGCCGGCAGTGACCCGAACGCAATTATGGGATTCGGCGGCAATGTCTCTGAAGCGCTGATCCAAAACCTGCGTGCTAATAATAGTTGGGCGCGCGAACTGACGGCAGTTCGTCAGGTCTATGGTTCGGTGGGTATGACCAGCGCCGACCTGGAAGTGATGCTGGCGGCGAAGACCGTTGATGCCGCCTCTGCGAAAAACCTAAGCGACACCATTGAAGGCTTGACGCAATTGGGCACGCTTTTTCTCGGCCGCCTCTCGCCGGTAAGGGAAACTCTGGCCCGTAGCGCGATCAAGAATCTGAAGGTTACTACTACAGGGAATCAACTCCTGATCAAAACGGCCGTCGCCCAGGCGCAAGTCGCGCCGCTCATTCGCGGGAATTAGTACAAGTCAAGAGAAAAGCCCGACCGTTACGAATGCCTCCTGAATCTGGAGGCAGTTCCTTAACGGCCGGGCTTTTGCTTGTTCGGCGATTCGCTATTGGGCTGGTAACGGAATCTGTGGAAACTGCGGGCGGGCAGGCGCTACTGCCGGTTCAGCCGCTTCCATCGCGGTCAAAACGTCCTGATGAATCGTAATCTCTCCTGCCTGCTTCATGCGTCGCTGAACCGTTCCAATGTAGTCTTCGAAAATCTGGCTCTGACGAGTGGTCAGTGCTTGCTGCGTTAGCTGATCGCGCCTGGTGGAGAATTCAGCCAAGTCAGCTTCCTCGCGTTTCACGACACCGAAGATAACCCAATTGTCGCCAACCTTGATGGGCGTCTTCGTCACCTCTCCAGCCTTCAAAGCGTAGATAGCTTCGTCCAACGCTGGACTGGTACCAGCATTGCCGAGTGGAGATCCGAGCTTATAGGTTTCCTGTGTGGAAACCTCCAGGCCGCTTTTTTCAGCGACAGCCTTTACGTCGCTCGCCGAGTTTAGGGCCGACGCAATCTCGCGCGCCTTCTGGTCCAATTGGTCCTTCGCACGTTGCAACTTGAAAGACTTCGCTACGTCGTTTTTCACTTCGTCAAAATCCGGGATGCGCGGCTCACGTTTCTCGACCAACATCGGCACAGCAAATCCACCCTTGACTCCGGTCTGTTCGCCGACGTCGCCGGAATTGTTAAGAGGTTCAATGACTGCTTCAAACTGCTGACTGCTGCCAATCCCAGGAACATCGTCTCCCAGCTTTACGAAAGGGGTCTCTTTTACCATCTCGCCGGGCTGCATGTTCGCGTCTTTGGCCAGCTCCTGCGCTACCTTCTGAGGGTCCTTCGTTTCTTTCAAACGGGCCTTGGCGCGCTCTGCCAGCTGACGGGCGGCGGTGTAACCGGCGGTGTTGCGTTGCGAGGCCAGCAATTCTGGTTTGGCCTCTTCAAAAGTCTTTTCTACTGCATCGCCGCGACGCAGAAGGTACCAATTGCCGGCATACTTGACGGGGACATCAAACACAGTGCCCTCTTCCATATCGACCGTCCGATCGTAAAGTGCGTCGACTTTATTCGGATTCTTCTTATATGGCCGGGGTAAATAGCCTCCGTTTTTGGCGGTGGCCGGATCTTCAGAATTGCCGCGCGCCAGCTCAGCAAAAAGCTTTTCGCGATCTTCGGGCTTAGCAGCCGTGAGTTTTGCCAGCAGATCCTTGGCCTTCTGCTCGACCTGCGGATCAAGATCCTTGCGGGCAACTCTCAAGAGAATCTGTTGCACTTTTACCCCTGCACGCTTGTTTAGCGGGGCGAGGGCATCGTAGGCGGCGCGCAGGTCCTTGTCGGAAATTGGAAGCTTCTCGCCAGACTTCGCCTGATCAATGAAAATATAGCGAATCTTCTTTTGCGGTTCGAGGATGCGGAAATCAGTCTTGCGTTGCTCGTAATGGCTTTTGATTTCATCGTCGGAAGCCTGGATCTTTTCTGCCAGCTTATCAGGCGCGATCACTGCATAGCTCAAATCGAAGGAAGAATTTTGACGTTGAAAATCTGACTGTACTTCTTCGTCCGAAACGCGAACTGCTGCAGTCACAAAGGCCCGGAGCTTTTCCTGCGCGATGTCGTTACGAACATCCTGCTCAAACGTTTCCACGTCGCCATATCGAGCCGTCACCGATTCCTTGTAACGTTCCATTCCCACAAATTGGCCGGAAGCATCGGTAAACTGCTTACGAATTCGTTCGGCTACCTCGCCATCGCTCGCGCTGAGCCCCAACCGCGCTGCTTCCTGGGCCACCACACGATCCCGAACTAATCCATCCAGAAACCGCTTGGTGCCGCCAAGCTGGGCCAAGCTAATCTGGCCGCCATACATCTGCTGGAAGTTAGCGGTTTGACGGGCGAGGTCCCCGACAGTGATCTCATCGCTGCCGACTTCGGCAACTACCTCGGTGCTCTTGGTGGGCTCGACGGCGCTGTTACGGCCGGGTGCATAAAAGAAGACCAGACTCACGGCCATTAGGGCCACAAAACCCAAAATTAGCCAACGACGGGTCCGTTCGAGCCGCGACAGTTGTTTAAGCATGACTTTTTACCTTTCTAGCAAACCGCGGATTGTAAAGGAGCGCGGGCGGCACTGCAAGAACGCCCCGTTTTAGGCACCTGCAGTCTGGAGGTTTTGCACAACTTTTTAACTGGGAGCGCGGGCGTCCCGCCCGCAATGCGCCATGGCGCACGATCTTGCAGTCTGTCCTGAAACTGATTTTCGCGCTTCGCGTTCATTGCGGGCTGGACGCCCGCGCTCCCAGTAAAAAGTAGCTCTTAACCCAAACGCAGAGTTTCGTTAGGAAATTGATCGGATCGCATCCGCTGTCTCAGCACTCAATGCCAGGCCGGTTTGCGCAGACTATGATGCAATGTTATTTTATCGCTCTTAAATGAACGCGATGGGCAGCTCAACATGGCTATGGATCGGGTTTTCCGTTTTTATCCTACTCATGCTGAGTCTGGACCTCGGACTCCTCAATCGCAAAGCCCACACAATTAAGTACCGCGAAGCGGCAATCTGGAGCGCTGTCTGGGTTACGCTGGCCAGCATCTTTGCCTGCCTGGTCTTTTACTACCAGGGCACAACTCGAGGCCTTGAGTTTGTCACCGGCTACCTGATCGAGCTTTCCCTCTCCGTTGATAATCTGTTCGTCTTCCTGCTGATTTTTTCTTATTTTAAGGTCCCGGCCAAGTATCAACATCGGGTGCTTTTCTGGGGCGTCATGGGTGCGCTAATCATGCGACTGACGATGATTTTCATCGGCGCCGCTTTGATTAACCGGTTCCACTGGATCATCTACATCTTCGGGGCCTTCCTGGTCTATACAGGCATCAAGATGTTTCGCCAGGAAGAATTGGACATTCAACCGGAAGATAATCCGGTCGTTCGACTAGTGACGCGTTTTATCCCCATCAGCCATCACTATGACGAACAAAAGTTTTTCACGCGAATCAACGGTAAGCTGACGGGAACATTGTTGTTGCTGGTGCTGGTGATCGTCGAGGTCACCGATCTGGTGTTTGCAGTTGACTCAATCCCTGCAATCTTCGCCATCACCACCAACACTTTCATCGTTTACACCTCAAACGTTTTTGCGATCCTCGGTCTTCGTTCAATGTATTTTCTGCTCGCGGGAGTGGTGGAGAAGTTCCAGTATCTCAAGATGGGGCTGGCCATCGTCCTGACTTTTATCGGGCTGAAGATGCTGGTGGTTGCGGTTGGAATTCATGTGCCAATTTGGATTTCGCTGGTTTTTGTCGGCGTCGTGCTGGTAAGTTCGGTGATCGCCTCGATCCTCTGGCCCAAAGACTGTGAAATGGACATCGAGGTCGATCTACCCGAGGATTTTGACGCGCCGTTTGAGGACGACGACGAAAACAAGGTTGACGCTAATACCGAAGACAAGTCTGACCTGATGACAAAGTAAAGCCAAACCAGGCCTCTGCAAACCGTTCCCCTCTGTTATAAACTGCTTCGCTGCAAATACTTATAGCTTGAACGCACTCTCGCGGATGTGTTAGATTTCACTTGGCGTTTCGCTGCTGTCGTAATGCCCCTTTGAGTGTCTGGCGGATACGCTGCGCCAGAATTAGGTTGCCGCCTTTCTCACCTTTTGACTCTGCCCAGGTTTGGGCCTGAATGGCAGGCACAAGCTACTCGCTCTCTTCTCAGTTGCCAATCGTTTAGTAAAAGCTCCACAAATATGGCGAATACATCCAATCGTTTTGCTTTTGATTGGTGGGTAATACAGAAGCGCATCGTCTACCTGCTGGTGGCATTGGTTCTCCTGTGCGGCCTGGCAGCGGGCACTGCTGTATACGTCTGGAAATATGGAAACCCTCTTAGAAACGTTGGAACGGGGACCAAGCCTACTGGAGGTGCGCGATTCATAGCCTTTGAAGGCGAAGTGCGGGTAATTCGGGCTGCTACACGCGAAACCATCGTTCCCGGAGGAGACACTGAACTATTTCCCGGAGATACGGTCCAAACTCAGGCCAGCGGTCGAGCGCGTGTCTCGATGGCTGACGGATCCACTCTGCTGGTTCGCCCCAACAGCACCATCATCATTCGTGACAACGCCAGCGACGACAACGGCAAGAAGACCAACGTGCACGTGGTAGTTGATAGCGGTCAAATGTCTGTCCGCACCGAAAACCAGCCGGCCGGCACCAACAACGTCGTGGAAACTCCGCAGACCTCGAGCAAGATTGGTGAGCAGACCGCCGCAAGTTTCGGAGTTAAACCTGAAGGTACGGAAGAAATCAGGATTAATGCCGGCGCCGTGGAAACCACCAACCGTTCAGGCGAGAAAACGACATTCCGCGCCGGCGACTACGTTTCAGTAAATCCCTCGGGCACGCTATCGCGGCCGCAAAAACTTTTGGATGTCCCGCTTCTTTCCGAGCCTCACGATCTCCAGAGAGTTTTTGTTGGTGGTAACAACGCTGCCAATGTTTCGTTACGATGGATGCGCCCACAATCAGGCACGGCCGCGTTCTACCGAGTTGAAGTCGCCACATCACCCTTTTTCGTGGCTGATGGAATCGTCATCGGCCGCGATCAATTGGCTTCGACTGAATTCACCGCCAGCGATCTCCGACCGGGCGTTTATTTTTGGCGAGTTCGCGCCACTGCAGCCACCGGACAAGCCAGCGACTGGAGCGATCCCAAGAAGTTCATCATTGCTAATCGCGGAACCGGATCGAGCGTTCCCGTTTCCGATCTGGCCGCCGAACGTTTGCACGGGAACGTCTACCTAATTCGAGGCCGATCAGCTCCAGGCACAACGATTCGAGTTGCCGGACGGGAAATGCTTGTACCTACCGGCGGCACATTTCAACTTCAAACCACTGCACCCTCCGGGACCGAAGAAATTACGGTCGAAGCGATCGATCCGCAAGGCAACAGTAGCCCATATCGACTGTCGCTCCCCGGTCGGCGCGGGGATGATTAGATCTGCAATGCGGAGACAATGGGTTTAGGCGATGTACTTAACGGAGATTTATTAGTTAATGCCACGTCACGTAATTCTCTTAACAGACGCTCATGAAGCTCCGGCCTACGATCTGATTGAGTCGTTGCGCCAGGCGGGCGTCACCACCCTGATTGAAGGTCTGCGTGAGGCGGGAGCGGAGGCTACTCCGACTCCTCGAGAAGTCGAGCGATATGGCGAGCTCCTCGATCAACGCTCCGATCAGTCGCCCATCGCTGTACTTTACGAAGTGGTGGCGGGCGCAGATTTGGTAGAACTTCAGGCAGCGGTCGAACACGCAAAGACTTTCTGGACGGACACGCCGCTAATTGCCTGCCGCCGCCAGTCGAGTGGTTATCATGGACTAAGCTTACGCAGTCTCGACGGCGCCACCTTGAAACGTCTCGGCTTCCGAGCAATTGCAGACAAGGCTGCACAACTCCCGGCCATTCTTCGTGAAATCGAGGGCCACGGCGCGACCGGCGAACTCAAGTTGCCGGACATCGTGCGCCCATCGGCGGTAACCGGCAATCTTTCTCTACCTGCCGGACTTAACTCGACGAAGCTGCGCGCTGCATTCAATCTGATTTCATCGTTGCATTTCATAGGGGACCAGAATGACGCCGCGCATACAGCCCTGTCCGGACTCGAACCCCTCGTGCGTTCAGACCGCTGGACCATCTATCTCGTCCTTGAAGCCAAAGGCGGCGCAACCTCCACGCTTGAGGCAATCGCATCGCTAAACGCAGGTGACCTCCCGCCTGAAGACGATGGACCAGCTTCGATTTCCACGTCGAATTGGCGACGGGTGCTGGCCGGAGCTGCAGACGTGCTGCCCGGGTCAGAAAGCAGGGCCGCCCGACTCGCGGCCGCGGGCATGGGCCTAACTAAGAAGAAACAGCGCAACGAGTTTGTGATCGCGGTGCCATTGATCTGCGGCGAACGAATCCTTGGCGTGCTCGAAGGTGTGCGCGCAAACGCCTCGTTTAAGAAGTCGGAAGTAGCTGTCCTCGACGCACTCTCCCGACCCATTGCCTCGGCGCTGGCCAATTCTGTTCGCATCGCCGAGGCTGAACGACTATCGCAAACCGACGATCTGACAAAACTTCATAACGCGCGTTATCTGCGACAGTTTCTTCTCAACGAGATTCGTCGCGCCCGCCGCTATGGAAACAGTGTCGCAGCTCTTTTCCTTGACCTCGACGACTTCAAGCGGGTGAACGACGCGTATGGACATCTCGCCGGCTCGCATGTGCTGATGGAGATGGCAGCCGTAATTCTCTCCTCAATCCGCGATACCGACGCGGTGGCGCGTTATGGCGGTGATGAGTTTGTCATCGTGCTCCCGGACACCGGGATGGAACTCGCCGGCACGGTCGCCGAACGCATTAGGTCCAAAATCTCCCGACATTCCTTCAATGGTGGCAGAAACTTGAAATTGTCGTTGACTGCGAGCTTCGGAGTCGCCGCATTTCCCCTCCACGCTTCGTCACCCCAGCAACTGATAGCTTGCGCCGATCGAGCAATGTACGAAGCAAAAGCCGCCAGGAAAGACTGCGTACGGTTCTCCACAGAATCTTCTCCGCGCTCAAAATCAGGCAACGAGGTCCCGCTGGCGACCGATGTCCTGGAAGCAGACGACGATAAAGCCTTTTCGTGAATAGCGCAGAGATTGAAGATCAGTTATCTTTGATGAGTTGGAATTAGTTGTAAGTGAGCAGCTGGCGTGCGGTTAGTTGTCCGGAGTGGATGTCCTACGTTGAGTGGGAAACCCTCAAGCTTTTCTTATCTGGCCATTATCAATCGATGATGGCCAACCCCGCCGATACTGTTAATTCATTCAGGAAGAGATCAATTAAATGGCTTTTAAATCGATTTTCAGCTTGTTCTCCAGCGACCTTGCCATCGATCTGGGAACAGCAAACACGCTCGTCTATGCAAAAGGACGAGGCATCGTCGTCTCCGAACCATCAATAGTGGCAATCAACAAAGTTACTAATCAAGTTGAAGCGGTGGGACGGGATGCGAAAGATATGCTGGGGCGAACTCCCGGAAACATTGTCGCCATCCGTCCGATGAAAGACGGCGTAATCGCAAACTTTGAAGTAACTGAGAAGATGCTTCAACACTTTATTCGCAAAGCACACAACGGCAAGACGTGGGTGAGCCCGCGCGTAGTAATTGGAATTCCGTCTGAGATTACGCAAGTAGAACGGCGAGCTGTAGAAGATTCTGCATATCGGGCCAAGGCCTCGGAAGTGTATCTGGTTGAAGAAGCCATGGCTGCGGCCATCGGCGCCGGCCTGCCGATCACGGAGCCTCACGGCAACATGGTTGTGGACATAGGCGGCGGCACTACGGACATTGCGGTGATCAGTTTGAGCGGCATCGTATATTCGCGCGCGGTACGCGTAGCTGGTAACGAGATGGACGAGGCGATCATCTCTTACATCAAGCGCAAATATAATCTGCTCATTGGTGAGCGGACTGCCGAAGCAATCAAGATTGAATTAGGTTCAGCCTATCCGCTGGACGAGCCGTTGTCTTACGACGTTCGGGGTCGCAATTTGATCGAAGGAATACCAAAAACGATCACGATGACTGACGAGGAAGTCCGTGAGGCCCTTGCTGATTCGGTTTCCACGATTATCAACGCTGTGCGCGTGGCGCTCGAACGTACTCCGCCCGAGCTCTCGGCCGACATCGTCGAACGCGGAATCGTACTGACCGGGGGTGGCGCCTTATTAAAGAACCTGGACAAACGACTCTCGATCGAAACCGGGCTGCCCGTTTCGCTGGCCGATGATCCACTCGCTTCGGTTGTGTTAGGCACCGGCAAGATGCTTTCGGACTTCGATCTCCTCAAACGAGTACGCTGGGAAAACACAATGACCAGCGGCATGTAGCGAAGAGCGGTGAATGGTAAATGGTGGATAGTAAATAGAGCTTTCACTACGCCGACACCATTCACTATTCACCATTCACTATTTACCAGTTCGATGGCCGCAACCCGTACCCAAAAAGAGATTCGCCAGCGCGCGCCGGTTTGGTTGGTCATATTACTTTTGACCAACCTCGGGATCATGGCGGTCGGTGCTCGTGACGAAGCCAGTCAGCAGCGGCTATTCAGGGTCTGGGTCCAAACCTTCGCGTCTCCCATTCAAAATGTCTTTGCTAAAGCCGGCGGTGCGGGCTCAGGTCTGATCAGCCAGATCGTCAACTTCAGGAAGACAGCTATAGAAAACGAAGATCTGAAACTGCGACTCGCCCGCACTGAACTGGCACTTCAAAACGCACGGCAAGCGACCGCGGAAAAAGAACGTTTGCAGAGCCTGCTGAGTTTGAAAGAGCAAACCGGTTACGAACAGGTGGCGGCTCGTGTAATCGCCCGCGACCCTTCTGTTTGGTTTAATACCGTGACAATCGATCGCGGGAGCTCGGCGGGCGTTGCGCTCAACATGCCAGTGGTTACCGGAAGCGGTATTGTGGGCAGGGTGATCGCGTTGAGTCCCTGGACGGCCCAGGTGATGATGATCACCGATGAGAAGGCCGCAGCCGGCGCAATTGTCGGCCAGCTTGGCGGTTCAGGCGCGCTTGGTTCGGTAAGCGGATCAGGAAAAAGCGGACTGATCGAGATGCAGTATGTTTCCGGCCTTCAGAAAGTCGACGTCGGAGATTACATTCTGACGACCGGTCAGGACAACATCTATCCGGCGGGCCTGCGTGTTGGTGAAGTGGTCCAGGTAAAACATGGAACCGCCACACAGTCTCATGAAATCCTGATCCGTCCCGGCGCCAAACTTGATCAACTGGAAGAAGTAGCGGTGCTGCTTTATCATCCGCCACAGCGGCCTGCCCCCGAACAGACCCTGCCAAACGTCGATAAGAAAAAGCCGTAAACCGTGAAAAGTGACAAGTGAAAAGACGCTGGTCTCTTTATTGCTTTTCACTTTTCACTTATTACTTTTTACTGTTCCACTATGCCCCAGCTAAAAATCGCGGCTGTTCTCGCACTTGCCCTGGCAATGCAACTGTCGCTCAGGGAAGTCTGGTTCCCGCTCGCTTACATTGATTTTCCGCTGGTAGTGGTTGTTTATATCGCTCTGCAACGTCATGCCTGGCATGCACTAATCGTGGGAACTATTGCGGGGTTGACAGTCGATGCAGCCAGCGGCGGGCTGATCGGCGCCGGGGGCTTTTCGAAAACGCTGACGGCTTACCTGATTTTCTTCGTTGCTTCGAGAGTTAATCTGGAAAACCCGTTAATGAGAATTCCCGTAATAGCAGCGGCCACTTTGCTGGATTCGGCAGTTTATGTATTTTGGCATCGCGCCCTTGGGAATACTCCAAATGTACCTTTCGTGCAAACTACGTCGTACCGGATCATCGCAACAACTATCGCAGGCACACTGGCTTTCTTTTTGTTGGATTACCTTTTTACTGAGCGGGCGCGGACGCGCCGATCCTTCGCTTCCCGCCGAAAAGGCGCGCGGCGCGGAGCGCGGTAGCGAAGAAAGGTTTCGGGTGTCGGGTGTCAGAGAATCACAGAGCTCCTGGTTTCCAAATGCTTTGCGTTACGTTAGCCTGATTCCTGTTTCTAACAAACCGAGTTCTGATCCTGACAACCGACACCTGATACCCGCCCTCTGATACCCGGCAGCTGAATATGAAATTCGAAGATTCATCGCAAAATCTCCGCATGCGGCTCTGGTTCGTCCAGAGCGCAGTGCTTTTGATGCTCGCCGTGCTGGGTGTCAGGCTCTACTACCTGCAACTGGTACGCGGTCAGCATTACGGCGAGATTGCTCAGAACCAGCGCCAGCGGCTGCTGCCGATCCTCGCGCCACGCGGCGTAATCTTCGATCGCGATGGCCATCCGCTGGTGGACTCCCGACCCATCTATAACGTCATTCTGTCTCGTGAAGACCTGCGCGGCCAAAATCTCCTTTCACTCGTCAAACCATTCGCCGAAGCCCTCGCGCTTGACGCCGACATACTCCGCGAACGCTTCGAACAGATCGGGTCCCAGCCCGCCTTTGAATCGGTCCTGGTAAAGCAGGACGCCAATCCCGGAGACATCGCCTGGGTGGAAGCCCACGAATTGGAGTTTCCGGAACTACGCGTTGAACAGCAGCCCCAACGACGTTACCCGCCTAACGGCCTGTTGGCCCATGTGCTGGGCTACGTGGGCGAGGTCGGACCGGAACAGTTGAAACAACAAGTTTACAAAGACAAAAACCTGAAGCCCGGAGATGTGATCGGGCAAAGCGGCCTCGAGCAGGCTTACGACGATTACCTGCGCGGCCGCGACGGGTATCGCCGTGTGATTGTCGACAGCCGCGGCCGTATCCAGGATGAAATCGAAATAGTGCTGCCCCAACCTGGTCACGATCTGGTAACCACTATCGATCTCGATCTGCAGATGGCCGCCGAACAACAGCTTCGCGATTCATCGACAAAACGAGGTGTGATCGTAGTCGTCAATCCAAACGATGGCGAACTTCTCGCTCTCGCCTCCGCCCCGACGTTCGACCCAAATCTATTCTCGCAACGTCTCGGGACTAAGGAAGGTCGAGCGGAGTATGCCGAGCTCCTGAACCATCCTGACAAGCCTTTGATCAATCGTGCGATTCAGAGCCGATATCCGCCTGGTTCCACCTGGAAGATTCCCATGGCGATTGCGGGTTTGCAGCAGGGCGCGATCACGCTCCAGCATTCAAACCTTGCTTGCGGAGGAGGTATTCAGATCGGGAATAAGTTTACGAGGTGCATGGGCAGTCACGGGTCACCCGATGTAGGAACGGCGATCGTACATTCGTGCGACGGCTATTTTTACCGGCTCGGTTTGAAAATGAAACTCGAAGGCATCAATGCTATGTCGGAAGAGTTTGAGCTGAACAAACGAACCGGCATCGATTTGCCAAATGAGGTAACCAGCCGCACCCCAGTTGAATTCAAAGCCATCCTTGATCGACGCAATCAGGAATGGAAGGACATCGATACGGTCTTCGCTTCATTCGGACAGGTCTACGAGGAGATGACGCCGGTCAGCATGTTGCGCACGGTCGCCGGAATTGGAGTTGGCGGCAAGCTCTACATCCCGCACCTGTTGCGCGAAGTGAAACCGGTCGGGGCGGCAAATGAGGCGGAGTTTCGCGCGGGCAGAGTCTTTCAGTCGCTCGATCCGTCGCGACCGAATCCCAGGATTGTTCCGATACCCGAGGATATTCATCATGCTGTTGTCGAGGGCATGTGGGGAGTTGTGAACAGAGGTGGCACGGGCAAGGGGATCATAATGGCAGGCTTCGACATCGCCGGAAAAACGGGCACCGCTCAGGTAGTTGGACTGGGCAAAGATATTGGCAAAAACAAGGACCACTCGTGGTTTGTTACGTACGCGCCCGCATACAAACCTGAGATCGCAATGATTGCTTTAATCGAAAACTCCGGCTTCGGGGGACATCACGCGGCCCCAGCCATTCGTCGTGTCTACGACGTTTACTATCGCAAGACTCGGAAACAAGAGCCGCCGGGCGCATTGCCTGTTGCCAAAGCGACCGGGGAACGCCGGCCGAAAACCGCCGCCGCCGCCGCCGCTGATTCAGCTTCAGTCTCGCCGGTCGCAAACAACTAGGAACATTTGAAAAAGGGGCGACAGTCGCCCCGTCGTCGGTCATCCGTCGGATTTCTATGGTCGCCAGGATTCCAAAAAAAGGGTTGCGTGATTTTGACTGGCTGCTTGCCTTTCTGGCGATTGGAATCGTCTGCTTTGGCACCGTCCAGATCCGTCACGCGCAACCGACCGAGCCTTACTGGGTAAAACAACTCATCGGCCTGGGCATCGCCGTTGTGGCGATGCTACTAGTCGCGTTCAACGACTATCGAAAACTTCTTAACATCGCGCCGGCGTTTTACATTTTCGGCCTGGTGTTGTTGGTGATCGTGCTCATTCCGGGAATAGGTTTGAAGATTAACGGACAGCGCGCCTGGATTCGCGTTCCCGGTATTGGTCAGTTTCAGCCGTCGGAATTTGTGAAGGTGACCACTGCAATGATGCTCGCTCGCTACTTCGGCCAGCGACGGCTGGGAGCGTTAGGTCTGAAAGACGTCGCGATCGGCGGGTTGATTCTCGCGCTGCCTATTGTCCTCATCCTGCTCGAACCTGACGTCGGTTCGGTTTTGACGTATTTGCCAATACTGTTCACGGTTCTGTTTTTGTCTGCCATCAAAGTGCGTTACGTAGTAGCGGCCGTGGTGCTGAGCGTCGTCTTTTTGCCGTTAGCATACTGGGTTGGGGTGAAGACGGGGTTCGTCAAAAATTATCAGCAGGAGCGTATTAACGTAATCCTGGATCCTGAAAAAGCTGACCGGCGTGGTTATGGTTACAACACCTGGCAATCAATTCTGACCGTGGGCGAGGGAGGATTGTGGGGAGCCACCCGCACTTCTGGCCACTCGCAAAGCAGCCTAAAGTTTCTGCCCGAACCGCACACCGATTTTATCTTCGCCGTCACCGCGGGTAATGCCGGCTTTATCGGCTGCATCCTGGTCCTGATCGCATATGCGCTGATGCTCTCGCGGCTGATCGTAGGCGCGAAACGTGCGCCAGATCGGATGGGAATGCTGGTGATCATGGCCATCGTCGGCGGGATGACCTGTCAGATATTCATCAATATCGGGATGGAATTGGGACTTCTGCCGGTGATCGGCGTCCCACTGCCGCTAATGAGCGCCGGCCTTGCTTCCCTGATCGCCACCTTCATCGCGATTGGATTTGCGATGAGTGTTCAACTTCGAAGATTCGTTAACTAAGACTTACGCGCCCGCAACATCGGGTTACTCCACAACATCTGCGCTCTGCAAAGATGGCGTTAGAGATAGTGCGTCGACGTGACTGGCGCTGGCCTCGCGCAGTAAGCTCTCGTAGGTTTCTTCATACTGCGCTACCGCTTTGCTCAGTGAGAAGTTGTTGATAATTCGCTGGCGGGCGGCACGACCGAGAGTTGTCCGTGCCTGGCCGCCCATTTCAATTAACTCTTCAAGTGCGCCGGCCAAAGCCACCGCGTTTTGCCGGGGGACAACGCGTCCCGTAGCTCCTACCACTTCCCGCAAATCGCTCACGTCAGTAACGACGCAGGGCACCCCCGCAGCCATCGCTTCTCCCAGGACATTCGGAAAGCCCTCAGAGAAAGACGCCGAGACGGCGATGTCCAGAGCTGCAAAAATCCGCTCAATGTCGCGTCGATCGCCGAGCAGATGCGTCGATGCGGCGAGGTCCAGTTTCTCAATGAGCATTTGCAGCGCAGCGTTGTCGGGCGAAACTCCCCGCCCACACAAAAGGAAATGAGCATCTGGGCGCTTCCTTGAAACCAATGCGGCAGCTCGCAGGAAATTTGCGTGGTCCTTGATTGGATGATAACGACCGGCAAGGCCGATCAGAATCGTATTGGGCGCTAGTTGCAACTCCTTCCGCACATCCTGTCTTGCCAACTCCGAAGGCGCAAACTTCTCCGTATCAAAACCATAATAGTGAAGGGTTCGGTGGGCTGCCTGATAGCCAACGGCTTCGTGTTGAGTAGCGCTCGTAACCGAACTGTAAATAATTTTGTCAGCGAGAGGCGACAACCGAGCGCCCAATTTGATAATCAAGGTGGTCAACCACTTTTCGTAGTCAAAGCTATAAAGCGATTGGTGAATACTCCACAACACCGAGGGTTTGCCGTGGGCAAAGGCACCCGCAAATTGGGCGGCTAAATTCCCGTGATACATCCAGCCATGAATCAACTCCGGCCGGAATTGGCGCACTACTCGAATCAAACGCGCCACGGCAAATGGCCCGGGAACTGAACCACGCACATCGAGCGTGAATACGGGAATTCCCATGTCCTCTATCTGCCCACGCAACTCACCGTGATTTCTCATTGAGATGACCGCAGGGGCAAACCGCGCGCGGTTAGTTGCCGCGAGCACTTTGCAGAGGATGGTCTCTGCACCTGCCACGCTGAGATCGGAAATAATGTGCAGGATTCTGATGGGTTCGTCGTGCTCAGATAAAGAGTCAGATGATGCCGTTAAGGTTGAGGCTGTTGACATGACATCCCCGCTCATTTCACTAAGATAGCCGCACCCCGACGAATGTCAAAGGAGAATTAATCAAGTCTTACAACGCGGCCACTTCCTGAATTGCTACCGCTATTTTTGACACGTTCCTCCGTACGGAATACTCGTCCTCAACGAGTAGCCGGCCTGTCCTCCCAAGTTCAGCCGCAAACTCACGTTCACAAAACAGTCGCTCGAGAGCTCCAAACCATTGGCTCGAATCACGAGCGGCCAGGCCAACATTGCAACGATCCAGCAACTGTTTGCTAACGCCAACTGGGCTGGCGATTGCCGGGATACCGACTGCCAGATACATCAGCATCTTCAGCGCACATTTTCCCCGCCCCCATTCGTTGTCGGTCAGCGGCATCAAACCCACATCCAGCGACTGCACCGCAGCCACTTCATTTTCGGGTGACCATTTCAAGAATTGCCAACTTGCAGCAGGCAGCTTTTTCAGTGACGGCCGCCGATTGCAGATAACCAGCAGTTCCGCCTCCTGGTGCTGTGCGAGGAAGTCTGCCAGAGGTTCTTCTATGGAATAGAGATACCCAAAATTCGAGGAGGTGCCGGTCCACCCAATTCTCCACCTACCAGGTGAGCGCGAATCAAGTGGACGCCAATGCGACGTGTCCAGCGACGTAGGAACAGTCCACACGCGCGCGCCCAAAGCGCGAAAGTAGTCGGCGATGAAACTGTTGCCCGCGATCACGCCGTCACAAAGCGTAGCCAGCTCTTCTGAGAAGTGTGGCGCGTTGAGCCAGATCGCATCGTCGATGTCGATCACTTTCCGGCGTCCGGTAAACTTCTCAAGCCACGAACGCCCTGGAATAAGTTCGCGTCCAAGCCACGTCACGTCTGCCTTTCGCGCGGCAGAGATGCCCGGCAAGCGCGTCAGCATGCCCGCGGGCGGCAGGCGCATGGTGTGATACTTGTTAACGATCGGGTAGCGCTCGCAAACGTCTATTTCGAAATTTCTGAGAGGCTCAATAAACTGCCTGACTCGAAATCTGCTGGAGGGATGATGTTTGCCCGACGTCAGTGCGGTAACTTTTATCATGGGAGATGCGAGCGGCAAGGAGCTGTTGGATACTACTACTGGTAGCCGAGCGTGCGTAACAAAGGTCCAGCTGACTTGTTGAAAGCTGCCAAATCCTCCGGCTTCATTTCCTTTTTCCAAACTCCGATACGACTGAGTTCCGGCGGTTTACTTGTCAAACGATGCCGGAAGAGTCGCGATTCCTTGCTGTAAGCAACGCTGCCATCGGGGTTAAGCCCTGGCTGAAGTTCATCCATTCGTTCGCTAGCTCCTAAGTAGTAGCGCTCCATTCGCGGATCGTATTTGAGATTTAGGAAACGACAGATCCCCTGTAAGATGACAGTCGGTGTGCGGACCAGGTCTTCATACCTGACTTCAAGGTAGTGACGGCATAGGCCTGATTGACGACGAGCAGCAAGGATTTGGTTAGACCAGTCTGAGCCGATCGCTTCAAAGTCGCCATTGACGAAGTGCAGTCCCTTCCCCGAAAGGGCTGCGTCTCGACCGTCGCGGATAATGTGGATAAAGTGCGCCTCCGGCAAAACGTTTTCAACTGATTTCAGATGTCGAACATAGAAGGGAGTCTTATCTCCCCAACGCGGCTTGTTGAAGCGCCCCGCGTAAAGCCGAAAGAAAGTCCTGATGCCTTCAGTGATTGTGAACGGTTCGACCTTGTCCAATTCCTGTCTTAATATTTCACTGGGAATATGAAAATCGCCCCAGGTAACAAAGCCGGTGAGCGTCTGGTAAAACGCTTCGCGCAAGTTGTTTCCTCGCGGGTTGCCTGTAACCGCCGTGATGATCCGACGGTAAAAGATTCTGCTCGTTGGATTCGTGAGATTTGAGGCAGTTGGAACAAAGCCGGCCTCGTGCGTCATCGCGAGTTCTGGATGAGCGTCGAGCATCAGCCGCAGTAAAGTTGTCCCGGATCGCGCCACCCCTACCACAATCGGCATTGGTGGCTGATTTCCTTCTCTTGTTGCAGTAACCCGCGCGAACGTTTGAAACAATGTCGCCACCCCTCGCTCGCCAATCAGTCTCCACCGAAATCATAACTGACGGCCGAAACACTTTAAAACTCTCACTGACCAGGCGGGTTCGTTCCGGCCTGGGTTGGAACACCTCGTCAACGCTAATCGCTCAGATAATTGGTTTCGCCCGATCGATTATCATCGCTCGGCTGCTGGCCCCGGAAGACGTCGGACTCTTCGGGATGGCTCTCGCTGTCCATCTAGGTCTTAACGCACTGACAACTCTGGGTCTGGACCACACAATTCTCGCCCGGCAATTCGAAAGTGACGACGAATTCAGGGCACAACTGAATACCGTTTGGTCAACAGAGTTATTGCGAAGCCTTCTTCTCGCGCTGCTGGTGCTGGCATCAGCTTACCCGATGTCGCGCTTCTTTAATCAGCCAACACTCGTCAAGCTGATTATGGTTCTGGCCTTGGTAGCAGCAGTCGAAGGGTTTCAAAACATCGGCTTGACCATTCTGCGGAAGCAGATCAGTTTTGTGCGGCTTTTCTGGTTCGACTTACTCGTCAGCGCCGGCAGTACGGTGCTGATTATCGTTATCGCCTTCGCCACCCGTAGCGTATGGACGCTGATCCTCGGCCAGTTGATCGCTGCAATGTTTGGCACGAGCCTTTCCTATTTCTTTCATCCGTATCGGCCCCGGTTTGTGTTTGAGAAGGTCGCCTTTCGACGGATTTTAACCTTTAGTAAGTTTGCGGTGGTGATAGCCGTTTCATCCTATGTCACGACGATGGTCGACAATGTTGTTGTCGGACGTCTACTGGGCACTGGTGCGCTCGGAAATTACGCGCTTGCTTACGGACTGGCAAGCTTCCCAATCGGAGTTATGATTTTCGCGCTGGGCAGAGTCACACTGCCGGCCTTCGCCGAATTGTCGGCCTCTTATCCCGACAGAATAGAGCACGCCTTCACCCAGTTATTTTCGATCAGCTCCCTCGGCCTGGTCACGATTGCCGTGCCGCTGTTTCTCCTGGCCGACGAGTTAGTGCTCCTGCTTTTTGGCGAGAAGTGGATTTCCGCGGCGCCCGTGTTGCGAGTATTGTCATTGATCATTCCGCTGCGTGGTCTGACACTGGTTGTTGGTTCGCTATTCTTTGGATTGAACAGACCAAAGCCGGTGGCAACTGGGAAGGCGCTCGAAGCGGTTGTCTTTCTCTTGCTCATTCTTCCGTTGACCAAAGCCTTTGGTCTAACCGGGGCCGCCTGGGCAGGTGTTATCACATATGCTTTCGCGCTGGCCAACCGGTTCTACATGGCCGGTGGGCTGATTCCTGGCCTACCAGCGAAGCTTGTCCGAGTTTCGCTTGCGACGTTGGGGGCGAGCGCCGTGGGCCTTCTGGCCGCCGCGTTGATCCTGAGGTTCCTGGAATCGCTCATACCGCGACTCTTCTTTGGCGGCTTGTTGGCTGCCACGATTCCGGCGCTGTTACTATTACTGACGCGATCAGATCTAAGAAAGTGGATAGTGGAGGCAGCTACTTAGTCGCAAACAGGTATACTGGCTGGCCAGAAAGGCTGGGAAGTTGACAAGGAAGCACGTTATTGACTGAGCTGAAATGGCAATGTCGAGATCCTCACTTTACAATCTGAACGAGGTGCCGCTTTAGATGACAATAACGGGCTTTAACAATTCTGCTCGTGGCGCTCTGGTAGTTGCTCATCCCAGCCATGAACTCCGCGTGCATGGTTGGCTGCAGATCGCACGTCCGCACGTCTTTGTTTTGACCGACGGTTCTGGTCGTGACGGTCAAGCGCGCCTGCCTTCAACTACGAAAGTCCTGGAAGATACCGGCGCACCTCAGGGTTCGATCTATGGCAGGTTTACCGACCTCCAGGTGTACGACGCTTTACTCAGGGGCGATTTCGAACTGTTCAAGCAACTGTCAGCCGATTTAGCGGAAGCGTTTTTCCGCGCTGAGATCGAATATGTTGTAGCCGACTCCGCCGAGGGTTATAGCACCACTCACGACGCGTGCCGTCTCGTTACGGATGCAGCGGTGGAAATTTTGAAGAGAAAGCACAAGCGGCAGATTGCCAGCTACGATTTCCTGGTTGTGGGTCCGCCTGACGAATGTCCGCCAGCGGTTGCCGGAGAAGCAATCTGGCTGAATCTTGAGGATCACGCATTCTTTCGGAAGGTGAGTGCAGCCAGAGCTTACAATCCTAAACTCGCTGCTGATATTGATCTCGCCCTTGCCGGGGAGACATTCAAAGGCGTGAAGCGTTTTTCGCAGCCTCAAGTTGCGGGTGAGGTCGACGAGGCAATCACCGCCGAAGTTGAACTTGCGGTACGTGCGAATCCGGCAACCGCTGCTCAGGTGAAAGGCGTTCTCGACGGGGTCGAATTACATCGTTTCCGTATCGAATGCCTGCGCCCCGCTCCGGCAAAGTCTTGGAACAGAGATGGAATTAGCGCGGTTCCCTTTTATGAGCTGTATGGCGAAAAAATGGTAGCCGCAGGTCATTACCAGAACCCCATTCGATATAAGGACCACTTCCTTCCGATAGCAGAAGCAGTTTGGCAGTACGTGGAGGCCCACCAGTAAACACTGGGTAGATGCGAGGGTTGATGACCGGCCTTAAAGTACTCATCACGAATAATGCCCTCGCCGCGCGCGGCGGCTCAGAAATGTACGTGCGCGACATCTCTTTGGGTCTCCAGCAGCGCGGGCATTCACCAGTGGTCTACAGCACCCAGCTGGGCGCTGTAGCTCGCGAGCTGAAGGCAGCAGGCATTTCCGTCGTCGATAATCTCAGCCAACTCACCGAAGCTCCTGACCTTATTCATGGGCACCATCATGTGGAGACGATGACTGCCCTGCTTCATTTTCGGGGTGTTCCGGCGATCAACTTTTGTCACAGTTCCACACTTTGGGCCGAGACGCCTCTCCTTTTTCCTCGAGTCCTCAGTTATGTTGCCGTTGATCGCGCCTGCTTCGATCGACTTACTTTGGAACACCGAATCTCTGAAGATCGAATTCGCGTCTTGCTTAATTCAGTAGACTTGAAAAGATTTCAGGCGCGTACTACTCCCTTACCTATTCGTCCTCAGCGCGCGCTGGTTTTCAGTAATCATGCGAGCGAGAAAACATATCTGTCGCCCGTGCGTGAGGCGTGCAAACTCAAAGACATAACCCTGGATGTAATTGGAAACGGCGTGAATGCTGAGAGTGCTCAGCCGGAAACTCTGCTGCCGAATTATGATCTCGTGTTCGCCAAAGCGCGCTGTGCACTCGAAGCGCTCGCGGTGGGTACGCCGGTGATTCTCTGTGATTCCAACGGTCTTGGACCAATGGTCACCGCCGAGGGATTTGATCAGCTCAGGCCACTGAATTTCGGTTACCGAACTCTCAGCCGTCCATTAGACACGGCCAGAATAGTTCGGGAGATTGATCGATACGACCGAGCGGATGCGCTTGAGGTGTGTCGCAAAGTGCGGGCGACCGCCGGCCTCGACTCAATGGTGGATCAATTGGTGACTCTTTACGAGGAAGTGATTGAAAAATACCAGACCACCGGCGAAGGGAGTCTTGAAGAAGAGGGTCGCGCTGCTGCTGCTTATCTGCGACAGTTGAAGATTGACTTCGCCACGCATGGAGCCGCAACGTTAAGGTTAGTGGAACGAGTGCAACGCATTCCTTACCTTGGTCGCGTGGGAATGGTCCTGGCGCGCAGAATTACGGGTCGCTCAAGTTAACTGCGAGACCGTTACCCTTGCGGCCGCGCAGAGTCTGGAACAATGCAAATGCCCCGTCCGTGGCCACAATGATCAGCAGAATCCAAAAGGGAAACCGAAGCCGGTAAAGGGTTCCCATGTTTACCACAACCAGGCTTAACGCGATTGCTCCGCAACAAGCGATCGCTACCAGAAACCACACTACTAGATTCCTGCGGCGCATCCAGAGCGCAAACGCGGCGAACAAATAACCAACATACATCAAGAGTGTTTCCGCTCCGGCAATAAGCCGGCCGCTTCGCCCAACCTGCGCCCCTGAACCAAGCCACAGGTTTGGAAACGGTGCGAACATCCCAATCACGGTCGCCCGTGGGAGGTAAAGAAACATCTCTCCCCAACTTTCAAGCAAAACGTCTTCATCGATATTAGAGCCCTTCACCGGATACGCAGAATTGTACAAATATCTGGCCCAGGTAATTCTTTCGCGTAGTCGTCTTATCGGGTTTGAAGTGCCTGAAGGTTGTTTGATCGCTCTCTTTCCTCCCAGAGCCACGCCGGTCTTTTCCTGTTGCTTCACCCTCTTAGCATTTTCGGAGAGAAACGGGAAAGGATCCGTATTGTGGTAGCGACTGACAGTAAAAGGGACTACGACAAGCGCGATTACCAGAGAAGCTCCTGCTATCGCATTGCCTCTGGAGATGGTTCGGATTTTGATTGCCTTGATAAGCAGGAAGGTCACTGATAGCGTTCCTACGATCAGCACCAGTTCCCACGAATCCGGTTTGATTAGCCAGATGACAAGCACTGTAGCGCCCGTCAAAAGGCTCGAAATCAACCCCTGGGAAAGTGTGAGCGTGCGTGTTAGCAATGTAACGCCAAGAAAAACCAGGCTGAGCAAGCAAGCGATAAAAAGCGGGTCTTTTAGGAACTGAGTGGTATGCAACAAGAGAGACGGCCAAAGGGCTGTGACTGCGGCCGCAACCAGACCGACACCGGGACTGAAAACGTGGCGGCCCAGATTGAAAACAACCACCAGGATAGCGAGATAACAACAGAGGTTGACTGGCTCCACTGCCAGAATGTTGTGGCCAACGAGTGGGCCAAAGGCAGCCATACTCAACGAATAGATTTTGGTGTGTGAGGGGAATGAAGCATTGAACCAGGCCGCCCATCCTTCAGCCTTTAGGATCCCCACCAACTGCATTGTGCCGCTGAAAAAAATCCTGGTGTCGGAAGCGAAGGTGGTCCCTAACCCGTTTTGGTCAAACACTGCCAATAGGAACCCGGACCGAGTGGCGACAATGATTGAAGCGCTGACTAACAAGTGCAGGATCGCCGCCAAGGCCAGCAGATAATGGCCTTTTATCCGCGACCAATTCATCGGAAGATTTTGCGGTGCTGGCGACCGCACCGGTTCGAGGGGAGACATGAATCGTCAATATACAGCACATCGGTCAGTTGGATCGTTTCCCTTTTGCGCTGGCTTGGGTTTATACTCGCCCAAGCTCGCCCCTCGGAGTCTTTCGTTTTCAGCGCTTCAACAACAAGTCGCTTTTGAAGCCAAAAGACAGCATGAAGAAACTCGTTTGAGTACCGTGCTACAACGAGCGAGCCTGAATTTTTTTGTCGTCAAAACGGAGACGACACATTATCAACTTTTACGGTAAGCCGCGCCTGGCTTCAGGCCAGGATCAATTGATGGGACGTGCGTCCCAACCACATTGAAAGCAATTCGTGAGCAACAGGTCGCTTCCGCAACATCCGCCGATATTCGGATGCCCGGATTAGCGATAGGCCTGCGCCGTTTTAATAAAGCGCGCCACCTTGTTGCACGTGCTGCCCGCGACACGCGAAGCGGCTAGTTAGGGTTCCTTTTTTGAATAGTTCCAGTGACCTTCGCGTTCTGGACACAGCAAGTCCAGACCGAAACCAAGCGGGGAGCGAGCGACAACCCGGTCTCTATTTCCTAATGATGAGGCCCGAGGTTCCCTGCCTGCATTCCTGTTCTCGATCCGGATTCGACAATCCACAGTTAAATTCCTTCACAACAACCTACGGCGAAGCGTTGAGTCGTTTCGCTACTCCGCGGCCGTTGCGCCTCGCTTCCGAGTTTAAAGCGTCACCCGGCCCAATCACATTTTATAGAAACGTCGCTGCCCAGCCAGCACCCGTGTTTTCCCAGAGCTTTTATCAGGGAAACGAAAGCGCGGTGTGTTTGAACTTCGAGTTTGTGGCCGGCGCTTCAGGAGACATCAGTCAATCATGGCAAAAGAGTTAATCGTCAGCGTCAATGGACGCGAAAAGAAAATCGCGATCATCGAAAACGAAAAAGTCACCGAGTTTTATATTGAACGAGGTGAACAGAATCAGGGCATCGTCGGCAATATTTATAAGGGTCGCGTCATGCGTGTGTTGCCCGGCATGCAGTCGGCCTTCGTCGACATCGGCCTCGAGCGCGATGCGTTTTTGTATGTGTCTGACTTTTTCGACGAGGAAGAAGAGTTTGAGCGGATTGTGATAGACAAGTCGCAGAAGGTTGATCCCGCCGAAGCCCAGCGCGCCGCAGCTGAACAGATTGCCCTCGCCAGGGTCGAGCGCGAGCGTCACATCGAAGCCACACACGAACGCGTCGAGCCGCTGCGAGAGTTGGAACAAACCGAAGGCGTTATTCTTTCGGATGAGGAGTCAGAGGAACAACCAACTGAGGTCCAGTCGGCCGCGGAAACTGCCGAAGAAACCAAGAGACGAAGCCGGCGTGGCCGACGGCGAGGACGCGGCAAAGACGATCGTGACCCGAAGGACGATTCACAAGCGGCGGAGTCGTCAGATTTCGGGCATCGACGGATCACACCTGAAGAGATCGATACACCTTTCGTCGCGGCTGATCCATCGATCGAGCGAATCATCGACGACGAAGAGACCGCTGCCGACGGCGAGATGTTTAAAGACGCGCGCTTGCAGGAACGCCTGTCTGATCAAATTCGAGCCAGCGAATTCAACCTGGACGAGGATAACTTTAGTTCAGCTGAGGTTGGCTCGGTGCTCTCGCTCGAGGATTATCGCGATCCTTCGTTCCAGCGTGTTGACGACGGCGATGTATCTGCTGAGACGAACGCCCCCGCGCCAACTCGCGAGTTTATTGCGGCTCACATCGAGAGTTTTGATGATCAGATTGATGAAACCACACTTCAGCAAGGCAGTTTCGAACGCGTAAGCGATGACGAAGCGATCGAACCAAAGCCGCAAGCTTCCAGGTCGAAGTCAGCATCAATTGACGAAACTGAAGCGGTAGAGGAGGTTTCGGGCAAGACATCAAAGATAGGCAAGCTGCTCGCACGCGCGACGGGCAAAAAGAGAGCAACAACCAAACGAGCTTCTACCAAGAAACCCGCCCGGGAAATAGCGGCTGACAGTTCTGGGAATGCGGCTGAAGATCTGACGACAGAAACATTGCCGGACGCTGAAGCCAGCATAGATGAAGGACGATCGCGCGCCGAGTTCGCGACTACGCGACGCGGTGGCAGAAGGCGGCGCCGTCCAACCAAATCAGCGGCTGTTGACGGGGCCGAGCCCGTCGATTCAGAAACCGCCGAGGTTGAGCCCGAGGCTGAAAGCGAGCCCGTTCCTCAGATCGCCGAAGCCCCAGAGCCGGATCCAATCGTGGAGGCTCCAGTCGTGGAAGCTCCAGCGCCGGCCCCTGCGCCCGCGGCACCTTCACGTGCACCGCGCGAGGGTCGCGATAGTCGCGACAGCAGGGATAGCCGCGATAAAGGTCGGAGCGGCGGCCGGGGTGGTCAGAGAGGTTTTCCGCGCCGCGACAATCGCAATCAACCGACGATTACCGACTTGTTGAAAGAGGGTCAGGAAATACTGGTCCAGATTGCCAAGGAACCAATCGCCAAGAAGGGCGCTCGAATCACTTCGCATATCGCGCTGCCAGGACGTTTTTTGGTTTACATGCCCACTGTCGAACACGTGGGAGTGTCCAGGAAAATCGAATCCGATAGCGAGCGTCAGCGTTTGCGCAAACTGATCACGCTGATACGCGGCACCGAAGATATTCCTTCGGGCGGCTTTATCGTGCGGACGGCCGGCGTCGGAATCAGCGAAGGGGACTTGCGCGAGGACGTGCGTTATCTCGTGCGCACCTGGCTCGACATCCGCGCCGCGGCAGAGAAAACCAAGCCGGCCCTGCTGGTCCATAAAGATCTTGATCTGGTCCAACGCATTCTTCGCGATCAGTTGTCAGACGACTTCGCGGCGATCCGCGTGGATTCAGAAGAGGAGTATGAAGCGATTGTGGAATTCATTAATCGCATTCAGCCACGCATGGTTAAGCGCGTCAAGCTCTACACTCGCGAGCAACCTATCCTCGAAAGTTTTGGTGTCCAGGCGGAGATTGATAAAGCAATCAAGCCCCGTGTCTGGCTCAAGTCGGGCGGATATCTGGTGATCAACCAAACCGAAGCGCTCGTGGCAATTGACGTCAATACCGGGAAATTTGTAGGTCGGGGCAGCGGCCGTCTGGAAGACACGATCACCCGCACTAACCTTGAAGCTGTGGATGAAATCGTGCGACAAATTCGCCTTCGTGATCTCGGCGGGATCATCGTGCTCGACCTGATCGACATGGAAGATCGCCGCAATCGAACCCGTGTGATGGGAGCTCTTCAGGATGCGTTGCGCGGCGATAAGTCGCCCACGAAGGTGCTTTCCTTTAATGATTTCGGCCTGGTGATCATGACCCGGAAACGGGTGAAGCAATCGCTCGAGCGAACGCTCTGCGCCCCTTGCCAGTATTGCCAGGGAGCGGGGCTAATCAAATCGCCGCAAACTGTCTGCTACGAACTGCTGGAGCAGGCGCGCACGCTCGGAAGAGCAATGAATGGCAGCCGGGGTGTGAAGCAAACAACGCTGCGTATTCATCCGGAGGTCGCTAAAGCATTACGCAGCACGGAACGCGACGTACTCACAGAGATAGAGGAGTATCTTGGACCAGTTGATATAACCAGTGACGCGACCATCCATCAGGAGCAATTCGATTTCGCGTTTATCTAAAGTCTGACAAACTTCAGTTTGTCGCTTGCCGGAATAGAATGTCGACAACTAAAGTTTGTCGTACTCAAATGGGAAAACTTGGAAACATCTGGAAGACGATGCTCGCTGGCGGTGCCGGTGTCGCAGCGCTAGCGGCGCTTAACGCCTCGATTCAGCGTAACGCCAGCGAGCCGGACAATAGTGCTCTGGGTGGCGAACCGCATTTTTTCCCTTGGAAGCATGGTCGGGTATTCTACAAAGTTTCCGGTCTTCAAAACGGAGGGCCGCCACTGATTTTCGTCCACGGAGTCAGTGCCGGTGCCTCCAGCTTCATGTGGCGCAAAAACTTTGACGACCTCGCTCACGATTTTCCCGTCTACGCGCTTGACCTGCTCGGCTTTGGTTTATCCGACAAACCAGCCACCGCCTCTTACTCAGCCGATCTCTACGTCGATCTGATCACGGATTTCATTCGCGAAGTGTCCGGTTATCCCGCAAACGTGGTCGCGAGTTCGCTCGGCGCTGCTTATGCTATTCGGGTCGCTGACGAACATCCCGAGCTAATAAATTCCTTGATTCTTAATGCAGCGACCGGCGCGGACGCTTTGAACCGTCGGCCTGGTATGACGGGCGCTGCGTTTTACGGACTACTGCAGTCGCCGGTGCTGGGGACTTCTTTTTACAACGTAATGGCCAGCGAGCGCAGCATTCGAGACTACGCACGCGATAATCTCTTCTACGATCACAAGCGCGTTACTGACCGCTTCGTCACCAATCTTTACGCCACCAGTCACCAGCAGGGCGCACAACATGCAATCGCTGCTTTCCTGTCGGGTTATCTCAACACTGATACCCGCGCGGCATTTGCCCGACTCACGCAACCCGCGGTCTTGGTTTGGGGAAAGCAAGACCCCACGATGCCTTCCGATAAGGGCGAGTCGCTTCAGGAATTGAATCCGCGAGCGCGTCTGGAGGTGTTTGACTATTGCCGAATGATGCCTGAGCAGGAACATCCCGAACGATTTAATTCCCTGGTGCGGGAAGCCTTAACCCGGCGGGCCGCCGCTGCTTCAGAGTCGTTCTCCTGAGTCCGTCAGACCGTTTCGGCACCCACACCGCGAGTCGAATGCCAGCAAAACTCTGAGGAAATATTGATTCTGGAACAAGTCTATTGACGTTCCAGACAGGATCGGGGAGAATCCAAAAGGCTCGAACCATCCAATGTTCGGCCTGAAGTTCACAACTCGACTCGTAGACCCCCACTTTACCAATCAGCTCCGAACTATCGATTAACCACGTCGGGTTCGTTTCGTAAACCTCAAGAATTTTCCCGAAGAATTCTGAATCCCTTTTGGCTCTGCCCCCGTTTGATAGCCAACCTGCCTAAAAGCCTTTCAGGCTTCCTGAAATTATCAGCACACTATGGATTACCCTCCTTCGCTCAATTCCCTGCCTCCCAGTCCTGCAATTGAGTTCTTGCCCCAATCGTTCATGGGCGACTTTGCCGAGGCTACCTACGAACTCCTCATGGGAGCTTCGCCGGCTAGCCGCGCTCAGGCAGCACATCGACTAAGTAGCTTGGGCGTTCCTTCGGCAACTGCCTACTTAATCGCAGCCTTAAACGACGATGCCACGGAAGTTCGGGAGGCTGCCGCCAACTCGCTAGCTGAGATCGGTGAACCTGACTCCATAAAGCCGCTTCAAGATCTACTCAATCAGCAAACCCAGGATACGCCACTCCACCACGCACTCTCACGCGCTATTAAATCCATCACTACTCGATTGGGCCACTCCTCCGCGACGCAGCAAACTGCCGGCGCGGTTGAATCCTCAAGGAAGAATCCCGCGAACCCCGACGGCCTTCTTTCAACGCCCGTCAGACAGGCCTATCAAAATCTGGAGCGCCGCAATGCTGAGTTGGACAGACTTCAGGATGAACAGGAAAAACAGAATCTCGCCATCACAGCCACTCAACGCCTGGGGGAAGTGGAAGCCCAACGTCGACTCGAAAAGGAAAGGCAACTTGCAGCCGAGATAGAAAGTTTGCGCGTTGCAGAAGCGAGCCAGCAAAAGCTGATCCAGGAAGCGAGCGCCGGAGCACGAAAGAAGGCGGAAGCGGAAGCGCGACAACGCGAGGAAATGGCGACCCAGGAGCAAGCCGCGGAGAAGGCCCGAACACTGGTTGCGTTAGATGCCGTCCGTCAGAAAGCCGAAGCGCACGCTCAAGCTCATACCGCGGCCGAACAAAAACTTCTCGCTGCGATTGAATTGCAGCGCACCGCGGAGCTGGAACAGATCAGGCGCATAGAGCAAGCTGAAGCTGCTTTGCTTGCCCGGAAAGAAGCGCACGAGCGCACCGCCCAAGAAGCGCACCGGCGAAGTGAAGAGCAGGCACGGCGCATTGCCGAGTTCGAAGCGAGCCTTGTCCACGCAAGAACAGCCCTGAATCAGCAAGAAGAAAAAGAACGACAGTTAGTGGCAGAGATTGAGCAGCTTCGCCGGGCGGAAGCGGAAATTGTCGGCCGCATTCAAACCGCGGGCCTCGTGTGCAGCGCGACGGAGCAAGCCCGACAGCAAGCAGAAGCGGAAGCCCAACGTCAGAGCGAGGAGCATGCTCATCGACTTCGCAAATTGGAAGCAATGCGCGAGGAGATCGCTGCCCAAGCTAAGAAACAAGCCGAGACTGAACGAGCTCTGGCTGAGGAAGTAGCTCAACTGAGCAATGCTGAAGCGGAAACGCGTCGTAAGAATGACGAGCACGCTCAAAGGCTCCGCGAGCTTGAAGCAACCTGCCAGGAAATTGCTGTCGAAGCAGAGAAACAGGCTGAAGCTGAACGCGTTCTGACTGCGGAAATCGAGCAACTTCGCAACGTCGAAGCCGAAACGCGTGGGGTGAATGAGGAGTACGCCCAGAGTCTTCGCCAGCTCGAAGCTGATCGTCAGGAGATTGCGCTCGAAGCTTCGAAGCAGGCTGAGGCTAACCAGCTTTTAACCGCGGAGATCGAGCAACTGCGCACTGCCGAAGCCGAAACCCGGCGTGTGAATGAGGAACACGCTCAAACTCTTCACAAGCTTGAAGCAGCTCGCCAGGAGCTTGCTGTTGAGGCCGCGAGGCAGACTGAGGCCAAACAGCTTCTGACTGCGGAAATCGCACACCTGAGTAATGCCGAAACCGAGACGCGTCGTCAAAACGAGGAACACGCCCAGAGTCTTCACCAGCTCGAAGCTGCCCGTCAGGAGATCTCTCTCGAAGCCCAAAAGCAATCTGAGGCGGAACGAGTTCTTGCGGCAGAGATCGAACGATTGAGCGACGCCGAAGCTAAATCCCGGCGCCAAAGCGAACACCTTAAACAACGGCTCAGCGAACTCGCCGCGCTTGAAGAAGAACTGAAGGCCGAAATCCAAACGCAGTCAGAAGCCGAGCTGCGACTGGTTAACGATATTCAAGAACTTCGCAGCGCAGAGGCATCCCTGCTGGTTCGGATTGAGCAAGCTCAAGCTGAACTGGAAGAACAGGAGAGTGCGCGCCAACTCACTGAAGAACAGGCGCGCCAACAAAGCGAGCAGCATGCGCAACGTGTGCGCGATTTGGAAGCTATTCGAAGCAAGTTAGCTGTCGAGGCAAAGAATTGGGTGCAAGCGGAAGAGGAGATAGCCGAGCAGATCGAAGTTCTGCGAAAGGCCGAAGCAGAACAGCTCGAAAGAATTTCAGTTGCCACGGCCTCCCATCAGGCGTTGGAAGAACAATGCCGGAAGGCCGAGGAAGAGGCGCTCGGCAGCGCTCAGAAGGAAACAGCTCAGATCGCTCACCTCGACGCTATTCATAAGCGCGCCACGACCGCGGCACACTCGCGCGCTGCGACCAAACAGAAGCTTGAGGATGAGCTCCAATCTCTTGGCGAAACCGCGGCGGCACAGATTGCGCTGATGGATGAAGCCAAATCTCGTCTTACGACGCTGGAAGAGACGCGGCAGAATGCCGAGACAAAAATTCGGCAACGCGCCCGTCGACAACTCAAGCTTGAGGCCGACATCGAAGTTCTGCGCCAGAGCGAGATTGAACAACTCAACCAGCTGGAGTTGGCGACAGCCGAAGCTAAACGCTTGAGTGAGGAATCAGCTCGACTTCAGCGGGAAGCCGAATCCCGTTACCAGGCCAATGCTGAAGCGCGCGAACTGGCTACCGCCGCAGCGTTGCAGCAAGCCGAAGCAGAGGCGTCGCGCCAGGCAGAGGAAAAAGAGCAGGAGTTGAAGAAGCTGGAAGCTATTCGTGCAAAGGCCGAAGCTGCAGCTGTTGAGTGCTCTGCAAGGGAACAACTGATTAACTCGGAGATAGGTGCACTCAAGACTGCCGCTACAGAACAACTCAACCGAATTCAGGAAGCGGAGGCAAGCTTGTCCGCCGCCGAGATTGAGTCACGGCGTCTGTCCAAAGACGAGGCGCGTTTGCGCGCCGCCCGCGAATCGCTTCAAAAGGCCGATGCCCAGGCGCGGCTTGAGGCCGCGGAAGAAGAGCGCGTTCGGGTCCAGGCGGAAGCTAGCGCTTTAGCGGAAGAGGAAGAGTTAAAAATCGCCCAACTGGAAGCCATTCGCGAAAAGGCGGAAGCGGGCACACAACACCGAGCCCAAATGTTGCAACAGCTCCGTGCCGGAATTGAAGTGCTGCGCAAAGCTGAAGCAAGACAGCTCAAACAGATTGAGACGGCCACCACTGAAACCCGTGAACAATCACAACGGGAAGTGCTTCAGATCGCTGAACTGGAAACTATTCGAAATCGAGCCGCTGTAGATGCACACCAACGCGCAGCCAGGGAGCAGGAACTGAGGTCTGAGATCGAGGGGATGCTGCGCCTGGAAGCGGAAGAGGTTAAGCGCCTCGCCGAAGTCGAAAGCAAGCTCGCATCGCTCGAAGAGTCGCGCCATCAGGTAGAAGCTAGAACACGTCAAAAAACTGAGCGAGAAGAACGAGTCACCGCCGAGTTGGCCGCCTTGCGTGAGGCCGAAGCGGCGCAGGCCCGGCGCATCGCGGCAGCCGTCGCGGAATCGCGTCACCTGACCGAACAGGATGCTCGTCTAAACGCCGAAGAGGAGGCCCGGCAGCAAGCAGAGAAGGCGGAGCGCCAGCGTATCTCTGAAGAGAAGCTGTCTCAGGCGCAGGCAAACGCTTATCAGCAAGCGAGAGAAGAAGAGAAACATCTGGCCGAGTTGGAGAACATTCGAGCCAGAGCGGACCAGGCAACGCAGCTGCGAACTGCAGCTGAGGAGCAGCTCAATATCGAGATCGAGGCGCTGCGCCAAGCGGAAGTGGGCCAACTCCAGCGCATTGCCGAAGCCGAAGCCAAGCTCCTCCAGAGTCAGGCAAGCGCAGTGCAGTTGGCGACTGAGGAAAGTCGTTTACGCCTGGAGACAGAGGTTCTTAACCAGGAGGCCGCCGAAGCGCGACGCGTGGCGGCAGAAGAGTTAAGACAGCTGGTCCAGGCCGACGCGGCGCGATGTGCCGAGGAAGAAAACAAACGGCTGGCAGAGCTCGAGGCTATTCGTAACCATATCGAATCAGAGGCGCACGAGCGCGCAGAATCAGAGCGGCAACTAAACGCCGGAATTGCCGCGATGCAAAAGGCCCAAGCCACTCAGATCAAGCGGATGGACGGGGCTCGCGCTGAGGCCGAACGTCTGACCGCGGAAGCTGCAAGGCTCCAGGCCGAAGAAGAAATTCACGCTCGGGCAGCAGCGGAAAGTCGCGCCCGGACGAGGGCCGAGCAACTTCGGGTCGAAGAATCCCGAACCGAGGAGCAGTCGCGAGAAGAGCAAGAACACGCTGAGCGGCTGCAGGTAATTCGGAGTGCTGCTGAATCAGCAGCAAGAGTTCGTAATGAAGCAATTGAGAGCCTCAAGGCAGAAATTGAGTCGCTGCAAAAAGTTGATGCAGAGCAGTTGAACGAAATTCGGCAAGCAGAAGCGAACTTGCAATCTTTGCAAGAAGAAAACCTGCGTCAGGCCGAGGAAATCGTTCAGTTGCGAACGCAGGAAGAACAAGTTCGAGAAGCGACGGCGGAGGCGCTGCGACAAGCTCACGAGGAAACTCTTCAGCGAGCTGACGAGGCTGCGCGCCTTCTCGTGCACGAAGAAAAACAACAGGCTGCGGAACTTGAGCTGGTCCTTAGTCAGTCTGCCGCCAGAATTGAATTACGCCGAGAAAGAGAACAGGAACTGGTTCGCAAGATCCAGGAGATCGAAACGGTCGAAGCGGAACAAGCTACGCGCATTGAGGCGACAGAGCGGAAGCTCCTCGCTCGTGAACAAGCGCGGCAATCCGCGGAGGCCGAAACCGCTCGACGCGCGGCCGAGTCGGTCCAGCTCCTGGCTGAACTCGAGGCATTGCGAAATGAATCCGAAGTTCAGTTGGAACAAACCACTATTGCGGCGAAACAGCTTAAGGCGGAGATTGAAAGTCTTCGCAAACTTGAGGCGAAGCGCCTGAAGGAAATGGAGAAGCTGGAGGCTCGTCGATCCGCCATCGAAGCGAGCACGCGTGAGCAAGCTGAGCAGGAAACGAAGTTAGTGGAAGAGCTGGAAGCGCTACGCGTCCAGGTGGAGACAAACGATCAGACGTGGCCGGAGACCGAACTCAGCATCAAGTCTCAGATTGAAGCACTTCGTAAAGCCGAGAACATTCAGGTCAAACGAGCGCAAAAGGTGGAAGCGCGATTGCTGGCTGAAAAGCAGGCTCGCCAACAAACTGTTCCGACCGGCTCCAAAGTAACTGGTTCCGCCACCAAATTAACGAAGACCTCGGCCAAAGCAACCGCCAAGACCAGAGGCAAGAAACTGCTGGAAGCAACGGATCAAGTCGCTTGCCTTGAGACCATTGGCAACGAAACAGAGCTCGACATTCGCGAATACGACAAGACTGTTGAACAACTCCAATCCCGTCTAGTTGCCTTGCAGGACAGTGAAGTCTACCAACTCCAGCGTATCGAGGAAGCGAAAGCTCGTTTGCGCGCTCGCAAAGCGGAAGTGGCCGAACGCGAGGCCGAAGCCGACCGTTTGCTGGCCGCCGCCGATGGCATGGAGCTCCATGCTGAACGCACTTCGGAAACAGGATCATTCGAGAGCACCGAGGAGCTATCTCAGCACCAGGCTAGCGCGAGTCTTCAACCGCAGGGAGCCTCCGAATTTGCGGTAGCCGATGAGGTTGAACTGATTTTCGCGGAGGGCAACGATCAGGCGTTGAGCCTGAGCTCTTCGGAATTGGAGCAGTCCCTCGATGCCACTCCGATGTCGCTCCCGCAGCAGGATTCTGACAAGGGTATTGCGCCATTTGACGGTGCTCAGTCGATCATGGCGTTGACTCTGGGTCTCACCAGTGGCGACGCGGCCCTGCGTAATGCCGCGCTCGAGCAACTGTCTCAGTGGGACGAGGACGCGGCGTTCAGTCTGTTCGGAAGGTTGTTTGACGATAGGTCTGCGGAAGCTAGAAGTGCGGCGGCCCGATCTCTTTACGAATTCAAATCGGATCGAGCTACCTCCTTTACACACGTGATGCATGGAGCATCCGCAGAACGGCGCCGGACTATTGCCGCCGCCATGGACAACTCAGGCGTGACCGCCGAAGCTATCCAGAATCTCGTGAGTGAAAGCCGCGAAAAGACATATGACGCATTTTCACTTTTGTTTCTGATGGCCAAGACGGGCGAGGTGCAAACGCTGCTCCACACGATCGAAAATCATCCCGACGCTGAGGTCCGTCTCTCCGTGGTTAAAGTGCTCACTTTCAGCAATCAGCCTGAGATCATTCCCGCTTTTCGTCGCTTAGCCGTCAGGGCGTCACTACCGACCGAAGTGCGTTCCGCGGTGATGGAAGCGATCTATCAGCTTAGCGATCGAGCGCGCAAGAATCCGATATCCGCCGCTTAACATTGCGCGCATAGAGCTGCATATCACGGACGGGGTCTGCGTCTCACGCGCAGTCGGCACAATTCAAAAGTACCAGTTCAAAGGCTGCATCCGCGGCCTTTTTGCTTTCGTTCAAAACGGTTTGTGCGATAGTGAACCAGCAGCTTATCCCACACAAACTAAACACAGCGATGAACCCACACGCCCAAGTGTCGGTGCTGATCGTGAGGGAAAAGATGTACGATTAGCAGTACGCAAGAAAGGCCTTAGCACGCGAATGACAGACAAGAAAAAAGTAACGCTTTCAAGCGCCTGGCGCGACGCTAAGGAATTGATCTGGGTCCATCGCTACCGCCTGGGGCTCGGGCTGTTTCTGATGCTCGTAAACCGGCTCGTGGGCCTTGTCTTGCCCGCCAGCTCGAAATACCTCATCGATGAAGTAATCATCAAGCAGCGAGGCGAGTTGCTGGTAACACTTGCCATTGCGGCGGGAGCCGCGACGGTGATCCAGGCCGTCAGCTCGTTCATGCTTTCGCAGGTGCTTGGCGTTGCCGCGCAACGCGCGATCACGGAAATGCGCAAGAGCGTGCAGGAACATATCGCGCGTTTGCCAGTCCACTATTTTGATTCAACCCAAACAGGAATCCTGATTTCACGCGTCATGACTGATGCCGAAGGAATTAGAAATCTCGTTGGTACCGGACTGGTCCAACTCCTCGGCAGTTTGGTCACTGCCTCGATAGCGCTTTGCGTCTTGTTCTACTTGAACTGGAGCCTGACCCTCATCACGCTCGTCGCCCTTGGCATTTTTGGCGCTTGTATGGCCCTGGCGTTTCGAAAGTTACGACCACTTTTCCGCGAGCGCGGCAAGATCAACGCTGAGGTTACCGGGCGGCTGGCGGAAACGCTCGGCGGCATTCGTATCGTAAAAGCGTATTCAGCGGAGAAGCGCGAGGAGCTTGTCTTTGCCCGCGGAGCACATCGTTTGTTTCGTAACATCGCACGCTCCATGACAGGCGTTTCCACCGTTACAGCGTTCTCCACTGTCATCGTCGGGTGTATCGGTGTAATCCTGATCCTGGTTGGTGGTCGCTCGATCCTTGCCGGACAAATGACGCTCGGCGATTTTTTCATGTACATGATCTTCACTGGTCTGGTGGCGGCCCCGCTGGTTGAGATCGCCTCGATCGGAACTCAAATCACAGAAGCCTTTGCGGGTCTTGATCGCATCCGCGAGATTAAACGAATGGCCACTGAAGATGCTGACGAGGAAGGCCGCGAACCATTGGGAACGATCGCCGGCGAGATAACATTTGAAGACGTCAGCTTTGAATATAACGAGAGTGTGCCGGTCTTGAAGCACGTTTCGTTTCAGGCAGCGGCGGGTTCCACAACGGCACTGGTTGGCTCAAGTGGTTCAGGCAAGAGCACTCTGATCAGCCTGGTGATGGCTTTCAATCGCCCGCTGTCAGGCCGCGTCACGGTAGATCGTCGAGATCTGGCATCGATCCGATTGCGCGACTATCGGACTCAACTTGGCGTGGTCTTGCAGGACAATTTTCTGTTTGACGGCACGATTGCGGAAACCATTTCCTTTGCACACCCTCGCGCCACTCGCGAAGAGGTGATGACCGCGGGCCGGATTGCACACTGCGAGGAATTTGTCAGTGGCTTCGCTGAGGAGTATGACACCATCGTCGGTGAACGCGGCGTGAAGTTGTCCGGCGGTCAGCGGCAACGCGTGGCCATCGCACGCGCCATCCTGGCGAAACCGAGAATTCTGATACTCGATGAAGCGACGTCCAGCCTGGACAGCGAAAGTGAAGCGTTAATTCAAGACGGATTGCAATCATTGCGGCGTGGACGTACTACCTTTGTCATCGCACATCGACTCTCCACCATTCGCAGCGCAAATCAGATTCTGGTGTTGGAGAATGGTGAAATTGTGGAACGCGGAACACACGAGGAATTGCTGGAAGTCGACGGACGCTACAAACAGCTCTACGATAAGCAGTATCACTTCGAGCGAAATCAATTTATCAATCCCGGTGAGGATTTTACTCCGGAGCCGGCGAAGGCGTTAGCATCTCGTGCACCTGCAGCCGATACAAACCTTTGACGAAGCGTCCGGGATATTGTCAGAACCGCCTGCGGTAGCGGGCGGGCCTCCTGTTGATCACGCACTTTTGCACGCTTCCAAATATTGCCCGCCCGCTACCGCAGGCGGTTCTGACAGGAGATCAGCATGGCCAGCTCTACACAAAGTTATGCCCGCCACACGCGTTGGCACCCTCTTTTCCATTTCTTCCTCGTGCCCGTCATGGCCATCAACTTCATCTGGTCCATTGTCTTGTTTTACCAAACGCCAGGCTGGACCCAAGGGTGGTGGATAGTGGTCTCGGCCGCGCTGATTGTGATGATGTTCCTCGTCAGGACAAATCCGCTGAAGGCGCAAGACCGCTTGATTAGGCTCGAAGAACAGCTTCGCTGCCAGCGTCTACTTCCCGCCGATCTCGCCCAACGCGCCAGCGGGCTGCGGGTCGGACAATACATCGCCCTCCGTTTCGCCTCAGACGAGGAACTCGAAGCCCTGGTGACCGAAGTAGTGGAAGGGCGGCTGACCCAACCTGCGGAAATCAAACGGGCCATTAAGAACTGGCGTGCCGATAATTTTCGCGTTTGATGTAATATGGGTGTTCCCCTCATGAGTGACGCGCTCGATGCGCACCATCTAAAGCTTTACTCTTCCCCCGCATTCCCCCAACGTGCGTCGATTTTCGCGCAAACTACAAACATTCCAGATATCAAAAAAGGGGGACGAGCGAGATGCGTTGGAGAGGTGAGCGTCAAAGCGACAACGTCGAAGATCGTCGCGGCATGTCAGGAGGAGGCAAGATAATCGGAGGTGGCCTCGGCGGGATCGTGCTTCTGGTTATAGCGTTGTTGATGGGCGCCGACCCTCGACAACTGTTGGAACAGTTGCCGGCCGGCGATCCATCGTCCGGCACTCAATCATCCCGGCCCAGTAACCCACAGGAAGATGAACTGGTAGCGTTTGTGCGCGTCGTGCTGGCCAGCACTGAGGACTACTGGACCGACACGTTTCGACAAATGGGACGTGAATATCGAAAACCGAAGCTCCAACTATTTACCGGTCGGGTAGAGTCGGCTTGCGGTGTGGCGGGCGCCGCGGTGGGTCCCTTTTATTGTCCCGGTGACGAGAAGATCTATCTTGACCTGTCATTTTTCGAGGAATTAAGGACGCGTTTCAAAGCTCCTGGCGACTTCGCTCAGGCTTACGTGATCGCGCATGAAGTTGGCCATCACGTGCAGAATCTGCTCGGCACGATGGACAAAGTGGACGCGGCCCGCGGTCGCGTCAGCAAGGGGACTGAGAACCAACTTTCAGTCAGGCTGGAGCTGCAAGCAGATTTTCTGTCCGGTCTCTGGGCCAACTATGCACGGCAAAAGAACCTTTTGGATCCTGACGATATGGACGAGGCGCTCGGCGCCGCCAGTGCTGTGGGCGACGATCGACTGCAACAAGAGGGTCAGGGTTACGTGGTGCCAGATTCATTTACTCACGGAAGTTCCGAGCAACGTATTCGTTGGTTTCGACGAGGATTTGAGACTGGCGACATTCGCCAGGGCGACACTTTCAATACCCGGGATCCATGATCTGATCTGATTTTCTCGTCACCACTAAAAACTTACGGACAACTCAATGACGGTCGAGAGCGATCCCACACAAGCGGACGTACGCGCGTCGCGCTTTCTTGATCGTCGTTTCAAAAACAGCTTGACAGATCGATGGTCCTACTCTATACAAGTACGCTCGCGTTTGGTCAGTGACTAGCGCGAAGAGGAAAAAACTTTCATGCAAACTATTCAGACACGTCAAGAACAGACCACCAGATGGGAGCCGCGCGCCGGCAAGCCCATCGTCGTCTGTACTTTTAGTCTGAATATGTCAGCTATGTTTTTTGGCGGCAAACTCGGACGGAACATGACGAGTTCCATAGATAACCGTCAAATCAGGCAGTAATTCGCGGGAGCGGCTCCCGCTCCCAAATCTCAAACAAAAACGTACGAGAATTGAAGGAGCGGGCAGCTTCCCTGGGAGGCTAAAAGCCCGCTCCTTTAGTTTTTTGACAATCGAAATACCTATTTTCATAAACTCCACACGCGTCTTTCGCACGTGGAGTAGGACAGGCATTCCTGCCTGTCCCTGCCAACAAACCGAACCATGGGCAGACAGGAATGTCTGTCCCACACCACAACGACAGGAGACATGTAGATGACGAATAACAATAACGATCAAGGAGGTAAACCAACATGAAATGAACAATCCGCTGCAACTAGCAGCTTAGAAAGGACAGTAGTAATGGGCGAAGAAATAGCTGAGAAATACTATGTCCGCCGCCGCGAATTTCTCAACCAGGACCCGGACTTGCCGGCGTTCATCATCGGCATTGTCGAAGACACTCGCGCAATCCCCGATGAGGATCGGGACAGCTGGAATTGCGGCACCGTGATACTTGATCTAGCCGATTGCTATCGGCGAGTGAAGTTTGATTTCGCACTGTACGACGAAGATGAACGTGCCAATAGCCTGCGGAAGATCACACTGCTCGCCGAGGTTGTTAACGCGGTCCGCGAGGGCATCGCGATGGAAGTTGAATCGCGAAACGCACGTGATGCCAGACTGGCATCCGTGAACACGGAAGCCGCGCAGGCAGAGCCGGAACGCGCTAAGGCAGCTGTGGCTGGTTCACCGTTTACATCACACTTTACAACTCTGGGACTGTAGCTTAGTTGGTTTAAAGCGCTGCATTGTCGATGCAGAGATCGCGAGTTCAAATCTCGTCAGTCCCGCCAACTCTTTCGTCCGACAAACTTTGGTTTGGCGCGGCCGGAACTAACAGAATTTCCCACATCAAACAATTCGACAAACTGAAGTTTGTCGGACAGTCTTCAGAAAGGAGAAACAAATGCCGTATCAAAAACTGCCTATTGGCGGCGCAAAACAGGAAATACTTTCATGGGCCAATCACGAATTCAGTTTCGATGAACAGACAATGTTGCGCAACGTCTCCCGCCTGCCGTGTTTGTTCAAGCACGTCGCGTTGATGCCTGACGCGCATCTGGGGAAAGGCAGCATGGTCGGCTCCGTAATCGCCACCAAAGAAGCTGTAATTCCCGCAACCGTAGGCGTCGACATCGGCTGCGGGATGATGGCTGTTAAGACGCCATTCAAGAGCGGCATTCTCGACGGCAAGTTGAAAGAGTTGCGCTTGAAAATCGAGGAAATGATTCCGGTTGGGTTCAATTCCTACGGCGAGTCGGTCGACGAATCGTCCCACTGGGAAGGCTGGAAAGACTTCGGCGAACTTCATCGCGGAGTTCAGGATCGCAAGTCGAAAGCTATGAAACAACTCGGGACTCTCGGCGGTGGAAATCATTTCATCGAAGTTTGTCTCGACACGGAAAACGTCGTGTGGCTGATGCTGCATTCCGGCTCTCGTAACATCGGCAAGGAGCTCGCCGAGCGCCACATCTCGACCGCCAAAGGCCTCTGGCAATTGTCGGAACTTCCCTCCCCTGATTTGGCTTACTTTATTCAGGGAACGCCGGAATTTGCTGCTTACTGGAAAGACCTGAAGTGGGCGCAAAGCTACGCGATGAAGAACCGCGAAATAATGATGACGCGCCTGATGCAAGTGTTCAATAAAATGTTCAATCATCGGCAGTCGTTTCGTCCCGAGCTCGCAGTTAACTGTCATCACAACTACGTCGCGCTTGAAGAACACTACGGCGAAAAAGTTTTCGTCACGCGCAAAGGCGCAATCAACGCCGGCGAAGGGGTGTATGGAATTATTCCTGGTTCGATGGGAGCGAAGTCGTTCATCGTCCAGGGACGGGGACTGGCAGAGAGCTTCAGCTCCTGTTCGCATGGCGCGGGGCGCAAGCTCTCGCGCAGCGCAGCCAAGCGGAACTTCACTGAGAAAGACCTGGCGCGGCAGACCGAAGGTGTCGAATGTCGTAAGGACAGAGGCGTACTGGATGAAATTCCCGGCGCTTACAAAGACATCAAAGAGGTGATGCGAAACCAGAGTGATCTGGTGAAGATCGTTGCCGAGATCAAGCAGGTGGTCTGCGTTAAAGGCTAGTTTCGGGTTTCGAGTTTAGAGTTAACTGCTTTTAAACTCGAAACTCGAAACTCGAAACTCGAAACTCGGAACTGCAATCCCATTCTCACTTTTCAATTTTCAATTTTCTTCGGGGTGTGGTGTAACGCAAGCATCCGAGTCCTGGGAACTCGTGGCGACAGTTCAATTCTGTCCACCCCGACCAAACCCATTGCCGACTGCCCAGTGCCGACTGCCGATTGGTTGTGCGTTACAAACCTTCTTGAGTTCCGATTGTTCACTTGACCTAAGAACCAATCGGCAATTGGAAATCGGAAATTGGCAATGTCTTGCGGGAGTGATGTAGCTGGAAACATTCGAGTCTTCCAAACTCGCTTCGAGAGTTCGAATCTCTCCTCCCGTTCCAAAATCTTGTCCGACAAACTTTAGTTTGTCGCCTTCGCTGTAATGAGTCTTTCGGAACAGCGGCAAGCTGAAGCTTGTCGGACATCCTGCGCGTGTCGCCAAGCGGCTAAGGCTCCGGATTGCAAATCCGATATCGTGAGTTCGAGTCTCACCACGCGCTCCAAAACAATCTGCCACAGATAGACACGGATGAAAGCCGATCAGAACAAGAAACTAGTCAAATACTGTTATCGATGTTTCTTATCCGTGAAAATCCGTGTCTATCTGTGGCTAATTCATTCTTATTCTCTGCGGAGTAGCTCAAACTGGAAAGAGCGTTCGTCTCATAAATGAAAGGCTGCGGGTTCAAATCCCGCCTCCGCGACCAAACGCACGGTAGTTTCGGGTTTCGAGTTTCCAGTTTCGAGTGCCAAGTTCGGAACTGCTGATTCAAAGGTCGGATCCAACTCAGAACCTCAGAACCTGGAACTCGAAACTCGAAACTTAAACGGTCTGGACTTCCGCTTGTTAGAAAATAGGTACTTCGATAATCTGGACTCACTATTGGACGATGAACACCAGGAGGATCGCGATCGCATGAGACACTTGATGACGATTGAACTTGAAGCGGGCTTGGACGAAATTCGTCAATCGCCCAAAGATCAAGGCATCGTGGAATTGATTGTACGGCGTCCGCAGATCGGTCAACGTGAAGTGCTCGAAGAGGCTGAACTCGATTTGCAGCGAGGACTCGTCGGCGACAGCTGGACGTTTCGTCGCAGCTCACGCACGCCCGACGGTTCTCCGCACCCGGATATGCAGCTCAACATTATGAACTCCCGTGTCATTGCTTTGCTCGCAAGCGAAAAGGATAGCTGGCAACTTGCTGGGGACCAGTTCTTCCTGGATTTGGATTTGAGCGCTGATAACTTGCCGGCGGGAACCAAACTGGCAATCGGCCAGGCGGTAGTAGAGGTTACTCCGCCGCCGCATCTCGGCTGTCCCAAATTCGTCGCGCGTTTTGGAGTGGACGCCATGAAGTTTGTAAATTCGCCTTTGGGCCGGGAGCTTCGCCTCCGAGGCATCAATGCGAAGGTCATCCAGCCCGGTATGGTTCGCGTGGGTGATGTCGCGAGAAAAATGAACGGCGGTTGATCCCAACCACAGATTCTGTTGCCTGCCCCCGGATGTTCCATCTGCAGTCACGCTCTTAAGTGAACGGTTGCCTTTGTGCGATGCCAACGTGTTATAGTTTGGCGCCTAAACAAAAACTAATTCGGAAAGCTGCCACGACCCGCCCAACGCTTAGACCACCAGATCTCGCATGTCAACGGTAAGCATTATTATCGCTACGTATAACCGTCCGCGCCTGCTGCCACGAGCGGTTGAAAGTGCACGAATGGCCGGCGAGAATGTTGAAATCGTTATCGTTGACGACGCGTCAGCACCTGAAACGGCGGAAGTCTGCAAAGGCTTTCCGGATGTTCGCTACTTGCGCGTCGAACGCAATCAACGACTGGGCGGCGCCCGCAATCTTGGCATCCTTGCGAGTCGAGGAGAGTTCATTACTTTTCTGGACGACGATGATTTGCGTTTGCCAGGTTCTTTGAATGCCCAAGTGTCAGCGCTGAAGTCAGCGCCCGATGCCGCTCTTGTATACGGTCAAACCTTCCTGGGTGATCAGGACTGCGTCCCCACCGGCTATGTGTATCCGAGTCCGTGCCCTCAGGGCGATGTCTTTTGGGAACTCCTGAAACGGAATTTTATTTCGTGCCCTTCCGCCGTCTTCCGACGATCAAGCTTATATAAGATCGGCATGCCAACCACTTCCCTTCCAGGGATCGAGGACTGGGATCTTTGGATTCGTCTCGCCGAACTTTTCCCTGTAGTTGCAGTCGAGCACCCCGTAGCGATTTACCGGAGAGCTTCGCCAGCCTCGGGACAATTCACTTCAGAGGCGGCGGCAATGGTGCGTCTCATCACGGCTGCTCACCGTGATAAATGGTTGCAGCTTCCTCGAGCAGTTAAGGGCCCAAGCGCGCAGCGGCGTACGACGCAAAGGGCGTTTTCCGTCAACATGGCGAACCACTTGATTTGGGAGACCGGACGAAGTCTGAAAGAGAAGCAATTCCTGGCCGCTCAAAGGAACATCCGAACGGCGGTGGGACTGCATCCATGGGGCGTCGCACGGCGTGTAATGTCTCCTTCGAGTTTTCGCTTTTTATACGCTCGCAGCGTTGGCCGGTGGCTCGGAGTCAACAAGCCGCAGAATTCATTCAACGTATAGATCGAACAAGGGGGGGTCGACATGAAGATTGTGCTTTGCAAGGGTCAGTTGATGGGCCCAATTAGCGGCTCTGACGAAACGCTTGTCACTTATGCAACTCAGCTACTGGCAGCAGGCCAACAACCGACCGTCTTGCTCATGTATCCCCCATCAGCTGACGACCAGTATTACGTTCGCCTGAAACGCTCGGGCGTTGAGCTCCACACCATCGCATCGCAAGGAATGCATGCATCTCTGAACGCCGGCCGCAAGCTTGCCGCCGGCATTCTTCGGGCGTTTCCCAACTCGAGACAATTGCTTCAGGGACGAGCGCAGAAAGTAACCACCAGCGTTGCCGGCGGTTATTTCAATGAATGCCTGGAATATTTCAACCGGTGCCGGGCAGACGTGGTCCACGTCATGACCCCGGATCCCAGCGCGATGGTTATGATTCGGGCTGCCCACCAATCCGGCATACCTGTGCTTTATCACGAGCTCGGAATGCCTTACCACCCTCCAGCTTTTGCGTCGTATTACCAGCAGTTTGTCTCGGCACTGCCGTATTGCTCGGAGCTTGCTGCTCTCTCGCCGATTTTGCGACGCGAGTGCGACGACCAGTTACCTTATCGGCTCCCGATTTCAGTGCTGCCAGTAATAGCCGAAGACCTGCTCGACACACTTGAACCCAGATCGAAAGAACCCAACACTGTGACTTTTGGATTTGCCGCTCGACTTGAACAGCTGAAAGGGCCGCTGGTTTTGATCGAGGCTTTCTCTGCCGTGGCGAAAGAATTTGGCAATAGCTTACTAAGAATCGCCGGAGCCGGCTCGCAATCACAAATGGCTGTCGCGCAAGCAGAGGCTGCAGGCGTAGCACACTTGTGCGACTTCACTGGAGCCTACATCACTGTCGAAGAGAAGCGGGCCTTCATGCAAAACCTTGATGTCTTCGTGCTCCCGTCACTCACCGAAGGGACTCCCAATTGCATTGTGGAAGCCATGTCCTGCGGACTGCCGGTCATAGCCTCGTCAATTGGCGGAGTGAAGGACATGATTACGCCCCAGAGCGGTTTGTTGGTGCCTCCTGGTGAACCCAAAGCTTTGGCCGACGCGATGAAGTTTCTGGCGGGAAACCCTGCGCTGCGACAGCGAATGGGCCAGGCGGCGCGCAGCCGGTATCTGGAAGTTTTCTCGCCGGCTTCAGTTTTGCCGCTGATGCTCAATACCTACCGACGCATCGCCGCTAGCCGGCAAGTGAAAGTCTCCGAGGAGAAAGGTAAGCGCGGCGTGGATCTTCATCCGTGGAGTTCTGGTAGCCCAGCAACTGAATTGGCATGAGTTCCGTGTTAATTAGATCAGTGTTCAAAAAAATACTTCTGACGACCGCCGCTACCCTGGTCGCGGTTTTTCTCGTGGAACTTGGCCTGCGATTATTTTCGCCGCGGTATTACCCAGTGATCCCGTCGGCCTACGAATATGATCAGGCTACGGCCTACCGTCTCCGACCCAATTCTCACCTTTTTGCAACCACTGATTTCCAACAGGAAAGCATAGCGAACCCCCAGGGTGCGGCTAATTTTCAAGACGACTTCGCTGGTTACGAAAAACTGGTTTTCGCGGTTGGCGATTCATATACGCAAGGGATCGGCGTCCCGGCCGACATGTCGTATCCAGCCCAACTCGAGCTCATGCTCAATGAGAACGACCAAGGCTTCTATGCAAAGAAGTTTGGTGTGGCAAATCTCGGAGTCGCAGGTTTCGGCGGGGATCAGTCGATACTCCATATGCAGACGTGGGCCACGCGCTTCGGGCAACCGGCAATAATTCTGTACCTCGGCTGCGATAACGATTTTGAAGACGATCTCGCTTTCAGGAGCGGAGACCGCAGAGGCACGGTTATCGCCGGTAACCCGTCGTGGGGGCTTCTGAATACACCGCTTCGGCTGTTTTTTGAGAAGACGCATATCGGCCTGCTGGCCCGGGCAAGTTATCGTCAACATCTCCGGGATCGAAGAGTGGCGGAAGCTCTGCCGAAGGGCGACAAAACCCCAATAGCGGAACTCGAGTCGCCAATCCTGGAGAGGCTTGAAAAATATGCAGCTGAAAACGGCTCGTTACTAATAGTGGGATGGAGCGACGAGGGTGAATCGTATCGCTGGTTGCAGGCGTGGGCGTCACAACGTGGCATTGCTTTCGCAGATTGGGCGCCGAAGGCAACCGCGGTCAGGCACGCAATTCCGAAGCTCCCATTGGACAATTCACATTCCGGCGGCCATCACCGCGGCTGGGTCAATCAGATAATCGCCAGGGAGTTTGCGCGACAGATTCGCGCCCGCGCCAGCTAAGAACAAGGAATAGGTATGTTATCAACAGCCGCTGCAATTAACGACGACTCGCGCAAGACCGAGTCAGACATAAACCCGCAGGTTTTCCCGCCGGGCCCAAAGAGCAGTTTCTTTGGTCTGAAGTTACATGTGGCCAGCCGCCGTGACCCACTCGGATTTATGGAGCGCCTCGCACACGAGTATGGCGACGTAGTTCGTTTCACTATCGGCCGTCGCCCCGTATTCCTTTTGAACCATCCAGAGCATGTCAAAGGCGTGCTCTTGAGTCACTACGCCAATTTCACCAAGGGACGCGGCATCGTCAGGCGAAACAATTTTCTTGGCGAGGGGTTGCTGACGAGCGAAGGAACTTTCCATCGCCGCCAGCGCCAGTCAACAAAACCTGCTTTCGATCACGAACGCCTTTTCGGATACGGCGACACGATGACCAGGCTCGCAGCCGAGACTTCAGATTCCTGGCGACATCGCGGCAATCTTGACGTGCTGCAGACAATGCGAAAACTCACCCTGCCGATTGCCAGTCAAACTCTTTTCGGCACCAGCGTTGAAAAAGATCATCAACGGATTATCGCCGCGTTCGGCACGGGACTGGGCGCCTTCCGCTCATTCAAATCGCCGTTTACGCAGCTCGCGGATCGGTTCGCCCTGACTCAAGCCGGCCAACTCCGGCGAGCGCGGCTCGATCTGGAGTCGATGATGTCGCGGATCATCGCGGAACGGCGGTCCGATGCCCACGACCGTGGTGACTTGCTTTCGCTGCTCATGTCGCGTGCGCCCGATGAGGATGAACGCCTGAGAGCGGACGACCAGATTCGTGACGAAGCAATCACACTCTTTATCGGCGGATTTGAGAATATTGCGACAACGCTGTCCTGGACCTGGTATCTGCTTGCTCAACATCCTGAGGTGGAGGCGAAGCTTCACCGGGAGCTTGACGGTGTGCTTGGGGGAAGACTGCCGACTGCGGCCGACTTGCCGCAGCTTCGTTATACCCGCATGGTGCTGGAAGAGTCGATGCGCGTTTATCCACCTGTTCCGCGGCTGGTGCGCACTGCGATACGGAATTACGAGGTTGGATCTTATATGTTGCCGGCAGGCGCGCTTGTCGTAGTCAGCCAATATCTGATGCACCGCGACTCGCGTTACTATCCGGAACCTCTGCGCTTCGATCCTGAACGCTGGACCTCGGAAGCCAGAGCTATGCGCCCAGCCTATTCTTACTTCCCTTTTGGTGGTGGACCACGCCGGTGTATCGGCGAAGGCTTCGCTTACCTCGAAGGCATCCTCCTGCTGGCGACACTGGCGTCTCGATGGAGATTGTCGCTGACTTCGCAAGAACCCATCGGTATGATCGCCACTCACTTCCTCCATCCCCGAGGCACGCTGACAATGAAGGTTGAGAACCGCGGCACCTAAGCGGGGTACTGGTGCAGCTTGCTTTGCGAGCTTTTGCGAAACCCTTTGCGTACTTTGCGGTTAGGGCCGAAGGCCAAGCGCAAGGTTCTCAAAGGAATACAGCTGATTACGGTCAAACTGCGACAGAATTCTAAGTGGCAGCGACTTGATAAAAATTTTCCGCTTGTTGTCACCGCGATAGAACGCGTGCCAGCGGTCGTAAAGCTTTGGCGAGGCGTGGGAAACGCCTGAGGCGAGCAGTGAGTTTGGCGACTGTTGAGTCTTGCATGCTCTGCTGTTGCGCTATCAACATCAGGCGTTGCGCTTGCAGACGTTCGAGGTAGCGTGCTGCAGCCGGGCCTTCGAGCCGAGGATCCAATCCAGCCCTGGTCTGCTCATACTCGTTAACCACTTCTTCACAGAGTTCGGCAATTGTCTGCGAAGCAAGCAAGTGACTCGCACGCGATCTGGCGAATGCAGTAGCCTCGGCGGCATCGATCGGGTCATACCTGGCGAGCTCGATCTCAGCGCGCGTCCCAAGTTCCTCAGGCGTGAGTTCACTACCCATCGCGCGGATTCCGAGGTTTAAGGTTAACATTGTGTTGACCTCGTTTGACCTCACCATTGGGCCGAGAAAACGAATTCCCGAATAAACAATCACAGCGCACCCCGTCGCCAGGGCTTCCAACGCCGCCCGACCCTTCGCGAACACGATATCGTAATCCTTGAGAACCTCTTCCGGTTTGATCAGCGCATTGTTCATCAACTCGCCAATCACGTCGAGTTGAATTCCCTTGTGTGCACACGCACGACGTAGCGCTGCCACATGCGGGTTTTCCATGCTGTAGTTACTGAATATCAAAGCGCGTTGAGGACGGGCCGGGAGAGGAGGACGTTGCGGAAAACGATCGAGGTCAACAGAATTTGGAATTAACCTAACACGTGATTCATCGACGCCGTCTTCAAAGATGAGACGATCACGGCAGGTGGCGTCCACGGCAACAAACCGAAGGATGCGCGGAAACCCTGGCGCGAACGCGTTTTGTCCATACCAGTCGTGGCAGACATAAACGGCGGGAGTATCCGCGAAATGGAGCAGCGCCGTCATTGTTGGCAAGTGATGCTGGCCGAAGATAAGGTCGGGAACAATTGCCAGCGAATCAAGTCGATCAACCACAGGGATCGTCAGGTTGCGGAGTTCCGTTGCGACTTCACCCGGCTGGTTGGTGTAGATAAATGGAGTGTGCCCCATTCGCAGCAGCGCGACCGCCACATCACGGATATACAGCTCGGTGCCTCGCCGACGATCGAGGTCCTCGCATGTAATCAGTATTCGTAGTTTCTTCATCTAAGGTTGCAATAACCTTAAAACAGGAGACCCGGCGATTGCTACCTCAAAACTCGAAGCGAGGATAAGGCCGTTGAGTTCTGCAGTCGAGCGATGAATCCCCAGCCGAAGCGTTGGTCATCAGTAACTGCCAGGACTAGATCATTGCTCCCGGGACGAAGTTTAAGAAAAACACTTTCGTTTCCCAACCTGGCGAAACCAAGGTATTCCGGGTGTCGACTCTCGAATCCATTGGTGCCTGAGTAGATTGCCTCACCGTTGAGAAACACCGTCACATCGTCCGAATAACCTATTTCGAGCCGAACCGAATGTGCCGCGGCGGCGTTCAAAGATGTCCTGGCAAACGCGGTGGAACGACCAGCCGCTCTTTTCAGTGAGCGGTTGATATTAACCAGGCCAGACTCTTCTGCTACGGCCGTTATCCATTCCTTTATTTCGGGGATTCGATCCACCGATCCGCTCTCGGCTTTCAGTGGTCCACCCAATTCCCACGACGTTATGGTGCCGGCCGGCGCTGCTGGGCGAGGGGGACGCTCGGTGGTTGCCGGCGTCGCAGGGCGAATCGAGATGTTTGAAATCGCCGCTGCCCATTCGGTGGGTTTATCGTTAACGCGCCCCCAGAAAGACACTGCACCCTTATCGGTGGTGCCGCGCAAACGCGGCACTGCCAACACTGGCGTGGTTTTGTTGTCTACATAGATTTCCATTCCTGCTGCCCGCACTTCGACGCGGACATGCGTCCACTGATTTTTGGGAAAGTTCGCGACTGCATTGAACTCGGGGTAGAGTTGCCAGGTGGGACTGAAGTTCATTCGAGGGGCATACTGTACTGCGTTAAAGAGTCCAGACCGGTGCAAACGCAGGTAGATGTTTTCGTGATCGCCAAAACTCGCTCTCCGAAAAATGATGCCGACGAAATTGCCCTGATCCATCGGGGCCAAATCAAATTCAATAGTACCGTCAATGAATTCAACGTCAGACTGCATCACCTGAGTGCTGTTCCTGAGCCACAGGGCCGGACGCCCAAGAAACTCTGCCATTCGGGCGTCGCCTGCACGATTAGCGCCCTCGACGTACCATTGGTCTTTTGATCCCTCCACAACCGCCCGCTCGATTCTTGCCTGAGCATTGACAAAAGTAGCCAGCGCACCCGAGGCAACGATGAAACCTGCGAGCGGTGTCGACAGACTAACGAATTGAACAACCTTCCAAAAGTTGATACGCAAGACACTCATACGCTAGCCCTCCTAAATAAATTCGTTCCGAGAAAGGAAGTCTAGCTAGCTTACTGAAGCTCCGTATAGAACGTTCTTGCTGTCTTTAAGTAAGCACCCGGCGTGATTTTCATGAGCCTTCTGAAGTGCCGTATAAAGTGGCTCTGGTCAGCGAAACCGGTTAGCGCCGCCACGTCTGAGAGTGACACGCCAATCCGGATGAGCTTCTTCGCCTTCGCCACGCGCACCTGCGTTAGAAAAGCATGAGGCGGCATGCCGACCTCCTTGGCAAAGACTCGAGTTAGATGAAACGGGCTAAAATTAGCAACGCGGGCCAACTCCGCCAGCGAGAGATTGTGAGAGTGAAATTCAATAATGTACTCACGAACCCTTTCTACAGCTGCATGCTCACGTCCCGGAGACTTCAAACGAAGTTTTTCCTGTGAGTAGCGCGCTAATAGCTGAGTCAGCATCTCGAGCACAATCGACTCCCGTTCGAGAGTTGTCGCGGCGCTCTCAAGCGAAGAATGTAAGGTTTGATACTGTCTGGTAATTTCGGCGTTAAAGACCATCGGGTTCGAGAAAAACGGGAAACTCTGCGTTCGGCCCGCAACATCGGAAACTGTTCTACGAATTAATTCAGGTTCGATATACATCGAGCGAAATGAGCAACCCGTTTCCGTTTGATTAGAGTGGACTTCGCCCGGGTGGACGATGAACAGACTGGTCGCAGGCGTGTCGTGTTGAACGCCTCGATAAAAGAGTTCCCCGCCGCCCGCCTGGATGAAACAAAACTGATACTCCTCGTGCCAGTGTTTGGGGTATGGCTCTCTCACAGCGATTCCGCTTCGCAATTCGACGCCCTTCAGATCGTCAAGCCGCCAGACAGTTATATCTTCCTGCCGATTGCCTTTGCTCATACTTTTTCCGGCTACAGATAAAACAGATTCGAGCGCACAAGGTTCATTCGTTGGCAAGCTACCGTAGGATGCGGCAGGCTCGGTCGCAGTGGTCTGCCTTCCGTAACCGTGTGCTGAGTTCGAGATCGGGACTGTGCTTCTCAAGCTTATCCGATGCCTAGTAAACTATTACACTGTCACCTAAACAATCGGCTTTGCATGTAGGGCTTACGCGCTTTAACGGCGGCTGGTCCTTCCGCCTCCCAACCAAAGAACACGAGACTGTGGATCCGGTCATTAAGTGAAAACGCCTCCCACCTGAAATCAATAACTTACAAGCGCCGTTCGATCATTAAGTGAGATTTTCCTCGGGCATAACGTGAAAATTTCCTACAGATTTCGGGCATAACCTGAAAATTTCCTCAGCCAACTAAAAGCCCGCAAAACCTGCCTTTTTCTCCGACCTGTTAAGGCAAGGATTTCACAGTAGCCTTTCTTTCCGCCAACAAGAGAAACTCCTGAAGGTGGCTCTCAGCTACGATGCGACGATCCCCAATTTGATAACAGCCAAGTTTGCCGGAATCGAGCAGCCGCATGATGTTGTTCGATGAACTCCTATGAGCCGAGCTACCTCACCCATTGAGAATTTGTCCTCAGTTATTCTCAGTTTAGTTCCGTTCTCTGACATATGTCCTCGTTGCATCGGAATTTCTTAAAGCCACCCAAATACCCGCAGCTTCGATTCAGCTTTTTCGCGCCTCTTGCGTAGAACCAATCCCGCCACCGACAACGCACGACGTTGAGACATGCTATCCCGCAAGCACAGAGAGAAAGCGGCAATGGTATAATCGAGTCTAATCATGTGCCGGGAAGTTCTTGCTGATAGTCCACAGTAACCAATCGTCCTCAATGGCCCAAACTAATATGAACATTGCCGAACTCAAAAATAGAGTAGATTTCGGCATCATCACTATTAGGGAAGATGAATTTGAGGCGGTGCTACAAAGGCTCCCACTCGATGAACTTGTCTCTGGTCGTCAGCGGTACGCCATGTCAAGGCTTAAGACCGTAAGTGAGGATGAATATGTAATCGCGTCTGTAAGGTGTCTTGAACCGGGCACCGGCCAAGCGCAGGACGTCGCGCGCACGATGATTGATGAACTAAATCCGCAATGGATCCTTCTGGTGGGTATTGCGGGTTCAATGCCTGATCATGAGCATACCCTGGGCGATGTAATCCTAGCCTCCCGGCTCCACGACTTTAGCGTCTCAGCAGTCATAGAAAACAGCCGAGAAGTAAGACAAGAATTTGCTATCGGTGGCGGGCCTATGCATCACGATGTGCAAACCTTGCTGGCGGCATTGCCTGCCCTAAACCTAGTTTTGGATAAATGGTATGAGCCAAGCTGTCTGACGGTCTCGCGCCCGAACGTGAGACTAAGTCCCAATAACTTTTACGGAGATGCCGATTGGAAGAAGAAAGTAAAAGAGTGCCTGAACAGATATTTTGGAAATAATAGGACGCGTCAACACCCGAAGGCGTTTACGGGCTCAATCGCTTCAAGCGGTACACTTCTTAAGGACACTCAAACCGCTTCTCTTTGGCTACGAACCTCGCGCGATATTAAAGGCATGGAGATGGAGCTGGCCGGAGTCTATCAGGCAGCTTCGGGCTACCAAAAGCCAGTGTTAGCAATTCGCGGTATCAGCGACATAGTAGGATTTAAACGTTCACCTGAGTGGACCAGCTACGCATGTCATACGGCCGCCGCCTTTATGTTGGCCTTGCTCCGCTCCCGGCCGATTATTCCTCTGGAATCCACAGTACCCACGCGGGATGAATCAGCGGGTTCTTCCACGTCACTTCAAAACCAGCAAGTCGGAGTATTCAAACAAAAGCCATCCACCCCGACCCCGGTAGCTAAGCGAGAACAACTTTTCTCAAATCTGCTGGAAGTTTCGTACTTCCCTGAGACGCTTTACTCAATTGGAACGAGTTGCAAGGATGCAAAGTCGGTTTGGGTAATTTTGAACAACGAAGTGGAAGAGCCGCCGAACGACTGGTTCTACAGGAGTAAGACACTTTACGCCTTTCATGACTTTAGCGACCCTATCTGGAAGAACGCTTGCGAGGACAACACGGCAGAGCCACAACCCACTAGCCACTGGTCAAGCGCTGATGACCAGGACCGCACCGGAGAATTCGTTGAACTGCTGGGCAATTGCTTACGAGAATTCGGGAAAAAGAGGGACCTAGGATACGTATACAAACAAAGGATCAGGAAAGAGACAAAGAAGTTTAAATTTCTCAGCTATAAACCAACCACAGAGTACCTTGGTTCTCCGTTCCTTCGCAGCGAAGATGTGATAGACGCTGAAAAGTTAATTGTCAGCCTAAAGGATAAGCAGACGCCTCTTACCGAATACTTGGTTGCGAAGCTGCCGACCGCGACCCAAAGACTAATTGAACGATATTCCGGTGCAGACGATGGCAGCATACAGAGCGCGCTTGTTCATGGCTTCAACGAAATATTGAAAGCATCTCTTTACAACCCAAGATTGTTTGACGGTGTTCACGTCCGAAGGGAAGCCAGTAGATTGATGGAAAGCGATCCCTTCAATCTGGAATTGTTTCCAACCCTTAATCGGATGTTATTGGAAGACGCCTACTGGGGAGTCTTAGCTAAGCGTGTCCTTGTTCCGAGAAAGGTAGTCATAAAGAGCTTAGTTCGCTCAGGGCCTACCCAGGTTTTCAAAGCCTACTTTAATAGGGCAGGAAAATTCTCTTATTATCGGCACCACGCCTTTAGGCCTCATTTCATGAGAATTGAAGGCAAGTGGTATTTGGAGATCACACCAACGTACCATTACACATGGAACGGATACCGGATTCCTTTTTTCTACGAGGACTTGATCAAGGGAATCAAGAGGCTTGAAAGGAGTGGTGCCGTCTTCCGCCAAGTGATGTTCTGGGCACGAGTTCTACAAGACAACAAGTCGGAGTTCTTGGATCAGGATCCGTATCAATACCTGCGATTCGGAAAGTTGCTTGAGTTCCAATCCGACTATGGACTGCGAGATGAACTATGGCTGAATAAAGAGTTGTCGGGAGGAGAAGCGGGTAACGACACTAAAGATCGACGTCGGCGGGGCCGGCGTTCTCGGAGACCTAACAACTCACAACCAAAACATTCTCTTTATGAAAGTTGAGCTGCTACAACCTGACCCTGATCTTGAATTCGGTAACGCCGGACGATGTCTGGACATGCGCTTTGGCATCGGGCACTTTGGTGTATTTGATTTTGCTGACCTTGACGGTCCTCGACAAGTCAAACTTGGGTTTGTGGGCACTGAAGAGACCATAGGCTCGCTGATTGAATGGATTGAAAAGTGCAAACACGAAATTCCTGGCAAGCCAAGTAAGCAACCCAAGCTCTACCCACCCTTCCCCGGCTTTGCTAGGAACCACAGTTTTCACTCAACACTGGTATGGAACGCCAACGAATTCATGACGGTCTCTATTCCTGACACGGCAAAGGCAGGAACTTTTAATGAAGTGGTAGGAAAGGTCGCTGATCTCTATGTTGATCAAATAGATAAATTAATCGAGAAATCAGGTGCGGATGTTGTTCTGTGTGCGCCGCCGATAGAACACTTGAAGCTGGTCACTCATGTAGCAGGGATGTCAGAGGCAGAACCGGCCGCAGTAGCATCTGAGGATGAAAAGGCTGAAGAAGAGGAAACAACTTGGTACGAGTTTCACGACGTGCTGAAAGCAAAGAGCCTGCACCTAAGAACACCTTTACAATACGTCCTGCCTGCGACTTACGACGAGTCTAAAAGCACAGCCCAGAAGAAACTCAAAAACCGAGACCAGCAAGATGAGGCCACGAGAGCGTGGAACATCTTTACCGCCATTTACTACAAAGCTCGAGGTATCCCTTGGCGAATGACTAGGGACGACGCGGAGGTTCGAACTTGTTACTTGGGCGTAAGTTTCTTCCGCACGCTCGATAAGGAACGTATTTATGCAAGTTCGGCACAGGTCTTTAACGAGCGAGGAGAAGGAGTCATTGTGCGCGGGGGCCTTGCATACAAACATAAAAATGACCGGCAAATTCACCTCAACAGCGATGGCGCATATGACTTGATTACTTCAGCCCTTGAAGCATTCAAGGGAGAGCACCTTCATTACCCGGCTCGAGTTGTCATCCATAAGACTTCTTCGTTCACCGAGGAGGAACACGAAGGGTTCGGCCGCTTCTTGAATGAGAAAGGGATCGGGCTGGCGGATTTTCTTTACCTTCACGAATCATTCACCCGCTTGTACCGTCAAAATACTTACCCTCCGTTAAGAGGGACGCTCTGGCATCTTGAAAACCGCCGGGCCGTACTTTATACGAAAGGCAGCGTGCCTTTCTATGAAACCTATCCAGGAACCTACCCACCCAAGTCATTATATATGGATTGCGAGTATGCTCAGAAGTCGACTAAGGAGTTAGCGCGGGAGTGCATGGCCCTTAGCAAGATGAACTGGAATAACACAAGGTTTGACGGTCAACTCCCGATAACCTTACGCGCTGCTCGACAAGTTGGATTGATTCTTAAACATTTAGAGGGCGCAGCCACGGAGAAAATTTCACCTTCCTATCGATTTTACATGTAGGAACGAATTTCAGAGGCTCGGTAGATCGTTGAACGTCTTCAATAATTTCTCGCAAGAATCCGCATCAAACTTGATCGTCCGGTAGCCATCTACCGCTCTTCTCGATTTCGTTTGCAGAAATCCCGCCTTTGCCAACTGGCGTATCGCTTTGCAATCTACTCCGATTTGCTTCGCAAGTGTGCGAGAACTAATGGCTTGGTCGAATTGGACTTTCACGATTTCAACGTCGAATAGGAGAAGGAGATATCGCAATACCGTGCCTTCGTTCCGAATAACGAAATCAATCTCGCCGGCTTTTATCAGATCGAACAATGCGCGGTGAGTAATCTTCATTAGTCGTCTTGCTTGCGAGACAGAAATGTAGCTGGCTGAGCCGAGCGAAGTAAGATAAGGAGTGCTGGGCTCCGATTGCGCCTTCAGTCTGTTCGTCAAGAACTCCGCAAAAGCCTCGGGCATGAAGTCGAATTGGGGCTCACGCAGATCTTTGTACAACCGCTCGTAGAAGGACCCGAATTCTCTTTTTAGCGCATTATCGAGTTCGCCGTTGTTGGGACTCAGTCGCTTCTTTCCTTTTGATTGCACCCTGAGAAACTGATGAAAGTTCAGCGGCCAGGTTTCGAATACGTGGTGCGCTTTAGTGAAGAGAGTGTGAAGTTCTTGGTTTCGGAGTTTTATTGATCTTGATGGTCTGCCTGTTGCCCAAGCGAGTTTCCCGAAAAGTCCTGCGATAAAAACGATGACGCGAATGAAATCTCGAAGGTCAAGATTCTGCAACGGACTCTCGCTTTTCGGTAGCGATTGCTTTCCTGGGCTCACGCCGCAGAGTTGGTAGATTCGACGCGATACTGCCAATTGTTCCTCAGGCAATACTGTTGAAATAATTTCTCTCCAATCACAACCGCAAGAGCAAACACACAGCTTGTTCCTGACGCACTTAATACGTCGTTTGCAATCAGGACAAGTATCGAGAAGTACGCATTCATGAATGGGACATGCTGTCACAAGAGAGCAGTCCCAGATGCG